>Ga0193726_1000696_pt1 | contig 32177 bp, 29 predicted proteins | sample H2c1metaG_FD_144928 | JGI IMG/M metagenome (GOLD analysis project Ga0193726, IMG submission 144928) | Soil microbial communities from a riparian zone of the East river system, Colorado, United States - H2c1 | ecosystem: Environmental > Terrestrial > Soil > Riparian zone | place: USA: East River... | reverse complement strand
CTTGGAGAGAAATGGTGGCGAATCAGGGACTCGAACCCCGGACCTGCGGATTATGATTCCGTCGCTCTAACCAGCTGAGCTAATTCGCCACGGAAAGCCGGCAATTATCCTTTTCCGATCCAATAACTGTCAAGGAACGCTGTCGTTTGGCCGATTGGCCCCGAGGTTCGCGGGTAGAATTTGTGGATGGACTTCGATGTTGTTATCGCCGGCGGGGGACTCCCCGGAGCGAGTCTTGCGTCCGCACTTGCCGAAAGCGGTCTGAAGCTCGCATTGATCGAGCGAAACCGGCCGGCTTTGCCGGGAGCAGAGTGGGACCGGCGCGTCTATGCGCTGACTCCCGCAAGCCTTGCGTTCCTACGTACTGTCGGCGCCTGGAGCCGCATCGACGCCGAGCGAGTCGCGCCGATCTACGAAATGCGGGTGTTCGGCGACGATGGCCGCTCATGTCTTCAGTTCTCCGCTTACGAATCGGGAATACAGAAGCTCGCTGCGACCGTCGAGTCGGGCCGGCTGCAGCACGCCTTGTGGCAGGGCCTGGAACGTCAGCGCAATCTCTCGTTACTGTGTCCGGCGGCGCCGCTGCATTTGAATCCGCGCGAGGACCGTGTCGAAATCGGCCTCGAAGACGGCAGCATTGTGTCGGCGAAACTGGTGGTCGGTGCCGACGGAGCCGATTCGTGGGTACGGCGTGCCGCGGGCATCGACGCCGACGGCAAAAGCTACGCGCAGCTCGGTGTCGTCGCCAATTTCGCTTGCTCCCGCACGCATCGAAACGTCGCGTATCAGTGGTTTCGCCAAGACGGAGTTCTTGCCTTCCTTCCCTTGCCCGACCGGCATGTTTCGATGGTCTGGTCCGCGCCGGAAGCGTACGCGCGCGAGCTGCTCGCCCTGCCTCCCGCAGCGTTTTGCCAGTGCGTGGCGGAAGCGGGCGGCGAGGCCTTGGGAACCCTGACCCCGATCACCCCTCCCGCCGCGTTTCCTCTCAGCCGATTGCTTGCCGAGCGCATCGCGCAACGCAGGATTGCGCTCATCGGTGACGCGGCGCACGTCCTGCATCCTCTCGCCGGCCAGGGGGTGAATCTGGGCCTGGGCGACGCGCATACGCTCGCCGACCTGATCCGCGACGCATCCGATCCGGGAGATCCAATGTTGCTGCGGCGCTATGAGCGTGCGCGCGCGGAGGATATACTGGCCCTGCGCTGGGTCACGGACGGGCTGTTCCGCATGTTTGACTCCAGACACCGATGGGTCTCCGGAATCCGAAACCTCGGGTTGAACCTTGCCAACTCCAATCCGGTCATAAAGACCTTACTTGCACGCCGCGCAATCGGGATTGGCGGAGGCGTCGCTCAGAGGGATCCATCATGAAGTTGCTCGCGCAGGTTCTGTTTTTCGCTGCGATCTTCAATGCGACGGCGTTTGCCGATGAAGTTTCGGTGAAGCGGGGTGTTGAAACCCGTTTCGACGGAATCAAAATCGACAGCGTCACCAAGACGTCCTACGCCGGACTGTACGAGGTCGTGGTCGGGGAAACGATCTTCTATACCGACGAGAAGGTCAACTTCCTGTTCAAGGGCGAGATCATCGACGCGCGCTCCCAGAAGAATTTCACCGAGGAGCGCCAGCAAAAGCTTTCCGCGATAAAGTTCGAGGACTTGCCGCTGGAGCTTGCGGTCAAGCAGGTACGGGGCAGCGGCAAACGCGTGGTGGCTATTTTTGCCGATCCGTTCTGCCCGTATTGCAAGAACCTCGACCGGGCATTGATGCGCGAAGACGACATTACCATCTATACGTTTTTCTATCCCATTCTTCGGCCCGAATCTCCGGAAAAGGCGCGAGCGATCTGGTGCGCGCCGGACCGGGCCAAGGCCTACTATGATTTCATGCTGAACGGGCGGGATCCTGCGCCCGCGAATGCCTGCACCGCGCCGGTCGACAAGTGGCTCGCTCTGGGCCAGAAGGTCGGTGTGAGGGCGACGCCCACGAGCTTCGCAATCAACGGGCAGCGCATCCTTGGCGCCCGTCCCGAAGAACTGGTCAAGCTGATCGGTGAAGCCAAGAAATAGGCATGGTGGAAGACCACCTGACACCCCTTAGGGTGGCGGTGCGCCGGCTGAACCGGGCTTCACTCCCTTCGGAAGAAGGACCCACATTCTTCCCTGTTGCCGCATCCGACCCGCTTGGACTCCGGCGTCGGCGCCGAATCCCCAGAAAAAATCCGCACGCACGGGATTGCGGATCGCGCCGCCCGTGTCCTGAGCGAGGACGAGGCGCGTGAGCGGCATCGTAGTCGAGGGGAAAGTCGTGGCGAGAAATACCGGGGCGCCGAGAGGTACGTAGCGAGGATCTGCGGCGATCGAGCGGCCCGCCGTGAGCGGCACTCCGAGCGCGCCGACCGGACCGCTCGCGGGATCCGCGAGGGGGAGCTCTCGAAAGAACACGAAACTCGGATTCTGGTTGAGAAGCTCATCCAGCCGTTTCGGATTCGCCGCCGCCCAGGATTTGATCGCCTGCATCGAGGTTTCCCCCAGCTTCAGCTCGCCTTGGTCCACAAGATAGCGCCCGATCGACTGAAAAGGATGGCCGTTCTGATCGGCATAGCCGAGGCGTAGCGTCTCGCCGCCGTCGAGCTGGATACGCCCCGAGCCCTGGATGTGAAGGAAAAACGCTTCGACCGGATCGTCGACCCACAAGATTTCCTTTCCGGCGACAGGTGCCACACCGCGAGCGATTTCCGCGCGAGAGTAATACGGTACGACTTTCTTGCCCTCCAGGCGCCCGCGCAGGCGTACGCCGCGCAGGTCGGGATTGGTCGCAGAAAGGTCGATGGTGAGGAGATCGTCCGGCGGTCCATAAAGCGGGTAAACGTACGGCCCCGCCTTGGCGCGGCTGCCGCGCAGGAGCGGTTCGTAATAGCCGGTGATCATTCCGTCCAGCGTGCCGTCCGGGTTGGCAAGACGCCACGGAACGAACTGTTCTTCGAGAAGGCGTCGAGCTTCTTCATCGGAGGGCGAGCGAAGTTCCATTGCCCGGGCGCAGGCCCCGCGCCAGGCCTCGCGAAAGCGCAAGGCCTGGCAGGAGGAGAGAAGCGCGGGCCAGGCAGCGGCTTGCTCGCCGTCTTTCCATCCGGTCAGCGCACCGAAATCCACCTGTTCAAGCGGATTGATGCGCGGTGCGACGATAGGTGGCGTCGGGCACACTGGACAGGCCGCACACCCGGCGGCCGTGCAGCTGCCGAACGCCGAATTCTCCTGCCCGGGCTGGAGCGCGCAGCCTCCGAGGACGAGCCCCAAGGCGAAAAAAACCAGCCATCGCAGATGTTCTATCATCGGTTCTTGGATGAATTGAGGAAGTATAGCGACGTGAGTTCGGGATTGTGGATCATTGTGCTCGAGGCGGGACTGGCTCTCGCGTTGCTTGGGTTCATCGTCTGGTGGACCTTGCCGGGAAAACCGAAAAATACCGGTCAAGACGAGCGGCCGTCCGATCGAAGCGACGAGGGATCGCCACGCCCTTAGTGCAAGACGCGAGGTACCGATAGCGTGAACTCCGGAATCGGCGCGTCGAACTGGGTGCCGTCTTCGGCGACCATCTGGTAGCTTCCCCGCATCGTCCCGACCGGCGTCGCGATCGCGGTGCCGCTGGTGTATTCGAAACTTTCTCCGGGCTTGAGCAGCGGCTGTGCGCCCACTACGCCCAGGCCTTTCACTTCCTGCACCTGGTTGCGGCCGTCGGTGATGATCCAGTGGCGCGAGATCAGCTGCGCCGGTGTGCTGCCTTGGTTGCGGATGGTGATGGTATAGGCGAAAACGAAGCGGCCGCTCTGCTCGTCTGACTGTTCCGCAACGTATTGCGTTTGCGAGGAGACCGTGACCTCGTACTTTTTTTCCGCGTCCATGCGGCCATTCCACACCAAATCGTACGGACTGACAAGAGCGAGGGCAGCGGATTTCATGCGGCAGCGGACGAATCCAAGTAGAATTTCCGGCGATGGCCGCACGCACGTTCCGAATAGCCCCAAGCATCCTGTCCGCGAACTTCGCGCGGCTCGGCGACGAGGTGGCTGCGGTCGTCGCAGCCGGAGCGGACATGATTCACTTCGACGTGATGGACAATCATTACGTACCGAACCTCACGATCGGACCGCTGGTGTGCAAGGCAATTCGTCCGCTCACGGAATGCCTGATCGACGTCCACCTCATGGTCAAACCGGTCGATCGAATCATTCCCGACTTCGCTCGTGCCGGCGCGAACATCATCAGTTTTCACCCGGAGGCGAGCGAACACATCGATCGTTCGATCGGTTTGATTCACGACTCGGGGTGCAAGGCGGGGATCGTATTGAATCCCGCGACGCCGTTGTCTTGCCTCGATTACATCCTGCGCAAGGTGGATCTGGTGCTGATCATGTCGGTGAATCCCGGATTCGGAGGGCAGGAGTTCATCCCCTACACCCTGGAAAAGTTGCGCGATGCGCGCAGAAAGATCGATGACGCCGGGCGCGACATCATGTTGGAAGTGGACGGCGGTGTGAACGCCGGAAACATCGCCGACATCGCGCGTGCCGGCGCGGACACCTTCGTTGCCGGCTCTGCGATCTTCGGATCGAAGGACTATCGGGCGACAGTGTCGCAGATGCGCAAGGCGCTCGCTGCGATCACCGCTTAAGCGATGCCGGCGGGGCGCAACGACCCCTGCCCGTGCGGGAGCGGGCGAAAGTACAAGCACTGCCACGGTGCGATTGCGCCGATGCCGGACCCGCAGGCTACGACGGCCGGGGTAGATTTAAGGCGATCCCTCGATCAGGCGCTCGGCTTGCACCAGAAGGGTTTTCTGGCCGAGGCCGAACCCTTGTACCGGGAGATATTGCGGCGCTCACCACGCCATGCCGATGCCATGAACATGCTTGGCATTCTTTGCGCACAACGCGGCGATCCGGCATCCGCCTTGGAATGGATCGGCAAAGCCATCGCCGCCGATTCGAAAAATGCGGCCTATCAGGTCAATTTCGGCAAGGCGCTGATGCAGCTGAATCGGCCGCGCGAGGCTTGCAACGCGCTGGAGGTCGCCAGCGCTCTCCGAGGCGATCACGCCGAAACCTTCAACGCGCTGGGTCTGGCGCGGATGGGGGCCGCAAATCTCCAGGGGGCCGCCGATGCGTTTCGCCGCGCGTTGTCCCTAAAGTCGGGCTACGCGGAAGCTCATGGCAACCTGGGATTGGCTTTGCACCGGCAAGGCGAGCACCAAGAAGCGGAAGCGAGCCTGCGCAGGGCGCTTGAACTTGAGTCGCAGTCCGGCGAGATGCTTAGCAATCTCGGCATGGTGTTGCGAGCGCAGGGACGCAAGGCGGAAGCCGTGGAAATCTACCGGGCCGCGTTCGCTCAGAGTCCGCGGGACCCGGTCATCTTGACCAACCTCGGTAACGCGCTGATCGATCTTTCACATTACGACGAGGCAATCACCTACTTTCGCGAGGCAATCGCCATCGCTCCGGATTACGCGGAGGCCCACTACAATTGGGGGGTGGCGCACTTGCGCGCCGAGCGGTTTCACGCCGCGGCCGAGAAGTTCTCCGATGTTCTGGCGAAAAATCCGAATTTTCCCGAAGCGGCAAGCAGCCTCGGCACGGCGTTGCACGATCTGGGGCGCATCGAAGAGGCAATCGACGCATTTCGGCGCGCCTTGTTGCTGGCGCCCGGCGAGAAAGATGTGCACTCCCAACTGCTATTCTCCCTGTTGCACTCCCCCGAAATCACGCCACAGCAGGTATTCACCGAGCACCTTGTCTGGGCGCGGACACACTCCGCCGGGATCGATCTAGGCGTGTCCGCGCACCGTAACTCGCCCGACCCGGAGCGCCGGCTCCGCGTTGGCTACGTGTCCGGCGACTTCAGGCATCATTCGGTGGCACAATTTGTCGAACCGGTGCTCGCCCGCCACGATCGGGATAGAGTCGAGATTTTCTGCTACTCCAACGTCGCTCATGTCGATGGCATTACGGAGCGGCTACGTCGCAGTGCGGACCACTGGCGAGAAGTCTCCTCTCAGAGCGACGACTCGGTCGCCGAGCTCATACACAGCGATGGTATAGACGTCCTGGTGGATCTGAGCGGACACACGAAATACAATCGCTTACTCGTTTTCGCGCGGAAACCGGCACCCGTGCAGGCATCGTGGCTGGGCTACCTCAATACGACGGGCCTGAGCGCCATCGACTACCGCATCACCGACCATTGCACGGGTCCGGAAGGACTGCTCGGCGCGTTACACTGTGAGCGCTTGGTGCGGATGCCCGACTGCCAGTGGTGCTATCAGCCGCCACTCGGTTGCCCGGAGGTGACAAGTCCCCCGAGTACGCATGGGAGCCCGTTGACCTTTGGTGCATTTCACAGCCTGCCCAAGATCGGTCCTCAAGTGATTGCTTTGTGGTGCCGGTTGCTGGAGCACTGTCCCGATGCTCGATTGCTGATCGCAGGTTTGGGTCTTGGTTCGATGCGCGACGAATACCTCTCCCGGTTTTCGGTCCGGGGGATCGCACCCGAACGCATCGATTTGCGCGATTTCCAGTCCTTCCAGGACTATCTCGGGATGCATGCAGAGGCAGACGTGATGCTCGACACCTTTCCTTACGCAGGCGGAACGACTACTTGTCATGCTTTGTGGATGGGCGTCCCTGTCGTCTCATTGGTGGGCGACTCCGTGCCTTCGCGCAGCGGTGCGAGTCTGCTCAGGACAATCGGTCTCGAAGAACTGGTGGCGGACACTCCGCAACAATACATCGACACGGCTTGCAATCTCGGGAGCGACCCTGGGCGACTTTCAGCGCTGCGCCTCGGCATGCGGAAGCGCATGACCGAATCGGCGCTGACGGATGTAGTGCGCTTCACACGTAACCTCGAAGACGCCTATCGCTCGATGTGGCGACGCTGGTGCCAGGATCGGAAAGCGAACTGACCATGATCGCGTTGCTCGAGCGCATCCGCAGTGTCGTGGGTCCCGCGGGATTGATCGACGCGCCTCAGGAATTCGCTCCTTACGCAGCCGACTGGCGCAAGCGCTATCTCGGCCGGCCACTTGCCGTCGTGAAACCGGCATCGACCGCGGAAGTTGCGCAGGTGGTGCGTGCTTGTGCCGACACCCGCACTGCGATTGTCCCTCAAGGGGGAAATACCGGCCTTTGCGGGGCAGCGACGCCGGATGCAAGCGGTTCGCAGATCATCCTCAATCTCTCCCGCATGAATCGGGTGCGCGCGATCGACGCGCGCAACAACACCATGACGGCGGATGCTGGGTGCGTGTTGGCGAACCTGCAGAAAGCAGCCAAAGAGGCCGGCCGTCTGTTTCCCTTGAGCCTTGCCGCTGAAGGAAGCTGCGAAATCGGCGGTAACCTTTCCACCAACGCCGGCGGCACCGCGGTGCTGCGTTATGGCAATGCCCGCGAGCTTGTCCTGGGACTCGAGGTCGTGCTGCCCTCCGGAGAGGTATGGGACGGCTTGCGCGGCCTGCGCAAGGACAACACCGGCTACGATCTGAAGCAGCTCTTCATCGGAGCTGAAGGAACGCTTGGCGTAATCACCGCGGCGGTACTGAAACTTTTTCCCTTGCCCAAGTCTCATGCCACTGCCGTGGTGGCGCTTCAAAGTCCCGAAAAGGCCTTGGCGCTGGTCGAGCGGGCTTTGGATGCCTGCGGCGAGCGGCTCACCGGCTTCGAGCTGTTCTCCGATTTCTGCCTCTCGCTCGTGTTCAAGCATTTCGCGGACACCGCCGCGCCTTTCCCGCGCCGCTTCCCTCACTATGTGCTGATGGAACTCTCGGACACGCAGCCCGGTGAAGGCGCAAGAGCCTTGGTCGAGGGCGTGCTCGAAGTGGCGCTCGAGGAGAAGATCGTCCTCGACGCGGCGATCGCGCAAAATGAAACCCAGGCCCGTGCCTTCTGGAAGCTGCGCGAATTCATTTCCGAAGCGCAGGCGCACGAAGGCCCGAACATCAAGCACGACGTGTCGCTTCCGATTTCGCGTATTGCCGAGTTCATCGTCGCGACGGACGCGGAACTGGAGCGCGCTCACCCCGGGGTCCGCATGGTGACTTTCGGCCATCTTGGCGACGGGAACCTGCACTACAACGTGTCCGCCCCCGAGGGTGTTGCCGCAGATGTTTTCATCGCACGGACAGCGACAATCAATCGCATAGTTCACGACAGCGTGGCGCGCTTCGGCGGCTCAATCAGCGCCGAACATGGGTTGGGGCAGCTGAAGCGCGAGGAAATCCGCCGCTACAAGTCATCGCTGGAGCTGGACCTGATGCGAAAAATAAAGCGGGCACTCGATCCTGACGGCATCATGAACCCAGGCAAGGTGATTTAGCGACGACAACACGAAACGACCCTTCCCCGCCTGCCCGTCACTCGGATGCCGCGCCGGCCTGCTGCTCCGGGCCCCCTTGTTCGTGCATGATGCAATACTGCTGTGAGGGTGCCGGTTCAGATTCCGAAGTGAACCACTATCGTCGTGCTCGGAAACTGGACAAGTCGCGGAGGGGTGTTATACAGTAGCCGCTCTCAAAAAAGGTCGCAGTCAAACGTGCTCTTCGAAAACGCCGGAAATCGGGTGCAATGGCGCAGTTGGCGCTGGTGGCGCAGCTAGCCAGTCGTCGTTCGCGCGTCGCAATTGCAGGAGGCAGCGCGCACCCGCAGTAGCCAGCAGGGTTTTCGTGGAGCAGTCAAATGACTGAAGTAGAGTTTCAGCGGTTTGCCGCTCAGGGTTTTAACCGCGTTCCGCTCGTCGCCGAGACCTTCGCCGACCTCGACACGCCGCTTTCGATCTATCTCAAGCTCGCCAACCGCCCCAATACTTATTTGCTCGAGTCGGTGGTGGGCGGAGAGCGCTTCGGGCGCTATTCCTTCATTGGGCTGCCGGCGCACACTCTGCTGCGCGCGCGAGGGAACCGTGTTGAAGTCGTGCGCGATGGGGTAGTGGCGGAAAGCTTCGACGGCAATCCGCTCGATTTTCTTGCCGAGTACCAGAACCGCTTTCGCGTCGCGTCGCTGCCGGACTTGCCGCGCTTCAGCGGCGGACTCGCTGGCTATTTCGGTTACGACGTGGTGCGTTACATTGAGACCAAGCTTGCCGCGACTCGCAAACCTGACCCGTTGCAGACACCGGACATCCTGCTGCTGCAGACGGACAGGTTGGTTGTCATCGACAACCTCAAAGGCAAAATTTCTCTGATCGTCCACGCTGATCCGGCGCAGGCGGGCGCCTATGCTCGGGCTCAGGAGGAGCTGCGCGAATTGCGGCTCAGGCTGCGCCAGCCGGTCGCGTTGCCGTTGCAGCACGCCAGCGCGCCGACGCAGGCGCATACCGATTTCCCCCGACCCGACTACCTTGCTGCCGTCACGCGTGCCAAACGCTACATTGCCGACGGTGACATGATGCAAGTCCAGATAGGCCAGCGAATCGCCAAGCCGTTCACAGACCCGCCGCTGGCCTTGTACCGAGCGTTGCGTTCGCTCAATCCGTCGCCTTACATGTATTTTTACAACTTTGGCGACTTCCATGTCGTCGGCGCTTCGCCGGAAATACTCGTTCGGCAGGAGCGCGGCGAGAGCGGAACGACGGTAACGATCCGTCCCCTGGCCGGTACGCGCCCCCGCGGGGCCACCCCAGACCAGGACCGCGCTCTGGCGGCGGAACTGCTGGCCGACCCGAAGGAAATCGCCGAGCACGTGATGCTTATCGATCTTGCGCGCAACGATATTGGACGCATAGCGGAAACCGGCTCAGTCAAGGTGCCCGATAAAATGGTGATCGAGCGCTACTCCCATGTGATGCACATCGTCTCGAGCGTCGAGGGACGGCTCAAGCCCGGCATGACGTCACTGGATGTGTTACGCGCTACTTTCCCTGCAGGCACGCTGACGGGTGCACCCAAGGTGCGCGCAATGGAGATCATCGACGAGCTGGAGCCTAACAAGCGCGGCATCTACGGCGGTGCGGTCGGTTATCTGAGCTATCGGGGCGACATGGATCTCGCAATTGCCATCCGCACCGGCATTGTCAAGGACGGCATGCTCTACGCGCAAGCCGCTGCAGGCATCGTCGCGGATTCGATCCCGGAAAACGAATGGCTGGAAACGGAGAACAAGGCGCGCGCCCTCCTGCGTGCCGCCGAACAGGTGCAGGCCGGGTTGGATGAGGAGGGCTGATCATGCTGCTGATGATCGACAACTACGACAGCTTTACCTACAACCTGGTCCAGTACTTCGGCGAGCTGGACGCTGAAGTGAGGGTGGTTCGCAACGATAAGATCACGCTGGAAGAAATTGCCGCACTTGCACCTGGGTGCATCGTCATCTCACCTGGGCCGTGTTCGCCGAACGAGGCGGGTATCTCGGTGCCTTTGATCTGCGAGTTTGCCGGAAAGATCCCGATACTCGGAGTGTGCCTTGGTCATCAGGCGATCGGCCAAGCTTTCGGGGGCGAGATCGTGCATGCGGCCAGGGTGGTCCACGGGAAAACCTCGACGATCAGCCATTCGGGTGTCGGCGTGTTTCGTGGGCTGCCTAGCCCTTTCGTGGCGACGCGCTACCATTCGCTGGCCATTCGCCGCGCGACCCTTCCTGTATGTCTGGAGGTCACCGCGGAATCCGAAGACGGTGAGATCATGGGTGTGCGCCACCGGGAGTTCGGAGTGGAGGGCGTGCAGTTCCACCCGGAGTCCTTTCTCACCGAGCACGGCCACGCGCTCTTGAAGAATTTTCTGCAACGGGAGGCGGCATGAGTTTCACGGCCCAGGAAGCGCTGACACGGATCATCGAGCATCGCGAGATATTTCACGACGAAATGCTCGACTTGATGCGACAGATCATGAGCGGGCAGGTTTCGCCCGTCATGATCGCTGCGATCATCGTGGGTCTGCGAGTGAAGAAGGAGACAATCGGCGAAATCACCGCAGCCGCGCAGGTGATGCGCGAGCTCGCGACCCGGGTGAACGTGAAGGATCCGGATAACCTAGTGGACATCGTCGGCACGGGAGGTGACGGTGCGAGTACCTTCAATATCTCGACCGCCTCCATGTTCGTTTGCGCCGCGGCAGGGGGTCGCGTCGCCAAGCACGGCAACCGGGCCGTGTCATCACAGTCGGGGAGCGCGGACGTGCTGGAGGCGCTCGGAGCGAACATCAATTTGAAGCCGGACCAGGTGGGAGTTTGCATCGACAAAATGGGGGTCGGCTTCATGTTCGCACCCGCCCATCACGCGGCGATGAAACACGCAGCGCCGGTACGGCGCGAGCTTGGCGTGCGCACGATCTTCAACATTCTTGGCCCGCTGACCAACCCGGCTGGCGCGCCGACCCAGTTGATGGGCGTGTTTCATCCCGATCTGGTAGGAATCCAGGTGCGCGTGCTGCAGCGGCTCGGCTCACGCCACGCAATGACCGTCTACGGCCTGGAGGGCATGGATGAGATTTCGGTCAGCGGCCAAACGATGATCGGGGAACTGAGGAACGGCGAAGTCCTAGAGTACGTGGTCCATCCGGACAGGTTCGGTTTGCCGGTGCACGACCCAAGGGCGTTGCGCGTGATGACGGTGCAGGAGTCGAGCAACGTGGTCCTGGCGGCCCTCGAAAACGAGGCGGGAGCCGCGCGCGACATTGTGGCGCTGAACGCGGGCGCGGCAATCTACGTGGCCGGCAAAGCCGCAAGTTTCGAGGAAGGGGTGGAAAAGGCTTTCGAGGTGTTAAAAAGCGGAGCCGCGCGAGCCAAGCTCGACGCATTCGTGAAATTCACGCAACAACTCGGTCGTGGTTGATATCCTGAAAAGGATCCTCGCGGTCAAGGCCGAGGAAATCGCAAAGGCGAAGAAAACCCTGGACACTGCCGCCGTACGGCGCCAGGCGGAAACGGCGGGAAAGCCCCGGGATTTTGTCGGGGCCTTGCGCGCGAAAATCGCCGCCGGCCTGCCTGCAGTGATCGCGGAGATCAAAAAGGCGAGTCCGAGCAAGGGAATTCTGCGCGAGCGATTCGATCCAGCGGCCATCGCGCGCTCCTATGCGCAGCACGGCGCGGCCTGCCTCTCGGTGCTCACCGACGAGCGTTTTTTCCAAGGCCGCGCCCAGGACCTCTCTGAAGCCCGAGCGGCCTGCGGACTCCCGGCGTTGCGCAAAGATTTCGTGATTGATCCTTACCAGATATACGAATCGCGCGCCCTGGGCGCCGATTGCATTCTCCTCATCGTGGCTGCGCTCGAGCGGGCGCAGATGCGCGACCTGGAGGCTGTTGCCGCTGCGCTTGAGATGCCGGTGCTCGCCGAAGTGCACGATCGCGCCGAACTCGACCGCGCGCTCGAGCTCGACACTCCTCTTATCGGAATCAACAACCGCGACCTGCGCAGCTTCGAAACCCGCCTGGAGACTACGCTCCGACTATTGCCCTTTGTTCTTTCCCCAAGAATCGTCGTCACCGAAAGCGGTATCTCCACTGCTGAGCACGCAGTTCAACTCAGGCGATCGGGAGTGCAGGTTTTCCTGGTCGGAGAGGCGTTGATGCGCGTTGACGACCCCGGAGCGGAGCTTGAACGCATATTTATAACTTATTGATTTTAAAATTACATATTTATGTATGTTGCAAAAAAACAACATCCTTTGGCCGCTTTAGCGCAAAAGTTCACGCTTCTTATTGAGCTTGAAAGATTCGGTGGGCAGAATTGCAACAACCCTAGAGCAGGGGTTACAGCGGGCGGCGCGTTTTCGGCTGCTCTCGAGTCAAAATTGAAGAGGAGAAATTCTCGATGAACAAGAAACTCATGGCGGTTGCAGTCGCCGGTGCGCTGTCTGCGCCTGGCCTTGCCGCTGCGCAGGTCGGCAGCAGCCCGGGGATAACGCTTTACGGTACGTTCGAAGACGCGGTTCTGAATATGAAGTTTTCCAGCGATTTTAAAACGCAGAGCGGTCAGGCTGGTGGCCAGGGCGAATTGAAGAAAGGCGAACTCTATAGCGTCGCCTCGCGCTTGGGCTTTCGCGGCAGGGAAGACTTGGGTGGCGGCGTCTCGGCGTGGATTCAGGCTGAAACGGGCGTGACGCTTAATGGCCGCAATGACGCGCTCAACGCGGGTTCATCGCTCTTCGGCGGACGGCCCTCGGCCATCGGCCTGACGAACCCCTGGGGCGATATCTTTTTCGGTATCTGGGACTCTCCCTACAAGCGGGTGACCGACCAGACGTATAACCTCGTGAACTCGGGCCCCTTCTCCTCGAGCGGCGTCCTCATGGGCAACGGCGATACCACCGGTTCCATGCCCAATGCGCTGTGCGGATCGAGTGCCCCAGCCGCGAATACTGCGGCAAACATAGTTGCTACGCTACCTACCGCGGGAGTGTGTTTTCCCGAGGTTACGGGCGGCTCGACATCGTTCCACCGCCGCAACAACGACTCCGTTAACTACACCTCGCCGATGATGGCGGGCTTCCAGTTCGCGATCCAGACTGAACTTCCCAACTATCAGTCGCCCGGCGGCTCAAGTGGTGGCGGTGGAAACGGCACGTTCCCAGCCGGCGTCCAGCACGCCAAGCTGTGGTCTCTCAACGGAATCTGGGCGCGCGGACCGCTGGTCCTAGCTGCCGGGTATGAGTTGCACCAGGGATTCCGCCCGGGGACGGCCGCGGGGCAGAACATCAATCCGAAGGACACGGCTATTCAGGGCGGCATCAAGTGGGACTTCGGAATAGCGCAGATCGGTGCCGGCGTGGAGAAGATCAGCTATGGCGACAACACTGGCGGCGCTACGGTGAATACCAAGATGGACATCACTAACTGGCAGCTCAACGGCAAGCTGGCTCTGGGTCCGGGCGCCCTCTGGGGGCAGTACACGAAGAGCAGCGCGAAGAGTTGTACCAACCCTGCGCTAGCAGCCAACGGGCAGCAGCTCGCCTTCACGGTCATCGGCAACGCGGCCTGCTCCAGCGATGCGAAGGAATTCGCGATAGGCTACGACTACATCCTGTCCAAGCGCACCAAGGTGTACCTCGCCTACAACAAGATCGACAACGGGAACGGGACGAATTACTACTACGCAGCCCCTTCGGCCCCCGCCCAAACCGCCAACGGTACGTTCAATTCCATTACTGCAGGCACCGATGTTCAGGTGTTGGCGGTCGGAATTCAGCACTCGTTCTAGGTTAAAAAGCTTCAATTCAAAAGGCGCCTTCGGGCGCCTTTTTTTTGCCTTCTTGTGCCACGCGAGGCAAGGTCGGCACGGGACTCGGCTCATTCGGCCATTTTCGAGAGTAGAACCTAAGCGTATTGTCTTCGGATAACATCTCGGTACCTTGGATTTTCTTCGCTGGAGAAAGATCGTCAATGCTCTGGGACTTGGACCGCTGCATCATCGAGTTCGACAAAGGATTGAAGGTCGTGCTTGGCGAACCTGCGGCGCAACGGCAGAGCCCCGCGGATGCCCTGGATGAGAACGAGCTTGACGACAAGCAGCGCCGCGATGCGGCGGCGTTGATGCGGGTCAACCACTGCGGCGAGGTTTGCGCCCAGGCGCTCTACCAGGGTCAGGCGCTCGCGTCTTCGAGCGAAGGGATCAAGGCGACGCTGGCCAACGCGGCACAAGAGGAGGTCGATCATCTGGCTTGGAGCGCGCAGCGCGTGCGCGAGCTTGGCGGGCGCTTGAGTTTGCTCAATCCGCTATGGTATGCGGGTTCTCTTGCATTTGGCTATGCCGCAGGGAGATTGGGCGATCGCTGGAACCTCGGGTTTCTCGCCGAAACCGAGCGACAGGTCGAGCAGCACCTGCAAAGACATCTCGAACGGCTCGGTGACCGCGATCAGAAGACCATTTCCGTGATTGAAACCATGCAACGCGAGGAAGCCGGGCACCGGCGCAGCGCCGAGGCGCTCGGTGCGCGCTCACTGCCCGAGCCTGCTAAATACGGGATGAGGGCGGTCGCGCGCGTGATGACAACGCTGTCGTACTGGATTTAATGGACCGAAGATCCGCTCGGAGAGGAGGGATGATCTACTCGGAAAGGATTTCGTAGTCGTGCGAAATTTTCGCGGTCTTGCCGAGCATGATCGAGGCTGAGCAGTACTTGTTGTGCGAGAGTTTGATGGCGCTTTCGACTATTGAAGGCTTGATATCCTTGCCGCGCACAACGAAGTGCATGTGAATCTTGGTGAAAACCTTGGGGTCTGCTTCCGCGCGCTCCGCGCTGAGCTGGACTTCACAAGCCGACACGTTTTGTCTGCTTTTTCTTAGTATCAGAACCACATCGTAAGCGGTGCAGCCGCCGGTTCCGGCAAGCACTGTTTCCATGGGCCGGGGACCGAGATTGCGTCCGCCACCATCGGGCGCGCCGTCCATCACGAGGGCATGGCCGCTTTCGGTTTCGGCGAGAAAACTCATCCCTTCTGGCCCGACCCACTTCACTTTGCATTCCATGTTTCGCACTCTATTCACAAAAAAGTTGAAGGCACGCACAGCACCGATTGCGCTTATCCAGTACCGGCGCGAACCGCAGAAGCATCCACCTATTCGGAGTTTATGGGAATCCCGGCGGTCAGAGCGAGCTCGATAGAAGGAGCTCAACACCCACAACTTATTGAATTGATTTCACTATGATGGGCTCTTTCCGCTGAGAGCGGGTTCCTGTGGCGCGCCGCAGCAAAATACCTTGCACCGCACCAATTCCACATTCATAATAGGCACGTCATGGGCGTCAGCTTACACGCGTCGCTCCAGGATTCATGTCTCCTCCACCCTCCTCCTTTGGTGGAATTTGGCGCAGCCCTTTCAGGGCCGCGCCTTTTTTTTGAACCGGTAAAGATCAGAAATGGGTTTGACACTTCCCTACTTCTTCAATAAAATCACGCGCTTTCGTCACGTTCAAGCAGGTAGCTCATCCATGCCCACCTTTTCCGCCAAAGCCCACGAAGTCAAGCGCGACTGGTGTCTGGTCGACGCAAGTGGCAAGGTGCTTGGCCGGGTCGCCGCGGAGATTGCCCGTCGTCTGCGCGGCAAACACAAGCCTGAGTTTACCCCGCACGTGGATACGGGCGACTATGTCGTCGTAGTGAATGCCGGTAAGCTACGCCTTACCGGAAAGAAGGACGGAGCCAAGACCTACTACCGCCACAGCACCTACCCCGGCGGGGTTTACTCGACAACGTTCGCGAAGATGCAGGCGAGGTTCCCAACGCGGGCTCTCGAGATTGCCGTAAAGGGAATGTTGCCCAAGGGGCCGCTCGGCTACGCGATGTTCAAGAAGCTGAAAGTCTACGCGGGTGGCGACCACCCCCATGCCGCGCAGCAACCGAAAACGCTGGAGATCAACGCATGATTGGCGAGTACTACTACGGGACCGGCCGGCGGAAGAGTTCTGTCGCGCGGGTTTTCATCAAGCCCGGCAAGGGTGATTTTGTCGTCAATGATCGCCCCGCGAACGAATACTTCGCGCGCGAAACCGGACAGATGGTCGTACGTCAGCCGCTCGTGCTGACGGACAAGCTAACGCAATTCGATGTCATGGTGAACGTATCAGGCGGGGGCGAATTCGGGCAAGCGGGCGCCGTGCGACATGGTCTTACGCGCGCTTTGATTGAGTACGACCCCGCCCTCAAGCCGCTCCTGAGCAAGGCAGGACTTGTTACCCGCGACGCGCGCGAGGTCGAGCGAAAGAAGGTCGGCTTGCACAAGGCACGGAAGCGCAAACAATATTCCAAGCGCTGATGTCGAAAGCTTTGAGCAAAGCCGCCCCGTTGGGCGGCTTTTTTGTTTGCAGTCCGAAATTCAGTGTCGGCGGGAATTTCCGAAATGTCACGCTAGTACTAGACTCAGTAGCGACAGGAATTTCAGAGACATTGCGCCATTCGATGAAGCTCGCTCGAGAGACTGTTTTGTATTGAGGTGGCGATGATCAAGGTTGGTATTGTAGGCGGGACCGGATATACGGGGATCGAGTTGCTGCGTATTCTGGCGCGGCACCCGCAAGCCGAACTCGTTGTGATCACCTCTCGCAAGGAAGCCGGCACCCCGGTGGCCCAACTTTTTCCAAGCCTGCGCGGTTCGGTCAAGCTCGACTTTTCCGATCCGGCCAAAGCGGATCTCGGCAGGTGCAACGTCGTGTTTTTCGCAACTCCCAATACCGTCGCCATGACCGAGGCGAAGGCACTCGTGGAAGCCGGTGTGCGCGTCATAGATCTTTCAGCCGATTTCCGCATCCGGAATGCTACCGAGTGGGAAAGATGGTACAAGGTCAAGCACGCTTCACCCGAGCTCCTCGCGCAAGCGGTGTATGGTCTTCCGGAAGTGCATCGCGAAAAAATCAAGCACGCGCGTTTGGTGGCAAATCCGGGATGCTATCCGACCGCGGTTCAGCTCGGATTGCTGCCCCTCGTGGAATCCGGGGCCGTCGACCTTGACCATCTGATTGCTGACGCCAAATCCGGGGTGAGTGGTGCCGGCAGAAAAACCGAGGAGCATCTGCTTTTTTCCGAGGCCTCGGATAATTTCAAGGCCTACGCCGTTTCGGGTCATCGTCACTGGCCCGAAATTCTGCAAGGACTGGGCGCCGCTGCCGGAAGAAGCGTCGGCCTGACGTTCGTGCCGCACCTGGTACCCATGATACGGGGAATCCACGCTACTTCGTATGCGCGCATTGCGAAGCAAATCGAGTTTCAGCGGCTGTACGAAGATCGCTATCGCGGTGAGCCCTTCGTCGATGTGCTTCCCCCAGACAGCGAGCCGGATACACGCTCGGTGCGCGCCGCCAACACCTGCCGCATCGCAGTCCACCGGCCGCATGGGGGAGACATGCTGGTGGTGATCTCGGTGATCGACAATCTGGTGAAAGGAGCTTCGGGGCAGGCGGTGCAGAATATGAATATCATGTTTGGTTTCGAGGAAACCATGGGCCTTTTGCATTTGGCCATCGTGCCCTGACGTACCGAGCATAGAACCGATGCCCAAGCTGTCCAAGCTTTTCAAACTGTTCCGCCAGCGCTTCGGAATTTCTGCACCGAAGATGATGGTCCAAACACACATCGCGTGGTACTGGCGCTGGCTCGGGACGCTCGTGTTTCTGTCGCTCTCACTCGCGCTGGCGGCGTGGATGTACGATGCAGGGCGTCGCTTCGCTGGGTTCGATCGCGGCGAACTGGAGAATGAGTTCGCCCGGCTTCGTGAGTCCATGGCGCGTCTCGAAGGGGAGGCCGCGAGACTGCGCTCGATCGCCAACGCCAGCGAGTCGCGCTTGAAAATCGAGCAAACGGCGCAAGCCCAGCTCGCATCGCAGGTAAAGGTGCTGGAGGACGAAAACAACCGACTCAAGGAAGACCTTGCCTTCTTCGAAAACCTTGTGCCGAGCGAGAGGCGGGGTGAAAAGGTGAGTATCCATCGCTTCAAAGTCGAGCGAGACGTCCTTCCGGGTGAGTTTCGCTATCGGCTGCTAGTCCTTCAGGGGGGCAGGCTCGACCGCGAGTTCCACGGGTCCCTGCAGCTCGTTGTGGAAATGCAGCAGGAGGGCAAGGATGCTACAATCGTAATTCCTGATTCAGCCGAAACCGGTAACACCGCTTTCAAGCTCAACTTCAAGTATTTTCGCCGAGTTGAGGGGACATTTCGGGTTCCGGCGGGGGCCAAGGTGCGAACCATTCAGGCTCGTATCCTTGAAAACGGGTCGAACGAGGCCCGCGCTAGCCAAAACATCAATCTTTCTTAGCAGGCAGGACGCGCCATGTTTCGCAAACAACCGAGCAAGCCGCAGAACCGGATAGACAGCCTGATTGGTGCCGGCACGAAGATCGAAGGCAACGTCAATTTCTCCGGGGGTCTTCGTGTTGACGGCGAAGTCGTCGGAAACGTTACCGCTGTCTCAGAGGAACCTTCGACCTTGGTGCTGAGTGAAAAGGCCCGGATCGAGGGGGAAATAAGCGTTTCGCACCTCGTGGTGAACGGCGAGATCACAGGGCCGGTGTACGTTGCCGAGTTTCTCGAGCTCCAGTCGCGCTCGCGGGTTAAGGGAGACGTGCATTACAACAGTCTGGAGATGCACCTCGGTGCCATCGTAGAGGGGCATCTAGTGCATCGCTCCGGAGAAGCAAAAACCGTGGAGCTGAAGCTCGCGACGAGCAAGCCTGCCGTATGACGGGCTGCTTGAATACCGGCACCCCAGCCCAATCTACCTGGTGGGCGGGTCAGGTTGACCCCTCGGGTATCCGGCCGGATAATGGGCGGATTGCAACAGGAGTCGAGCCATGAATGCAGTAGCAGAAATGCCCGCGGCGCTTGTCTTTAGCGACAGCGCTGCCAACAAAGTGAAGCAGTTGATCGACGAGGAAGGAAACGCCGAGTTGAAGCTGCGCGTATTCGTCACGGGTGGAGGTTGCTCCGGATTTCAGTACGGTTTCACGTTCGACGAAATTAAGAACGACGATGACACCGTGATGGAGAAAAACGGAGTGTTGCTGCTTATCGACCCGATGAGCTACCAGTATCTAGCCGGCGCCGAGATCGACTACACGGAGGGTCTCGAGGGTGCGCAGTTCGTGATCAAGAATCCGAATGCCACCAGTACCTGCGGTTGCGGTTCATCGTTCTCCGCGTAGGCGCGTCGAAAAATCTGTGAAACGGGGGCGTCGGGCCCCGTTCTCATTTCAGCCTCGGATAGACTGCAAATCAAGCCGCGTAAACCGCGCCAAGCACTCGCGGCCCCTTCGCTCCGGTGACCTCGGGAAGACTTCCGATTTCACGTTTGAACGCCCGCTGCGCAAGCCAGGCGAACGCCATGGCTTCGACCCAGTCCGGGTGGACTCCGAGGCGCGCAGTTGAAGTCACCCTTATTCCTGCAAGTGCCCCAGTGATGCGCCTGACGAGGTCCCGATTGCGTACGCCGCCCCCGCACAAATAGACCTCCTCGGCGCCGGGACAAAACTTCGCAATCGCCTTGCGGACACTGCGTGCCGTGAGCTCGGTCAGCGTCGCCTGTACGTCCTCCGCCCTGTAGTGTCGGACACCAAACCGGTTCAGCCAACCGAGATTGAAGTAGTCGCGGCCGGTGCTCTTGGGCGGCGGGCGGCGGAAATACGGGTCGGCGAGCAAAGCCTTCAGTAGGGCAGCGATCGGCTGTCCCTGCGTCGCGAGGGCCCCACCGCGGTCGAAGTCGCGGTCGAACCGCGCGCGCGCCCACGAATCCAGCAGGATGTTGCCGGGTCCTGTATCGAAGCCGGTGACTTTACCCCTGCGAGGCAGGTCGGTGAGGTTGGCTATTCCTCCAAGATTGACTACAACGCGATGGTGACGCGAATCGCGGAAGACAGCCGCGTGAAACGCTGGCACTAGAGGGGCGCCTTGTCCTCCCGCCGCGATGTCGCGGCTGCGGAAATCGGCGACCACTGGTATTCCGGCGTGCTCGGCAAGCCACGCGGGATTGCCGAGTTGCAAGGTGTATCCGGATTCGGGACGATGCCGGACAGTCTGCCCGTGGCAGCCGATGGCCGAAACGGTCTGTGCAGGAACACCGTTCCTTTTCAACAGACGGTCGACCGCTTTCGCATATAGCGTGGACAGCTCAATTCCGGCGAGGGCCGTACGATGAAGTTCGTCTTCGCTCGCCTCATGCAGCGCGAGCAATGTTGCCTTCAGGGTTTTCGGAAAGGGCAGAAACACTGCACCGAGCAGCAAGGGTTTGCCGTGCAGATCGACCAGCGCGGCATCGACGCCGTCGAGACTCGTGCCCGACATCAATCCGATGTAGAGCTCCGACGATGCCCGGCGCTTGGAGGCGCTCACTCTGCTAGCGCAAGCTTGCTGTTTTTCAGCAGATCCAATTGCGCGCCGAGTGGCTCGGCTGCGCGCCGGAACGCCGCCAGCTCAATCGCAAGAATCGGCTGTGCGACCGGAAACACCATGGTCAGCGGATTGCGATGCTGGTTGTGAATCTGGAATTCGTAGTGGAGATGAGGGCCGGTGGCCCACCCGGATTGTCCAACGTATCCGATAGTGTCGCCTTGGGCGACGTGCGTGCCCGGCCTCAGTCCACGCGCGAGATTCCTGAGGTGTGCGTAGTAGGTACTGTATCCTCCATGGTGCTTCAACACGATTAGGATTCCGTAGCCGGTCCGCCAGCCTGCCGACGCCACGACTCCGTCCCCGGTTGCTCTGACCCTTGTCCCCGCCGGGGCCCCGTAGTCCACGCCCTGATGCGTGCGCCACTGCTGGAATATCGGATGGCGGCGTGGGCCAAATCCGGAAGTGATGCGGGAGAACTCGATCGGCGAGCGCAGAAACGCCTTGCGCAGATTCTCGCCTTCCAGAGTGTAGTAACCGCCTTTTCCCCAAGGGTCCTGAAACCATACCGCGCGGTAGTTTTTCTTCTGTCTGGAGAACTCTGCTGCGAGCACCCGCCCCGACCGGATGATCTGGCCGCCATGGCGTAGAGTCTCGTAAATGACACCAAAGCGGTCGCCGCGGCGCAAGTCGCGATGAAAATCGACGTCTCCTCCGAAAATATCTGTGAGCTGTATCGCCACGCTGTCAGGAATTCCCGCCATATCGGCCGCTGCGAAAAGGGAAGTCTCGATCTCGCCTGACTTCATCTCCACGCTACGCGTAACTTCAGCCTGTCGCTCAAAAGCGCCGAAGCTTTCGCCCAGGCGGTCCACCGAAACTATCGTGTCCCTGTCGGTGAGAAACCAAAGGGACCGCAGTCTGCCAGCCTCGTCGATTTTGGCCTGGACGGCTGTTCCGGGAAGCAGAAGGCGGACAGGTCTTGCCGTGCGCGAAGAACGCAGAAGGGTCCCCACCTCGCTCTCCTCAGCCCCGAGACGCCCGAGCAGACCGGCGAGCGTGTCGTTGCGTTGGAAACGATCTTCCTGAAAGTAGATAACCGTACCCGAGTCGCTGGCCGGTATCGCCGGCAGGGCAAGCGGTTCGACGACAAGGCGGACGGGAACCGGTTCCGGCGCCCGCGGTACTGTGCCAAATGCGGCCACCACGCCGAACAGCAGCGCAGTAACTGCAGGCACAAGCGCCAACCAGCGCGGGCGTCTTCCTCCAGGGCGCGTTACAATTCCCATCTCGTCGCCAAGCATGCTTCCGTCGCGGTTTAAGATTAAAAAAGTCTAGCAAATAACCGCCCGATCAGCCATCTGCGTTCCTATGAGCGATATCGACCGCCAGCTGAAAATCATCAAGCGCGGCAGTGACGAGCTGATCGTCGAGGCTGGGCTGCGTGACAAGCTCCAAACCGGACGGCCCTTGCGCGTGAAGCTCGGGCTTGATCCGACAGCGCCCGACCTGCATCTCGGGCATACGGTCGTGATCAACAAGCTGCGCCAGTTTCAGGACCTGGGGCATCACGTGCAGTTCCTGATCGGAGATTTCACGGGAATGATCGGCGATCCGAGCGGCAAGAACGCGACACGGCCGCCGCTTTCTCGGGAACAAATCCTGCAGAACGCGAAAACCTATCAAGACCAGGTCTTCAGGATTCTCGACGCCAATCGAACCGAGGTCCTCTTCAACTCCAGATGGTCCGACGAGCTGGGCGCGGCAGGGCTGATCAAACTCGCGGCGACCTGGACGGTTGCGCGCATGCTCGAGCGCGACGATTTCGGCAAGCGCTACGCCGCCCGCCAGCCCATAGCCATCCACGAGTTTCTCTATCCGCTGATGCAGGGCTACGATTCTGTCGCGATGAAATCCGATGTCGAACTCGGGGGGACCGACCAGAAGTTCAATCTGCTTGTCGGACGCGAGCTGCAGAAGCACTACGGTCAGCCGCAGCAATGCATATTGACGATGCCCCTGCTCGAGGGCACCGACGGCGTCGACAAGATGTCGAAGTCGCTCGGTAACTACATCGGCATCAGCGAATCCCCGGAGGCGATCTTCGGAAAGCTGATGTCGATTTCCGACGACCTGATGTGGCGCTATGTGGAGCTGCTTTCCTTCGAGTCCCTGGAAACGCTCGCCCAGTGGAAGACGGAAGTGGCCGGAGGCCGCAACCCCCGCGACATCAAGGTCCTTCTTGCGCGCGAGATCGTGACCCGCTTTCACAGCGCCCACGCGGCCGAGCAGGCTCACGCCGACTTCGAGGTGCGCTTCAAGCACGGGGCCATTCCAGAGGACATGCCGGAGGTCACCGTCAAAGTCCCGGGCGATACACGAAAGTCCACTCCCGGAGCTGTTCCCGCAATGACGATTGTGAAATTGCTCAAGGAGTCCCAGCTGGTGTCGAGCATTTCCGAAGCGCTGCGCATGATCGAGCAGGGCGGCGTGCGTATCAATGGGGAAAAAATTACCGACAAGGGGCTCGCCGTAAAGCGGGGCGATACCGTCGTGCTCCAGGTCGGCAAACGCAAATTCGCGCGGGTCACGCTCGCCTGAGGAGTGGCTGTTGCGCAGTGCGGACCCGATGCAAAGGCGCGGTTTGCCAGGCGATGAGGTTGTGCTATCGTTGTCGGCGTTCACGTTCAAAAGGGAGCGGGCAGGCCGGATCTCCCAAAAATCTTAACGCTGTGGACCAGAGGAGACTCTCATGACAGGTGCCGGAATCGGAAAAACAGCCCTTTCACTCGCGGTGGCGGGGGTTTTCGCCGGGGGCGCTTCGCAAGCGCAAGCTTCCTCATTCGCCTTGATCGAACAGAGCGCAAGCGGGCTGGGTAACTCCTATGCGGGAGCCGCAGCGGCCGCTGAGGACGCAAGCACCATCTTCTACAACCCCGCCGGCATGAGCCTGTTGCCTGGTGGAATGCAGGTCTCTGCCGGCCTCAACCTGATCAACCTGAGCGCGAAGTTCAGCGATTCGGGTTCCACGCCGGCCCCGACGAGGCCTCTGGGAAATAACGGTGGCAATGCAGGAGACCTCTCTGCGGTTCCGAATGTGTACTTCGCCATGGATGTCGCCCCGAATTGGAAGGTTGGCGTTGGAGTGAGCGTGCCCTTCGGGTTGAAGACCGAATACGATCCGGACTGGGTAGGCCGGTTCCAGGCGATCAAGTCGGATATTTCAACCCTCAATATCAATCCCTCGGTCTCTTACAAGCTCAATGAGACGGTATCGCTCGGCTTCGGCGTGAACTACCAGACAATCGACGCCGAGTTCACGAGTGCCACTAGCGGGGCGACCGAACAACTTGTCGACATCAAGGCCAAAGACAACAGTGGTTGGGGTTATAACTTCGGGGCGATGTTCCAATTGGCTCCGGACACGAGGCTTGGCGTTTCCTACCGATCGTCTATCAAATACCATCTCACCGGAACGGCTACATTTTCCCAGAACAATCCTGTTCCAAGCACAAACGTGAGCACGGACATTACGATGCCCGATTCCGCGTCAATCGCGCTACAGCATCGCCTGAACCCAGGCTGGACTTTGCTCGCCGACGTGACTCGGACTGGCTGGTCGAAAATCCAGAATTTGACGATTACGAGTGACAACCTCGGACAGCTGAGCAATACCCCGGAGAACTTCAGGAACACCTGGCGCGTCGGTGTCGGTGCGGTCCATCGCTATGACGATGCCTGGTCGGTCAAGATGGGCGTTGCTTATGATCAAACGCCTGTCAACGATAACGACCGAACCGCCCGGTTGCCCGATAACAATCGCCTGTGGGTGTCTGTGGGCGGTCAATACAAATTATCGAAGGACGGCACGCTCGACTTCGGCTACGCGCATCTGTTCATCAAGGACGCGCCCATCAATCAACCCAACCCGGTGGCAACCACCGGTGGAGGGCAGCTCGTCGGAACTTACAAAGGTTCGGTCGACATTCTCGGCGTGCAATTCGCGTACCGCTTCTAAGAGTTCGTCAGCGCAGAGAGACAGTTCGGCGGGCCCGGTGAGCGTTAGATCGTTCACCGGGCCGACGCTCCTGAGATGCACACGCTCCTGGCGCACTTGCCAGGCGTGTTCTTGAGTCCTCGTAGGAATCCGGACTTTTTCCCATAGCGAGTTGTCTAGATTCTGTCGTACCTGGCGAGCAATCGTCGCCAGTCAAAGCTGAATAGCAGCAAGACTCGGCATTTCCCGGTAATTTTTCACGGGTTCCCGGACGCGGCGCGTGTTCATGCCGCGGGCATGTAACGTGCTTTCCTAGGGCTCAAGTAGGCGTCGGGTTTCCTGACGAATGCGAGCGCTAGCTTTTCCGGCACCTCTCAAAAGGTCCTGAAGAGCGAAAGGGAAGAACGGGCGAGCAACCATGCCATACCTGAACACCAAAGCCCTTGTGACTTCGTTCGCAAAGGTCACTCAGTGGCTCGCAATGAGCAAGCGCATGCTCCTTATCGTTTCGCCGTTCCTGGCGATCGTTGCTGTGCTGGTCTGGCTTGCGATTGTCAGCATAGACATCCTTACGGCGGGTCGAGCATACGTCGAAGGTGAAAGTCTGTGGTCGAAGAATCAGAAGGAAGCGGTGTTTTACCTGCTGCGTTTCGCCGAGACCAAATCCGAGTCCGATTTCAGTAACTATCGGAAGGCGATCATGTCGCCCCTGGGTTTCCAAAGGGCTAGGTTCGAGCTTGAGAAAGTTGCTCCGGACTATTCCGCCGTGCGGGCCGGCTTCATCGAGGGTGGAACCCATCCGGATGACATCGCCGGCGTCATCAGCCTGTATCAGCGCTTTCACCAGGTGAGCTACATGAAGAGCGTGCTCGATATATGGCGAACCGGGGATGACTTCCTCGCGAGGCTCGACACGGCCGCCGAAGAGCTGCATGCATTCCACCAGTCCGGTCGCGTGGATCCCTCCGGACTGGGGCAGATACTGAACCGCATTATCCAGGTCAATGAAGAGCTCAGGCCCTGGCAAAACCGGTTTTCAACCACTCTGGGTGAGGCCACACGCTGGATCCGGTCCACGCTGTTTCTCGTGATCGTCACGGTTGCAGGAACTCTGGTCCCGATCGGCATCTTCCTTACACAGAGCGTGGTCAGTCGCGTCGATCGCGCGGAGCGGGAACTCAAGGAGCTCAAGCTGGGGCAGGAATACGCAGTGAAGCTCGCCTACCATGCGAGCCACGATCAACTCACCAATTTGGTCAACCGCCCCGAGTTTGAAAACCGTCTCAAGCTGGCTTTACACACCGCCGCCTATCAGGGGCGACAACACGTGGTGATGTACCTGGATTTGGATCAGTTCAAAATCGTAAACGATACCTGCGGACATGCCGCCGGTGATCAGCTGCTGCGGCAGGTCGGCGCTTTGCTGAAGCAGCAAGTGCGCGAGGGAGATACTCTTGCCCGCCTGGGCGGCGACGAATTCGGCGTGCTGCTCGAAAGCTGCCCAATGCACGAGGCCATTCGCATCGCCGATGAGCTGCAGAAGTGCATAGCCGATTTTCACTTTGTCAGTGAAGGCAAATCGTTCACTATCGGCGCGAGCATTGGCGTAGTCCATATCGCGGACGGAATGCTCACCCTCGCCGATGTGCTCGGCGCGGCCGATGCCGCTTGCTATATGGCGAAAGAGAAGGGCCGCAATCGCGTTCAGTTCTATCGTCCGCACGACAGCGAGGTGTTTCTGCGCCGGGGCGAGATGGAATGGGTGTCCCGGCTGCAAAGAGCGCTCCAGGAAGGGCGTTTCGTGCTTCATGCACAGGAAATCCATTCGATCGGGAATGAATCCCCTCGCAACAACCACTACGAGCTGCTCGTGCGCATGCTCGACGAGCACGACAAGATCGTTCCTCCGATGGCGTTCATTCCGGCCGCCGAACGCTACAACATGATGCCCTTGATAGACCAGTGGGTCATTCAAGACGCGTTCGCCAAGATCAATTCCCTGGGTTCCGGGGGTGCAACCGGCGGAACCTATGCCATCAATATTTCGGGCACATCGATCGGGGACGAACGCTTCCTCGAATTCGTTCGCGAGCAGTTCAGGCGTTACGTCATGCCGCCTCGGACTATTTGCTTTGAACTCACGGAAACCGCGGCGATCGCCAATTTTGACAAGGCGGCGCGGTTCTTTGGCGAACTGAAGTCGCTTGGCTGCCTGTTCTCGCTGGACGACTTCGGCGCCGGAATGTCCTCTTTCGGATACCTCAAGCACTTGCCCGTGGACTTCATCAAGATCGACGGCAGCTTCGTCAAGGACGTGGCGCATGACCTGGTCGATCGCGCTATGGTGCGGGCCATCAACGATGTGGGACATGTGATGGGCAAGAAAACGATTGGCGAGTCCGTGGACGGAGAGATGGGCCTGGCCGCGCTGCGCGAGATCGGAGTGGACTTCGCACAAGGCCACTGGCTTTCTCCTCCGGGTCCGTTCCTGGAACAAGTGTCTGCAGGAAGGACGCGTGCCGGGATGGATTCAGCCTCTGTTCCTCAAATGAATTGGGCCGTTCCCGCAACGATTCTTAATTCCACAACCTGAGAGAGCAAACCATGAACATGAACACCAGTGCGGTACACAAAATATCCTCGCACCCGCGATGGGTCGCTACCATGTACGAATTCGTGGCCCCCCATTGGGACAATCTGGTCAACGGTCCATGGGCGGAATCGATCGCATCGACGCAGCTCAGTGTCGAGGGGATGCAGGGATGGATCCTCCAGATCTACCCGTTCATCTACGATTTCCCGAAATTTCTCGCCGAAGCCTTGATCAAGGTAGAGGACGACTTCTCCCGCACCTTTCTGATCGAGAACATCCGGATCGAAAAGGCGCACGCCGAGCATTGGCTCTGGATGGGTGAGGGTTTCGGGCTGGACCGGCAGCAGATGCTGGACCTGGCGGAGGGTGGGACTCCCCCCTTGCGCGATGTGCAGTCGCTGACCGATTGGGTGTGGCGCGTAAACACGAAGGGGTCTCTTGCAGAAGCCGTGGCCGCGACGAGCTTTGCCATCGAAGGTGTTACGGGCGCCATCGCGAGAAAGGTTTGCGCGGGATTCGAGGCCTACCGGGATCGACCCGGTGTTGACATGAACCCCAAGACGTACAAGTGGATACGGGAGCATTCTCACTACGACGACGAGCATCCGAAGTTCGCATTGGAGATTGTCAAGCACTACGCCATTACTCCCCGGATGCAACGGCAGGTCATGTACGCAGCCAAGCGCAGTCTGGAACTCCTCTATTTGGCACTGGTGACTTCGACGCAGACACCGCCCGCTGCGAGGCAATGACGGGAAGCACCCGGGAGATTGGTGTCACGGAGGTCGATGTGTCGGGTACTTTGAAAAACCTTAGGAGAGTGCGAGCCGCGCGCGCCTGACGATTGCTTCGCAATGCGCACCCGCTGGCAGTGTCCCGAACGCGCGGCCCCAATCGCCCTCCAGCCGCGAGGTGCAGAACGCATCGGCAGCCTCCGGCGACGCGTGCTGCAGCATGAGGCTCGCTTGGAGCGCGATCGCAATGGATTCGACGATGCGGCGCGCCCGCGCCTCGACCCCCGCGGTTTCCTTGAGCAACTGGGAGATCGCCGCGACGCTCCCCTTCACCCGGTCGCCGCCACGGCCGATTTCCCCGACCAGCGCCTCGATGCTCTCGGGTTCGCGCTGGATCGAGCGCAGCACGTCGAGGCAAATGACGTTGCCGGAACCCTCCCATATGCCGTTCAGCGGCGCCTCGCGGTAGAGGCGCGCAAGCGGCGTTTCCTCTACGTAGCCGTTTCCGCCGAGGCACTCCATCGCCTCCACTGCGACCGAGGGCAGGCGCTTGCAAAGCCAGTACTTGGCGATCGGCGTTGTCAGCCTCACGAGCAAGCGCTCCCGCTCGTCGCTCCCTGAGCTGTCGAAGGCGCGTGCCAGTCGAAGCGCCAGCAGGGTTGCGGCCTCGGCCTCCAGGGCGAGATCGGCGAGTACGTTCTGCATGAGCGGCTGCTCGACGAGCCGCCGCCCGAAGGCCTGTCGGTGCAAGGCGTGGTGCAGCGCCTGATTGAGGGCCGCCCGCATCATTCCGGCACTTGCGACGACGATGTCGAAGCGCGTCAGATGCGCCATCCCGATGAGGGTGGCGATGCCGCGTCCCTCTTCGCCGACAATCCGCGCTTGCGTTCCGCGGTATTCGATCTCCGAGGAGGCATTGGAGCGGTTGCCGCATTTGTCCTTCAGGCGCTGGATGAAAAACGGGTTGCGGTTGCCGTCGGGTAGCGAGCGCGGCACGAAAAAGCACGTGAGCCCGGCCTTCGTACGCGCGAGCGTGAAAAATGCGTCGCTCATCGGCGCGGAGCAAAACCACTTGTGGCCGTTCAATTCGTACTCTCCGCCGCCAAGCGGCGCCGCCTGCGTCGAATTCGCGCGGAGATCCGAGCCGCCCTGCCTCTCGGTCATCGCCATGCCGATCGTGACCGCGCGCTTGCTTGAAATGGGCAGCGGACGGGGATCGTAATCGCTGGCGAGGAGTTTCGGCTCCCATTCGGCGGCAAGCCCGGGGTCGGTGCGCAGCACGCGCACCGCGGCGAAGCTCATCGTCACCGGGCAGGCGACTCCGTTCTCGGCCTGGTTCCACAAGTAGTTGAGGGCGGCACGCGCGACCCACGTGCCCGGCCTCGTTTCCGTCCACGTGAGCGAATGGAGGCCTGCACCGAATGCGAGCGCCATCAATTCGTGGTATGCGGGATGGTATTCGACCGCATCGATGCGATTGCCGTAGCGGTCGTGGGTTTTCAACTCGGGCACATGGCGATTGGCCTGCGCAGCGAGCGTTTGGACGCGTTCGCTGCCGACCAGTTCTCCCAAGCGATCTGCGCGCTCGGCGATCCAGCCGCCGCCTTCCCGTTTGACGGACTCCACGAGAATCGTGTCCTGCGACCAGGCGTTATAGCCCGCAAACGGCGGCGGCTGGTTGGCGGGCTCAGGTGTGGTTTCCATGCGCTGATCGTTCACGAATTCGATCGAGCCGGGTCGCCTGTGCTGGCTAATTTCGGCATACTGTAATGCGGTCGACCCCGACCCGACAAAATAACACGCAATCCGGAAAAAAAGGCAATGACATGGCCGACTCAGACAAGGAAATCGCTACTCTCGCCGGAGGCTGCTTCTGGTGCCTGGAGGCGGTGTTCGACGACTTGAAAGGCGTGCTGTCCGTCGAATCCGGCTACATGGGCGGCGCGATGGCGAAGCCAAGCTACGAGAAGGTTTGCTCGGGGCAAACCGGGCACGCCGAAGTGGTCCGGATCACCTTCGACCCGAAACTCGTCACTTTCGCAGAGATCCTGGCGGTGTTCTTCGTGATCCACGATCCGACTACGCTCAACCGCCAGGGGAACGACGTCGGGTCGCAGTATCGGTCGGCGATCTTCTATCATTCCGCCGAACAAAAGGCCGCCACAGAACAGGTGATCGCCAATCTCGGTTCGGGTAAGGTCTACGACGACCCCATCGTCACCGAGGTCGTGCCGGCCTCAACGTTCTATATAGCGGAGGATTACCATCAAGAGTACTTCCGCCGCAATCCCGCGCAGTCCTATTGCGCTTTCGTCGTCCGGCCGAAAGTCGCGAAATTCCGGAAGCATTTTCTGGAGAAACTGAAGACGACATGACCTGAACGGAATGTCTGCGGTACAGCCCGGAGCGCGAAGCCCGGGCTGACCGCAGCCCATTCGCAACCCGCATAGAGCTCGTCGCAGAAAAAGGGGCCAAGCCGCTGCGGGGGTTAAGGCAGTACTGCCCCTGGCGTTGCCATTCGCTGATGGTGCTTGAACACCGTCTGCGCTGGCGCTGCCGGTTTCGCCGCAGCTTTCCCAGCCGATTTTCTGGCCGCTACATCGCTACTTCGACCGCCTTGACTGCGCGGATTTCTTGTTTGCGGGTCTTATTACCGACCTGCCGCTATCTACTTCTTCTTCTTAGCAGCTTTCTTGGCTTTTCTCTTCTTTGCCATCACTGATCTCCGTGAAAAGTTGAGGAAGTACAGCACTGGGTCCGTCCGTGCTGCGACGGACCATTATTCGATCCGCGGGACAAGCCCGACAGACCGAATTCTTTTGTCGCTCGGTGCGCGGAGCGACCTGAAAAGTTTTTTGCTCTACTCTTTCTCACTAATTTTCACTAACAAAACTTGTTTTCACCAGCAAAACTCACGACTTGCGAATTTCTGTCGCGCAGCATTGCACATAATAACAAAAGCAGCAAGAATTATTTCGCTTCAAAACGGCGCGCTGCAACTTGCCGACATCAAGTTTGGCGCGCAGTGGAGCGCTGTTCACCACGAGGAAGCAAGCATGGAATTGATATTGTGGCGCCACGCCGACGCCGAGCAAGGCAGCGACGACAAGGAACGCAAACTGAGTGCCAAGGGTAAGAAGCAAGCCAAGCGAACAGCGGCATGGCTGCGCAGTCGGCTGCCCGAGAACGCCATCGTGCTGACGAGTCCGGCTCGCCGGGCGATGCAGACTGCGGAGGCGTTGACTCGTCGCTTTCGAATCGTTCCTCAATTGAGCACCGGTGCGAGCTCCGTCGAAATTCTGGCGGCCGCTGCTTGGCCCGATGGCACCGACGCTCGCGCCGTCGTTGTCGTCGGCCATCAGCCGACGCTCGGACGCGTGGCGGCGCTGGTTCTTACCGGTACCGAGGCCGATTGGAAGATCAAGAAAGGCGCGATCTGGTGGTTTGAGCACGACGCGGACGAGGAAGACGGGAGTGTTGCGCTTCGTGCGGTCGTCTCCCCGGATTCTTTGTGAGGCGGACCCGGGGATAGCGGATTTGCCGATCGGCTGGCGCGGCGGCGCCTTGCGCCGCTATCACTGACGCGGGGTTGCAGGGCCTTCTCAGGAGCGTTTGACCGGTTTCGGCCGGGTGTCGGAGGTACTCACTAACTCATTGAAGTAAATCCATAGTTTCCGCTATGTGAAGCGTCACGTAACTGTAACGTCGCCCCCGTAGCATGCACGGCTGGGTTCCACTTTGTGTGTGCTGACTGGAGGGCTATCTATATGTACTTCTCTCGATTTCTCGGACGCCTCGCAATACTGCTGATCGCCGTGGGCATGGCGAGTCACGCCGCGCTGGCGGTCGACATTACGGGCGCCGGCGCCACCTTTCCGTATCCTATTTATGCCAAGTGGGCGGAAGCCTATAAGGCGAAAACGGGCAACAACCTCAACTACCAATCAATCGGGTCCGGCGGCGGCATTCGGCAGATTCAGAACAAGACCGTCGATTTCGGCGCGTCGGACATGCCGCTCAAGCCCGAAGAGCTGGAGAAGAGCGGGCTGCTGCAGTTTCCTACG
>Ga0193726_1000695_pt1 | contig 32209 bp, 21 predicted proteins | sample H2c1metaG_FD_144928 | JGI IMG/M metagenome (GOLD analysis project Ga0193726, IMG submission 144928) | Soil microbial communities from a riparian zone of the East river system, Colorado, United States - H2c1 | ecosystem: Environmental > Terrestrial > Soil > Riparian zone | place: USA: East River... | reverse complement strand
ATGCTACAAATTATTTTAGTCCTATGGTGCAAACTATCGCAGTTATTTCTATTATTTATGCTAGTTTAGCTACAATTGTTCAACAAGATACTAAAACATTAATAGCTTATTCTTCAATAGGTCATATAAGATGAGTTGTATTAGGTATATTTACTCAAATTATTATAGGTATTTAAGTCGAAATCTTAGATATATTTTGGTTTTGTGAGTCCAGCATTATTTATTTGTGTAGGTGCCATTGAAAGATTTATCATGAATAGGGTTTGCTATATCGTATTTATTTTCTTATTAATTTCTTACAATATTGTTAGGAATATTACCTGCCCGTGCCGGAGGCAGGAGTAGTATATCTAATAGTACATTGTATCGAAACTAAATTATTATATAATATTAATTTAACCCTTATCGTTATTTCTTATTAATAAACAGATAATAAATATTAGTTATTCTTTTTTATATCTGATAAGCATTTAAACTTAATGTAAAAAACAGTTTCTGTTAATGCTTTACTACAGTTTTAAAAATGAATAAATTAATTATATATTTATAAAATATAAGTAATTATTATAATACAATGCCTAAATTATAACAAAGATTGTTTAGTGCGAAGCACTATCACTTATTTTTGTTTTCTCTCGCTCGCATCCTTCCTTTAGTGCTACGCTCCCGTAGGGGGAGGAGCGAAGCCTCCGAAGGATGGACCGCTCCTTGATAAAATTGGCTAGCTTTTCTTCCGGGCGCGGAGCGCGCGGAGCGGGCGGAGCGCGCGGAGCGAGACACACAACTCTTCCTTACTTAAAAAAATATATATTTTATATTAATAGATTTAAAATAGTTACAAATTACAATTTATTATACCTAATTGATTTAGCTCTTTTTACAATATTGGTAAATCTAAACTTTTAATCTTTTTTACTAATTAATTTTCTTTCTATTAAAGATATCGTTCGTTTAAGAAATTTACTAATAATTTGGCAAGATATAATTTAAAAAATTCTAACATCTAACCTTGGTCATTATAGAATAAATATTTTCAAAAGAATAATCTAAGATTAAAATAAAACTTGTAGTTAAAGGTCTCCCTCGCATCCATCCAGCCCTGCGCTCCAGCCTAAAGGATGGTTGCGAGGGACTAGTAATTTCCTGCGGCTAACGCAGAGGAGCGCTCTCTCCTCCCCCTACGGGAGCGTAGCACTAAAGGATGGATGGGAGCGAGGGAAGGAAAGGAAGCAATTCTCGAGGTATAACGTTGCTACAAACAGGATACAAAAAGTTATTTTAACATTTAACCAACCTGTTTATATAACAGTTTGAAATTATAAATTTATATTTATCTTAAGCTCTATAAAATTTAAAATAAACCATCATTGAAATTTGATTAGATTATTTACTTAGTTTGTTTTATTTGTTTAGAGTTTTTTCCCAATTCTAATAGTAAAGAATTAAAAGTAGTATATAATCTAAAACACACATTTTTTATTTTCAAAAGAGTGTCGTATAATTGGTTAATATCGGAATCTCCAAAATTCTTTATAGGTGTTCAAGTCACCTCGCTCTTGAAAATTTAGTTTTTTAGTTTGTTTTATATCATCCTATTTAATTAATAGTTTGTCTACATAGCTTATATGTCTCGCTCTCTCCGTAGGGTCGGCCATCCTTCGGCTGCTGCGCGCCCTCCTTTACGGTACGCGGAGCGAAGAGGGAAGGACCTTTACTCAAAAGAGCCCTGTTATATTTATAGTTAATTTAAAAATGTACCTTTCCTTCCACTAAAGGTAAATGGCTTCTGTTTTTATTCTCTTTTTATTTTTTTTTTTAATAGATAGCAAAGTTAAGATTTGAATAACTTTCAGCGAATTATTTTTATTACACCTCTTTACGTTTTAATAAATCACTTTTTTTATAATCCTTTATTTGACTTGTACCTAAATAAATTTAAAGGATGCGGACCACGCGAATTTTTAAGCTAACTATAATTTACATTAAGGTAATACTAACTTTAAATGAATAGTTTAGTATTAGAATTTTTATAGTTAGAATCTTTTTTTCTATTATATTTTATCTTCATAAATAAAAAATTTCAGGGCCCTTAGCTTAATTGGTAGAGTACCTAATTGTCAATTAGGGTTGTCCCAGTTCGAATCTGGAAGGGCTCGTAAAATAATCAACTTTTAACAAAACAGTTTTGTAAAAAAAAATAAATCAGTCGCTCCTCCCCTTCCTTTTTACAAAGTGAGGCCCCTACGGAGGAAATCGAAGAAAATAAAAAGTTACTTAAGCTTAAATTATTTCTGATAAAAAACGAAAAATCTCTAAAACATTATTAGTTATAATAAAATGTAGATCTTATAAAAATTTATTTTATTATTTGTTATTAGTAACATTTCGAAATGTTATCATTTTTTTTAAAGATTGTAAAATTTATTGTTAAAGTCTTATCTAATCGATATAATACTAAGAAAAATATGACTATAAATCTAAAATTTAATTTCTTATATCTATTTAATAGTCACGGTAATTAATTAATATAAATATTAAAATGTTATAAAACAATAATACTAAATTATATTTTGGTTTCATTTTTTTTTCTATTCTAAAAGAGTAGGATATAACACATTCTATTATTATGCAACCAATAGTAAAATCGGACAAAAGATTTTATATTAATTGAATATATACAAATAATACCAACTCATTTATTTATCTCCAATAATTGAGTTATCCAGCTTAAATATTTTATTCATATTTTTAGTATTGATCGATTTAGGTATTACCCATAATTCAATTTATCTTATTTAAGAAATAATTTGGTGTCAATAAAGATTAAACTAATTTAGTTTAATTAAAATAGTTATACATTATACAAATGAACAAAATTACATCAAAACAACTTCTTAATTCTATTAGATTAAGATTTCAATTTTTCCCTTCTCATTTAGTAGAAAGATCTATCTGACCTATTTATCTAAGCTTTTCGCTATTTTCATTAGCAATATCGGCTGTACAATACATGCACGGTTATTCTACCGGTTTCATCTTATTAAGAGCTAGTGCCGTTTTAACAATCATGGGTATGGGATTATGATGGAAAGATGTAATCATTGAAGCATCTTTCTTAGGTAACCACACTAAAAAAGTTAAAGAAGGTATATTACAAGGTTTTATTTTATTTGTTATAAGTGAAATTATGGTATTCTTAAGTGTGTTTTGAGCTTATGCACACTCAAGCTTATCACCTGCACTTGAAATAGGTGCCTGCTGACCTCCAACAGGTATAACACCTTTAGATGCATTCGCAATTCCTTTTATAAATACTTTATTATTACTATCTAGTGGTGCCTACATTACTTGAGGACACCATGCTCTTATTCTAAACAACAGAAAAGCAGTTATAACTGGTACTTTTTTCACAATTATTCTAGCTATTGTTTTTACTTATTTACAATACATAGAGTATACTGAGTCAGGTTTTTCTTTTGCGGATTCAGTGTATGGTTCAGTGTTCTATGCAACGACGGGTCTACATGGTCTGCATGTCCTGGTTGGGACACTATTTATACTTGTTCAATATTTACGTATTGTAAATTACCAAGTAACAACAACACACCATTTAGGTCATGAATCTGCCATTTTATATTGGCATTTTGTAGATGTTGTTTGACTTTTATTATTCTGTGTTGTATATTACTGGGGGGGTTCTACTTTGTAATTACATGAATAAAAATGTTTTTAGTTTTATTTCCATTAATTTGTGTATATGCAAGATATTTTATTATAATAAATAGTTTTATTCAATTTATTTATTATCATTATTATATTTTAAATATTAAAAAAGTTAAAGCAATTGCTAAAATTTGTTATATTATTTTTAAAATAATTTTTCTTCCCAAAGGGAGAGTAATCTTTGTTTTAACCATCTTTTTAATAATTTTTTTTAATATTGAATCTGCACTAGAAACTTTATTAGCATTAATACATTTATTATATAAAACTTGCAACAACACTAACTTAAATTACGCGTTTTCAGGAGGTTTTAATGATTTAACCATAAGTGGAACATGAGACAGATTTGCAGAAAATTTGAATCTAATGAACAATTCTAGCACTCAATCAGGTAGCTCTGGTGATTATGGAGGATCAGATGATGGGCCAGGAGGAAAAAATGGTGTCTACAGATTAGGTACAGGACCCAATGGTACTCTAACACAAGCAGAAAAAGACCATAATAACGCAATTTATAGATATCTCGAAGCATGGACTAAAAGTTGATATAAAAAAGGTGGAAGTGAAGGAGTGCGTAGCGCTGCTGCTTAGAGTTTTTACAATTTAAGTAGTTAACTATTTGTTTTATTTAGCCTATCTAGATATTTGATCATTTTTATTCTAAATTTAAAGTTTCTCTCCTGCGGACTCTTCCCTCCGTTCCCGTTCTTTTTAAAAAGCCTGCGTTACCCTCCTCTGCGTTAGCCGCAGGAAATTACTAGTCCCTCGCAACCATCCTTTAGGGAGGAGCGCAGGGCTGGATGGAAGGGAGGGAGAAGGAGCGCTCGCTCACCGTCCTTTAGGGAGGAGCGCTTATGATTTAGAGTTTCTAATCACTAATACGCACTCAAATTCTAAAATCTTTAATATTTATATGAAAAAAATATTAGTGAATAGTTCAATAATTGTCCTTTAGTTTTCATTAATGAGCCATTTATTTTTTGTTTTTTTTTAATAATATATACTCAGTAGACATTATTAATATATACAAACAAAATATATATTAACATTTATAAATAGTTACCCAATGGAATAAAGCACACACAAATAAAAATGAATCTATCTTTACTCCTTTTTTTAATAGGTATTTTAGGTTTTATTATTAATAGAAAAAATATTATCCTAATGATTAAATGGTCCAAATAATACTGTAACAATTTTCCTGCACAAAGGAATTAAGTGTCACATGGTAAATTTGATTCTAACTATAAGCAAAGACAACCTATCTATGATAATACTTCCTTATTAAGCTTATGTAAGTAAAGTCAAATAAATATTCTGACTAATAAATAAATAATTGGATTGTTATCTATAATAGACTTCTAACCCTAACGTTAGTTATGGCATACATGATGAAATAGGTAGGTTAATTTGCTGGATAATATTTATTATCCTCAGAGATTTTACGTTAGATATTCTAAATACCTTCCGTTAGGCAGCGAAAGCGGCAGTATTATGTATTCGTTAAATGAAACGTTACGCAATATTAGTGCTGCAAACATGCTTTAGTAATGAAACCGCTAACGTGAAAGGTAAAAAGGAGTAAATACAAAATCCAGTAGTAATTATAAACTTAAGACGCTCCCTTCCCTAAAGGACAGGAGGCGGTAATCGTCATTACAGCTTTCCCTCCTCTGCGTAGCACTAAATACTTTCCATTAGTAATGGAAATGAGGCTTACTTCAATTAATAATTTTATTTCTTAACAGCTATTTTGAATAATTGAGTATTATAATTATTATTGTATTTTCTTATTCATAGCATTAAATATATCTGTATTTATAAATTGTGAAATAATTCCTGTTTATATGCATATATTATGAGATCCAAACTTAAATTATTATTCAATGGGATTAATATTTATTACAAAGAGAAGTATTACTAATAAGAAAAGTAATTCTACTGATTCATCAAATAATAATAACTCAGAACTTGACCCTTGGTATGTTACAGGTTTAGTAGATGGAGATGGTTCTTTCTGATTTAGCATTGTTCCAAATAATGCAATGAAAATAGGTTTTGAAATAAGACCTGGGTTTTAATTTTCAGCAGCTAATAATCCTGCAAATCATAAATTAATGTTATTATTGGATACTTTTTTCAACCGTGTTGGTACTATCCTAGTCCTAAACCACACCAATATGTTAGAATATAAAGTGCAAGGACTAAAAAATTGTTTAATAATCAAAAGCCATTTTTTAACTTATCCTTTATTAACTTATAAATTAGTTTATTTTACAATGTGATGTAATATGTTAGATATAATAGAAACTAAATTACATTTAACAAATACAGGATTGATTCAATTATTAGAAATAAAATCGGCTTTTACTAAAGGGTTAACCCCTATTCTTAAAGATAAGTTTCCTTCTATTCAATCTGTTGCATTACCCTCTTATTTACCAAACTTAATAAATATCAATTATTTTTGGTTGGCAGGGTTTATTACTTGTGACGGTTCCTTTCTTTTTTCTACAAGTCAAGGAATAACTCCTATTATCAGTATAGCACAAGATATAAAAAGCATTATTTTGATGAATGCTATTCTAGAATTTTTAGGAGTTGGTAGAATGGCATCCTCTAGACAAGGAGTCCAAGAAATAAGAATTACAAAGCTATCTTACGTTATATATTTAATTAGTAAATTACAATCCCATAAACTATATGGAGCTAAATCTTTAGATTTTATAGATTTTTCTAAGATTATAGAAATGATGAAAAATAAACAACATCTTACAACAGAAGGTAAAATCCAAATAAAAATTATCATTATGGGTATGAACCAAAGAAGAACTAATTTCTCTACTGATTCCTTTACGCAGGATAAAGAATAATAATTTGATGTCGTACGATGCCTACGGCCTTGGTGGTTTCTTAATATAAATATAATCATTTCCTTTTTATTTTATATAGATAATTATCTATACAATAAAATACATTATAATGTAAAACTTTAACCGTAACCCAGTCCATTGCTATAAATTATCGAATGCCTTATTATTGTTCAAGTTAAGGGTAAGATAGTCTAAAATAGGAAACTAAAGGGAGAAAGTCTTGTTTTAATTATTTTAGTATTTCGATTGAAATTATGCTTCTTGCTATTACTCTATTAATATTGATTAGTTCATTTAGTTTTGATGATAATGTAGGACAAACATTTAGTGTTTATATTATATCTATTGCAGGTGCTGAATCTGTGGTAGGTCTTAGTATTCTTGTAGCCTATTACCGATTAAGAGGAAATATTTTAATTACATCCGCATAATGTATCTATCAATTTTAATTTTTCCTTTATTAGGATCTATTGCAGCAGGGTTTTTAGGAAGAAAAATAGGTGTTACAGGTACACATATTATTACTTGTACATGTTTAATAATATCTTCTATTTTAGTAACATATGCTTTCTATGAAGTAGGAATATGTGGTAGCCCTGTTACAATTTATTTATTTAGTTGGGTAGATTCTGAATTTATGTCTATATCTTGAGAATTCTTGTTTGATCAATTGACAGTTTCTCTTTCATTAGCTGTTTTATACTGTTCTACTTTAATTCACTTATATACTGTAGACTATTTATCTTCTGATCCACATAACCAACGATTCTTTTCATATCTATCACTATTTACTTTTTTCATGTTATTTTTAGTGTCTGCTGGTAATTATTTTGTAATGTTTATTGGTTGACTCTCAGCCCTTTAATAATATTAACAACGCAAATCACTAAAAGCTGGAATTTATTTAAAATTTCTAAACTTTATAAATAAAAAAATATTTTAAAGAATAATAGATTTAAAATTTATATTTCATACCTTAAGATTAGGTTATAATTGAAATATTTTCCTTATATTGAAAAAATGGAAAAATAACCAGCTGCAAACGTAAATTTTATTTTTAGATAAAAATGTTTGCTCCGAGGCTATATGTGATTTCTTACCCTATACAGGTCCAAGGAAGATAGAGCCCTTGTAAGTGAGACGTTCACACTTTATTAAATTGATATATTTTATTTATAGTAATTAGTCCTATTTTATTAGATCGTAAATCAGGTGATAATGCTACGCACTCAGTTTATTATAAAAAAAACCAACATTTATCACCATTTCAGTTTGAAGCATTGATAGGTTTGCTGTTAGGTGACGTTTTTGCAGAACGAAATAAACCAACTCTGCGATAGCCGAAGGACACACTCGTTTAAATTTCGAACAATCACTCCTGCGGACTGAGCATGAATCTGCAATTATTATTTCTTTATTCGCTTTTTAAAAATCTAGTACCTACAGCACCAAAGTCTCCTAAACGTAATCCACATTCTGTTACTGGAAAAAGTTATTCTAGTTTAGCTTTCTCCGAAGGACACATTATCCTTTCCTTTTTATTAGAAATAATATTTTTCATGAATTATTTTATACAACAGGTATAAAATCTATACCTCAAAATATTTCTGATTATTTTACTGCGGTTAGTTTTGCTTTTTGAATAATGGATGACGGCATGAAATCTAATGAAGGATGACAAGTTTGTACGGATTCTTTTCAATATTAAGATATTTTAATTTTAACAGAAATGCTTAAAACTAAATTTAATATTGATTGTAAACCTCAAAAAAGAGGTGCTCGCTCACCGTCCTTTAGGGAGGAGCGCTTGTTGAAGAATTTACATACCTAAATCACAAATGGTAAAAGTACGAGACTTAGTTAAATGTTATATGCACACTGATATGCTATATAAAATAGGATTATAAATTAGGATATATTTAGCAATTCAAAATTTAATTTACAATAATTAACTTAGATTAATATTAATAAATATAAACGTGAAACTTAACATGTGAGAAGGTATTGGAATTGTTTCATATCTTCTAATTAATTTTTACTTTACTAGAGTTCAAGCAAACAAAGCAGCTATACTAGCTTTAACAATGAATAGAGTAGGTGATTTTGGTTTAAGTATTGCTTTTTTTGCTATATTTGCTGTATTTGGTTCATTAAATTATGCTACTGTTTATTCATTAGCTCCATTTATCAATGAAACAGCTATAACTATTATTGCTTTACTATTGTTCACTGGAGCAATGGCTAAAAGTGCACAAATACCATTACATTCTTGGTTGCCAGGCTCGAAAATATCTTTAAAGATAGGGCTAAGTTATAAAACTTACAATTGAATTATATGCTGAAATAATTTATACAAATTATTATTTCTAATAAAAATTTAAATCAGCAGGAAAATTTATTTCCTCAACGACTATACATTCAAGCTTAATTAAAAATTAAAGTAAAGAGATAGTCTTTTCTAAAAAAGTATATTTTTGTTTTATCCCGATTTTCGCGACTAAAATTTTTTATACTTTTTAAGATAGCTATGGAAGCTTGACGACAACTACAACCCTTTTTAATTTATATTTCTTTTTTAATTTTTAACATTTATATTATTTTTTTTATAATAATACTTATAGTAAATACTGAATTTTCAGAAGAGATAAGATTTTTTTTAAGTGGAGTAAGCGAAATGAATTTTTTTAATTCTTCTCCCTCCGGAGGGCACTTGACAAATGATTATTTAAATTTGTCTGCTTTTTTACCTATTTTACCTCAAAAAAATTTAAGAGATGAAAAAGGTCGATTTACTAAAAATATTGCTTTGCCTAATGGAAACCCTTTACCAAGTAATATAATAGATCCCTTAGTGGGCAATATTTTAGGAGATGGTCATTTAAGATTTACTCATAAAGATAAAAATGGTAAACCTAAAGTAGGAACTAATGCTTTATACGCAATGACTTTGAAATCTCACGATTATATTATGTATTTATGATCTAAAATTTATTTTCAAATTTGTACTTCTACTGTACCTAAAGCTTGACCTAGTCCTAAGACAGGGTTACCAGCTACACAGTACTACTTTAACAGTAGAAGTTTATTTCAATTAACAGTTTTACATAGCCTTTGGTATGTTTGATCAGATGAACTTAACAAATTTGTAAAAATAGTTCCTCTTAATATTAAAGAATTACTAACTCCAATCGGCATAGCTCATTGAATAATGGATGATGGTTATAGAGCAGGTAATCGTGTAATTTTATGTACAGATAATTATACCTTATTTGAAGTAGAATTATTACTTAGCGTATTAAGAGAAAAATTTGGTTTAGATGCTAAATTGTACAACAGAAGACAACAAGGTAAACTGTTGTGTTGAAGAATAGCTATAAGTGGTAAACCTGAAAATGTAGCTAAACTTAGATCTTTAGTTTTACCTTATTTTATTCCTTCAATGTTATATAAATTAGGTCTTTAGATAATAAAACAAATTACTCGCTACGCGCTTCAGGTTATTTTATAATGTATTAGATAACTATACATATTTACTTTTTTTATATTAATAGTGTTAAATATAGAAATTATATAGTAATATTTTTTTTATCAAAAAGTTTTTTAATTATCAACAAAATATAAATAAAATAAGGTTCACAAGAGTTAGGGCCTCCTTATGTTAAATCATAAAACAATTAACTATATCCTGGAAAAATTTTTGTAGCTTCTCCCTTAGGGAAGTGAGTACTTTATCATTAAGATCTGAATTAACTTTATAAAAAAGTAAAAGATTCAATTTTAATTTTAAGTTACAATCTCTACATAGCACTTTACGTTATATTTAGCGTTATAAAAATAACCAGTAAGATAATTTTTATTTTCTTCAGAGACTTTACGTTAAACTATTATTTTTTTTTTAGATAATTTAAAGATAAAGTCCTTTTTTTTTCTTAGAATTTAAGATATAAATTTATAAATTTATGATTATTTTATCTCTATTTTAGGAAACAAATAAGCCGACTCCTGTTAGTGCTTTACTACATGCTGCTACACTGGTAACAGCTGGAATATATTTACTTCTAAGATCTTCACCCTTATTAGAATATAGTCCTACTGCTTTATTAGTAATAACCTTAATAGGTGCAACAACAGCATTTTTCGGTGCGAGTTGTGGACTTGTCGCAAATGATCTTAAAAGAATAATTGCTATGAGTACTATATCTCAACTAGGTTATTTACTATATTTTATTTATATCATTACTCTTATTTTTTATAATGAAGTTTTTAATAATTATACGTTATGTTTATTACAGGCTTCTATTTTACCTGTTTCTGGTATTTCTAAAGCTTATAAAAAATCTTTAAATAATAAAGATAAATTTTTTTCTATTAAACCTCCTGTTAAATTTTTAGATAAATACTCTAATCATAATCATAGTAGTAGAAAAATTATTAAACAAAAATATAACAAAGTAACAGGTATATATTTATGGGTTAATACTATTACTAACAGATCTTATGTCGGAAAATCTGTAAATTTGCATCAAAGAATCACTAAGTATTTTTCTGCTGCCTATATTAATAATAATAAATCAAAAATGGCAATATGTGGCTCTATTTCTAAGTATGGTATTAACAATTTTACTTTGTATATTTTAGAAGTTATCAATTCAGATAACTCTAAAAAATTTTTATCTGAAAGAGAAAATTATTGGTATAATTATATTAATCCATCCTATAATATTCAAAGTATCTTACAGCCTTTTTCAGGTAATAATCATTATAGATTTGGTTCTGTAGTACCCGAATTAGTCAAATCAAAGATTAGCAATACTCTTAAAGGACGTGTTCGCACTCAATCAACAAAAGATCATCATATTTTAGGTGCCCATAAAAAACCTGTTTATTGTTATGAATTTAAAACAAGAAAATATTTAATGGAGTTTTCAGGAATGCGTATAATGGCAAGATCTTTAAATAAAAAATATTCTAATTACATACGATATTATTTAGATAATGATAAGCTTTTTAATTGTACCATTGATAATATAAATTACAAAATGATATTAAGATCAAGTAAAATTTGTAATGATAATAACTAATTTATACCATATGACTTAGTCAAATTTAACTAAATAGCTAAAAGTTCCTAAAGTTTTAAGTACTTAAAATGAAGTGAAAATCTTTAAAAATAATAAAATGGATAATTAGCAAGTAATTTAATAATATACAACAAGCCTCCGCTCCTTTACGGATATGAGGTTTTTTTTTTTATATTAAATTAAACTCTAGAGACTATACGTTAAACTTTAAAATATGAATATATTTTTATTGATGAAATAGTCCAAACTTTTACGAAAGTAAAGTATTTTTTTGATATGGTATTAGCAATTGGGCTTAGTCAACATAATGTGGCGATATTTCATACATTAAATCACGCGTTTTTTAAAGCATTATTGTTCTTGGCTGCAGGTTCTGTAATTCATAGTTTAGCTGATCAACAGGACGTAAGAAAAATGGGAGGTTTAATTAAATTTTTACCATTTACTTATACTATAATGTTAGTTGGTTCATTATCTTTATTAGCTACTCCTTGATTAACAGGTTTTTATAGTAAAGATTTAATTTTAGAATTAGCTTATGGTGCTTATAGTTTTACTGGTACTTATGCATTTATTTTAGGAAGTATAACTGCTGGTCTTACTGCTTTCTATAGTTTTAGATTAATAAGTTTAGTTTTCTTAACTGTACCTAATAATAAAAAATCAATATATTTAAATACTCATGAAGCAAAATTAATTGTAATAATACCTTTAGTTATATTAGCTTTATTTAGTATATTTTTTGGTTTCCTTTTTTCTGATTTATTTGTAGGAGTAGGTACAGATTTCTTTGGTAATTCTTTATATTTAAGCCCTAATAATATTTCAATGATAGAAGCAGAATTTTCTTTACCTTTATTAATAAAATTATTACCTGCTTTATTATCATTATTAGGTGCAACATTAGCTGTATATTTATATCATGTAAATCCAGAATTTATTATTGGTTTAACTAATAATAATTTAGGACGTCAAATGTATACATTTTTAAATAGTAAATATTTCTTTGATGTTATCTATAATAATTATATTATTGCAATAGGACTTAAAATAGGTTATACGATATCTAAAATTTTAGATAGAGGTGTAATTGAATTAGTAGGACCTTACGGCTTATCTTCAGTTTTAAATAAAACAGCATTAAGTATTTCTATGTCAGATACTAGAGTAATCAGTACTTATTCAACTTATATAATTTTCAATGCTTTGTGTTTAATATTTATAGTATTCGCGCCTATTTTAATAAATTCATCATTATTATTTGAAATTAGATTAATCATAATCTATATTGCAGCTTCAATTTTTGTATTATATCCTGGTTTTAGAAGATTAACCAGAGAAATTTAATTACTAATATAGCTAATAACCAACCTATTTACAAACTTTTTACAAATTATTATCCGTAAAAGACTAAAATTTTAATCTTATATAACTTTTATTGCTGTCCACCCAGCCGCTCCTTTAGCCGCGTAGTCTCCCTCCTTTCCTCCGCAGGAGCGCAAGCGAAGGAGTAAAGGGATGGTAGAGGAAAGGAACCTATTCTAGTTTAAAAACAAGCAATCCTACGGAGGATAACAAATAATTAAGCCCCTATAGTTACTAATAAAAAATAATACAGCCGCTCCTTCTCCTCTCCGTCCTTTAGCCGCTCTCTCCCTCCCATCCATCCAGCCCTGCGTTCCTCCCTAAAGGATGGTTGCGAGGGAGTAGTAATTTCCTGCGGCTAACGCAGAGGAGGGTAACGCAGGCCTCTTTTTAGTAAAAAAAGTAAGGGATGCGAGGCTCCTTTATTATCCTCCGCCGAAGGAGGAAAACAAAATAATAAATAATAAATGATCTGTTTTTTAATTTAAGAATTTGATATAAAATATTTAAACAAATAAATTTAAAAGAAGTAATTATAAATATGAAAATTTATTAAAATTATAAAAATAAAATACAAACGAGTATAGTTAAATTGGTATAACCTCTTCCTTCCACGTAGATATCATCAGTTCGAATCTGGTTACTCGTAGTATTAGATATGATCTATACTAAATTAAGCTTGATTTTGAATTAAAATATTGAAATGGCAGAATTGATGAACATTACCTTATCTATTAATTAAATTTAAAAAATCATATCTTTAAAATAAGAAAAGTTGTCCATTTTTCAAGAATAAAAATAACTAATAAATATATTATAAATATTTTATTTTTATAATTTTTTATAAAAAGTAAAAGTAGAAAATAAATGAGTTGAGATTTTTATTCAACTATTATATATTTACTAATAGATTTTATAATATTTAAATCAAAATATATAATATATATTATTAGTATTAACCAAAGAACACATAAAACACACACATTAAAAACAAAAATGACATCAATAATTAACCAATCTAAATCTAATTTAATTATAAATTCACCTTTAGAACAATTTGAAGTAACTAGCTTATTAGGTTTAAATTCACCTTTATTAGGTTACATTAATTTTAGTTTAACTAATTTAGCTTTATATTCAATATTAATATTATTTTTAATATTAAGTCTACATATTATGGCAAATAATAATAATAAATTATTACCTTCAAACTGGTCTATTTTATTAGAAAGTATCTTTGCAAGTATAAACTCTATGGTTAGAGAACAATTAGGAAAAGAAGTTTATTTACCTTTTATATATTCAACATTTATCTTTATTTTAATAGCTAATTTAATTGGTAATGTACCTTATTCATTCACAATTACTTCTTCTATTATCGTATCTATTGGATTATCATTTACTATAGTTATTGGGGTAACAATACTAGGTTTATCTATCCATAAAATTCATTTCTTTTCATTCTTCATACCATCTGGAACACCTTTAGCTTTAGTTCCTTTATTAGTTTTAATCGAATTAATAAGTTATATTGCTAGAGCATTCTCTTTAGGAATACGATTATTCAGTAATATTACTGCTGGTCACACTCTGATGAAAATTCTAAGTACATTTTTATATCAAATGTTTGCTGGAGGTGTCGTAATGTTTGTTGTTACTTTAATTCCTTTTTCTTTATTTTTAGCTATTATAGGTCTAGAATTAGCAGTTTCATTCATACAAGCATATGTATTTACCCTTTTGTTATTAAGTTATATTAAAGATGCAATAGAATTACATTAATAATTATAACCTTAAATAACCCCTTTATGTAATCTAATAATATTTTTATAATTAATACTATAAAAAAAGTTTTTAAGATAAAGCTCAAAGAAAAATATATTTTTGTTTTTTATTTTTTTTTTTATCAGAAATAATAAAATTGTATTATAATCAAAGGAAGTTAAAAATAAGAAAAATTAAATAAGTGAAAGAAAAATCTTAAAAAAAAAAATAAATAAATTAAAATAATAAATAATAAATAATAAATGATCTTTATACTAGCTCTTTTGTTAAGACAAAAAACTTTATATTCACAACTATACTATTTAGGCTTGGCAGCCCTCGCATCCTTCCATTAGGGTGACCGCATCGCTTGCGCTCCTGCGGAGTAAAGGAGGAAAGGGCTTCTACTGGTAAAGCAGGGATTGGAGCGAAGCAGTAATTTACAATTTCTTATCGTTACAATTTTTAATGACTTTCAATGCAATCACAATTTTTATTATATTCTTTAAGTTTGTTTATTGGATTTTTTTTTTTCTTTTAAATTATCTAAACTATCATCTTCAAGATATTTAATTCATTTTCTAATTCTTTCATCTATTCTTCCACTATATTTTACATCAGAAATAATTATCTCCATTTTTCTGCGTAGCCTCTGATAATATTGTTTGATTATATTCTTTATTTATTTTTTTTGTTCTTGGTCTTTATTGCTCATAAATTTTATTGTACTTGTTATTTCTTTCACTCTAAATCTACCATATAACGAATTTAACAATAATTTTGCAATATTTCTTTCTATAGGATTAGAACTATATTTTTTAATTTCATACAATTCTCGCTCTGCGTAGCCGAAGGAGCGCTCTACATATTTTTTTAAAGACAACTTTACCTCTTTCAAATTTATATTCGCACATCATTTTAAATTTATATCCTTGTTCTATACCTCTTTTTATTTGTTCACTATTTATTGATCTATAGAAAGGTGTTCTTAATAATTCTATTCTACCATCAACTAAATATTCAATTGTTAAATTTTTAAGCTGATCTTCAGAAGGGGGTGTTATCTCACCATACACGAATCCAAATACATTATCTAAATTATTTTAAGTTGTAAATATTGGATTTTCAACAAGCATATCTTTTAACATAGCATAAGGCTACTGTTAATTCATATCCTACCCTTTATTAACTTTCTTTTATAAATATTTACTAATCCACCATAGTTAGCTGTGCGGAGCACTAATGACTTTTTTTCAACTTATCCTCTTATCATTTTAATAGAATGATCACTATTATAAAAATGACTAAAGTAAATAGCTTGAGTTAGTGCAGATATTGTATTAAACTTAGTCATTTTTAAATGATATTTCAAATAATATGTTTCTGCTCCGAAGGATGCGCGCACAAAATTATAACTTTGAATAACCCTAATAAATCACTTGTTAAATAAGCTAATAATTATTTTTTTTTTACATCCCAATTATCTTAAGCTATTAAATTATATTCATTTTTTTAAAGATATTTTTATAATATAAATAGGAAGTTTTATACCTTTATAATTAAGTCTATAAAATTATTTTTAATCAAATTTAGTGTGGAAATTTACCTATAATTATTGTACAATTATAATCCAATAACAGTTTATCTCAATTATCAAAGAATGATAAATAATCCCTAAATATAATTTTTTTTCTAGTAAAAGAGAGTTAAGATATCTAATACTGAAATTTATTCTTTATTAAATTTTTTTTCATATAATAAGCTATTTAAAAATATAAGGTTTAAGTTAAATAGATGAAAGATGATTAAAAATATTACTTATCTAGTTAAAAGAGTTTAAATTAAGTGAAGGTTCAAGGTTAACTTATATTTATTAATTTAAATATAATTATTCTATATATATCTTATGAACAAAATAATTTGTGGTAAATAAAAAGAAAATTTTAACAAAAAAATAAATATATCTAACACTTGAGTCATGTTTATTATTTATAAAAAAAAAAGTTTTAATATTGACCTATATATGACCTATTAACAATTTAGAAAAAATTCAGTAAATGCTATTTAATAATTTAATTATAAAATGAGTATAAATACAAAATTTGTCCTATAGATACTAAATCTAACTCTCCTCGCATCCATCCAGCCCTGCGCTCCTCCCTAAAGGATGGTTGCGAGGGACTAGTAATTTCCTGCGGCTAACGCAGAGGAGCGGTTAAGGGCTGAGGCCTACGGAGGAAGCGGCTGTAATTAAAGAAGGTATTTAGCTAATTTCTATCTTAATAATATCAATAAAAAATTTTTAGCAATTAAATATAACTAACTTTTTTTTAGATAAAATTCAAATTACTTATTTATTTAAAATTACTTTTATTATATAATTCTAATTTTACAAAAGATAAGAATAAAAATATAGAAGTGTTATATAATTTATTTTTCAACTGATATAGTTTAATGGGCTAAAACATACCACTCATGACGGTAAAACAAAGGTTCGATTCCTTTTATCGGTATATAATTAGAAAATAACATTTTTATAAAAATGTACTAAACTATTCTTATTTTGTAAAATAATAAAAGTAATTATAATAGATATTAGTCTAATAAATAAAAATATAAAAATATGCTCCCATTAGTCGCTCCTCCCTAATTGGAAGGTTGCAATAATAATAATCCTACGCTACGCTTATTGAGGGACGGTCCTACGGAGGAGAGCGTAAAATTTACTAAATAAAACTTATTCAAAGTAAAACAGATAAAATTATAAATTATTTTTAATTAAGTTAAAATTATGATGAATATGTTATGAAAATAGTTTAATTAATAAAATTATTTTTTATTTTGCTTTTATTCTAGTTAAATTCTTATTATACTATTGCTCTCTTAATTTAAAATCTGAAGTAAAAATGTTTAAATATTTGTATTGTTTTTGTAATAATAAACATTATTTAGTTTCTTTTCAATAATTAGAACACTTCTATTACTATTATTTTTGGATATTGTTTCATTTTTGAACATTAATTAAATGTTTACCTAAATTTATTATTCTCAATAATAAGGGGCTGTCCCCCTTACTCCAATTTGGGCGGCTTTCCGCAGGAGCAGACTACTGGATTTATTATTAACTAATAAGTATTTCAATTCATTAATTATCCCTCGCTCACCGAAGGAGCGCTTGAATATAGAATAGTTCTTTATATTTATTAACTTTAAATAATATATTATTAATTATAATAGTTTATATTTCAATAATTTAAATTTGTTTATACTTTTAATTGTATTTTAGAAAAGGGTAAAATCAGAGACTTGAACTCTGAACAACGTAGCCACAACACGACATTTTGCCAATTAAACTAATCTTACCTCTTTTAAAAAAATTGCTTTAAACAAATTGTGAATAAAAAAAAAAAATAGACAAAATAAAAAAATAGAAAAACAATAAAAGTATCGATGACAATATTGTTTTAACATCAAATATATAAAAATAAAAACAACAAATAATTTCATAATAATAAAATTAAATGTCTTGTAAAATAAAATATAGCAGTATAGTATTCAAAGGGGTTATTAAGGATTACAAAAGCAAATTTATTAAAAAGGAGGTTTACACAAGCCAAAGGTCATATTTTCTCTTAAGATCTAACAAATTATTTTGAATAAAAGTTACACTCTTAATTGGATTGAGAACAGTATGGCAATCCTAAGGGAAACCTTTATAATATCACTTCCCGAAGTAAAACATTTCATTAGGGAAAGGAAAGGAAATCAACCGAGACTCCGAAAGTAATGGTGAGTGAAATCGGATTAGCCTAAAATATTTATTAACTTGAAGGACTTCTAATGCAACAACCTCTGTTGAGTGTAGAATACTCGCAAGTGTTAAATGGGTAAAGGAAGTTAACGTTTACAAAATTAGACGTCTAAGCCTTTGAATTGGGTGCTAAGAGGGTGGACTTCATTCCCGTAGAGTAATAAATAGTGAGTTTACAATAATTATAAAAATCATTTTATTCAATATTTGTAAGCAAATAAGATTAAAAATCTTAAATTATCTTATTCACGTTAAGATAAACTAAAAAAAGTACGTCGAGTGTAAACTTGTTGGAATATAGGGGATCCATCCTCTAAGGCTAAGTATAATAAATTTAGCGATAGTGAAAAGTACTGTGAAGGAAAAGTTTGAAATTAGAAAGCTTGGTATGAGCAAGTTAAATAGATATGAATTAGTAACTCTATAAGCAGTTGGAAATTTTTGAACACGCGCTGATAAAATGACAACGTACCTTTTGCATAATGGGTCAGCAAGTTAATAGGAGTAGCAAGGTTATAAGCCCTAGCGAAAGCGACTGTATTATGTTGATAATATTGGATAAGTTACTTCTATTAGACCCGAAGCGAGGTGATCTTTCCTAGGCCAGATGATAATAGATCGAACGGGTGAATGTTGCATTATTCTCCGAAGAGCTTAGGAAAGTGGTGAAATGCCAATCTAACCTCAAGTATGGGGGCTTTAAAAATAGAATTCTGAAAAAAGAATTTTTAGCTAATTTGGCTATTTGCTGGAAACTTTTAAATTAATAAAAAAAAAATAGATTTTATCAATACTTTAATTTACTTAAGTAATAATTTGATAATTTCTAAAGGTAATCAGCAAGTAAATATAATGACTTCAACGACTAATATGCCAAAGTCTTTTTAAACAAACAATTTACACCTCAAATTGAAAAAAGATGTGATAGAGTCTTTTTAGTTAACACAATGTAAGGAAGTTTATTCACTCCATCCTTCCCTTCCTCCGCTCCTCCCTAAAGGATGGTTGCGAGGGAGCGGAGGCTAACGCAGAGGCTAACGCAGAGGCTAACGCAGAGGGCCCTTCGGATTCGGAGAGCAATTATGTATTAAATAATTACATTTTAGCAGTTGGTTCCCGTTACTTCACAAAATTTGATATTTAAATGACACGATAATTCATTTAAATAATAAAAATCATTCATTCAAAATCTATTATTATTATCGATCTCTTTAAATGAAATAACTGGAGGAATATAAAATTATTCTGATATGTCTGTTCAACATTATCTTTCCCGTAGAAAGGCTAGTCCCCTGACTCTATGAAAAAAAGTGAACGATTTAGGAGATATAATAGACTTCTTTAAAAACACACACAAAAATATTACTACAAACATGAAAATAATACGAACACCAAAAAATAAATTTGCTTGAATAGTAACAGGATTATTTCAATCAGATGGTTATTTTTCACTTATTATCAAAAAAAATAAAACGTCTAAGTTTGGAATAGATGTCTCTTTAATTTTAGGTATAAATTTAACTCTGGCTTCTTTACCTTTACTACAGCAAGTACAAGTTTATTTTGGATGTGGAAAAATAAGTATAGATAAAACACGTAAAATGTGTCTATTTTCCATTACTGAATTATCTTCATTATGACATGTTGTATTACCCCATTTTATGTTATACCCATTTTTTGGTGACAAACAAGTTTCCTTTATTAGGTTTGTTCAAATACTGACATTATTATATCCTTATAATAAAAAATTTAAACCAGCTTTATTGTTGGGGAAAGTAATATATTTAGGTTATTTTTTAAATCCTGGTTCTAATAGAACTACTACTGAGTTTAAAAATTTATTTAAGATATTAAACTTAGATATAGAAATTGTAATAAATAGTATAAATCAAGAACATTTAAATAATATAACTAAGTATTTTAAACAAAATAACACTTTAATTAATATTTATTTTATTATAGGAGTAATTGAAGGAGATGGATCATTTTATGTGGGTTTACGTACGAATCGTAAAGTTCGATTTGGTTTTAATATTACAACTCATATTTATGAATTAGATCTTCTTTATAAAATAAAGTGATCTCTTAATTGTGGTAATACTAAGATTAAATCTGATAATTGGTGTCGATATGAAGTAGAAGGAAGTAAAATTTTACGGAATTTATTTATACCTATAGTTGATTCTATAGGTTTATTAGGATCTAAAGCTAATAATTTTGAAACATTTAAAGAAGCTATGAACATTTTTACTAAAAAGGAACATCTAACTGATGAAGGATTACGAAAATTAGCTGAAATTGTTTATAACAATACTTCTAAGAAAGGTATAGGTCGAAAATATACTTTAGAACAATACCTACAAATCAACAATCTGTCAACTTAGATTTTTTCTTGATAATTAACAACTCTAACTTTACTAAAAAATATATTTTTTAATCCCCTTTCCCTTCTTAATAATTATATTATTATCATGGTCTTCTTAGCCGAAGCTAAAAATATAATATACAACATAAGAATAAAAATTGTGTTAACTACTGAGCGTGCTAGCTGGTTTTCTACGAAACATATTTAAGTATGACGTCTATTTTAGATTTATGGAGGTACAGCACGGTAATTCCCAACAAGTATTAAATCTTGAATAATTTATTCATTTTAAATTAATAGGCGTTTAGGTTGCGGGGGCCTTGAAAACCTTACCAATGGAAGCGAATCTCGGAATTACATAAAATTAATAATAGACTTTCAGACTGTTCATGCTAAGTTGGGCAGTCAAGACGGAAACAGCCGAGAACACTTATCAAGGTCCCCCATGATTATTAAGTGAAATTAAGGATGTAGCAAAATGAATACAGCTGTAACGTGAGCCTGGTAGTAGCTACGTTGAGAGATCGTGTAACAACGCATCAGCCTTTCGGATTGTAGCACTGAAAATTTAACGGGTCTTAAATAATCAACCGATATAGTGTTGGTTCAGAATAAAACAAACAAAAATGTTTTTATTCTTAATCAAGGTAGTAGAACATTCAGTCAATACCATAATTAAACAGTGTTTCATTGTTTATAGTTAACTGAAGAGATAATGCTGACATGAGTAACGTAAAGAATGTTCATAATCATTCTCGCCGAATACGAAAGGGTTGTAAGCGAAAGGTTAAACCTCCTTATATAAGCGCGGCCTCTAAGGACCAAGACCACTGTTTTGGCTGATGAGCTAAGGTCAGAAAATCCAATGTTGAAAAATTATACTTTTTTAATCGTAGAGTATAATAGATGGAACTTGAAAAGAATGACAAAACGGTATCTCTTATTAAAAAACTAAATTGTTATTTTTTATTATAAATTGTAAACTAATGACCTGTTAAATGCTTATCTTCATACATTTTATTTTAAAGTTAATGAGTAACATAAAAACAATTAGCAAAACTACTGGAACGAATTGTTTTTTTACGAAAGATGAAGGATAATAAGACTTTAGAATATAGGATTATAAATAATTAAACTTAAAAAAAAAAATGGCAGTTAAAAAAAAATAACATTTAATGTTTAAGTAAGATGTTAGAGTTCGAGAAATCGTATTTGAGGTTTTAAATTATTAATATAAAATTAGATATACTAAGCTTATTGTTTTACTATTTTTAATTTAAAAAGTTATATAGTATTATTTTTTTATTAGTATAGATAACATTTAATAATATATTAAAAAGTGATAATTTAATAAGCCCTAATATTGTTACATTTTAGTTTATTGCACTAAATTATAAAAATATTGGATCACTTATTTTTATCATCCCTCAAGAAAAATAGCTAATAATCACGTGAATAATGGTTATTTTTTATTTTGTATTCTTAAAAATATCGTTTCTACCGTACCCATGGCCGACACAGGTTCGTTGGTAGAGAATACTAAGGCGAAGAGCTAAAAGTTGTTAAGGAACTCGGCAAAAACTCCTCATAAGTTAGACGACAAGAGGAATTTATCAAATACAAGTTTTTTTTTTCTTCAATTTGTAAAAACTGATAAGTATCATAAAATCGGAAGCCCCGACTGTTTACTAAAAAGTGCGAGCTGAAAAGCTCTAATAAATAATGTGGTGTGAATCCACTATGAGTTTAGATCCTCATAAGTCTACTAATAAGAGCGTAATTGGTAACGAATGCGTTTTAAGCTATTAGAACAATGTAATAATATTTTATATTTACAGTAAAATAATTATGCTAGACTAAATAACTATGGTCAAATTTAATTGAATTCATGTTAAGGCGTCGTTAAAACAGTCAGCTCTCCCTTCTATTAACAAAACAGAGGGGCTTGTAAATATAGCAGGTTAAGCTTAATAAATTTTTATAAAATGATAATAAAAATAAGAAGCTGAGATAGAATTAATTTTCTTTTTATAAATTAATTGATCTAACATATTATCTCCGGCGTAGAGTGAAGACCTAAGGTTATTATTAACGTATTTATTAGGGAACAGTGTAAGCCCAATAACTACTTAAGTACAAAATATGTAAACCAATACGCACCTAATTTTACATAAATTGGAGAAAAGAGGATTAACAGTAATGTTGATTATCAGTTAGTGGGTAAAGGACAAGCAAAAAGCGAATGCATAATTGTAATGATTATGATAAGTATAATTACTAATCTGAAAGGATGCTGACTTGCTTTTGGGTGTTATTATAACTAATTAAAATTTTTTCTACTTTTCTTTATTATTTTTATTCGGAATTACACAATAATAATCTATTTTTGCTCTTTTATTTCCATGTTTCCCCAATAGTGTTCACAAAAATTAAAAAATAAAATTCAATATATAATTATGGTCTTTTTTTTTCACTTCAAAAGAAATCATGAAAATTGATTTTTATGATGTGTATTTTCCTTAATTAGTTTTAAATTCAGTTTGGGGTTTTTGAAGTGTTGGATAAAAAAGCAACGCGTTCGTGAGTCTAGCTTTTCCAACATTTAGTTCTAGTAAAACCCTTATAAAAATAATTTAAGATGAAACTTATACTAGAATAAGTTAAAATCTCAGTTGTTAGACGCTATTTAATATACAAAAAAAAAATATGATAAAACATTTTAATACAATTCAAGAGCAATTAGATTATATAAAAACTAATCCAGCATTTATTTCTGGATTTACTTCTGGTGAAGGTTGTTTTTCAGCTTATTTAGGTGTAGATACTTCTTTAATGTGAGGTTTACAGCCTTCTTTTGAATTTTCTATAACTAAAAATACTGGTGATTTAAAACTCTTAGAAGCATTTCGTTTATATTTTCAATCTGTAGGTAAAATTTATGATAAGAAAGATGGAGTATCAGTATATATGGTAAGAAATATGTTAAATATTAAAAAAATAATAATACCATTTTTCTTAGAATATCCTTTAGTAGGTACTAAGAGTATAGAGTTTGAAAAATTTATTAAATTTATGAATTTAGTTTTATCTAAAAACCATTTAGGGAAAGAATTATTACATAGAGATATATTTATAGAAATGGCTTTATTATGTAAAGAACTTAACTCTAAGAGAATTAATCCTCAAAAATTACACAGAATTCATTATTTAATAAATTGGCTAAAATCTTTAGATAAAGTTCCTTCGTTAGAAGAAAAATTAAATATGAAAATAGGTCTTGAAAAAAAATTAAAATGTTAAAAAAAAACAAGTAAAGTAATTTAGATTCTTTACTTTATTTTTAATTCTAAAAAAAAAAATTTTACAATATTTTATTTAAAATATTATTGAACAATAGAAAATATTTTCTATTTAAAGAAAAAGTCGATTATAAAAACAAATTTTTTTTCAACAGTTATGATAATGCTTGAGCCGTGTGCGATGAAAGTTGCACGCACGGTTCTTAGAGGGGGAAAGCTAGAATTGGCCTACCTATCTCGACCACAAATCGCTGCAATCATGTAAATGATAGTATAGCGATTGAAATTTGCCCGATGCCAGCAGCTAAAAAGAGGTGATAGGAAACTGTTACCAATTAAACGTCTGGTTAATAGCGGTCTTAACTATGAGGATCCTAAGGTAGCAAAATAAATTGGCCATTAAATGTGGTCCGGTATCAATAATAAGTCCCTTTTTTTTAATCTTAAAATCGTAAATAAAATTAATTCATAATTAGTTATCCAAGGTCACTGAAAAAATTTAAATAATGTTATGTTTGATTAAGCAAACCATTTTACAACTTAGTTAAAATGTAAATAAAGGTAAAATAAATTTAGAAAAAAAAAATATAAATTAATGTTATTAAAGTTAGAAAGAAAATGATAATTGATTTAAAAAATAAATGGTATTAGTTGAGGCATAATGTTAGGCAATAAAATAAAAACTTACTACTCTTCGAAGAAAAACACAACAAATTTATATAAAAATCTAGTTCAAGCTCGATCAACATTGGCTCTTCAAATAAAAAAAAAAAGCTGGTATTTATCAATTAGTTAATTTAAAAAATAACAAAACATATATCGGAAGTTCAAATAATTTGTACAGAAGATTATCAATATATTTAAGTCCTGCATCTTTAAACAGAGATCTAATTAGTTTCAATAGTAAAATCGCACGTGCTCTTTTGAAATATGGCTATACAAATTTTGGAATTAAAATCTTAGAGTTTATTGAATTGGATATTAATTTAACTAAAAAAGAACAGAAAAAGGCAATTTTGGAAAGAGAACAACATTATTTAGATACTATCAAACCGGAATATAACATTCAAAAAATAGCAGGAAGTAGATTAGGTTCTTCTCATACATTAAAAACTAGAAAATGAATGATAAAAAATAGTAAAGTAAGCAAAAGAATGTATGTTTATAATGAAGATGGAAGTAATTTGAAGGTTTATTCTTCAATATCTGAAGTAGCTGCAGTAAATAATATAAATAGATTAGTAATAGCAAGACAATTAAAAAAATCTGAATCAAAACCAGTATTATTATTCAATAGAGATAATACTAACAAATTTATTATTAGTTATACTCCACTTAATCAATCTGAATTAGATAAATTTATTATTTCTATTGAAAATAAAATAGCTCATAATACTAAACAGCCTAATTCTAAAAAAGTGTTTGTTTATTATTTAGATGGTAAATCTTATGCTTCTAGTCCTTTTAATAATTTAGCTCAAGTTAAAAAAGAATTTAAAATGGCAGTCCGTCCTTTAGGGAGGAGCAACAATTAATAAATATGCAGAACTCAGAACTCCATATAAAAAATATAATTGAATCTTTAGCTTTAGCCCTATTCAATTTAACTAGTACTATTTTAGCCGCTAACGCAGAGAAAGAACCCCCTACGGATCTTGCTTTTTAAAAATTCTTTCATTAGAGTTTATACAAAATTATAAAAAATTTTTTTTTACGATAATAAAAGAGAAAAAACAAAGTTATGTTATTGTAAAAAAATCCTATTTGTTGGAAGTACTTTAAAGGTATAAATTACTTAATTAATTTATTAAGTCTAAACATTTATATTTTAGTAAATCAACAGCAAAAAAATTTTTAATATTAATTAAATTAATACAAATTATGCTTAGAGACTACACGGATTAAAGCTAATGTATTAAATTAGTTAAGATATAGTCCAGTTTAGAATATAATTGTAAATTTTTGTTATGAGCTCCGCAACACCAATTATAACAAAATGCAGCGCTACGCAAAAATTGACGTTTATTCTTTACGTGTTAACGATGGCTTCACTGTCTCTACAACTTGCTCAGTGAAATTGAATTACCCGTGCAGATGCGGGTTACCTGATGGGGGACGGGAAGACCCTAGCAACTTCTACTGTAGTTAGTTACCACGTTGATCTAGAACAACTCTAGCTAATAGTGAATAGGGAAGTCGAAAGGACAAAAAGTGGAATACCTTAAAGCTTTAGTTGGGTCGATGTTAACCTTATATATCTAAATGAAAAAAGGGACAGCTGACTAATTGGCAGTTTGACTGGGGCGGTCGTCTTTAATAGAGTAGCAAAGTACATCCAAATATATCAAACACTTTCACGTCTTTTTGTGTAATTAATTTTATGATTTAGAGAGTTGCTTCTGTAAAGAAGGGGTCACTAGATAGTAATATCTTAACTAAAATTAAGAGAAAAATGATCAGCTTAAAGATTTGTCCTTATTTTATGTAAGGAAAGTGAACATACAAAATATAAATTAAGACTAAAGAAATTTAGTATTGCAAAATAATATTTAATAAAATTCAGAAAGAAGGTATGCTAGAGAATGAAAGGAAATCAATTAACCAGTTTAAAGGTTACGTAGGCCGTAATGGGGCAAGCATGCTTAACTGAGAGACCTAGAAGTCGATCAGATACGTAAGTAGGGCATAGTGATCCCCCCATAATGTATGGAAATGTGGGGGCTCAATCGATAAAAGTTTTTGCCTGACCATTTTACGGGAAAAGTAAAACAATTTACAAAAAAACTAAAAATTCTTAAATATACTCTTATTTTCTTGAGACATTGTAAAATTAAAAATAAATTAGAAATAAAATTATAAAATAAATGAATAGTAACATTAATACAGAAAAGGATAATTGGTCAAAAAATAGAAGGTATTAGTTATAGCATATTATAAGATAATTTAAGTTTTATATACAAAAATAGTTAAAAATGATCAATAAAGAATACAAAAATTTAAAATTAGCGAGAGAATTGCTAAAATTAGAGTTAAAAATTAAAGCAGGCTCCGCCAGGAGTGTATAAACTAATTAATTTGAATAATGGTAAATCATATGTAGGGAGTTCTAATAATTTATATAGACGATTGGGTGAACATTGCGCCCTACGGAGAAATTGTAAATAGATCTAAATTATTAAAAGGTCAAAGCCCTATAGCTGCCGCTTTATTAAAATATAGTACAGACAATTTTGCTTTAGTTATATTAGAATTTATAGATTTAAATAATGAAAAATTAGCAAAAGAAAAAAAAGTTAAAATTTTATTAAGTGAACAAAAATTTATTAATTCAATTAAACCTGAATATAATATAAATCTTATCGCAGGTAGTAATTTAGGTAGAATCTACTCAGATGAAGTAAGAGCAAAGATGAGTAGAGCTAAAAAAGGATTACCTAGCCATTGGCTAGGTAAGACAAAAACTCCAGAATCTGTTGCTTTAATGATTAAAAATCATGGTATGAAAAAAAGTGTTCATCAGTATAATCCAGATGGTACTTTTTTAAAATCATATACTAGTATTATAGCCGCAGAAGCAGAAACAGGAATATCTAGAAGCGCTCCTTCGGCTACGCAGAGCGAGAATCAGATTAAATGCTAATCAAAATTTACCAGTGCTTCTTAAGGAAAATATTATATTTAGTTTTTCTAAGTTAAATAAATTAACAGATATAAATAATATACTAACTCTTAATAAAAAAAAATTATATGCTTATAATGCTGATGGATCTTTATTTAAAGTATTTAATTCTATTTCAGAAGGTGTAATAAATACAAATATTTCTTACAAAAGAATCGTAAGAAATGCTAAATTAAAACCTTCAGTAATTTTAGATGAAAAATATTTTTTTAGTTTTGAACCTATAAATTATACATAAATAGTTTAATTTGTAATTTTGTAAATTAATAGTAGTCTTTTTTTTATTTTAAATTAGTAGAAAAAAAACTAAAATTCACGATAAAATGGTCTATGCGTGACCTTAAATTATTCTTAAATTAAGAATATATTTCGCACATTACTTTATGCGAGAAGGCTTTAAAAATTAAACTTCTTTTTTATTATAATTTATCCCCCTTTACTTCCTTTTAATTTTAAATAAGAATGCCTTAGCCCCCGACCCTTTGTTTCTAAATAAAAAGAAGCTCTCCTCCCCCCTGTCCTTTAGGGAAGGGAGCGTAGCGATCAATAATAAGGATGGTTGCCCATACTTCGGAGGGTAACGCAGGCCTACTCCCTACGGAGGGGAGGGAGCGGAATTAATTTAATAATATAAACAAGCAAAAAATGTTTAATATGTAACAATAAGCTGACTTGCAAGTTTAAGTATATAAACTTCAGAGACTAAATGTATTGCACAAATTAAAAAGTGATGACATAGTCCATATAAATATAAAAATATGAGTATTTATATTTAAAAATGACGCTAGGGATAACAGGTTAATATCCGGAGAGAGTACACATTGTCTTGGATGCTTGACACCTCGATGTCGACTCAGGCTATCCTCTGGGAGTAAAACCTTGGAAGGGTTCGGCTGTTCGCCGATTAAAAGCCTACGCGAGTTGGGTTTAATACGACGTAAGTCAGTATGGTCCCTATCTTCATTAGGAAGTAATAGTAAAAAGAGGCAGACCTTCTAGTACGAAAGGATCAATAGGCTGTGTTTCACTAGTGTACCAATTGTGGGTTTCCTTTTTTTATAGCCGGAAGAAAAAGTGTAGAGATAGGTTGGTTATACTGATTAGGATAATTAAAACTTCGATTAGGGAAGTAAATGTCTAAAAAAAGTAGTGAATCAGGTTTCAGTGATTATTATATTCTTAAGTAAAAACTAAAAAGGATGTTATAGTTAAATATTAAGGTTAATATAATAACTATGTTATTGGTATAACATATCAAAGCTTGCTAAATAATCGTCGTGAGGAGCGCGTGCTGGCAAGGGGAGGAAGACAAGGACTACTACTCGCATAGTTGGGTAGCCACAAACATAATAGATAAGTGCTGATAGTATATCAAGCGTGAATCTAACCTCTAGATACTATCACGGTAGGTTTATCCCTTTTTTTTTTAACTTTTGTGAGGTGGTGGGAACTTATAATTTCGTTTACGAATGACAAATGACGAATGATAAATAACTAATTATTAATGACGAGCGCGAGAATAGGAAATCCCCTTTCTACACTTCAGAGATATTAAAAGAAAAATTAGCTCCTAAAAACAAACCAAAAAAATACCGTAAATTGAGAAATAGATTATTTCTTAGATAGGGAGCAGATGTAAAGTTTTAGCTCTACTAATTTAATTTGTGTGACTTGATGTTAAATATTGACGTAATAAAGAATAAAAATGGAAACATATTATGCTTACCAGCCCTCGCTCCTTTACGGACGCGCAGCCGAGGATTAAAAAAGTAATAATTTATTTTCTAGGACTCCGTAGGGAGTAGGGAGTAAGGAGTAGGGAGTAGGCCTGCGTTACCTGGAGAAGACGCAAGCTACTATTTAATGCTTTGTAGCCTAAGGAGAACTCCTTCGGAGAGTGTGCGTAATTAATGAAAAAGGTTCATTAGAAGAGACGCGATTTTAAGTTATAAAGCTATCTGATTAAAAATTGTAACTAATTGTTAAATTACTAAGCCAATAAGATTTAATATGCTCCCGTACACCTTACTAAAAGCAAATTAAGTATAAAAGTAATAATTAATTTAAACAATTTACAATTATTATTTCTAATAAAAAAGAAAAGTATTTCAATAAATTTGAATTTTTTGGTAGTGCTGCGTTACCCTCCTCCGTATCCGTAAAGGAGGGGAGGGAGGAGCAGACAATTTGATATTTCATTTAATTATAAATTTGTAAGATTTAGAGTTATTATTAATAAATCAATTGAATATTCTTTTTTTTAATTCTATTGAGAGATGATGGAATTGTTATGTCAGAATAGAAAAATTTATTATGTAACTATTCTTGATTCTATTTACTGAATATCTAAAGCATTTAAAGATAATATTTTAGAATATAAAATATGATTCATTTCAATTTTATAATATATTCATTATTTTTTATATCTTTTTTTTTTTTAATTTTTAGTATTTATAAAAGAAGTAAAGTTTAATTAAAAGGATAGATTACAAAATGGTAGAATACAAAATGGTGCGTTGCTCCCTTTGGGTGGGAGAGATAGCGTGTTCGAGTCGCGCCTACCATAATAATTATACTAAAAATGTGCACCATTTTAATGTGTAAACACTTTATATTTCTAAGTTAAAGTGTCACATTAAATAATTTATTTGATCTAATGAAAATTTACACTTTAATTCTATAATTTATACATAACATTGTACTATTATTTATTCTAGCTCAATAAAATAAATTCATAAATATTTAAATTACCCTATAAATGAATAAGTAAAGAGGTATCATGGCAGAGTGGTTATTGCGGAGTACTGTTAATACTTTTTTTAATAAAATCAGAGGTTCAAATCCTCTTGATACCTAAAATTCATTTGTTAGAATTTGTTGTAGCCCCTTAAAGATTTTAGTTTTTTAGATAAAATTTAGTAGCTTTTTAATATATTTTTTATTTTTATCAGAAATAATTAGACTTCTTATTTTTTAATATTTTTTATATTTTTTTTTTTGGTTTAAAAAAGTATTTTGTTAAAATATTTTAGTGATTTTACTCTTTATATTAATAATTTTCAGATATTGGTTAAAGTAGTCTAGTGCTACGCACTACCACATAATGTTAAACCTACTTTTTATATTCATTATTTGAACTTATAAAATTTATTTTAGAGACTACACTCTAATTACAGCCGCTTCCTCCGTAGGCCCCTTCCCTTAACCGCTCCTCTGCGTTAGCCGCAGGAAATTACTAGTCCCTCGCAACCATCCTTTAGGGAGGAGCGCAGGGCTGGATGGATGCGAGGAGAGCGTAGACAAAGATTAGATTAAGAAAATACACCATTATAATATAACTATGAAAATATTAAAGAATAACTAGAAATATCTTATCATAACTTACATTCCTTTAGATATTTATGTGATAAATTTAATATAGCTTAATAAAAGTAGAATTATAAAAGAATTTATTTTTTCTTTAATATAAAACCTAAATCAAAAATAAATTTAGCGAACATGTTGAAATTTGGTAAACAATCTCCATTTAAGCTGGAGTGAGGTAATCTCTTAAGAGTTCGAGTCTCTTTGTTCGCATCATGTTTCCCTGATAGTGTAAAAAAAAAAAGTAGGTGACTCGCTCCCGGAAGAAAGAATATTGCTAAATCTATTTTTAAATAGCAATTATTTAGTGTACAACTGTTTAACTTTTAGTTTAAATAATACTAAAAATGTGTGTATATCCTTAATCTAATATATATGTTTTAATATAGCTATATTCCTATTTTAGAATTAAAAAATATCTGACAGTCGCGGAGCGAGAAAGGTGATGTAACTAGAGATTAAAGTAATTAATTTTAAATTCTTGTTTTAATATTGGAAAAAATTAACCACTTAAATTAGTCAATTTATTTATTATTTTCATAATAAATTGATTCGTTAAAGTTTTACTATTTTACTTGTTAGGAATGTTAATTATATGATATGCTTTTTAATTTTATTACTTACTTTATATTTTAAGTATAAAAAAATTTATGTCTGTCTACAGTCCGAAGGAGTGATTAATATTTAAAGATTAATGTAAATAAGTACATTTTATTTCTCTTCTTTTTTACATTTACTTTAGTATAGCTCTCTCCCTATTAGAGAGGAATGGGTCAGCAAGTTAATAGGAGTAGCAAGGTTATAAGCCCTAGCGAAAGCGACTGTATTATGTTGATAATATTGGATAAGTTACTTCTATTAGACCCGAAGCGAGGTGATCTTTCCT
>Ga0193726_1000694_pt1 | contig 32239 bp, 19 predicted proteins | sample H2c1metaG_FD_144928 | JGI IMG/M metagenome (GOLD analysis project Ga0193726, IMG submission 144928) | Soil microbial communities from a riparian zone of the East river system, Colorado, United States - H2c1 | ecosystem: Environmental > Terrestrial > Soil > Riparian zone | place: USA: East River... | reverse complement strand
CGGGTGCCCGGGGATTCCCTTGCCGACCATGGCGGCACCGGCAATTCGCATAGCCATCAACAACTTACTCGAAAAAAGCGCCGGTTGGATGAAGGGCAGAGGCACCCCGCCAGCTGGGACGCACGGTTCCCGAAAGATTCCATGAACCATCCGCAGAGCACTCACGTATCACTCCACTGACACTGTCTGCCTGGGGGTGTTCCATGCTTTCGAGACCGATCTTCACTCTCTTGCTGCTCGTCCCACTCTGCGCCGCTTCGGAATATTCAAAAACCCGAACCGAAGACCATGCCTTCGTTCTCGGCGGAAGGTTGCACCTCGAGGTGAACATCGGCGATGTGCGCATCGTTCGCGGTGACTCCGACAAGATTCGCGTGCGCTACACCTTGAAGAGCCGAAAGGAAAGCAAAGTGCAGAACGGTGAGACGCACTTTGAGGTGCACGGCAATCAGGCCAGTTTGGAATTGCATTGCCCGACGGGCGGCAACACCGCTTACGAGGTCGAGATTGAAGTCCCGCAGACGACCACGATCGATGCGCACTTGAGTATCGGCGACCTCACCTTGCGGGATATTGAGGGTGACAAGGACCTGAAGCTCGGAATTGGCGATATCCGGGTCGATAGCGATCCCAGCCAGAACTATCGCCAGGTCGAGGTGAAGACCGGCATCGGCGACGTCAACAGCCATTCGCTCGGAGAGTCGAAGGGGTTCCTGGGCAAATCCCTGAAATACCGCGGTGAAGGCAAATACGATCTGCGCGCCCACGTCTCCATTGGGGACATCACGGTGGAAGGAAAATAGAGTCTCCCGTCGACAAGCCGCCTACTTCAGGGTGATCAGCTTGTCCACAAGGTCGGAGTAGTCGGACTTTTCCAGCCCGTGGACTTCCCGGTTGTAATCGTCCACTTTTGACGAGTAGTTCATGGAGCAGAACTTCGGGCCGCACATGGAGCAGAATTTTGCTTCCTTGTAAGACTCGTCGGGCAGAGTCTCATCATGCATGGACCGCGCCGTTTCCGGATCGAGCGAAAGCGCGAACTGCTTCTCCCAGTCGAACTTGTAGCGCGCGTAGCTGAGCGCGTCGTCGCGGTCCTGGGCGCCGGGACGATGACGTGCGATGTCCGCGGCATGGGCGGCGATCTTGTAGGCGATGATTCCGTCCTTCACGTCCTTTTCGTTGGGCAGGCCGAGATGCTCTTTCGGGGTCACGTAACAGAGCATGGCGGCGCCATGCCATCCGATCATGGCCGCGCCAATCGCCGATGTGATGTGGTCGTAACCGGGCGCGATGTCGGTCACCAGCGGACCGAGGGTGTAGAAGGGCGCTTCGTAGCAAAGTTCTTTCTCCTTCTCCACCTGCTCCTTGATCTTGTCGAGCGGAACGTGTCCCGGCCCTTCGATCATGACCTGGACGTCGTACTCCCAAGCTTTCTTGGTAAGTTCGCCCAGGGTCTTCAGTTCAGCAAATTGGGCTTGGTCGCTGGCGTCGGCAATGCAACCCGGACGCAGGCCATCCCCCAGAGAAAAGCTCACGTCATGCTTGGCGAAAATCTTGCAGATATCGCCGAAGCACTCGTATAGAAAATTCTGCCGGCGATTATGCGCCATCCATTGCGCCAGGATGGCGCCGCCACGGCTCACAATCCCGGTGATGCGCTTCGCAACCATCGGCAAGTATTCGATCAGCACCCCGGCGTGGATGGTCATGTAGTCCACCCCCTGCTCGGCCTGCTCCTCGATCACTTCGAGCATGACCTTCGAATTCAGGTCTTCCACGCGCTTCACCCGCGCAATCGCTTCGTAGATGGGGACGGTTCCGATCGGCACCGGAGAGTGGCGCAGAATGGCTTCGCGAATCTCATGGATACTGCCGCCCGTCGAAAGGTCCATCACGGTGTCCGCGCCGTAATGCACGGAGGTGTGCAGCTTCTTCAACTCTTCCTCAATGTTCGAGGTCACGGCCGAGTTTCCGATGTTCGAATTGATCTTGCACAGCGAGGCCACCCCGATGCACATGGGTTCCAGCTCAGGATGATTGATGTTGGCGGGAATAATCATCCGGCCGCGGGCCACCTCCTCACGAATGAGCTCGGGCGTCAGTTTTTCACGAAGGGCAACGTATTCCATCTCTTCGGTGATCGTGCCCTGGCGGGCAAAGTGCATCTGGGAAACGTTTCCGCCTCGGTTCGCGGCCCTGCGGCGCGCGATCCATTCCGTGCGAGGCGCGGGAACGCCGTTTCCATGGTTCGTGGGACCGTTACCGGAGTTGCCAGGCGTGCCGTTCGTGGGGTTCATGGGGTTCATGGATTTTGAATCCTTGCTGAAATTCGCCAAGCCCCGATTATACCCTGTGCCCCGACTCCATTTGGGCCAGGGACGCTGCCAGGGAGGAAGCGATTGGGGCCGGCGAGGCTCGGCGGCTGAAGCCTTGCCGGCGCAATGGAACTCGCGCCCCGCCCGCGGAACTTCCCGCCGACACTGGCGAATGAGATTCCGCGAGGTTCGCAACCCGGGTTTCGATCGATCGCCCCATCTATCGTTTTCCGCCCTTGCTCGTCTATGTTATCGGGCTTAAAATCACCGGTTCCTTCAAACGAGGTCAATGATGCGTCCTTACCGCTTTCCAACCGCACTCCTCTGCTTCTTGGTGATGGTCTTGATGGTTCCCGGATTCTCCCAAAGCGCTCCCGCCAAGTCCGCGCTGGGGTTCAGCATCGACAACATCGATAAGTCCATCGATCCCTGCGTGGACTTCTACCAATATGCCTGCGGCAACTGGCTGAAGACGGCGGAAATCCCGCCCGATCAGAGTTCATGGAGCAGCTTCGTCGAGTTGGACGAACGAAACATCGCCACCCTTCGCGAGATCCTGGAAAAGGCCTCGGCCGACGATCCCCAGCGCAACGCCATCGACCAGAAAATTGGGGACTTCTACAGCTCCTGCATGGATGAAAAGACCGTGGACGCCAAGGGCCTGGACCCGCTCCGGCCTGAGCTGGAGCGCATCGCTTCCGTTCAAGACAAAGCCCTTCTGTCCGCCGAAATTGCACGCGTCCAGCTGGTCGGTCCGGCCAACCCTCTGTTCAACTTTTATTCCTCGCCGGACCTGCATCACGCCAATCAGGTGATTGCCTATATTGATCAGGGTGGGCTCTCGCTGCCCGACCGTGACTATTACGTGAAAGACGACGCGCATATGGCGGACCTGCGCAAACACCTGGTGGATTATGTCACCGAGCTGTTCACGCTGGCCGGTCAGTCTGCGCCGCAGGCTGCCGTTTCCGCGCAAACCGTGCTGCGCATCGAGACGGCGCTGGCCAAGGCCTCGATGGACCGCACCGAACGTCGCGACCCCAGAAAGCGTGATCACAAGATGTCTCTGGAGGAGGCCAACGCCCTGGCGTCGAGCTTCCATTTGAACAGCTTCTTCACCGCCTCCGGCGCGCCTGCTTTCACCGAGGTCAACGTGTCCAACCCGGAATTCTTCAAGCAGGCAAACAGCGTGATCGATTCCGAATCGCTGGAATCCTTAAAGACTTATGTGAGCTGGCAGCTCATGCGCGGCGCGGCGCCGTGGCTTTCCAAGCCATTTGTCGAAGCAAATTTCAGGATGCGGCAAGCTTTGAGCGGGCAGAAGGAAATCCAGGCCAGATGGAAGCGATGCGTCGACCTCACCGACAGCGAGTTGGGGGAAGCGCTTGGCCAGCGTTATGTGGACCTGACCTTCGGCGCCGATGGCAAACAACGCATGTTGAAAATGGTGGATGCCCTCGAGAAATCGCTGGACGAAGATATTCGCGGCCTTCCCTGGATGACCGAGGAGACGAAAAAACAGGCCAAGATCAAGCTCGAAGCCATCCGCAACAAAATCGGATATCCCGACGTCTGGCGGGATTACAGCGCCGTGAAGGTGGTGCGCGGCGATCTGGCGGGAAACTTCCAGCGGGCCACCGAATTCGAATCCAAGCGCCAGATCGCCAAGATTGGAAAGCCGGTCGACCGCAAGGAATGGGGCATGACTCCGCCCACGGTGAACGCCTACTACAGCGGGTCTTACAACGAGATCGTGTTCCCGGCAGGGATTCTGCAGCCCCCGTTCTTCGACAAGAAAATGGATGATGGGGTCAATTTCGGGGGCATCGGACTGGTCATCGGACATGAGCTTACCCACGGCTTCGACGATCAGGGCCGCAAGTTCGATCCGGAAGGCAACCTGCGCGACTGGTGGACCGCCGAAGATGGCAAGGAGTTCGAGAAACGAGCCGGTTGCGTGGCTGACGAATACAGCACCTTCACTGCCGTGGACGATCTCAAGCTCAATGGAAGGCTGACTCTGGGCGAGAATACGGCCGACAACGGCGGCGCCCGCATCGCTCTGATGGCTCTCGAGCACATGATCGCCGACGACAAGAGCGGCAAGGAAGCCGGGAAAATTGACGGCTACACTCCCGAACAACGCTACTTCCTCGGATTCGCACGCGTATGGTGCGAAAAGCGGCGCCCGGAATATCAGCGCAACCAGGTGACCACCAATCCACACTCGCCCGGGCACTGGCGCGTCGACGGCGTGGTGCAAAACATGCCCGAATTCCAGAAAGCCTGGGGATGCAAAGCCGGACAACCCATGGTCAGCGACAACGCCTGCCACGTCTGGTAAGGGCGCAGGTTTCTGACCGGATCCTGATCCATGAGGGAAGGAATATACGGGTGTTCTGGTCTGCGATTTCTGGAAGCGGCCGCTTCGGCCGCTTCCTCCCGGCTAACGTCTGTTCCCCACATTTGCTAACATCCATGGTTCCCGGTTCCTATGAAGAAGCAGCTGAAGCACATTGGCGAAAATGTCGTGCGCATCGAGGCCAAGGCGCTGCTCGCGCTTGCCGACCGCGTCGCCGGCGCGATGGCCGAGTCCTTCGAGCAAGCGGTGGATTTGCTGTGGGCCTGCAAAGGTCGCGCGGTGGTCACCGGCATGGGAAAAAGCGGCATCATCGCCCGGAAAATCGCGGCCACGTTCAGTTCGACGGGGACTCCGGCTTTGTTCATGCATCCGGTGGAGGCAGTTCACGGCGACCTGGGGATGGTCGTGCGCGGCGACGTTGTGGTGGCGCTTTCCTCCAGCGGAGAGACGGAAGAAATCCTGCGGCTCCTGGCAACGATCAAGCGGCTGCAAATTCCCCTGATCAGCATGAGCGGCGACGAGGTCCATGGCAGCGTCCGGGGCGGGCGCTCCGCGGCGGCCGGATTTTCCACTTTGGCGGCGGCCGCGGATGTTGCACTCGACTGCTCGGTCGATCAGGAGGCCTGCACTCTGGGACTTGCGCCCACCGCTTCGACAACCTGCATGCTGGCTCTGGGTGACGCTCTGGCCATGGCTCTTTCGGAAAAGCGCGGCTTCAAAGAAGAAGACTTCGCCAACCTGCATCCCGGCGGAAAACTGGGCAAGCGCCTGGCGCGCGTCGATTCACTCATGCACACCGGCGACGCCATCCCGCAAGTGACACCGCAAACCAACATGCCCGACGTGATTTACGAGATGTCCCGCAAGAAACTGGGGATCACGGTGGTCGTGGAGGATGAGAAACTGGTGGGCATGATCAGCGACGGCGATCTGCGCCGTTTGCTCGAAAAGCGCGGCAAAAATGTTCTCGATCTCACCGCGGGCGATTGCATGACAAAAAATCCGCAAACCATTTCGGGCACCGAGTTCGCCGCCTCCGCCATCGCCCTCATGGAAGAAAAGAAGATCACGTCGCTGGTGGTGGTGGGTGGCGACGGAAACCTGAAAGGCGTGGTCCATCTGCATGATCTGTGGGGAACGGAAATGATCTAGAAACTTGCCACCGCGACAACGGTCCCTAAAATCTGCTGACTCCGAAACGGCAAAGCCGCGGAGGAATCTGCTTTCGGCCTGAAGTGAGGAAACCCCCATGTACCATTACGATCCCGCCATCGCACTCGAGGAACTGACCGAGGAAGCCACCCTTCCCAATCCCGTTCATATGCGGGATATGCTGCTGCGCAAGCATCTCACCGCCGACAAATCGCTGGAGATGAACCGGCGGTTCGTTGAATATCAGAAGTTTTTTGGCGAAACGCAGAAACTGGGGAAGGAAATACTAAAGCAGCTTATCCCCGAGCCACGCTGACATTGCTTTGCTAGCGCAGGGGAAGTCGATTCCCTCTCGCAGCGAGAAACCCGGGTCCCTCGACCATGCCCTGAGAGTCCCTTTGGCCAGTCCCGATTGCGGCTGGGAACCGCAGCCCCCGGCGGCGTGAAAAGGGAGGACGAAGAACGGAACGCGATCAGAGGCCATGGTGGCGGGCCAGTTCCATGTCGTGCAAGCAGCGCTTCGATCGTGGGGATGGCGGGTGGTCAAAACCAGGTTTCGGGCTGGCCCTTCGCCTCGGACCCTCTGCGGGCGCCCGATTCGCACCCAATCCTTTACAATAGCGGATTCCCTATTACCCAGGACTCCAAACTATGCATCACTGGTCACGGCTGTTCATCCCCACGCTGCGCGAAGCTCCGGCGGACGCCGAAGTCGCCAGCCACAAATTTCTCGTCCGCGCCGGCTACGTTCGCCAGTTGGCCGCCGGGATTTACTCCTATCTGTTCATGGGACAGCGTTCCTTCAATAAGATTATGGCCATCGTCCGTGAAGAGATGGACACGATCGGGCAGGAATTCTACCTGCCGGCGCTTCATCCGCGCGAGATTTGGGAGGTCAGCGGCCGCTGGTCGGTGATGGGCGACAACATGTTTCGCCTGAAGGACCGCAAGGGGGCCGACCTTGCCCTGGGGATGACGCATGAAGAAGTCATGACCGAGATCGCGCGCAAGGAGTTGCGAAGCTACAAGCAGCTGCCGCAAATCTGGTATCAGATCCAGACCAAGTTTCGTGACGAACCGCGCCCCAAGGCAGGATTGCTGCGAGTCCGCCAGTTCATCATGAAGGACGCCTATTCGTTCGACATCGATCCCGCTGGCCTGGACCTTTCCTACCAAAAACATCGCGAGGTGTACCAACGCATTTTTGACCGCTGCGGCTTGCGGTACGTCATCATTGAGGCGGATTCCGGAGCCATGGGCGGTTCCGGTTCCGAAGAATTCATGGTGCGCACCCCGGCCGGCGAGGACCAGGTCGTCAGCTGCGACCGGTGCGATTACGCCGCCAACCTGGAGAAAGCTTCCGCGAAGCTCGATGCAGTGGAAGAGCTGGCTTCTGAAGGCGACGGCAATCCAATGGAAGTCCATACCCCGGGGCAGAAGACGATTGAAGATGTGGCCCGATTCCTGGGCGTCTCGCCGAAGAACAAGATCAAGACGCTGGCCCTGATGGCGACCGAGACCGACGCCAAGACAGGCAAGACGAGACTTCGGCCCGTCGTTCTGCTCATGCGCGGCGACCATCAGATGAATGAGGCCAAGCTGGCGGCTGCGGTCGGAGGAAAAGAAACCCGGCCCATGGAGGAGGAGGAAATCAGGACGCTGTTCCGCTCTCCCGCCGGCTTCCTCGGGCCGCTCGGGATTGACTGGGCCAAAGACTGGAAAGACGGAGATCGTCCCATCCTGCTGGTCGACGAGGCCCTCCAAGGCCGCAAGAACCTGATCGCGGGAGCCAACAAAGAGGATTACCACGTCAAGAACATCACCGCCGGTGGCAATTTCCATCCCACCGCCTACGCCGACCTGCGACGCGTGATGGCCGGTGAACCTTGCCCAAAATGTGGTGCCGCCCTGCGCATCGATACGGCGGTCGAGATCGGTCACATCTTCAAACTGGGCTACAAGTATTCCCAGTCCATGGGAGCGCGAGTCCTCGACAGGAACGGCAAGGAAGTCACGCCGATCATGGGCAGCTACGGCATCGGAATGGAACGGATCCTGACCGCCGCCGTTGAGCAGGGCAACGATGAAGACGGCTTCTGGCTGCCCGCTGCCATTGCCCCGTTTGAAATCGTAGTCAGCCCCACGAACGTGAAAGATGAAAACCTGACGAACGCGGCCATCGATATCGCAACTCGTCTGGAATCAGCAGGTTTCGACGTATTGCTGGATGATCGGGACGAACGTCCGGGAGTCAAGTTTAAGGATGCCGACCTGGTGGGGATTCCCTTCCGCGTGACCGTCGGGAAGAAGGTTACCGAAGGCACCGTGGAAGTCGTTATGCGCTCGACTCGGGAAATTCAGGATGCTAGCATCGCCACCATAACCGAATATTTTCAAAGGGTATTGCGGCCAACGCGCTGATTCTTAACAGGCGCGTAACCGGAGGCGAAGCGCGCTATGAAAATGGTTCTTGGTATTATCGTCATGCTTGCAGCCGTCTACTTGGGTGTAGAGCTGGTTCCTCCTTACTACGGGAACTACGAATTCAACGACTACGTCAAGACCACTGCCACCATGGAGACCTACACCACCAAGCCGGAAGCCGAAATTCGGGATCTGGTCTTCAGAAAGGCGCAGTCGATGGAGCTCCCCGTCAGCAAGGATGCCATCAAGGTCCAGCGTCAGGGTCAACAGAACATCGGCTCTCTCTCAATCAGCGCTCCCTACACCGTGCACGTGGATTTGGCGCTTTACCCCGTAGATCTGCACTTCCAAGCCTCGAGCGAGAACAAGAGTCCCTTCTAGTCAACGGTCGATTCTCCCTCATGATTTAGAATGGCTTGGGAGATTCGCGCTCCTGGCAGTTTTTCAGGTGCCTTCGCAACCCGAGGGCTTGATGTTTCTTTCCTGCAATTCCGGGCTGGGATAACGCGATCGCCTCGTTGGGGCATCATAACCGCCAATCAACCGTGGCCATCAAGCTCAAGATTCCGAAAAGCAAGAGCCCAGCGACTGGACCGAAGAGGTTTCTCTCGCGCGATCCCCTCATCCGGACAGGCCTTATTATCTTCATCGTGATTGCCGTCACCGTGGGCGGCGTCTTTTCCTTTTATTACATCAAGTACGACCGGATCATCGAGCAACGCTTTAAGGGACAGGTTTTCAACAATTCCGCGAAGATTTATGCGATACCGCGCAGCGTTCGCGTGGGCGAGAAAATCGAACCCAAAGAGATCGCAAGTCAGCTCCGCCAAGCCGGATATTCCGAAACCGGCGGCGAATCGGTCATGGGCAGCTATCGCCTGCAGAAGGGCGGAATCGAAATCGATCCCGGCCCCCAGTCCTACCACAGTCCGGAGCCGGCTACCATTCATGTGAGCAGTGGACAAGTCGACAGCATCATCGCCAAGTCCGGCGACCTTGATGCCTACGAGCTCGAGCCGCAGCTGGTCACTTCGCTGTTTGATGCCGAGCAACGATCCAAGCGCAAGGTGGTGAAGTACAACGCCATGCCGAAAGTGTTGGTCGATGCGGTGCTGGCCATTGAAGACCGGCGCTTCTTCAGCCACAACGGAGTGAACTTTCTCCGCATGGCGGAAGCCACCTGGATCGACATTACCCGCGGACGCCACGAGCAGGGCGGTTCTACTCTCACCATGCAACTCTCCCGCGGCTTCTTTCTCTCGCCGGAAAAGACCATCAAGCGCAAGCTGATTGAGATGCTGATTGCGCTGGAACTGGAACAGAAGTTCAGCAAGCAGCAGATTTTCGAGTTCTACGGCAACTGGGTGGATTTGGGCCAACGCGGTTCCTTTGCCATTAGCGGTTTTGCGGAAGCCTCGCGGGACTATTTCAATAAAGACTTGAAGGACATCAGCCTTCCGGAAGCAGCCCTACTGGCGGGGATCATCCAGCGGCCGAGCTATTTATCGCCCTATCGCCATCCCGAGCGGGCGCTCGAACGCCGCAATCTGGTGCTCGACAGCATGGTGGAAACGCACGCCATTTCTCCCACCGACGCGGAAAAAGCCAAGGCCGCGCCCCTGAAACTGGCGCCTCCGAACGTCGAGGCAAGCGATGCTCCGTACTTCGTGGACCTGGTCCGCGATTCCCTGATCAGCAAGCTCGACGAGCGTCAGATGAACGACCAGACCTTCCGGATCTACACCACGCTCGATCCCGATCTGCAGAAGGCCGCGGCGCAGGCGGTCGAGATCGGCATGAAGCTGGTCGACGATCAGGTCACCAAGCAGCGCAGCAAGCGGGTCAAGGTCGGCACCAAATACGAAACCCGGGTGCTGCCTGGCCCGCAAGCCCAGGTTGCGCTGGTGGTTCTCGATCCCCACACCGGAGAGGTGCTGGCGCTGGTCGGAGGCAGGAATTATGCCGTCAGCCAGCTCGACCATGCGGTCGCGAAACGTCCCACGGGATCGATCTTCAAGCCCTTCGTTTACGCCGCGGCGGTCAACACGGCGCTCGACGGGAGCAATCCGGTGTTCACTCCGGCGTCCATTGTTGCCGACCAGCCCGGCAGCTTCGCCTACGGCGACCAGATCTACGAACCGCGCAATTACAAAGAGGAGTACCACGGGGACGTAACCGCGCGGTACGCCCTGGCGATGTCGCTGAACAATGCAACCGTCAAGCTGGCGGAAGAGGTGGGTTACGACAAGGTGGCGGAGCTGGCGAAAGCTGCGGGGATCACATCCGTGAAAGCAACGCCCGCCATGGCCTTGGGCGCCTACGACGCAACCGCGCTCGATATGGCTGCTGCCTACACGGTGTTTGCCAATGGCGGCACTCGTATTTCGCCCACCATGATCAACTCGGTGCGCAGCGCGAACGGCGACGTGGTCATGGATTTCAAGCCGGAAAAGCGCCAGGTTCTCGACCCGCGCGTCTCCTACGTCATGACCGACATGATGGAGGGTGTGGTGAATTTCGGGACAGCCTACGGGGTTCGGCAACGCGGCTTTACCGCCCCGGCAGCCGGCAAGACCGGTTCCTCGCACGACGGCTGGTTTGCGGGCTACACCAGTAATTTGCTTTGTATTGTGTGGGTGGGCTACGACGACTACAGCGACATCCGCTTGAGCGGGGCACAGACCGCCGCCCCGATCTGGGCGGAATTCATGAAGAAAGCGGTCGCCCTCCCTCCGTACTCGAACGTCAGAGACTTCAGCCAGCCGGCGGGAGTGGTGGATGTCCAATTGGACAAGACCACCAACCTGCTGGCGACGCCGGCGTGTCCGGAAACCTACAACGCCGCCTTCGTCGTGGGCACCGAACCGTCCACCACCTGTGAGCAAGGAACCGGCGTTAAGGGCTTCTTTTCGAAGATCTTCGGCCTGGGTGGCGACAAGGCTCTGCCCCCGCCCGCCGCAGCCCAGCCGGAAGGGGTAACCGCCGCGGAGGGGACCGAACAGGACCACAAAAAGAAAAAGGGGATTTTCGGCAAGATTGCGGGTATCTTTAAAGAGGACAAAACCGCGGACCCTCCGCCCAAGCCGCCGGACAACAACGGGAACGCGCCGCAGTGATCAAGCGGTGCTTGCCTGCAGGCGTTCTGAGCAGAGCGTTCCGCCGCCTGAGGTGAGTATATGCGCCTGCAATCTCTCCTTTGCTTCCTGTGCTTCCTGGTTTGCACCCTGATTTGCCTTCCCTGCTTCGCCGCCCCAACCTCCTTGCAGATGCAGGCCCCTCCTGCCGAACAAGTGCAGATCTCGCCGCCGATGCGACGCGCGGAGCCGCCTTCCCCCACCGCTTCGGCGGAAGAGCTGGAAAATCGCGGGGACGAGCTGCGCGCCGAAAAATCCTTCTTCGACGCGCTCGACTACTATCGGGCGGCGCTGGTCAAGAATCCCAACAGCTCCCCGATTTACAACAAAGCAGGGATCGCTGAATTGATGACGCAGCACTTTCGCGAAGCCCGCAGAAATTTTGAACGTGCCATCCGTATTGATCGGACCTATGCCGATGCCTACAACAATCTGGGAGTGATCGACTACGAAGCCAAGCGGTACGGCAAGGCGATTAAGCGCTACAAGCAAGCCATCGAGCTGCAGTCCGCCTCAGCATCGTTCTACAGCAATCTGGGTGCGGCATACTTTGCCAAGAAGGATTTCGTGCAGGCCAGCGTTTCTTACGCCAAGGCCTTGCAACTGGATGCTGCAGTTTTCGATCGAAATTCGCACAGCGGAATTTCGGCGCAGCTGCCATCGCCCGAGGACCGCGCCCACTACGATTATGTGCTGGCCAAGCTGTTCGCCAAAATAGGCGCCGCCGAGCGCTCCCTGGAATACTTGAGGAAGGCCATGGAAGAGGGCTACAAGAATGTGAACGATGTTTACAAGGACCCTGAGTTCGCCGTGGTGCGCAAGGATTCGCGTTTCACCCAGCTCATGGCGGCGAAGCCGCAAGCGATTCCTGAGTAGCTGAATCGGGGCTTGAATTGAATACAAAACTTTACAATAAAGCACGCAACTTTTGAGCGCTACTTGTGCTCCAATAAGTCAAACGCTCCTGAAAACACAGGGTGAGTAGGGAGAAACGGTAGCCCATCGGATGTCGACCCGAGCACGCCCCAAGCAGACATCCGATGGGTTTTTTATTTTCCGCAAGAACTGCATCAGGAATGTTGGTAAATCCTGCGTACGTCGCACCCTGGATTCACTTCGAGCAACCATGATTCAGTAACCACTTGTGGGTGCCGTTCAGGCCGGAGTTCCAACCCATCCGCTTTTTTCCCCACTCCAGTGTCGTAATCGGCCGCCGCTCTGATCAGGAACACGAGATACCGCCAGTCCAGTTCGGACTTTGGGTGCCTCTCGGTTTCTTTTTTCCAATCGGCAGCCAGGGTCTGGGCACGCTTGGTCCGACGGTTGACCAACTCGTCCGTCACTCCATGGGTCGCGTATTTGCAGGAGCGGGTTCCGTGTCGGGGAAGCTCACCAGTGAATTGGGGAATGGAGCGCGCATTGGCAAAACACTAGCGCGTGATGCGATCCGTCAGGGGCAAAACCGCTAATCTATCCTGAACACCGGGCCGGTAGGAGCAAAGGGCAGATGCCGACCGCGCGGAATTAGAAAGGCGTGGTTACGACGAATCTGCAGCAAGTCGCAACCCCCGTCGGTGATGACCAGAAGAGGACCATCGATCGGGAAATCTTCCGCTTTGTGAAGAAGATCGATGCCCGGCTGTAGAACGGTTCCGCCTCGGCCTCGAACCTGTACGCGATCCGCGATGGCCTCAGGAGCCATGTACCCTTGGTCGTAAGTAGTCGCGTCACAAAAAACCACCCGAACCGCAGGCACTTCGCGCGCCATACTATAGCTCGCGATGGCGCCAAGTGCCTTCGCCAGAAGAACACGATCCATAGAGCCAGAGGTGTCAAGGATCACCCCGAAGGTGCGCCCCTCGAGGGATGCCTCAAACGGAACGTGTCGAGGGCGGGGGATGGCAGGAGTCGCAGCCTGTCGTCGACTGGGGCGGGCATAAGAACGCCGCTTTTCGAGCGGGTCGAAATAGTCATCGAACCAGTTTGCAAGTTGCACGTCCCATGGAATGGGTGGCTGACTCAGGGCGCGAATTTCCTCAATCAGGCCAGCTGGAAGATAGCCACGGCCCGCTGCCTGGTGGTACTCCAATCCCTGGGTCAATGCGCGCTTGTAGAAGTCATCTAGATCTTGCGCGTCGCTCGACATGCGCCAGTCACGTTCGCCGAGCATTTCTCCCAGGCCGGCGCCGCGGAATGTGCCTAGTTTTCGGTAACGGCGAAGGTCCGTCACAATCCGGTCATACACGGATTCGGCGGAAAGTCCCCTTAACTCTGGGTCATGGAGTGCACCAAAGCGGGGAATGCTCCCCACTCCCATCTCGACCAGCCATCCGTTTACGACGAAGTCGCAGGCAATGTTCCACAGATAGGGATCCCGTCCTTGGCAACGCGCACCATGCATTAGGCCGACGTGCAAGACCTCATGGGCGATGACGAAGCGGCACTCCTCTTCAGAGAGACCAAACACGGAGTTAATGAAGATTTCCTTCGTGAATGCGTTCACAGCCGCGACAGAGATACTCTCTCGCGTACACACACTGCTATCTTCAACCAGGTCGAACCCGGCAACCATCGCCCCCAGCAGAGGATAACTGCTGATGAACCATGAGCGCGCCTTCTGCGCCGGGGATTTTGAACTGGACGAAAGCGACAGTGATTGTGCATGCCCGGCGGCAACTTCAATCGCACCAGCAACAGCCTGCTTTAAGCCGTAAGCCAGGAGGGCCTGCCAGTCGACACTATTACTATTGCGCCATCGCTGTTGCCCCGGAGATTCATGGATCATGTCGAGATACTTCGGTCCTGCGGTCCCGAGGTTTCTCAAATGCTTCGGAATCTCATCTGCGCAAAACTGGTTGTAGAGGCGGTCCTCGGTCCCGCCTAACAGGTCGGGTTCTCTTAATTGTTCAGGCGGTCGTCCAATTTTTAGGTCGGCGAGAAATCGAGTGACAAAAACGTCGCAGGCGGCGTTCCACTCATCGGGTCGGTGTTGCTGTTGGAAGTGATTCAGTCCGAGATGCAGAAGAGCGTGAGCGATCACGTACGTCCATTCGTCACTTTCAGCTCGACGCCTGGGATGAACATGGAGGTCCCCGTGTTGTGTCACCGCGACCCAACCATCTTCCGGACACGCATTTCCCGCGGTGCGAATCACATGCGCCCGGTTGAGGAGCGGTGCGAACAGAGGATGACGAAGAAGTGCGTCCGTGGCCGCTGAAAAGTTCCGCGAGGCCTCGTCCAATCCAGGACTACTTCGTTTGCGCGGCATCGCGCTTCTCCACAAGCCGCGGGAGGTCCCGCACGATCTCCACGACAAACCAGTCAGGCAAGGCATCTGCGTCTTGCGCCGCGACGACAGTCTGGGCAATCTCGAAGCTTAGCTCAGCCAAATCCTTCAGAAGCGCCTTGCCCCGGTGCGCGAGCTGTTTTTGCTGCTCGGATGCCTTGGCGCGGTCTGCCGGTAACTCCTTCACCAGCCGCGCACGGAATGATTGTGCGAGGAAGTAAAGGAGATCTCGATCTTCCGGTCGGGGCGGCCAGCCAACATCCCCCCTGATTATGGCCTCCAGCTGGAAGCGGCTCTTTAGTTGCTTGTTAAATGCTTTGAACTGGCCTGCGTGCGAAGGAGACAGACATCCGAATGCGATGACTTCCACGTCTGATTCTGTCAGCTTCTCTCCATACGAATGCATGGCGTCACTGACCATGTGCCAAGCCCGTGGCGAAGAGAAAGGCTCCTCGTGTTTGGGAGGCTGGCTCCAGAGGTGATCGCCACGCAGCCGGATGTAGTCGAGTACCAGCGTGTGAATGTTCGTGAGCTCCGCCCATTCGATCCACTCGCGCACGGAGACCTTCAGGTGTACGTGCACCATTCGGTTCAACAGGGCTGATGACATCGGTTTAACGATCGCGCTGTCGTGAGAGCGATTTCCAGCACCGACCACAATCGATCCAGACGGCAACGTGTACTCGCCAATGCGCCGCTCGTGGATCAGGCTGTAGAAGGCTTTCTGTACCTCATGCGAGCAGGCGTTTAACTCATCCAGGAACAGGCAATACGGCTCCTTGCGAGCGATGGATGCGGGCGGGCAGAAACGGCTAACGCCATCCTCAATCTGCGGAACACCGATCAGGTCCTCCGGCGCGAGCTGACTTCCCAACAGCGAGACACACGGCAGCCCTACTGCAGCGGCAAATTGTTGAACCACAGAAGATTTTCCGATACCTGGAGCTCCCCAGATGAAAACCGGCCGTACCGGCGCAACGTTTAAGAGGAAATCGGCAAGTCCCTTTGGTGTGACCGTGGTCGCTGCATTCATAGGATCGAGCGCGATTATAGCGCGAGAACCGATAGCGTTCTGTGAAACCAGGGCAGACGCGCGGAATCCGGAGCAGATCGGACAGCGCCGGAAACCTTCCCGCCGGTCCCGATTTCACCGCTTTGAAGATCTGCGGTACGTCCCGCCGGTGCTGATCCTCCGGTCAACGGCCCACTGCAGCTTTGTTGCTTCTCTCTCCAATATATTTCTCCATAATTTCCTTCCAGCGCCCCTGCGCCTTCAGGATGTACTCCACCGCGTCGCGCAGCGCTCCGTCGCCGCCGGAATGCGGCGTCACCCAATGGGCCTCTTGCTTGACGTTATCGCGAGCATTGGCCACGGCAATCGCCAACCCGCAATGGCGCATGACGGGAAGATCAATCACGTCGTCGCCGACAAAGGCCGCTTCCGAAGCTTTCAGTCCCTCCTGTTTCAGGATCTCCGCAAAGGTTGTCAGCTTGTCCTGGATCCCCTGATGCACATGCTCGAGCTTTAAATCGCGGGCGCGGAGAGCCACCGTCTCCGAAATGCGTTTGGTGATCAGCCCGGTCTTGATGCCGGCGAGTCTGGCCAGGGAGATCGCTGTGCCATCGTGCGCGTGGAAGCCCTTGGCTTCGATTAAAGCACTTTGCTGTGCACCGGCGGGTGCGGGAAAGATGAAGAGTTTGCCGTCAGTCAATACGCCATCGACGTCGAAGAGAAGAAGCTTGATTTTCCTGGCGCGCTTCTTTGCCATGGACGAATTCTAGCATTCGACGGGTCATCAGTTTTCCCGCTCCACCTGCGGACCGAATGCCATTCCGGATACCGAGTGCGGCAGGGACCGCGAGCTGAGCCCGGCCGCACCGCGCTCGGTGAAGTGCGCGACGAGATCGCCCGGGGGGCAGCGAGCCTCGAGAGGTGTCCATCCTGATCAAGCAAGGTTGCTGGATGATGAATGTTGCCTGGGGGAGAGATGTCCCCGCAGCGATCGATGTTCTGGTCACTGTTCTGGTCGCTGTTCTGGTCACTGTTCTGGTGACCGGCCGCTCATCTCTCGGTCCGGGCCTGAGTCCGGGCCTCACTCCGAACTCACTCTCGGGCCTCACTCTGGGCCTCGCTCCGGGCCTTGCACTCTAGGTCTTGGTACCGGCGCTGCCGCGCTGGGCGGCGCTGGTTTGGCCCCGCAGGCCGGGACCGGGGTGCAACCGCCGCAGCGAACATTTTGCGAAACTTCTTGCTTGCGGCTAGAATACCGTGGATGTCCCTCTCCGTCTCATCCCCGGGGGTTTCCGCACTCGATTGGGCGCATCCGCTGGTTCGGGAATGGTTCGTCCGGCGCTTCGGCACGCCCACCGAACCGCAAGAGCAGGGTTGGCCTCACATTCTCGCCGGCCACACCACGCTCATCTCCGCGCCCACTGGCTCCGGCAAAACCCTCGCTGCTTTTTTGGCTTGTATCGACCGCCTGGTGCGAAAAGCGCTGGACGGCGGTCTCGAAGACCGCACCGAAGTACTGTACATTTCGCCGCTCAAAGCCCTGGGCAACGATATCCAGAAGAACCTCGAAGTGCCCCTCGGCGAAATCCTGCAGATGGCCGGCGAGCGCGGTTTACTCATGCCGCAGATCCGCACCGCCGTGCGCACCGGCGACACGCTCATGTCCGAGCGCCGTCGCATGCTGAAGCGCCCACCGCATATTCTGGTCACGACTCCCGAGTCGCTCTACATCCTCTTAACCGCGGAGAAGAGCCGGGCAATCCTGCGCGACCTTGAAACCGTGATCGTCGACGAAATCCACGCCGTCGCCGACGACAAACGCGGCGCCCATCTGACACTCTCTTTGGAACGATTGGAGGCCCTGACCTATCGCGCCCCGGTGCGCATCGGCCTTTCCGCCACCCAGAAGCCCATCGAAGAAGTCGCGCACTTTCTTACCGGCAACGGCCGCCCTGCTCCGGTCATCATTAACATCGGTCACCAGCGCACGCTCGACCTGGCTGTCGAAGTTCCCCCCAGCCCACTCGGCCCGGTCGCCAGCAACGAGATGTGGGATGAGATATACAACCGTCTGGTGGAACTGGTCGAGACGCACCGTTCGACGCTGATCTTTGTAAACACGCGGCGATTGTCGGAGCGCCTGGCGCATCATCTCGCCGAGCGGATTGGCGAAGAGAACGTCGCGGCGCATCACGGCAGTCTTTCCCGCAAACTCCGCCTGGCTGCCGAAAGCAAACTCAAGGAGGGCAAGGTCAAAGTCCTGGTTGCAACCGCATCGCTCGAACTGGGAATCGATGTCGGAACCGTAGATCTCGTGGTGCAGATCAATTCTCCGCGGGCCATCGCGGTGGCGCTGCAGCGGGTGGGGCGCTCTGGACACTGGCGGGGCGCGATTCCCAAGGGGCGATTTTTCGCGACCACTCGCGACGATCTTTTCGAATGCGCCGCGCTGGTGCAGTCCATCCACCATGGCGAGCTTGACCGCTTAATCATTCCACAATGCCCGCTCGACATCTTGGCGCAGCAGATCGTGGCCTCCTGCGCGGTGGAAGAGTGGGACGAAGATGCCCTGTTTGCGATGGTCCGCCGTGCCAGCCCCTATCGCGACCTCTCCCCTGAGGCTTACGAATCGATTCTTGAAATGCTGGCCGAAGGAATCGCCGCCAAGCGCGGCCGCTACGGCGCTTATTTGCACCGGGACCGGGTGAACGGCAAATTGCGCGCCCGGCGGGGCAGCCGCTTGGCCGCCATTACCAGCGGCGGCGCGATTCCGGAGACCGCGCTGTTCACGGTCGTTGCCGAACCCGAGGGGATCGTGGTGGGAACGCTGGACGAAGACTTTGCCATCGAGAGCAACGCCGGCGACATCATGCTGCTCGGCAATACTTCCTGGCGCATCCGCCGGGTGGAAGGAAAAACGGGACGCGTTCTGGTGGAAGACGCCCACGGCACCCCGCCCACCGTTCCTTTCTGGCGCGGCGAAGCGCCGGCGCGCACCCAGGAACTTTCCGCCAAGGTGGCCCAGCTTCGCCAGGAAATCAGCGATCGGTTGGCGAAGACTTCGCCGATCGGCGTCTCGCAGAGCATTCCCGAAGTTGCAGCCACGGTAGCATGGCTCAAAGCAGAATGCGGTCTCGATGATTCCGCCGCGGAACAGGCGATTGAATATATTCTCCAGGGACGCGCGGTGCTCGGCGCGGTCCCCACGCAAAAGGTCGTCATCGCGGAGCGCTTCTTCGACGAAGGCGGCGGCATGCAGCTCATCATCCATGCCCCATTCGGCGGACGCATTAACAAGGCCTGGGGATTGTCGCTGCGCAAACGCTTCTGCCGCGGTTTCAACTTCGAACTGCAAGCGGCGGCCACCGACAACGGCTTGAACATTGCGCTGGCCGAGCAGCACAGCTTCCCTCTCGCCGATGTGTTTCATTTCCTCAACGCCGAGACGGTGCAATCTGTGCTCGAACAGGCGGCCCTCGACTCCCCGATTTTTGGCACGCGCTGGCGCTGGGACGCGAATCGCGCATTAGCCTTGCTGCGTTTCCAGGGCGGCAAGAAAGTTCCCCCGCAGATCCAGCGCATTCGCTCCGACGATTTGCTGGCTTCGGTGTTTCCCGATGTGGCGGCGTGTCAGGAAAACATCGAAGGCGACATTAAAATTCCCGACCATCCATTGATCGCCGAAGTCATGAAAGACGTCCTCCACGAGGCGATGGACCTCGAAGGCCTGCAGAGTCTTCTGCGTGCGATGGCCGATGGAAGCATCCAGTGCATTGCCGTGGACACGCCCGTGCCCTCGCAGTTCTCGCATGAAATCCTGAATGCGAACCCATACGCATTTCTCGATGACGCGCCGCTCGAAGAACGCCGGGCGCGCGCCGTCGAGATGCGGCGAATCTTGCCGGAATCGGTCCTCGAAGAAGTCGGCAAGCTCGATCCAGCCGCGATCGACCAAGTCCGGGAAGAAGCCTGGCCGGACGTACGCGACGCAGACGAACTGCACGACGTGCTGCACACTCTGATCGCCTTCCCGCAAATCACGCAGGGACCAGCGCTCCCGCCGGTCCCGCTCAGCGAAGCTGAGCCGGTTTGGCACCCCGCCCGCGGCGCCACCCAATGGCAGAAATTTTTCGACCAGCTGCTGGAACAAGGACGCGCCACGCGCGCGGAAACGGCCGGCGCCCTTTACTGGGTCGCCGCCGAGCGGGTCCAGGCTTTTTCACTCCTCTACCCCGATGCCAAATTCGATCCGGCAACCGTCGAAATCGAGAGCCCGCTTTCCTCTGCCGGCGACGCAGTCCTGGCGCTGGTCACCGGCTGGATGACCCACACCGGCCCCGCGACCGCGGCGGATCTGGCGGAACGGCTGGGCCTCCCCCCATCCGAGATCGACCAGGCCCTGCTCCGCATGGAAGCCAGCGGCTCCGTCCTGCGCGGAAAATTCACCGACCGTGCGGGGAACCGGCAGGTGGCGCGCACCCTCTCGCCCCTGGGTCTTGACCTTGCACCGGAATGGTGCGACCGTCGCCTGCTAGCCAGAATCCACCGCCTGACCGTCGCCAGCCTGCGCAAGCAAATCCAGCCGGTCACCGCAGCGCAATTCATGCGCTGGCTGCTGCGCTGGCAACATCTGGCGCCGGGAACCCACGTCCAGGGCGAACGCGCGACGCTCGAAATTCTGCGCCAGCTGCAAGGCTTCGAGATCCCGGCCAACGCCTGGGAGCGCCACGTCCTTGCGGGCCGCATCGCGGATTACGATCCCAAATGGCTTGACCAACTCTGCCTCACCGGCGCAGTCGGCTGGGGCCGTTTGTCCCCTCACCCCGCCACGCTCGAAGACTCCGCCGCAGGCAAGCGCCGGGTGATTCCGACCAGCGTCGCCCCGATCACATTCTTCATCCGCGAAGAAGCCGACTGGATGACTCCCCATAACCCCGCGTCCGATCAGCCCGAAGCTCGCGGCTTGAGCGAAGGGGCGCGACAGGTACTGGAATTCCTGCGACAGCGGGGAGCATCATTCTTTGCCGACGTGGTCCGCGGTACCGACAAACTGAAAGCCGAAATCGAAACTGCTCTGTGGGAATTGGTCGCGGCGGGAGTGGTGACGGCGGACGGCTTCGACAATCTGCGCTCTCTCATCGATCCCAAACGTCGGGCGGGACAAGGCGCAGGCCGCGTCGCGCGTCCCCGTCACAGTGCGGGACGCTGGGCCTTGCTCCACGCCGGCCCGGGGGTCGAGCGAAATCGCGCGGTCGAAGCCACTTGCTGGATGCTGCTCAAACGCTACGGCATCGTCTTCCGCGACGTGCTCACCCGCGAAACCAACCTGCCCAAATGGCGCGAGTTGCAAATGGCCTACCGGCGCCTCGAGGATCGCGGAGAAATTCGCGGCGGACGCTTTGTGGACGGCTTCCTGGGAGAACAATTCGCCTTACCGGTTGCGGTCGAATCCCTGCGTGCAACTCGCAAAGTGCCGCCGAACGGCGAAACCGTGACTCTGTCTGCCGCCGACCCGCTCAACCTGGTCGGGATTCTCGGACCCGGCGAACGCGTCCCGGCCATCTCTGGAAGGACGGTAACGTTCCGCGATGGCGTTGCCGTTCCAGCCCGCGAACCCGAGGAACTGCCGCGCCAGGCCGCGGGATAAACCACCCGCTTCCCCACCGTCATGGCGGCGGGTTGGGTTGCGGCGAAAGGCCCTTCGCAGCCACAATAAAATCGGGAGCCTGATGAGGGGGTCTCAAGGCTCCCGATTGGACTCTACCCAGCAAAACTGCTGAAAGCGCTTCCCCCGTCGCTTTTACCAGGCTCAAGTCTACATACGCCTGTGCACCTTGGGTGCCACATGAAATCTCCGTCCCGAACCCACCGGGGAATTCATAACTGATTGATTTCATGCTGGCTTTCAATCCGCCGCAACCCGGCAACGATGGGCCCTTCTGTCCGGCCGCCTATCCGAACAGATAGGAACCTATCTGTTCAGATAGCTCGGCACAGCTCACGATAGCCTTTTCAGATCGCGGGAGGTATGCTAGCCCTGCTGCGAGGTTGTGGTGAATCCCAGAATCCAGGTAGTAGCCGGGCCCTTAAAAGATTCGGTTTTGGTGCTTTCCAAGGCAGACCTTTCCATCGGACGCGACCCCGCCAATCTCCTTACCATCAGCGACCTCTCGCTTTCTCGCCGCCACTGTGTGCTCAGTCGAGATGGCGAGGGCTACAAGATCTGCGATCTAGATAGTCGCAATGGAACATTCGTGAACGGAGTCGCCGTCAAGGAAAGCCCTCTGCTCCACGGAGACCAGATCTCAATCGGAGATTCCGTTTTTGTCCTGCTGCTGAGAGACGCCGCGGACGAGTCAGACGCTGGCGGGGTGGAATTTGATGAGCACCAGACCCAGGCGACGGCGCAATTGCGCCCCCAGGATGCGCTCTATCTCCAGGAAGACCGGGTTCTGCGAGAACTGCCGGCCACCTCCCGTCTGGGCCGGAACCTGAATGCCTTGCTCAAGATCAGCCGCGTGGTGCATACCATTGGCGACCTGGAACAGTTACAGTCTGAAGTTCTGAAACTTACGTTTGAAATCGTTCCTGCCGAGCGGGGCGCGATCTTGCTTGACCGGGACGGCAGCGGCCGGTTCGAATCCGAATTCGGACGCCACCGCCTGGCGGCGATCAAGCAGCCCGTCCCGGTGAGCCGCACGATCACGCGCCAGGTGATGGAGCAAAGGGTGGCGATCCTCGGAGCCGACGTTCCCCGCAGTGACGGCCTGAGCGAGGTCGAAAGTTTGGTCCGGTCGAGCGTTCGCTCGCTTTTGTGCGTCCCGCTGATGGTGTTCGACAAAGTGATCGGCTGCATCTACCTGGATACAACCCATGGCGAGCGCCGCTTTGATGAAGACCACCTGCAGCTGGTCACCGCCATCGCCGGTATCGTAGCGGTTGCGCTCGAAAACGCGCGCCGCCTGCAATGGCTGGAACAGGAGCACTTGCGGCTCACCACGGAGATCCACCTTGAGCACAACATGATCGGCGAGAGCGCACGGATGAAGGCGGTTTACCAGCTGTTGTCGCGGGTCGCGCCCACGGAGTCCACAGTTCTGATCGAGGGCGCGAGCGGAACCGGCAAGGAATTGGCGGCACGCGCCATTCATCGCAACAGTCCTCGCGCCAAGAAGCCCTTCGTCGCCATCAATTGCGCCGCGATTCCGGAAGGTCTGTTGGAAAGCGAACTCTTTGGCCACGAACGCGGCTCCTTTACCAATGCCTTCACGCAAAAGAAGGGCCGCCTGGAGATGGCCCAGGGTGGCGTCGTCTTTCTGGATGAAATCGGGGAAATGGCTCCTGCACTGCAAGTCAAGCTGCTGCGAGTTCTGCAGGAGCGGGAGTTCGAACGCGTGGGCGGTACCCGTCCCATCAAGGTCGACATACGCCTGATCGCCGCCACCAACAGGAGCCTGGAAGAATGCGTCAAGGCAGGAAGCTTCCGCAAGGACCTCTATTACCGTCTCAATGTCGTCTCGCTGGCCATGCCGGCGCTGCAGGACCGGCCCGATGACATCGCCTCCCTGGCCGTGCATTGCGTCGCCAAGTTGAGCAAACGCCATCATGCAAAGCCAAAAACCATCTCGCTGGCCGCGATGGAGTGCCTGGTGAACTATGACTGGCCGGGGAATGTGCGCGAGCTCGAGAACGCAATCGAGCGTGCTTTGGTGATGAGTTCCTCCGAGGTGATCCAGCCGGAGGACCTTCCCGAGTGCGTGCTGGAAAAAGACTCGGCGCCTGGCATGGTCACGGCCCGATACCACGCCGCGCTCAAAGAAGCGAAGAAGCAGCTGATCCTCAACGCCATGGACGAAGCCCGCGGCAGCTACACCGAAGCCGCGCGCCTATTGGGAGTGCACCCAAACTACCTGCATCGCCTGATCCGGAACCTAGACTTGAAGAAATCTCTCGCATCCAGTCCGAGTTCAAAACCCAACCAGGGAACCACATCCGACGCAATCATGCAGTGACCCACCTCCATCTCAAGGCAAGTCCAGCTTCAGCAGGGTTGCCGGATCCAGATAGACCCCCTGCCATCGCACGGCGACATGCAGGTGCGGCCCGGTCGCTCTTCCGCTCGCTCCACTCGCTCCCAGCACCTGCCCTCGCTCCACCCGGTCGCCTTGTTTTACCTTGAATTCCGAAAGATGAAGATAGAGCGTCAGCAGTCCCTGCCCGTGGTCCAGAACCACGCAGTTCCCCTCAAAATACAGCGGGCGCGCCAGGATCACGGTCCCGGCATTGAGGGCTGAGATGGGAGTACCGGCGGGGACGGCGAAATCCAATCCCTGGTGGCTGCTGAGAACCTTGCCATTGAACTTGCGCTGCGTGCCAAAGACGTCAGAGATGCGAGCTTCGACGGGCGCATGAAAATCGCCCGACCATTGCCTCTCGACGGTGACTTGGGAGAAAGCTTCCTGTTTGATCGTCTTTCCCTGGTCGATCTCCTGCACCTGTTGGGTATTGGGCTCGGTAAATTTCCTGGCCACCGTCACGGCGATGCTCGGATAAACCGCGCGATGCACTGCGATCTTTTTTTCAAAGGAAATTTTTCCCCCGCCCGAGGTGATTCCGGTCAGTTGCAAACTGTAGACCCCCGGCGGGGTCTCCAGGCTCACGCCGCCGAGTCCAATCCAGGCCCCACTTTTTGGATCCGCGGAAAAGAAGACATCATGCTTCAGCCACCTCCCGACGAGAGCCCGCAAGCGCACCGGCGGATGGACCCGCAAAAATACCGGCGACCCATCCACCAACCGCACTGGCTGACTCTGCACCGACCACGCCACGCGCTGGGAAGCAGATGTCTGCGCGTCCAGGATGCCAGCCAGATACAAAACGGAAATTACCCTCAGCCATGCTTTCCTTGACGACGCGCTCATTGCCATCAGCCTAGCACCCGAGGCGAGGATTTGCACAAACGCTGCCCGGGAAAACATTTTGTGCCGGCGCCATGGTACGTCCGCCGGGCGTCGCATGGAGTACCCAAACGTTAAGGCTGAGCGCCTGGCATCGCCGGCATGGGGAAGGCCCCGGTCCGCCGCGGAGAACGCGGCAGGACGGGTTCGCCGCTCAGATACGCATTTGCTGCAGGCGCTCGCGGAAGTGATCTTTCCAGGCATCGGGCAGGCTGGAAACTTTCAGGGCGCGACCGAGCGTGGCCAGGTCGTCATCTCCGAACCGCTTCGCGACATACAACCGGCTGATTTCGGTGACGGGCACGGCGTTCTCATCCCGGGAGACGACTTCGATCTCATCGCCGCGACCGACCTCTCCTTCGCGGGTAACGGCCACGTAGAAACCCATCCGTCCACTGGCCAAAAAACGCTTCACCATGTCGTGGGCCTGGAATCTCACATCCAGTTTGTAGCAAGGGAGGCGGGGCTGGGTCACGATGACTTCCGCGGAACCGACGGAGAAGCGGTCGCCCAAATGAACGGAGTCTTCCAACCATCCCTCGGTGGTAAAGTTTTCTCCGAAGCTGCCCATCGGCAGATCAACACCGGGCAACTGCCGCCGCCAGTAGTCGTAGTGCTCCAGCGGATAGCAGTAAACCGCTTTAAACTCTCCGCCGTGGACGGTGAGGTCGGCCTGACGGTCGCCCTCCAGGTTCAGCTTGCGCAGAGCGACGCGGCCTGGGACCGGTTGCTTGAAGAATCCGGTGGTGACGCTCGTCCCGTGCCATAGGACTTCGCGGGGCAGACCGACGTTTAGGGAGACCAGCCTCATAGTTTCGATCCGCGCGGCTCAAGAGCTTCAAACAGAGGAACGGCGGGGGTGCCTCGCCTAAAGTATCAAACGCGGACGGGCCCTACCAGCCCTGCCCGGGTTCACCGCAATCCGCATTGAAAATACCGTCCTGCTGGCCATCGCGGGGCCGGGCCCGGGGAAAGGTCCGATCCTTCGCAGCCGGGGGCTGGCGGCCGATCGAATGGTCACACATCGAGTCCGATCGATCTCATGAGGGCGAGGCCATTCGTCTTGGTGACCAGGCCTTCTTGCAGTTTGTAGTCGAAGTGCATCTTCCCGTCCACGAACTCTTCCTGGAAATGGACGTTGTGCAAATGACCGTGCAACGTGCCGGCGATGTCGGCGAGCGCCAAATCGTGGGTGCTTACCAGTCCGATGGCTTTGCGGGTGAGCATGGCGCGGACCAGGCCCTCCGCCCCAATGCGGCGATCGTTGGAGTTGGTTCCCTGCAGGAGTTCATCGAGCAGGAACAGCAAAGGCATGCCGCCGCTCGCAAGGTCGTAGAGCTTGCGGAGCCGGGTGATTTCCGAATAAAAACGGGAGCTTCCTTCCTGCAAGGAATCATTCACGCGGATGCTGGCGCCCACCTGCAACGGCGTCAGTCGAAGGCGTTGCGCACGCACCGGCGCGCCCGCCATGGCGAGCACGGTGTTGACTCCGACCGAGCGCAGCAGCGTACTCTTGCCCGACATATTCGAGCCGCTGACCAGAAACACCTGCCGGCCATGGGACAGATGCACGCTGTTTCGGACGCACCTGGCTGCCGGAATGAGCGGATGTCCGATCTCGGTACCGTCGAAACAAGGCTCGCTCTCGACAAACTCAGGAAATGGATCGCCGGGATGCTCGTAGCTGTAAGTGGCCAGACATAACAGTGCCTCGATTTCTCCGATCACCCCGAGCCATGCGCGCACGGCGTGCCCGTGCGCGCGCTTCCAGCGTTCGGCCGCGAAACCCACCTGTACCGAATACATGAGAGGGACGTCGAGGGGTTTTGCGAGCGCATTCCCGCGCGCGTGCACGAAGTCGACAATTGTCCGCAGGCGGGCAATGGCGTCAGAACTTCTGACCTGATGCGACCACAGTTCACGCTGCAACGATTGCAGTCGGGGCGCGCTGAAGCCGTGCTGTTCGATTCGCCCGAGGACACCCGCCAGCAAGTCCAAATTGCGGAACGCTTGCTCGGAGCCTTCGAGGACTGCCGCCAACGGCCGGCGCAGCCGGTATTTCAGGAGTCCCTCGATCAGAACGATCAAGATCAGGAACGTGGCCATGCCCGACACCCACCACACCACTGCGGCTGCGATCGCCGCGATCACCAGGGCAGCGGCAAGCCAGCGAAGCCATTCCGGCTTCATTCCATTCGACGCTTCAGCCCAGAGCAATAACGCTTCGGGATGGACTCCGACGCGTGCATCTTCCCCGAGTATGGCTAAGTCTTCCCTGAGATCGAGCTGCTCGCGCAGTTCATGGACGGCGGCGTGCCGTTCCGCAATCTGGTCGATGGGCGAAGGCGAGAGCAGCCATTTCGCCAGGGTATCCTCTCCCATGCGGGTGCGCGCGGCGGAGAGAAGTTCGAACAAACTGCCCCGGCCAAACAGATCCAGGTCGCCCGCGTACACGTGATGGGGATCGTTGAAGCGGTCGCCCGTCTGCCCGGTTCCCGCCCAGCGATCTTCCACCCGAGCAAGCCCGCTTTTATAGAAAGACACTCCCCGCTGAGCCAGGTCCCGGGAACGCAAAACCCGTGAATGGTAGGCGGCGACGAACCCAAAAGCGGCGAGTGGCAGCAGCGTCCACCAGGGCGAAAATGCGCGTTTCCCGAGGGATTCCCAAGCGATTGCTGCGCCCAGCAGAGCCAGCACCAAGCGAGCAGTGCCGATGCGAACATGCATTTGCTCGAGACGAGCGACGCGATGCTCGCGATCTTCGAGCCGCTGGCTGTATTGCTGGGCTGGTGGCACAGGTTGAGAATACATCAAGGCTTTCAGCGGACCTGCGGCGCGGCGCATATAATCTGCCGATGCGAAATCGCTCTTTCCTCATGGTTGTGGCGAGTATTCTGGGCTGGGCAGTGGCCAGCGGACAGACGCTTCCGGCAACCGCCCGGGCCGATCATGTCGTAGTGGTGAAGAAAGAACGGACGCTGTCCCTAATGAGGCAAGGGAAAGTTTTGAAAACCTACAAAGTTGCTCTGGGCGGAGATCCCGCGGGCGCAAAGACCCAGCAGGGAGATCATAAGACGCCGGAAGGCGATTATGTTCTGGACAGACGCAACCCCCACAGCAAATTCCACAAGTCCATTCACATCTCTTACCCGGAGGCAAAGGATCTGGCTCGCGCCCGGGAAATGGGGGTCTCGGCGGGAGGGGATGTGTATGTTCACGGCTTGCCCAATGGGTATCGGTCGGTGGGTGCGAGCCACCGGCTTACAGATTGGACGGATGGCTGTGTGGCGGTGCGCGATGAAGAAATCGATGAGATCTGGCGGGTGGTGCCGGATGGGACGCCGATTGAGATTCGGCCTTAGCATTTGTGTTGGTCGATGCACCAGTGGGCGGGTGTTCTTGGGTCCTCGCCGACCCGGGCTTGGTCTGGGGGGACAAAAAACCGGGGAACTGAGCCGATCGAACCAGAACCCGGCCCTTTCTCGGCAAGAACTGGAGAGACTTGAACGACGGGCAACCCCGGGGAGTCCAGATCGCGGAACCTACTGCGGGTGAACGGGTAACCCTGCAGTCCACAACCACTTTCGCTGTGCTAGTATGAACCGTTTTGTGGGGCGGTGCGGGCGTTGGTTCCGTCGCTTTTCGACTCGGAACATCCCCCAAGCCGGTTATGGTCATCCAAGCGGGGACAAGAATGAAAGATACTTTGGGAGTGCTGTTGGCGGGCGGGGCAGGCGAGCGGCTCTATCCGCTCACCCGCGATCGGGCCAAGCCGGCGGTGACCTTCGGCGGGCAATATCGCATCATTGATATCACTCTCTCCAATTGCGTGAATTCCGACCTGCGCCGGGTCTACATTCTCACCCAATACAAGGCGCTTTCCTTGAACCGGCATATTCGCGAGGGCTGGAATATTCTGGGGGCGGAGATGGGCGAGTTCATTGAGGTGCTGCCGCCGATGAAGCGGGTCAGCGACCAGTGGTACCAGGGGACGGCGGACGCGGTCTATCAGAACATCTATTCCATTGGCTCGGAGCAGCCACGGCACGTGCTCATTCTTTCTGGCGATCATATTTACAAAATGAACTATGAGCGCATGCTGCGGCAGCACAACGATGCCGGCGCCGACGTGACCCTGGCCACCATCCAGATCAATCCCGACGAGGTGAGACGCTTTGGCGTGGTCGATATCGACCGTGACAACCGGGTCATTGGTTTTCTAGAGAAGCCGGAGAAAACCGATCTGCGGTCGCCTTACAACCCGCAAAAAGTGTCGGCGTCGATGGGAATCTATTTATTCAATACCGACGTTCTGATCCCGGCATTGCTGAAAGATGCGGAAGAACCCAATTCCAGCCATGATTTCGGCAAGGATATTCTGCCCAAGATGGTGGACGATTACCGTGTCTACTCCTTCGATTTCGTGGACGAGAATAAGAAAGAAGCGCTCTACTGGCGCGACGTGGGAACGCTTGAGGCCTACTACGAAGCGAATATGGACATCGTTTCGGTGTCGCCTGTGTTCAATCTTTACGACTCGGATTGGCCGATCCGCACCCATCAGCGGCAGTATCCACCTGCCAAGTTCGTGTTCGCAGAGAGCGGACGCACGGGGCAGGCCCACGATTCCATTGTTTCATCGGGCTGCATCGTCTCCGGCAGTAGTCTGCGGAGCTGCGTGCTTTCTCCCGACGTCCGTGTGAACTCCTATAGTGACGTGGATTCGAGCATTCTGTTCTCCCACGTGAACGTCGGCCGCCACTGCCGGATCCGCCGCGCGATTCTTGATCGCGATGTGCACGTCCCCGAGGGGACAACCATCGGGTACGACCCCGAAGCCGACCGGCAGAGGTATTTCGTCACCGACAGCGGCATCACGGTTGTCACGCGAGATTACTCCCTATTCGAAAATCCGGTCAGCGTAGATTATTTCACCAGCGAATAGGCTTCAGGGGATCCGATCTTTCGCCCCCGGGGGCTTTCCCCCATAAGCGCTTAAGGAACAGGTTTTCCTGTCCGTAGACGCATGCTTGGTGAATGGGTATCGCCGAAGAAAATTGGAAGGTACTTGCGTCGTTGTTTCCCGTAAGATGGCCGCAAATGGCGCGGCAGTCGGGCGCGGTCGAACGATTGCGTGGGTTTTCGTCGCCGTGCTGTGGCGCAGGCTCTGGATGCATGGGGCGCAGGGTTACCCGTTGCGGGAGACGGTTGTGCGCGCTCGGCTGGCGACCTGGACCGACATTTCGGACGCCTTGCGCAAACGCCTGCGCAACCTTGAGGCGTGGCTATGTTCTTTGGGTATCGAGTTGCTTCATGAAACGTCGAGTGCCGACTCGAAGAAGCGATCAGTCAGACGATCCGGAGTGTAGAGGGCACGATCGCCAGAGCGCCAGGCAAGACGGGGAGCCAGTGGAGGATTCTCTACAGCATTAGACTGCCGAGTTTGACGTGTGGTTTGACGCCCACGGGTTCTTGATTTGCACCGGTGAATCGTTAAGGTCTCGGAGAGTTGCTGAACTCATGTTTCATCCCTGGTCTCTGCGCATTTCTTCGAAAAGGCTCCTCCTGGCTGGATTTCTGGCAGCATTGCAGGCTGCGTGGGGTCAACAACGCCAGCCAACAACCTCACGCCCGGCAGATCGTGCAAGGCCTCAACTGGTCCTGCAAAGCGCTTCCTCCGGCTCGATCACGTTTACGGAGATCAGCCCTGACGGGAGGTGGTTTGCCAGTGCAGGCGCGGCGGACGGCAATCTTCGTATTCACGAAATCCAGTCTGGGGCGGTGCTGCGGACCGTCAATACCGGCGCCGGGTCGGTCGAAGGGCTCGCCATCACTCCGGACTCGCGCAGAATTGTTTCGGCGGATGCATCCGGGAACATTCGCTTCTGGGACGTGGCCTCGGGACAATTAGTCAGGGAAGGCAAGGGGCCGCCGCAATTGCGTTCCATCGCGGTCTCACCCGACGGCCGCTTCCTGGCGGCGCTCGGCGATGAGGCTGTTCAGTTGATTCGTCTCGACGGGCTCGCGATCATACATGCGGCATCGCTTCCCAGCGCCAAGAAAACGCAGACTCTCCTTCCACGTCTGCTGAGTTTCACGGCCGGGAGCAGGGCTCTGCTCTTTGGCCATTACGACGGTTCGGTGCGATCGCTCGATCCGAGCACCGGTGAAATTGTGACAGTCTTCCAACGGAAGAACTCAGTGGAGGAGATGATCGCGAGTCCAGATGGCCGCACCGTAGCCTTCGTCGAGAAAGACAATGGCGCCTGGCTTTGGCATGAAGCCGAGCCGGACCGTTTCCTGAGACTCGCCGACGATTCGGCCTGGCATTCGTTCGGCTCCGCGGGCGACAGCACAAACGGCGACGCCTGGATGACGCAACTGCTCGGGTTCACCCCGGATGGGAAACAATTCCTGATGCACTGCGTTTCATCTTTCGTCATTTCGGACGCGGCCTCCGGCAAGGAAGTCTCGCGCGTTGAGACCGAGCTGCTCAACTTTGCCGCTGCATCGTGGAATTCCAATCGCTCTGTCGTGATTGGCAGTTCCATGGAAGTGATGAATGTTTTGGGAACCTTGCTCGGTAAATTCGCTAATCTCCGCCTTCTGCATTTCTCCCGATTTGACCTGGCGACCGGGCGCGAGACGTCCTTCGGCGAAGGACAGATGCGCTTGGGTTTGCGCCCGATTGTAACCGGGGATGGCCGCTGGATTTACATTCCTCAGATGGGCGGCGGAACGGATCTGTGGGAAACGTCATCCGGTCGGCCCGCATATCACTGGTATTCGCCGGCGTTGCTCACCAGCGCGAGTGTTTCACCGAAAGGCGACAGGCTAGTGGAAACCTTCCTTGATGGAACAGCTCGCGTCTTCGATGCGCACGACGGGAAAGAATTGATGACGTTCCAATTGGCGGAGAATACCAGCGAATCCTCCCACGGATTCAACATGCCAGATGGTCAACTACTAGGAGTCGCCGAGGTTTCGCCGGATTCGAAGATGTTCGCAAACGCAGACCGCAATCAGGTGGGGATCTGGGATTTGGCGACTGGAAAGCGGCTACCTATATTGGCCCATGTCACCGGCACGACGCAGGTGCTATTTTCAGCCGACAGCGCCACCCTGATGACTGCATCGTCCGGCCAGAAGGTGCGCTTCTGGGATACTTCGTCGGGACAGGAACTTACGGATCGGAAGGTAGGGTTGGGAACCGGCGAAGTTGTGCGCTTGCTTCGCACACCGCGGGCCGACTCCTTTTGGCTGGCCGATTCCAGTGGGGTTATCCGTGAGATCGCGGTTGCGACCGGTGCGGAACGTCGCAGATTGCTCGACGCCAGCGAGGAATTAAAGCTGGTAGCAGCTTCTTCTGATGGACGCCGGTTGGCAACGGCGGCCTCGCATACGAATCGCATTCGAGTTTGGGACGCGATCACCGGCCATCTGGAGCAAACCTTGGACAATGGAGCAACGCCGAGCGGCCTCGAGTGGATATCGGACCGACAATTGCTGGCGGCTCAAGTCGACGGAAGCGTGCGGCTCTGGAATCTTTCTTCGCCGCAGCAAAGCGCGACCTTAATGTCGTCGGGCAACGGACGGG
>Ga0193726_1000693_pt1 | contig 32277 bp, 27 predicted proteins | sample H2c1metaG_FD_144928 | JGI IMG/M metagenome (GOLD analysis project Ga0193726, IMG submission 144928) | Soil microbial communities from a riparian zone of the East river system, Colorado, United States - H2c1 | ecosystem: Environmental > Terrestrial > Soil > Riparian zone | place: USA: East River... | reverse complement strand
CGTCGGCGCTCGCGACAAGAGGCGAAGCGGTGCGCGTGGAATCGCGCCGATCACGCTCCGCTATCTCCAGCGAAAGGGCGGCAAGGTTAGCAGCAACCCCCTTTTCTTTCAACTGCTTATAGCGTCTCAGGGCCCTCTCTGCGGGGCTGGCGGTGAGAAAAATCTTAGGCCTGGCATGGGGGAATACCACGGTGCCCATGTCCCGGCCGTCGGCCACCAAACCCGGCGGCACCGCAAAGCGCCGTTGGCGGTCCAAGAGCGCTGCGCGGACCACGGGTAGGGCGGCGACTTTGGAGGCGTCACTGCCCGCCTGCTCGGTCCGTATGGCCCGAGTGACATCCTGGCCATCCAGCCACACCACTTCGTCGCCGGACTCATTGGAGCCAAACTGAATGTCAAATCGACCCGCCAGTTGGCTCAGTGCCGGGCCGTCACTCAGGCCGATGGCGGCCCGGCGCCCGGCCAAGGCGACCAGACGGTATAGAGCACCGCTATCGAGCAGCGACCACCCCAATGCCTTGGCGACGGCCCGGCTGACCGTGCCCTTGCCGGACCCGGAAGGCCCATCGATGGTGATGACGGGAATGTCCTGCATCGAAGTCCTAAAGGGCACCCTGATGTATCTTGACACCGACGGATTGGGCCAGCTGCACGAACCCTGGAAAGGAGGTGGCTACATTGGCCACATCACGGATCCTAATCGGCCCGGCGGCGCGCAAGCTCGCAATGGCGAACGACATGGCAATGCGGTGGTCGCCGCAACTATCGACCTCCCCTGCTGCAAATGCCGGACCCTCGCTGCGCCCCTCGATCCGCATACCATCGGGCAACGGGCTGTGCGCCACGCCGAGTGCCGTCAATCCTGCGCTCATGGCGGCAATCCGGTCGCTCTCCTTCACCCGCAACTCCTCGGCACCGCTCACCCAGGTTTCCCCCCGGGCGCAGGCGGCGGCGATGAACAGGACCGGCAGCTCGTCGATGGCGAGGGAGACCAAGTCCCGGCGGACGCTAACGCCCTGCAGCGATGACGCCCGGACGCGCAAATCGGCCACCGGCTCGGCGCCACTCTCGCGCGCGTTCAGAATGTCGATTCTGCCGCCCATGCTGCGCAGGATATCCAGCAATCCGGTCCGCGTTGGATTCAGTCCTACATTTTGGATCAGCAAGCCCTCCTCCGGGCCGGCCAATAGCCCGGCGACGATAAAAAAGGCGGCGGAGGAAAAATCACCGGGCACGCTCAATTTCTGGCCGGCCAACCGCTGCGGAGGTTGCAGCGTCGTGCTCAAGCCTTGGGTGCTGATGCGCACGCCGCAGCCCTTGAGCATGCGCTCACTATGATCGCGGCTCACGGCGAACGCCGTTATTGTGGTGGGTCCGGCGGCGTAAAGGGCTGCCAGAAGGATTGCCGACTTCACTTGGGCACTGGCGATCGGCATCCGGTAATCAATGCCGCGCAAGCGCTGGGCGCCGCCGATATCGACGGGTGGCGTGCCGTTGTGGGTACGCACATCAGCGCCCATTTCGCGCAAGGGCTTGGCCACACGCTCCATGGGCCGCTTCATGAGCGATGCGTCCCCGATCAGCTGCGAGTCAAAAGTCTGCGCCGACAGCAAGCCGGTGAACAGGCGCATGGCGGTGCCCGCGTTGCCCATATCGAGCGGCCTGCCCGCGGCTTGCAAACCGCGTAGGCCGACGCCGTGAATCAACACGTGGCTGGCGCTCGGCTGCTCGATGCGCACACCGAGGGCGCGCATGGCGCTCAAAGTTGCCAGGCAGTCCTCGCTGGCCAGAAACCCGGTGACTTCGCTGACGCCCTCGGCAATCCCCGACAGCATCAGGGCTCGATGTGAAATGGATTTGTCGCCGGGCACCGTCATCGTGCCGGAGACGCGCATCGCCGGATGCGCCTCGAACATCTGCATCAGAGCACGGCCCGCGGGTACGAGCCCAATACCTTGAACAATGAGGCCCGCGATTCCAGCGCGGCCAGCGCTTTGGCCACCGGAGGGTCGCTGACATGGCCTTCAATGTCGATGAAGAACACATAGTCCCATTTGCGTCTGCGCGACGGGCGCGACTCGATACGCGTCATGTTGACGCGATGCTGCGCGAGCGGCTCGAGCAGTTGAAACAGCGCCCCTGAATCATCCGTGTCGCTGGTCGATACCAACAGCGTCGTGCGATCGGCACCGCTCGCACTGAACAGCTTCCTGCCCACCACCAGGAAGCGCGTGGTGTTGTCCGGCCGATCCTCGATCTCGTTGGCCAGCAGGGTCAGTGAATAGATCTCCGCAGCCGTGCGGCCGGCGATTGCCGCGGTGCCGTGCTCATCGCGCGCGCGCCGTGCGCCCTCCGCGTTGCTTGACACCGCCACGCGCTCTACTTCGGGGAGTTGCTCGTCCAACCAGGCGCGGCACTGTGCCAGCGCCTGCGGATGCGCGCAGACGCGTTTGATGGCCGTAAAGCCGCTCATCCTGCCCATCAGACAGTGACTGATGCGCAGCTCTACTTCGCCGCAGATCTTCAGGCCGGAGGACAAAAACATGTCGAGCGTGTGATTGACCGTGCCCTCGCTGGAATTCTCGATGGGCACCACGCCGAAGTCCGCAACGCCGGCTTCGACTTCGTGGAATACTTCATCGATTGCCGCCAGCGGCAGCGCCCGGACCGAGGAGCCAAAGTGTTTGAGCACGGCGGCTTGCGTAAAAGTCCCTTCCGGACCCAAGAAAGCCACCTTGAGAGGTTCCTGCTGCGCAAGACATGCCGACATGATTTCGCGAAACAGGCGCGCGATTTCTTCGTCGCGCAACGGACCCTGGTTGCGCTTGAGCGCCATTCGCAGCACTTCCGCCTCGCGCTCGGGCCGATAGTAATCGACAGCCTTGCCGGAGGCGGATTTGGAGATGCCGACCAATTGCGCGAATCGCGCCCGTTCATTGAGCAGACCGTGAATGCGCGCATCGATGGCATCGATGCTGTCGCGAATATTTCCAAGACCCACGCCCGCCGGCGTTACCGCCGGCGCGGCTGCCGGAGCCGCTGCGCGTTCATCGCCGGCGCCCTTCGCGGGACGCGCCGTTGCCGCGGTCGCAGCCCGAGGCTTGGGCGCCGATTTTTTCTTGGCCCTAACGCGTCTCACGAGTGCCGGTCCTCGAAATCGCGCATGAACGCCGTCAATTTCTCCACACCCGCCATCGGCATGGCGTTGTAGAGACTGGCGCGCATTCCCCCCAGAACGCGATGACCCTTGAGGCCCTGCAGGCCGGCCGCCGCGGCAGCGGCCAGGAATGCCTCATCCAAGCCCGGGTTGCTCAGGGTAAAGGTGACGTTCATGCGGGAGCGCGAGTCCTTCGTGACCGAACTCTTGTACAGACGCGAGGCGTCGATTGCCGCGTATAGCTTCTCTGCCTTGAGTCGATTGCGCTCGCCGATCCCCTGCACGCCGCCGGCGTTCTTCAGCCACTTGAATACCAGCCCGGCCATGTACCAGGCAAATGTCGGCGGGGTGTTCAGCATGGATTGGTTCTCCGCGATCGCCTTGTAGTCAAACACGTGGGGCGTGTCGGCACGCGCGTGCCCGATGAGATCTTCGCGCACAATGACGACCGTCAGCCCCGAGGGCCCGATGTTCTTTTGCGCGCCCGCATAAATCAGCCCGAATTTTGACACATCGACGGGGCGCGACAGGATGCTGGATGACATGTCCGCCACCAGCGGCACGCCGCCGGTATCGGGGATATACCCAAACTCGACGCCGCTGATGGTTTCGTTCGGCGTGTAATGAACGTAGCGGGCCCGAGCGCTGAAGCGCAGTTCCTGCTGCGGCGGTACGCGGCTGTAGCCGCCGCCGGCATCACCGGCGACGTGAACGTGGCAATACCGGCCCGCTTCCGTGATGCCCCTTTGCGACCAATGCCCGGTGTTGATGTAGTCGACGGTCTCTTGGGCCGTCGAAAGATTCATGGGCACCAAGGAAAACTGCGCCGAGGCCCCGCCCTGCATGAAACAAACTTTGTAGTTGGCGGGTATCGACATCAGCTCGCGCAAGTCTGACTCCGCCTCCGTCGCGACCTCGACGAAGGCCTTGCTGCGATGGCTGACCTCCATGACCGACATGCCGCTGTTCTGCCAATCGAGCAATTCGTCGCGCGCTTTCTCCAGAACCTCGAGCGGCAACACGGCCGGGCCCGGCGAGAAATTGAAGACGCGCACGGGCAAAGGTCCTATGCGTCCTCGATCGTGGGGTCCGCGGACTCGGGCTCAGCGGGTCCGGACTCCGGGTCTTCGCCATCCCCTGCCAGACCCTCGATGCGCTCGAGGCCTGAAAGCTGATCGCCGTCCTCGAGTCGGATCAAACGCACACCCTGAGTGTTGCGTCCGACGATGGAAATATCCTTGACCGGCGTACGCACCAGCACCCCATTCTGGCTCATCAACATGATTTCATCGTCCAGGCTGACCTGCAGCGCTCCGACCATGATTCCGTTGCGATCGGTGATTTGCAACGCGATGACGCCCTGGCCGCCCCGGCCGTGTTTTGGGAAATCCGCGAGCGGGGTCAATTTGCCGAAGCCGTTCTGCGATGCGGTGAGAATAAAGCCGTCCTGCGCGACGATCAATGCATTGACTCTCTGATCGTCGCTGAGTTTGACGCCGCGCACGCCGGCGGCCTCGCGGCCCATCGCGCGCACTTCCTCCTCGAGGAATCGAATCGCCTTGCCGGCCGTGGTGAACAACAGAATGTCTTTGGTGCCGTCGGTAATCGCGACTCCCACCAGTTTGTCGCCCGGATCGAGCGCCACGGCAATGATGCCGCTCGCGCGCGGCCGCGAGAACAATGCCAGGGAAGTCTTCTTGACAGTCCCCAGGCTCGTGGCCATGAAAACAAACTTTCCTTCCTCGAATTCCTTGATCGACAGCATCGCGCTGATGCGCTCGCCTTCCTGCAGCGGCAACAGATTGACGATGGGCTTGCCGCGCGATCCGCGGCTGGCCTGCGGCAGCTGATAGACCTTGAGCCAGTACAATTTACCGCGATCCGAAAAGCACAGCAGGGTATCGTGGGTGTTGGCCACGAATAGCTTGTCGACGAAATCCTCGTCCTTGACGCTGGTGGCAGCCTTGCCGCGGCCGCCGCGGCGCTGGGCCTGATAGTCGGAGATGGGCTGCGCCTTGGCGTAACCGCCATGCGACAGCGTGACCACGACATCCTCCGGCGAAATCAGATCCTCAGTGGTGAGGTCCTCGTGATTGACGAGGATTTCCGTACGGCGCTTGTCGCCAAACGTGTCGCGGATGTACTCCAGCTCCATCCGTATGACCTGCAGCAGCCGCTCGGGACGCGCCAAAATGTCCGAGAGATCGCGGATCTGCTCCAGCAGTTCTTGGAACTCGGCAATGATCTTGTCTTGCTCCAGTCCCGTCAGGCGGTTCAGGCGCATTTCCAGAATCGCCTGCGCCTGGATTTCGGTCAGCCGATAACCCCCCTCGACAATGCCCAATGCGGCAATTTCACCGTCGGGCCGGGTGCTGATGGCGCCGGCGCGCGCCAGCATGTCAGGTACGGCGCCGGAGGCCCAGGCTCGCGATGTCAACGCAATCTTGGCCTCGGCGGGCGACGGCGACGCCTTGATGGCCGCGATGATCTCATCGATATTGGCGAGCGCGATCGCCAAGCCCTCCAAGATGTGTCCGCGCTCGCGCGCCTTGCGCAGCTCGAATACCGTGCGCCGCGTAACGACTTCCCGCCGATGCCGCAGAAAGGCATCCAGCATTTCCTTGAGGCTGAGCAGCCGCGGTTGGCCATCGACCAGCGCCACCATGTTGATGCCGAACACCTGTTCCATCGGAGTCTGCGCGTACAGGTTATTGAGCAGAATCTCGGGCACTTCGCCGCGCTTCAATTCAATCACGACGCGCATGCCGTCTTTGTCGGACTCGTCGCGCAGGCCGTCGGAGGCAATGCCTTCAATGAGCTTGTCGCGCACCAGGTCGGCGATGCGCTCGATCAAGCGCGCTTTGTTCACCTGGTAAGGCAGCTCGGTGATGATGATGGCCTGCCGCTCGCCCTTGCCGACGTCCTCGAAATGGGTGCGTGCGCGCAGGTGCAGTCGGCCACGCCCGGTCTTATAGGCCAGGACTATTTCCTGGGCGCCGTTGATGAATCCTGCGGTCGGGAAATCCGGGCCAGGGACGATCTGCATCAACTGGCCGAGCGTGATGTCCGGATTTTCAATGAGCGCGATGCACGCGCTGATGATTTCGGTCAGATTATGCGGCGGGATATTGGTGGCCATGCCCACCGCGATTCCAGAAGATCCATTGATCAACAGATTGGGAATGCGCGCCGGCAGTACCGCCGGCTCATGCTCGGACTCATCGTAATTGGGATTGAAATCGACCGTTTCCTTGTCGATATCCGCCAGCAGCTCGCCGGCCAACCGCGACATGCGCACTTCGGTGTAACGCATGGCCGCCGGCGGATCGCCATCGACCGAGCCGAAATTCCCCTGCCCGTCGACCAACAAATAGCGCATCGAGAATTCTTGCGCCATGCGCACGATGGCGTCGTAGACCGATGCGTCGCCGTGCGGGTGATATTTGCCGATGACATCGCCGACCACGCGCGCGGACTTCTTGTAGGCCTTATTCCAGTCATTGCTCAGCTCGCGCATGGCATACAGCACACGGCGGTGCACCGGCTTCAAGCCGTCGCGAACGTCGGGCAAAGCGCGGCCGACGATGACGCTCATCGCGTAATCGAGATAGGATTTGCGCATCTCGTCTTCGAGATTTACGGGCAATATTTCGCGTGCGATCTCGGCCATTTGCGAGAGTCCGGTGCCTTTTTTCGGCTTCTATTGAGGGAGTTTAAAGGGAGCAAGACAGGTCTGAAACATGGCGTAATTCTAGCACATATCCCTCTGGTTCTTAAGACTACTGCGCGGGTTTTGCCGATATACTTCCCGCATGCCCTTTGTTGCCGCTGATTTACGTATCGAGGTCCGCTGGATCGCTTGCATGACCGCGCAAAATGCGCTCCTCGAAGATCATTCCTTGGTGGTTCGCGACGGCCGGATTCTCGACATTTTACCGAGCAACATTGCAGCGACGCGCTATGCCGCGACCGCGGTGCTGCAGCGGCATTCGCACCTTCTGATGCCGGGCATGGTCAATGCGCAAGCCGATGCCGCCATGTTGCTGTTTCGCGGCGCCACGGCCGGGGCACCTGCAATCGATCGCATCGTCAGTCCCGAATTTGCACGCGACAGCACCTTGGCGGCTGTCGCAGAAATGCTGAAATCCGGGATCACGTGTTTCTGCGACCGGTCTTATTTTGCGGAGGAAACGCTGCGCACGGCGAATGAACAGGGCATGCGCGTGGTGGTGGGCATGCCGGTGAGCGAGATCCCGACACCTTGGGCGAATAGTGCGGCGCAGTCGTTGACGCGCTGCTTGGGTCTGCGCGACAAATACCGCGGCGATCCGTTGGTATCGACAGCCTTCGCGCCGCGAGCCGCAAACACCTTGAGCGAGCAGACCTTTGCGCGGCTGGTCACGCTGGCCGATGAACTCGACGCCGGCATCTTGATCGATCTGCATCAGTCGCTGGGTGAAATCTCCGAGTGCATGGAGATGCACGGGGTGCGGCCCATCGAGCGTCTATGGCATTTGGGTCTGCTGACGCCGGCACTCAATGCGCTGCACATGGTCCACTTGACGGCTGCGGATATGAGCCTGATGCAACGCACCGGCATTGCGATCACGCTATGCCCTCAGTGGGACTTGAAATTCGGCGGCAGCTTGCCGCAAATCGCGGACTTTACGGCCGCGGGTGTTCGGCTGGGGCTCGGCAGCGGCGGCGCTGCCGTGAGCCAGGACGTGTGGGGCGAGATGAAAATGGTTGCGCTGCTGAGCAGTGCCTGGGATGGCGCGCACGCCGCCACCCGCGGCGGCGCTGCGGTTTTAGGGCTGGAAAGTGAGGTGGGTACGCTGGAACCCGGCAAATGGGCAGACCTGTGCTGCGTCGATTTGTCAGGTCCGGCCACTCAACCCCTGGGCGATCCGCTCCAACAATTGGTTTTCGGCGGTGGCCGTGACATCGTAAGCGATGTCTGGGTCGCAGGGCGGCAGCTGCTATCGGGCGGCGAATTGACCCGCCTCGATTGGCCGGAGGTTGCCGCCCGATCGGCGGCGTGGGCCATGCGGATGAATGCGAGAGGTTGAATATGGACGCGTCGAGCCGAAATGCAGATCCTCATGAACTGGCGAAGTTCGCTTCCCTGGCGCAGAGCTGGTGGGATCCGGCCGGTCCTTCAAAACCCCTGCATGAACTCAATCCGCTGCGGATGAGCTACATCGAATCGGTGGCGGGTTTGGAGGATGCTCGCGCGCTCGATGTGGGCTGCGGCGGAGGGATATTGAGCGAAGCGATGGCGCGCAGCGGCGCACGCGTGCTCGGGATCGACCTGTCGCAGGCTGTGCTCGACGTCGCGGAACTGCACGCGCTCGAGGCCAAGCTGGCGGTCGAATACAAGACGATTGCCGCGGAAGAGTTGGCGGCCGCTACGCCAAGCACATTCGACCTGGTCACCTGCATGGAAATGCTCGAACACGTTCCGGATCCGGCCGCGACGCTGGCAGCCCTGGCGACCTTGGTGAAACCCGGCGGCCATGTCATCGTTTCCACGTTGAACCGCAAGCCGATGGCGTTTGCGGTCGCCATCCTGGGGGCTGAGTACATAGCGCGCGTGTTGCCGCGGGGCACCCATGAATACTTGAAATTCATCCGCCCCTCGGAACTTGCCCGATGGGGACGCGCGGCGGGCCTGAACCTCATCGACCTCACCGGCATCACTTATAATCCTTTGACGCGTGCATTTCGGCTCTCGCCGAATACCGACGTCAACTATCTTGCGCACTTCCGACGTCCCGGCTGACATGGCGGTCACCTTACGGGCGGTATTGTTCGATTTGGACGGCACCCTGCTCGATACCGCACCGGATATGGTTGGCGCGCTGAACCGGTTGCGCAAAGAGCACTGCCTCGCGCCCCTGCCCTTCGATGCCGTGCGCAGCGCCGTGAGCCATGGCGCCGGCCGCGTCGTCAAGACGGGATTTCCGAATGCCGACGAGCAGCACCTGCCGGCGCTGCAGCAGCGCTTCCTGGAAATCTATCGCGGCGCGCTGTCCCGGGAAACTCGGCTGTTTGCAGGCATGGACGAGGTGCTGGAAGCATTGGCCGATTGGCGCATGAAAAGCGGAATCGTCACCAACAAGGCGGCATGGCTTACCGATCCCTTGCTCACGGAATTGGGGATCCGCGCACGCTTCGCCTGCGTCGTCAGCGGCGATACCCTGGCGGAGCGCAAACCGCATCCGTTGCCGTTGCTGCACGCGGCCGCACTCGCCGAGGTACGCCCGGGCGAATGCATTTACGTGGGCGATGCGCAGCGCGATGTGCAAGCGGCACAAGCTGCCGGGATGGCGGCACTGGTCGCGAATTATGGCTATCTGCGCGCCGATGAGGACTCGCGCGATTGGGGCGGCGATGGCTATCTGAATCAGCCGCTGGATCTTCTGGACTGGCTGAAGGCCAGCGGCCGTCTATGAGCGGCATCCAGGTGTGGGCGGCGCTGATTGTCGGCATCGTGCTGGGCGGGTTGGCGGCACTATTGTGGCGCGCACGCCGTGAGCAAGCGCTGCGCATCGAGGCGGAAGTATTGCGCTCGCGGCTCAAGAGCGAAGAGATGTTGGGCGCGGAGCGCGAACAAACGTTGGCGCGCGCACGCGACCAACTGCAGGGCGTGTTCGGCGAGCTCGCGCGCGAGAGCCTGCAAAGCAACAGCGAGGTGTTCCTGCAGCTCGCGCGCGAACGGTTCACCCGCCAGCAAGTGGATGCCTCGCAGGTATTGAAGGAGCGCGAGTCGGCCATCGAATCGTTGGTCAAACCGATTCGCGAGGCTCTGGCCAAGACCGAGGCGCAGATACAGGCGATCGAACGCGACCGCATCGATTCGTTTGCAACCATCAAGGTGCAAATGGAGGTATTGGCGAGCGGCCAGAACTTGCTGTCGCGCGAAACGCGCAATCTCGTGACCGCGCTGCGCCGCCCGGATGTGCGCGGCCAATGGGGCGAGATAACGCTGCGCCGATTGGTCGAGTTGTCCGGCATGACGTTGCATGTGGACTTCACCGAGCAGCAACATCGCAAGACCGACACCGGGTCGATACGGCCCGACATGGTCGTGCACATGCCTGAGCAACGCGACATCGTGGTGGACGTCAAGACGCCGCTGGACGCCTACCTTGCCGCGGTGGAGGCTCAGGACGACACGGAGCGCAGCGCACAATTGCGCCGGCACGCGCAGATCGTCGGCGCGCGGGTTCGCGAGCTGTCCTCGAAACAATATTGGTCGCAATTCGAGCGCAGCCCGGATTTCGTCGTCCTGTTTCTGCCCGGCGACCAATTCCTATCGGCGGCGCTGCAAGAAAATCCCGGCCTGATCGATGATTCGATGCGCCAAAACGTGATGCTCGCGACCCCGACCAGCTTGGTGGCGCTCTTGAAAGCCGTCTCGTATGGCTGGAAACAAACGGTCCTCGCAGAGAATGCCGCGGAGGTGCGGCAACTCGGCGAAGAGATCTACAAGCGCTTGGCGGTATTCGGCGAGCATCTCGGCAAACTGGGGAAATCTCTCGGCGGCAGCGTCGAGTCCTTCAACCGCGCGGTGGGTTCCCTGGAACAGCAGGTGCTGCCGGCCGCGCGCCGCTTCGAGGGACTGGGGCTTAGGGTGAATCGCGAGATCGAGCCCATCGAACCGGTGTCGAGCCTCGCGCGCACGCCGCGCGTCGATGCCGTACAAGACAACGGCGCGCTGGACTACGCCGCCGCAGACAACGGCGCCGCCGATAGCAGCCTCGCCGATAACAGCGCCGCGGAGCGCAATCCCGCCGATGAGCCAGGCCCTGAAAGAGCTTGATGCGACCTATCGCGCACGGGCCATCCCCTTGGGAACGGCGCGCTACTGGAGCTGGTTGTTCGCGGCTGCAACGGCACGCGCACCGCTTCTCGGCATCTATGCACTGCTCGCCGAGTGGAACGCGTTGATGGATCCTGCGACCGAGCACAGCGCCGCTCGCATCAAGCTGGAATGGTGGCAGGAAGAGATTCGCCGCCTTGCCGCCGGAGCGCCGGTGCACCCTATTGGGGTCTATCTTGCATCGCTGCCGCGCGCCGGCGAGGTCGATTTCACCCCCTTGACGCTGTCGATCGATGCGGCGGTCACTGAAACCGACGGCGCGCCGCTGGAACGAAGCACGGACCTCGTACCACATGCCTGCGCCCTGCGCGCCTATCCGTTGTTGGTGGCATCCCGGCTCGCCTCGGGCGATCTCGATGAATCCAGCCTGGAAGAGTGCATCAGGGCATTGGCGGTGGCTGACTATTTGTCGCGCTCGATACGCGACTACCCGCGCGAGGTGCGCTTGGGACGCGTGCCGTTTGCCGTGGATGAGCTTCTGGCCGCAGGCATCGATAACGCCGGCCTGTGCGCCGATCATCCGCCGGCGGAGCTGGCAGGCTACCTGCGGCGGCTTCGAGAGCGCGCGGAGCTTGACTACGGAATTGCGGCGCAGGCACTGCCGAGTGCGCGGCGGCCCGAACAGCGGCACCTGTTGGTATTGGCAGCACTGGGACTGAAGCAATTGAACCGAGGCGCGCCGACACTTGAGTCGTCCGGCATGCGGGATATGCTGCTGGCCTGGTCGACGGCGCGACGCGCCCATTGATGGAGAAAAGGCCGTTATGATTCCGAGTGATTTCATCCCAGACCGCGAGCTGCTGAAAGGACGCGCCATTCTGATCACCGGCGCCGGCAGCGGACTCGGGCGGGCGTTGGCCATCGAATGCGCGCGTGCCGGTGCCAGCGTGATCCTGTCGGGACGCAACAGCGCCAAGCTCGATCGCGTGTACGATGAAATCGAGGCCCTGGGAGCGCCGCAGCCCGCGATCGCGGTGCTGGATTTGGCAGCCGCCACGGCGGTGGATTACGACGCGCTGGCGCGTGTCATTGATCAGGAATTCGGCAAATTGGACGGCCTGGTCCACGCTGCGGGATTGCTGGGCGATCGCACGCCTCTGGAGCAATACGATGTGCCGACCTGGTGTAAGGTTTTGCACGTGAACCTGACCGCACCCTTCATCCTCACCCAGGTCTTGCTGCCGAATCTGCGCAAGTCTGAGGACGCCTCGATCATCTTCGTCAGCAGCGGCGTCGTGAAGCAATCGCGGCCCTTCTGGGGCGCCTACGCGGTATCCAAGATGGGATTGGAGTCGGTTCGCAGTATGCTGTCGGAGGAATTGGAGGGCGAGGCGAACATTCGCGTGAACAGCGTGAACCCCGGCCGGATGCGCACCGCCATGCGGGCGGCCGCCTATCCGGCGGAGGATCCGAACACCGTACCGACGGCGCAATCCGTCAGCGGTCCGTTTTTGTACTTGCTGAGCGCGCGCGGCCGCGGTATTGATGGCCGGTTTATTGATGCACAATGAGCGCATAACATTCGAGGACTCTTCAGGATGCATACACGGAAACTCTGCTCTGGCGCCATGATGCTTCTGCTGTGCGCCGGGCTGGCTTCGGCCAAGAACGCTCCCGAGCCGGACACACGCCCGCTCGACGGCGACTACGTCATCCATGATTTCCACTTTGCATCGGGCGAAACCCTGCCTGAACTGCGCGTTCACTACACGTATCTCGGCAGGCCGAAAAAAGATGCGCAAGGACGCGTCACCAACGCGGTGCTGATCATGCACGGCACCGGAGGTTCCGGCCGCAGCCTCATCAACGAGCGATTTTCCGGCGTACTGTTCGGCAAGGGACAGCTGCTGGATGCTGAAAAATATTACATCATTCTCCCCGACGGTATCGGTCACGGGAAATCCAGCAGGCCGAGCGACGGTTTGCGTGCGCACTTTCCGCAATATTCCTATCAGGACATGGTGGCCGCGCAGTATGCCCTGGTCACGAAGGGCCTCGAGGTGAACCACTTGCGGCTGGTCATGGGCACCTCGATGGGATGCATGCACACGTTCATGTGGGCGGAGGCCTATCCGGATTTCATGGACGCCTTGATGCCCCTCGCCTGCCTGCCGGTGCAGATTGCGGGACGCAATCGGGTATGGCGCGAACTGACCATGGAGGCGATTCGCAACGATCCGCAATGGTTGAAGGGGGACTATGTAACCCAACCGATCTCCGGCATGCGCACCGTGGCGAGTTTGCTCTTGATCGCGGGAAGCGCGCCGATTCAAATGCAAATCAGCCTCCCCAATCGGGATGACGCCGATGAATTCGTTAAAAAATATATGCAGCGCCAATTGGAAGATCTGGACGCCAACGACTTTCTGTACCAGGTCAACGCCTCGCGGGACTACGACCCGTCGCCGGGGCTGGAGAAAATAAAGGCCCCGTTGCTGCAAATCAATTCGGGCGATGATTTCATCAATCCGCCGGAACTCGGCATCGCGGAGCGGGAAATCAAGCGCGTGAAAGGTGGACGCTTCGTGCTGCTGCCGGCCTCGGATCAAACGCACGGCCACGGCACTCACACCTGGGCGGCCGTTTGGCAGCAGTACTTAAAGGAGTTGCTGGACACCTCGAGAGTGCCGGCCGGCTGATCCGCGTCCGGCGTTCCAGGCAACCTCGTGCGTTTTGAGCGACGTCCAGCGTCGCCGGACCGGTGTAGTTTCGACGTTTCGAATCGTGCTCACCTGGAGACTGGGGCCAGCCTATATTCCCGATATTGACGCCCGGACATCGGCGCGCGCTCGGTGAAATGAGCGACACAATATTTTATTCCATCGAGCCAACCCCGGAACACGCTGGACCAAAGATATGCCCGCCCCAGATGTTGCCACCAACTCAACAGCGCATTTGAAAATAGCCGCTGCATCATCGCCGGCCAGGGCAGATGCAAATAGCTGATTATTATGAGATTGCGCGTCAGGTAATAGAGGTTTTTTGCCGGAAATCTAGCCACGGGCGTTCGCCTATGGTCGACTATTATTTTTGGATACATATGGACTTCCAACCCCGCCTTCCACGCCTTGCGGCAAAACTCCACCTCTTCGGTCATATGGATAAAGTCGCTTCGATATCCCCCCATCTCCAGGAATTCCGCACGCTTCAATAGGTGACCGCAGCCGGTGTAGGTCTGAACTCGGTAAGGTTCGGTTCCAGTAACCGCTTCGTCGCCGAGATTGATCTCGACGTTGTTGAATTGCAAAGCCACCAAGCGCGGTTGTTGCGCCAGATAGTCGATCGCGCCCGCCAAATCAGGCGCATTTCTGAAGCACGAATCATCGTCCAAGCTTAAAACATACGGTGTCTCTGACAGCAAGGCCATGTCATTCCGGTTTGAAATCAAACCTCGTTGAACTTCGTTCCGAACAATTTTGATTCTGGGAAATTTCTTCGCCATCTCATCCGAGATAATCGAGATGTCCGACGCGTCGTCGACAATGATGAGAGGAAGGTACGCCAACTCAAGCGAAATGAGCTTCTCGAGGGTAAACGCCAAATCGTCGCGGCGGTTCCTGGTCGTGATCATGATCGTGATCGCGTCCTCGAGAATCATTCGAGCACGCTCGGTTTCTTGGATTTTGGATCCATACATTCGCCGGGCGTTAGCGTCTTTAAATTCATAACCGTTGGTTTCAGTGAAGCGACTTGGGCCGGCGCAACAATACCACGGCGCATGCTTTCCGGTTTATTTGAGAAACGATCTCAAATTCGGCGCCGGCTTTTTTCAATGCCGCCAGCAACTCGTCCAGAGTATAGGGCTGATGAAGTTCGATCACGATGGCATCTACCTGCCCGATCCACTCACGGCAATCCGCGAAAAGTTCCTTTTCGGCGCCTTCGATATCGCATTTGAGCAGATCGACGATCTGATCCTTGGCATGTTCCGCCAGAATCTCGGCAAGTGGCAGCGCGTCCACCGGCCGGCCGCCGGCCGCTTCTATCGCCGCAGTACGATAGGCCCACTCACCCTTGCCCTCGTCCAATAGACGCATACGACTGCGGCGGGCCCCTGCAGCGGCCTGCAGAAGCTTGACCTGACCCTGCAATCCGGCGGACGTGATGTTTCGCGAGCAGATCGAACAATTTTCCGGTTCCGGTTCCATGGCAATTACGCGGGCCTTGGGAAAGAGCGTCTGCCAGTAGCGCAAGCTGTAGCCGACATTGGCTCCGAGATCCACGATACAGCCCGCCTCTCTGACGGTCTCCCGCACACACGCGTATTCGTCCCTCTGAAATATCTCTTCCAAGACAAGCCAGTCCGTGGAAGCAAGCCGGACATGAAATGGGTTACGTTGACCGCGTAGGCGCACCTGCGCAACCGCGTGCCGGCCCGGCAGCGACCAAGAACAGCGCCGTAAAATCCGCCCATAAATATACAGGGCCTGGTCCCTCAAGCCGGCAAACCCGCTGAGTGTCTTTCGGTGGCTCGAAACGGTTTCAAGGATTGAAGCCATAAAATTCTCCTGTTCACGGTGTTAATTCGCGTCGCCGCACGGCCATGCGCAGGTGACAGCACCTGGGGCAATTCACTGTCTGCTTGGCCAGCGAATACCTTGGATCAATCCCGCGAGATTCAAATCTCGGCGGAACGCCGGGAGGCGCGGCAAATTCAAGGTCCCGTTATTGAAGGCCAGCGGAATAGAAACGGCAATCAACGCCGCCAATAGGACCGCCGACGCCACACCGGGACCGTGAAAAAAGTAGCCAAGCAAGGGACCGAACAGCAACATGACAATCAGCGCCGCAAGTATCCCTGCGACGTTGTATCGGAATAGGGCCATCGAAACTGCCGTAAGTTCCGATGGAATCGCCACTATGTGGGCCATTGTGCCCAACGCAGTGAGGGCCGAGAACAGCAGGAACATCCCGTCGAGTCGGCCCAACATGATCAAACTTGTAAGCGGCGAGAAAACAATGATCGCGATCGCCGCGGATGCGGCGAACAAAGCATAGCGCGCGTATATCTGACGGTAAAAGGCCAGCAATCCCTGTTTGTCGCTCGCACCGAGACTCGCAAACATGGGAGCAAGCGACTGGCTGACGTAAAAGGCCAGTACGCGCGCCTGGCTGGACACCCTGTAAGCAATTTCATAGGTGCCGACCTGTTCGACGCCGCCGAACCGCGACATGATGAAACGAATGGAAGTTTCGAACGCCCCCCAGGCCAGCGAGGATGCTTGAATCCCGATTCCAAAAGACATGATCCTGCGAATCGTGTCCCAATTGAAACGCAACAGTCCTGTCAATCGGACGCCCACGCTCATCCGCATAATGAGGACCGACATGAAGATGGTGAAAGAATAGTTTGCGATCTGCGCAATCGCCAGTCCCGGCAGTCCGTAACGTCTGATAAGAGTCACGGATACAATCGCTTGAAGCGTGATCGCCGCAATTGCTATTTGGCTTTTGCGAAAGCTGAGGTGAAGTCCCACCAGAGAGCCGGCGAATGCGCTGGATAGGACTTGCGCGATATAGGAACTCAAAGCGTAGATCAATAAATGACGGCCTTCAATCAGCGCCTGATCCTTCAAGACGAACGTCAAGGCTCCGCGCAGTGGGAAAAAAAGAATCGCCGCAAGCGACAGATACAAGGGTACGGTTATATAAACGATCGTCGCCAAAATATTTTCTATCTGGCGGATATTCCGCTCCATACTGGCTATTGCCAAAAATCTTCCCGTTCCGGCAGATGCTCCAGGATCAAAAAACCGCGCGATTTGTGCAGCGGACATGAGAACCGACCAGATGCCCAGCGCCCTGACTCCGAGCACGACGACGATATAGCGCATGACAAACAATTGGATCAGGACCACCGCGGTGAATTCCGCGATGGACCATAGAGTGCTCTTTCTTAGATTTACCATTCCTGCGCGCTTATGTTCAACAATGTTTCCGTTTCAGCCCGCTGCGTCCCATGGAACGTGGACGCTGCGGACAGCGAACTCTCGACGGCACTTTGGCGCGTCAATCCAAGGAGAAGCCTAAACAGCTTCCGGCGCCGGCAGCGCCGGCTTGGCGGCATCGATCTCGTTGATCAGCGCGTTACGTTCGCTTGCCAGCATGGCCCGGGAGTGGCCTCGCGGCAAATCGCGGCCCAAGTGCACTGGACCGAAGCGCACGCGCATCAGGCGGCTCACGATGATGCCGCGAGCGGCAAACCAATGGCGCACTTGCGCGGAACGGGTCGCCCGCGCCGTGACGGTGAGCCAGTGATTGAATCCCTCGCCATACTTCGCGTCCGCCTGCAAAATACTCATCGCCTCACCTTCACAGTCGGTGGCGGCGCGAAATTCCTCGACCAGATCTTCCTTCAACGGACCGCGCATTCTCAGCACATAGTCGACGGTCAGTGCATGCACGCCTTGCGATACGCGGTGCGCCCATGATCCGTCGTCGGTGAGGATTTCCAGGCCGCCGTCCACGGGAGGCATCGGTTGGATCGCGAGCCAGCGCCCCGCCGAGCGCGGCAGCTTCAGGTGTTCAGCGGCCCGCGAGGTCGCGGCCTTCAGGTCGAGACTTTCACCCGGGGAACGGTGAAACAAAAGAACGCGCAGCTCCTTCACGGCCGGCGTATGCAATCTGACAGGCCGCCCGTCCAGGGTGATGCGGTCCTTGGGCGTAAGCTTCGCGCCCAGCGCCGGCACTTCGCCGTTGATCTTCAGCCGCGCCTCGCGAATCCAACGTTCGACTTCGCGGCGCGAACCAATGCCCGCAGCCGAGAGCAGTTTCTGCACACGCTCGCCGGGCGGCGAATCTTTTTGTGACGATGCGGCGGACCGTGACTTGGGCTTGGGCGGTCGCGGTCGCATCAAATCGAGTCGTTTTCAGCACCGCTGGCCACCAACCCTTGGGTGCGCGGGGCCGCGCTTTCGGCGGGCGGCTCGTCATCGTCCTCGACCTGCGGCTCGACATCCGCGGCGGCGTCGAGCGCAGTCTCAGGTTCCGTCAAGACTTGGGCGTCGGCACCGGGCAGCGTCAGTTGCACGCGCAGATCTTCTAGCTCCTTCAGTTGTGCCAGCGTCGGCAGATCATCGAGCTTCTTCAAACTGAAGTAATCGAGAAATTCCCGCGTGGTGCCCAGCAACTCCGGTTTGCCCGGAACGTCGCGGTGACCGACCACCCGGATCCAATTCCGTTCGTGCAGAGTTTTGATGATGTTCGGGTTGACCGCGACACCGCGAATTTGCTCGATTTCACCGCGCGTGATCGGCTGTCGATAGGCGATCAAGGCCAATGTCTCGAGCAGCGCGCGCGAATATTTCTGGGGCCGCTCCTGCCACAAGCGCGCCACGGGCGGCGCAACCGCCGCTCTGATTTGAACTCGATAGCCGCTGGCCACCTCCAGCAACTCCAGGCCGCGCGTTTCGTACTCCTCGGTAAGCGCGGCAATCGCACCCTTGACTTCGTCGGCGATCGATCCGTCGCGCTCGTCGAAGACGCTCGTCAGCTCTTCCATCGTCAGCGGCCTGCCTGCTGCGAGCAGCGATGCTTCAACCACATTTTTCACGTATTGATGGTTCATTTAGGTTCTCGCAAGATCATCGTTGGCGGCGTTGTCGTCGGCAACCAGCGACAAGTGCCGGGCCGGATTTCCCAGACGTACATGCAGGGGCGCGTATGCTTCCGATTGAACTATTTCGATCAAGCCCTCCCGCAATAGTTCCAGGATCGCCACGAACGTCACCGTCACGCCGCGGCGGCCTTCTTCGGCGGTAAACAAACGCACGAAATCAACGAAGGCATTGGTCTGCAGCGAGGCCAGCACATCGGTCATTCGCTGGCGCACCGACAAAGGTTCACGCTGCACATGGTGGTGGGCAAACATGTCGCTGCGCGACAGCACATCTTGAAAGGCAATCAACATTTCCTGCAGCGTTACCTGCGGCGCAATGCGCACGACCTTGCGATCGATGATCTCCGCCGAGGCAATCCAGGTATCGCGCTCCAACCGCGGCATCTGGTCGATGCTCTCGGCCGCACGCTTGAAGCGTTCGTATTCCTGGAGACGGCGCACCAGTTCGGCGCGAGGATCCGCCTCATCCGCCGCCTCATCGGTGCCCACCCGCGGCAGCAGCATGCGCGATTTCACTTCGGCCAGCGTCGCCGCCATCAACAGATATTCGCCCGCCAACTCGAGCTGCAGCACCTGCATCAACTCGATATAGCGCATGTATTGGCGGGTGATTTCAGCAATCGGAATGTCGAGAATATCGAGGTTCTGCCGCCGGATGAGATACAGCAGCATGTCGAGAGGTCCCTCAAACGCCTCGAGAAATACCTCGAGGGCTTGCGGCGGAATATACAAGTCTCGCGGCATCTCGATAATGGGCTGCCCCTCCACGACCGCAAACGGCATTTCGCTCTGCGCCGGGGCGCTTCTGGCCGGCGGCGGGGGCGATGCGTTTGCAACCAAGGTCAATTCAGGTTTCATCGGTAATCCATCGACATAGCTTGTCGGACCGCATCCAACGTTTCACGTGCCACCGTCCGTGCCCGCTCGCACCCCTCGGCGATGATACCCCGTACCAGGTCCGGATTCTCCTCGAACTCCTGGGCGCGCTTCGCAATGACCGACACCTCCTCCACGATTTTCTCGATCAGCGGCGCCTTGCACTCCAAGCAACCGATTCCCGCGGAACGGCAGCCTTTCTGCACCCAATCCAGAGTCTCGGGCGTCGAATATATTTTGTGCAAATCCCACACCGGACATTTCTCCGGATCGCCGGGATCGGTGCGCCTCACACGGGCCGGATCGGTTTGCATGGCCTTGAGTTTTTTGACGATCGAGTCCGTGTCCTCGCGCAGGCCAATGGTGTTGCCGTAGGACTTGGACATCTTGCGGCCGTCGAGTCCCGGTACCTTGGGTGTCGCGGTCAGCAGCGCTTCGGGTTCGGGCAGTATGACGATCCCGGCGCCTTCGAGAAACCCCAATAGACGATCGCGATCCGCGACCGTGAGACGGGCATTCGCCTCGACCAGGGCGCGCGCCTTCGCCAGGGCATCGGCATGGCCTTTCTCCTGAAACTCTTTGCGCAGCGCGCGATACAGCGCGGAATTTCGCGTGCCCAAGCTCTTGATGGCTTTTTCCACCTTTTGCTCGAATTCCGGCTCCCGCCCGTAGATGTGATTGAAGCGGCGCGCGACTTCGCGGGTGATCTCCACGTGCGCCACCTGGTCTTCGCCGACCGGCACGAACTGCGAGCGATATAGCAGGATATCGGCGCTTTGCAGCAGGGGATAACCCAGAAAGCCATAGGTGCTCAAGTCACGATCGGCAAGCTGCGTCTGCTGATCCTTGTATGAGGGAACGCGTTCGAGCCAGCCGAGCGGCGTGATCATGGACAGCAACAGGTGCAGCTCCGCGTGCTCTGGAACCTTCGACTGGATGAACAGCGTGGCAACGCCGGGGTTGAGGCCGGCTGCCAACCAATCGATGACGATGCTCCAGGTGTGCTCCTCGAGCTTGGAGGTATCTTCATAGCCGGTGGTCAGTGCGTGCCAGTCCGCCACGAAGAAATAACACTCGTATTGATATTGGAGCTCGATCCAATTCTTCAGGGCACCGTGATAGTTCCCCAAATGCAGTTGACCGGTCGGGCGCATGCCCGATAGCACTCGTCGATTTTGAATCGGTCCGCTCATGCGAAATGCCTGCGCAGCAGCGCGCTTACGATCTGATCCGTAGTCCCATAAACAGCACTCAACAGCCAATTGAATCGTCCGGTCACCGCCAACACCAGCACGATCAACATGCCGAACGGCGATATTTTTTCGAACATGGCACCCATGCGCGGCGGCAGTGCACCCGCGACCACGCGGCCGCCGTCAAGGGGGGGAATGGGCAGCAGATTGAATGCGGCAAGCAGCACGTTGACCAAGATCCCGGCTTGGGCCATGAGCACCACCCAACTATCAAGCATGTGGCCGGACCTGACGCTCAAGACCATGATCAGTACCGCCAACCACGCAAGCGCCATGCCTAAATTTGCGGCAGGGCCTGCCAAAGCCACCATGATCAGCGAAAGACGCGGCCGGTGCAGCACGCTGGTGACGACCGGAACGGGTTTCGCCCAGCCGAAAAGCGGCGCACCAACAGCGAGAAGCAGCCCGGGGATCAACAAGGTCCCAACGGGATCAATATGACGCAGCGGGTTCAAGCTCAGTCGCCCGAGCAGCTCGGCAGTACGGTCACCGAAGTACCTCGCCATCCAGCCATGCGCAACTTCGTGCAGAGTGACAGCGAACAGCACCGGAATGGCATAGATCGAAATCTTTCTAAGAATCTCATTATAATCCAATGCTTGCACTCGTTATTTAATTAACCTACGAGCGTCGCTGCCCGCATTGCCGGGGCATTATACGGTGACACTTGCCGCAAAGGGGCTGACATCACCGCGACCCACGCGGGCCACAACGGCATGGTCGCCCGACAGGTCGATCACCGAGGTGGGAATCAGGCCGCAATTGCCGCCGTCCAAGACCAGATCGACGCTGTGCTCGAGCTTATCGTAGATGTCCTTCGCATCAGTGCGCGGCAGATCCTCGCCGGGCAACAGCAGCGTTGAGCTCATCACCGGTTCGCCAAGCTCGCTCAGCAGCATCGCGGTGACCGGATGATCGGGTACCCGCAAGCCGATGGTGCCCCGCCGTTCGTGCTTCAGGCGGCGCGGGGTCTCACGCGAGGCCTTGAGCAGAAAGGTGTACGGCCCGGGCGTGTGTGCGCGCAGCAGCCGGTACTGCCAGTTGTCCACCATCGCGTACTTGCCCACGTCCGCGAGGTCCCGGCAGACCAGCGTGAAATGATGATTCCGGTCCGTTTGGCGAATGTCGCGGATGCGTTCGAGCGCCGCCTTATCGCCGATATGACAGCCGAGCGCATAACAGGAATCGGTGGGGTACACGATGACGCCTCCGCGACGCAGCGCCTCAACCGCCTGGCGCACATAGCGGCGTTGCGGGGAGACAGGATGCAGTTGCAGGTAGATGCTCATCGCGTCGGCTATGATACCCGGATGAGTCAACTGCTCGAGTGGTCTCCCCTCATCGTCTTTTTCGTCGCCTTCAAGGTCCTGGATATCTATTGGGCCACCGCGGCGCTGATGATCGCCTGCCTGCTGCTATTGGTCGTGAATCGAATGCGCACGGGCAAATTCAAAACCATGCACATCATCACCGCCGCGGTCGTGGTGGTTCTGGGCAGCGCGACCCTGTTGCTGCACGATAGGCGCTTCATTCAGTGGAAACCGACGGTGCTGATGGGCCTGACGTCGATCGCGTTCCTGGGCAGCATGGTGGTTGGCAAGCAGCCTCTCGTTCGCCGCATGCTCGAGGCGGTTTTCAATGAACCCTTGAAAATCTCCTCGCGCACCTGGCTGTTCCTCAACTCCCTATGGGTCGCATGGTTTGCCTTGCTGGCGGTCGCCAATATCTATGTGGCGCGGCATTTCGCGGAGAGTGTCTGGGTAAATTTCAAAGTATTTGGCATCAGCGTGGCCACGATGATTTTTCTCATACCGCAGGTCCTCTGGTTGAGCGGCAAGACCACCCAGACCGCGCCGGCGCCTCTGCCCGGACGCGAGCAACGTCTGCGCGAACGATTGGAAAGCCGTTTTGCTCCCGCCCAGCTCACCGTGGAGGATGAAAGTCACCTGCACGCAGGCCATGCCGGCGCCGCTGGAGGGCAAAGCCATTTCCGGATCCGGATCGTGTCCGAGTCGTTTCGCGGCATACCTTCGGTAGCCCGGCATCGACTGGTCTACGCCGCGGTCGATGATCTTCTAAAGACCGATATTCACGCGCTCGCGATCGAAGCCCTGCCTCCCGACTGACGCTCACCCGGGGCTGGATTGCTGCGGCGCAGCAAATCTCCGCACGCTTTCAAAAATGCATCAAAAATTGGTGAGATCGCATTGTTGAGGCTAAACTGCCGCCCCCGGGCGCGTCGGCCAAATGGCCATAGTCGCTTTTTTTTTGTGTGAGAGGACCAAATGAGCCAATTCTTGAGTACACCGTGGATCCGTATCGCCACCGTGGCCGCATTCGCGTTGAGTGTCACGGCGTGCGGAAAAGGCGAGCAGCCGGCAACTCCCCCCGCCGCGGCCGACAAAGCGGCGGCCCCCGCGCCCGCGGCCGTTGCCACCATAGATGGCACGCCGATTTCGCACCTGGAATACGACCTTTACTTGAAGAGCTTGTTGCAGGGCCGGCCGACCACTGAGCTGACCACAGAACAGCGCGCCCAGGTACTGGATGAGCTGATCAACATGCAGTTGCTGGCATCGCAGGCTTTGAAGGACGGCATTGATAAGGACCCGGAAGTCGCCGGCCGCCTCGACGTGGTGCGCATCCGCGTGCTGGCTGATTCGGAATCGCAGAAATATTTGAAGGACAAAGAACCGACCGACGCGGAATTGCACGCTGAATATGACACGGCCATTCAGGCGATGGATAAGACCGAGTACCACGCGAAGCATATCCTGGTCGCGAGCAAGGACGTGGCCGACCAGGTTATCAAGAAAATCAAGGGCGGCGCCAAGTTTGAGGATGTCGCCAAGGCCCAGTCGACGGATGGCTCCAAGGCCAATGGCGGCGACCTCGGTTGGTTCACGCTGTCGCGCATGGCGAAACCATTCGGTGACGCTGTGAAGAATCTGAAAAAAGGCGAAATGACGCAAGAGCCGGTGCAAACGCAATTTGGCTGGCACGTCATCAAGCTTGAAGACACGCGCGAAACAGCACCGCCGCCGTTCGAGCAAGTCAAGCAGCAGGTCAACAACGGCGTGATCCAAAAGAAGCTTCAAGCGTATGTGGAGACTTTGAAGAAAACCTCCAAGATCGAAAAAACGCTGTAAGTTGCTTTGCGTAACGCCACAGGGTTGGCTTTGGGTGACGCTGTAGGTTAGCTTTGTGCAACGACGTAGCGGACTCTCGGTGAGTCCGCTACGATTTCAGCAGTTTCAAAAACGCGGCTTCATCGAGTACCGGGACGCCGAGCTGCTCAGCCTTCTTCAGTTTGGATCCCGCCTCCGCGCCTGCCACCACGTAGTCGGTTTTTTTCGACACGCTGCCGCTCACTTTTCCGCCCAGCTGCACGATGGCCTCCGTCGCCTCATCTCGTGTCAGCGATTCAAGCGTACCCGTCAGCACGAAGGTTTTGTCGCGTTGCGCCGCGCTCGCGCTGAGCGGCGCCGGCGGCGGCCACGCTATTCCCGCGGCAAGCAATCGGTCCACCATGGCGGCGTTGTCCGCATCGCGAAAGTAAGCCGCCACCTGCTTCGCCACCACCGGACCCACATCGGGGACGCGTTGGATTTCCTCCTCGGAGGCACGCCGCAAGTGCGCCAACTCGCGAAAATACTGCGCAAGCGCCAGTGCCGTGGACTCGCCGACGTCTCGTATGCCTAGCGCATAGAGAAAACGCGGCAACGTGGTCTGCCTGGCATTCTCGATGGCCGACTGAAGTTTTTGCGCGGACTTCTCGCCCATCCGCTCCAATGCCGCCAGCTGAGCCGATTGCAGCGAGAAAAGATCGGCCGGCGTGCGCACCCAATTGCCGTCGACCAGCTGCTCCACCAGCTTGTCGCCCAGCCCCTGGATGTCCATGGCGCGACGCGACGCGAAATGCTGGATTTGCCCCTTGCGCTGAGCCGCGCAAATCAGCCCGCCGCTGCAGCGCGCGACGGCCTGATCGGCTTCCCGCACGACCGGCGAGCCGCATATGGGGCATTTGCTCGGCAGCTCGATCAGGGGCGGCTGCGGCTTGACTCTGCGCTCCGGCAGCACGCGCGCGACTTCCGGTATGACATCGCCGGCGCGGCGGATGACGACGGTATCGCCGACGCGCACATCTTTGCGGGTCAATTCGTCCATGTTGTGCAGCGTCGCATTACTCACCGTGACGCCGCCCACAAACGTCGGCTCGAGGCGCGCGACGGGCGTCAAGGCGCCCGTGCGGCCCACTTGAAACTCGATGCCGCGGACCACGGTCAAGGCTTCCTCGGCGGGGAATTTATGCGCGATGGCCCAGCGCGGCGCGCGCGAGATGAATCCCAGCTTGCGCTGCAGTTCCACATCGTCCACTTTGTAGACCACACCGTCGATTTGGTACGGCAGACTCAAACGTGCCGCGCCCATTTCCCGGTAATATTCAAGGCAGCCCTCGATCGATTCGACCACCGTGGACTGCGGACAGATCTTAAAACCCAAGCGGCGCAATTCCTTGAGCGTCTCGCTGTGTCGCTGCGGGATCTCGCCACCCTCGATGATTCCAATTCCGTAGATGAACAGGTCCAGTGGACGTGCCGCGGTCATTCGCGGATCGAGCTGCCGCAAGCTGCCGGCCGCGGCGTTGCGCGGATTGATCAGGCTTTTTTCACCGCGAGCTGCCGCTTCTTCATTGAAGCGCTTGAAGCCCGCCAATGGCATGAATACCTCGCCGCGTACTTCAAGCAGACGCGGCACATTGCCGCCGCGCAGCTTCAGCGGCAGCGCCTTGATGGTCCGCAAGTTCTGCGTGACATCCTCACCGGTCTCGCCGTCGCCGCGCGTCGCGCCTTGCACAAACACGCCATTCTCATAGCGCGCGCTGATGGCCAAGCCGTCCAATTTCGGCTCTGCCGAATAACGTATGTCGCCGCTCTGTGAGAGCCGCTCGCGAATGCGGCGGTCGAAATCCCGCACCTCGTCTTCGCTGAATGCGTTGTCCAGCGACAGCATCGCGACTCGATGCTTGACGGCGCCGAATGCGGAGATCGGCGCGGCCCCCACCCGCATCGTCGGCGAATCCGGAACCTGCAGCTGCGGAAACTGCGTCTCGAGCGCCCGCAGTTCCAGCATCAGCCGATCGTACTCGGCATCCGGAACTTCAGGATCATCGAGCGCGTGATAACGATAATTATACCGCTCCAGCAACTCCCTCAATTCCGAGGCACGCGCCACCGCCTTTTTTGGCGGGCCGGCTGATTTCTCCGGGCACACTTGGGAGTTCCTTGAGCTACGCTCGGGGCAAGGATGCTTGGAAGCGCGCCACATCGTCGCGCATCGCCGCCGCACGTTGTGGTGAAAGCGGTATGCCCTTCGAATCTTGAACCATGCCGGCCAGTTCCTGTGCCAGGCCGCGGGCCGCGCCCAGCAACTCATCAACCGTGAGCAGCGGCTCGACGGGCCCCGGCAGGACCGCAAAGAGCGTGACTCCCCGAAACTCCTCCGAGGACATTCGCGTAACATCGAACGTGCCGGGTTCAATCAAACTGGCAACGCAAAATAGACTGCGGCCATCGACATGCCTGCGATGGAATACCTGGTAGCGTCCGTAGGCCAGGCCATACAACTCCAGGGCCGACAGCAACGTAGCGCCGGGCCAGCGCGTCTCGCCCGCGGCGCACACGCGCACCGTGATGATTTTCTGTTGTTCGCTTGCGTTCGGCGTCTGCACAGGCATCGTCGAACTCAGATCACCGGACTCCGGCAGAAGCGTCGGCACGCGGCCGGTTGCGGGCATCGCAGGTTTGGGCGACTGCGCGATCGCAGGCTTGGGTGCGAGTGCAGGTGCAGGCACCGGATCGGCGTCCACCATCATGGGCCCGTCCAATATTGGAACGCGGTCGTACTCTTCGGTGCGGATACTCAATGGTTCAAAAGGTGGCACGCCCCAGTTGTGCCCCCGCGAAACCGGTGTCTCCTCGGCGTCTGCCAGTGCCTCAGCCTGCTCAACCTCAGGCTCAGCCTCAGCCGCGGACGGGGCATTGTCGGCGTACGTTTCGCTGCGCAACGTGGTGAGCGTCGGGCTCGTCTCGCGCAGCGCGGAGTTTCCCGGCGCCTGCGAGGATCGGTGCCTGCCCCACCACCAAATGCCGGCGAGCAACACCAGACTCAGGGCCAACAGTATCCAACGCAGCTCGGCAGCCATGTGACTTTCGCGCTACATCGCCGCCATGCGCACGGCCTCATCGACATCGACCGACACCAGGCGCGATACACCGGGCTCGTTCATGGTGACGCCGACGAGCTGCGAGGCCATTTCCATGGTGCTCTTGTTGTGAGTGATGAATATGAACTGCACGCTGCGCGACATGTCGCGGACGATATCGCAGAATCGCCCCACGTTGTTCTCATCGAGTGGCGCGTCGACTTCGTCCAGCAGACAAAACGGCGCGGGGTTCAAGTCGAATATGGCGAAGACCAGGGCCACCGCGGTGAGCGCTTTCTCGCCGCCCGACAGCTGGCTGATGGTGCTGTTTCGCTTGCCCGGCGGACGCGCCATGACCGAGACGCCGGCCGCCGTCGAATCCTCGCCCGTCAATTCAAGATAGGCATGACCGCCGCCGAAAAGACGGGGAAATTTTTCCTTCAAGCCGGCATTCACACGATCGAAGGTGTCCTGAAAACGGGTGCGGGTCTCCCGATCGATTTTACGCATCGCCGACTCGAGCGTTTCCAAGGCGTCGGTCAAATCCTTGCATTGCCGGTCCAAGTACTCCTTGCGCTCCGACTGTTCCTTGAATTCTCCGATGGCAGCCAAATTGACCTGGCCCAATCGCTCAATCTTGCCCTTGGTCTCCTCGAGCTGTGCCTCCCAGTTATCCACGGTCGCATCCGGCGCAATTTGCGCGACGAGAGCGTCGAATTCGTAATTGGTGGCCACCAGCTGCTCGGCAACGCCTTCGCGGCGCACGCGTACCTGTTGTGCCGCCAAGCGCGCTTCGTCCAGACTGGTGCGCGCCGCGTCGAGGCGCTGATCCACTGCCATTCGGGCCGAATCGTGCTCGCGCAACAAGGCGTCCAATTCGTCGGTGGCAATTCTCGCAGCGCGCAATTCCGCCTCGACCTCCGCGCGCAGCCGCAACTCCCGCTCCAGCTGCAGTTGCGCCTCTGCCAGCGGTGCTTCGCCCTCCGCCAATTGCCCGACCAATTCCAGCCGGCGAGTTTCCAAGTCCTCGAGTTGCTTCTCGAGACGCGCCAGCGTGGTGATCAGCGAGACGTGCGAGGAACGCCGCGATTCCACCTGCACCGCCAAGTCGCGCGCGTGCTGCTGCGCCGCCGCCGCCGCCGCCCTTGCATCGCTCAGCGCCGTGCGCATCCGCTCGCGCTCCTGTTCAAGATCGATGCGTTGCGGCTCCAGATTGGCGAGCGCGTCAATGGCGGTTTCCATCCGGCCGCGCGATGCGCGCAGCTCGGTTTCGCTGCGCGACAGCTCGGTGCGTACATCGGCAAGCTCGGTCTCGATCTGATCCAGCCGCCGTGTTGCATCTTCGGTGCGGGCTTGCGCGGCATGGAGTTCCGCACGCCGATCGACATGCTCGCGGTGCAGTCGATTCACATCGGTCTGGAATCGCTCGCGGCGATCTTCGTGCTCGCGGGCACGCTCGCGTGTTCCTTCCAGACGGCGCTCGAGTTCCTTGACTTCATTTTCGAGCCCTCCAACCTGCGTGCGGATTTCGCGCAGGCTCTCCTCGCGCTCAATCACGCCGGTGTGTGGATCGGCATCGCGCGACACGCGCAACCAGTCATTTCCCAGCCAAATGCCATCGCGAGTCACGACGGACTCGCCGACCTTGAGCTGGCGGCGCAGCTTCAGAGCCTCGGCCAGGGTCTCCGCTGTAAACACCGACGACAGCACCGATGCCAGCACGCTGGTACCCTGCACTTTCGCCTGCAGCGAGGCGGCATCGCGCACGGCGCCTGGGGCGGCAGTGGTGCTCACGACGGCCAGATAACCCCCGTCGAAGCTCGCCAGCAAATCCGTGACGCTGTCCAAGCCGTCGACGCAAACCGCCTCCAGGTACGATCCCAATACCGTCTCGACGGCGCGCTCCCAACCCTTGTCCACGCGCAACTGCTGTGCGACCCGCGGCATTCGGTCGAGCGACTGGGACTTCAGCCACTGCGTGACCTTCCCCGAGGCCTTGCCAAGCGCCGCCTGCTGCAGCGCCTCGGTCGAAACCTGCTCGCCTTGTGCCTGCTGCAATCGCGTCCGCAGCCCATTCAGCGCCTGGCTCTGCTCGCGCTCGCTCTCGCGGGTGGCCGATATTTCGGACAGAAGCTCTTGCAGCTCGGCAGCGGCCTGCTCGCCCGCGTCGCGCGCGATGTCCGCACGCTGCGTCAATGTTTCCAAGGCCACCGGCGGTTGCATTTGCGCAAACGCAGATCGTTCTGTCTCCTGGCGCTCCTGCTGCTGCAGCAGCCGCCGCTGCTGGCTTTCCAACTGTTCGATGCGCGCGCGCTCGACCTGAGTCTCGCGTTGACTCGCGGCCACGGCCTGCGCGTGGTTGTCCCAAGACTGCTGCCACGATGCCAGTGCCTGCTCGCTGCTCTCGAGAGACTGGGAGGCGATCCTCTCCCGCTCGTGCGCCTCGTCCAGTGCGGGGATCATGGTCGAGAGTTCCAACGATAGCGATTCCAGCTGAACACGGTCGAGTTGCACCACCCTCGAGAGCTCGGCAGCCTGCGAATCGATCTGCTCCAAGTCTGAGTGCTGCCGCTGACGCAGTTCGCGCGCGTACTCGATGCTTTGCTCGATCCGCGTCACCTCTGCGCCCGCTTCGTAGAAGCGAGCCTGGATCGCACTCAAGGCATCGGCTTTCGACGTTTGATCGGCGCGAATGCGTTCGATCTGCGCTTCGGCTTCGCGCAGATCCGCAAGCACGCTTTGCATCGCTGTCTCGCAGCTCGACGTGGCTGCATCGCGCGCCCCGGCCTCATGATCGAGACTCTGCAGGCGCAACACCAGCGATTCCGCAAACAGCTTGCGCTCATCTTCCTTTAGTGTCTGATAGCGCCGCGCAGTTGCTGCCTGGCGTTGCAAGTGGCGGATCTGCTTTTCCACCTCTTCGCGCAAATCGTTCAAGCGTTCCAAGTTCTCGCGCGTATGGCCGATGCGGCTTTCGGTTTCGCGCCGCCGCTCCTTATAGCGTGAAATACCCGCCGCCTCTTCCAGGAACGCGCGCAAATCATCGGGCCGCGCCTCGATGACCCGCGAAATCATTCCCTGCTCGATGATGGCGTAGCTGCGCGTTCCCAGTCCAGTGCCGAGAAACAGCTGCGTGATGTCCTTGCGCCTTACTTTAAGGCCATTGATGAAATAATCGGAAGTTCCGTCGCGGCTTACCGCGCGGCGCAGCGCCACTTCGTTATAATTCGCATACGGGCCGCCGATCTTGCCGTCGGAATTATCGAACACCAGCTCCACCGATGCATTGCCCAAGGGTTTGCGGGATGCGGAACCGTTGAAAATAACGTCGGCCATCGACTCGCCGCGCAAGTGCTTTGCCGAGATCTCCCCCATCACCCACCGAACCGCGTCGATGATGTTGGATTTACCGCATCCGTTGGGGCCCACGACGCCCGTCAGGCTGCTGGGAAACGTGACCGTGGTGGGATCGACAAACGATTTGAAGCCGGCGATTTTGAGTTTCGTTAAGCGCATTGTTTCAGTGACCCTTCAATTCCTGCCGGCCTCGACTCAAGGTGCCGTGGGCCACTAATGGCGCGTAGTGTAAAGTAAACGTCACACAGGTAAACCCCTTAAGAGCGCCGCTAATTTTTTTCCATGACAGAACCGAATACCCGACTCGAAGTTTTCAGCAATCCTGCGCCGGAGCGGGACTACACCATCCGCATGACCATTCCGGAATTCACCTGCCTGTGCCCGAAAACCGGCCAACCGGACTTCGCCACGCTGGAGCTCGAGTACGTGCCGAACGAGCGGTGCGTGGAACTGAAATCCCTAAAACTCTATATCTGGTCATTCCGCAGCCGCGGCGCGTTCCATGAGGCGGTAACCAACGAAATCTTGCAGGATCTGGTGGCGGCAACTTCACCCCGGTTTATGCGGATTCTGGCGAAATTCAACGTGCGTGGAGGCATTTACACCAGTGTGGTGGCCGAACACCGGGCCGCGGGCTGGGTCGCTCCCGTCCCCGTCACCCTCCCATAGCGTTTTTTGGCCCTACCGGGGCCTTGGGTGAGCCTCATTGCCGCCCCCGCAGGATTTGCTTCCCAATCATAGGCTTAAGATAAGAAAATATGTTTGGCGCACGCCCTGTACAGGCCTGAATGCGTCGGTATAATCGCGCGCTCTTTCGTTAGGAGGCGGAAAACTAAAATGCCCTCGAAGAAACCCAATAAAGCGGCTAAGCGGCCAGGTAAGGCGACACCCAAAAAAGCGGCTCATAAAGCAGCCGCCCCCAAAAAGGCGGCGAGGCCGCCGACGAAAGCAAAGCCCATCGCCACATCGAAGGTAACAGTGAAACCGACCAAACCCGCAACCAAACCCGTGAGCGCAAAAGCTGCGACACCTATGACAGCGCGCGCGAAGGCCGCAGCGCCGAAACCCGCAGTGCTGAAACCCGTACCAACGCCCGTCGCGCCCAAAGCCAACGCCGAAAAGATTGCGCCGATCAGATTCGATCCTCGACCGCTCGTAATGCCGCGGTTGCTGCAAAATGATGAGGACGGCGACGCCGAGGGTGTGTCCGCAAGCCTGCTGGCAGGCCCGCGCAATGTTAAGCCGTATATTGCTCGCCGCGGCGAGCAGTACATGAACAAGGAGCAGTTGGAGCACTTCGCCCGCATATTGCAGAACTGGAAGCGAGACCTCATGGTCGAAGTCGATCGCACCGTGCTGCACATGAAGGACGAGGCCGCCAATTTTCCCGATCCGAACGACAGAGCCACGCAAGAGGAAGAGTTCAGCCTCGAGCTTCGAACGCGCGACCGTGAACGCAAGTTGATCCGCAAGATCGACGAGGCGTTGAAGCGCATCGAAGACGGTTCCTATGGCTATTGCTTGGAAACCGGCGAGGAAATAGGCATCAAGCGATTGGAGGCCCGTCCGGTCGCGACCTTGTCTGTCGAAGCCCAGGAGCGGCGCGAGCGCCGGGAAAAGCAGTACGGCGACCGCGACGACCGGTACCGCTAGGAGCCCCCGTCCTGCGCAGCCTTACATAGGGCGGTTCGCGCCAACACCGTCGGGCGATCTGCACCTGGGCTCTCTTTACACGGCGGTAGCCAGCTATTTGGACGCGCGCGCGCATGGCGGGCGCTGGCTGTTGCGCATCGAGGATCTCGATAAACCGAGGGAGGTTGCCGGATCTGCGGCCGGAATCCTGCACACCCTTGAACTGTTCGGCTTCGAGTGGGACGGGCAGATCATTTTCCAACATGAGCGCTGCGAGGTTTACGAGGCGGCGCT
>Ga0193726_1000692_pt1 | contig 32279 bp, 34 predicted proteins | sample H2c1metaG_FD_144928 | JGI IMG/M metagenome (GOLD analysis project Ga0193726, IMG submission 144928) | Soil microbial communities from a riparian zone of the East river system, Colorado, United States - H2c1 | ecosystem: Environmental > Terrestrial > Soil > Riparian zone | place: USA: East River... | reverse complement strand
GCAACGATTCAGTGGCTCCGAGTCAGACCTCGCCAGCGATATCCGTGGGTCGGCGAATTCTGGATTTCGCTAAAGGTCGAATCAACTTCGCAGAACTTGCGACGGATGCGCTTGATAGATGATCGAACGTTTGTCCGATATCCTTGATCCCCTTGCCCGGCAACGAAGCCTTCGTAGTATTGAATGTCGTAGATTGCGCGGTAACTCTTATAGTCACCGACGTTCGACGCCAGAAAATGGACGATATCGTATTCACTGACGGTGAGGCCCACATCAACCTCTTTCCAATAAGCTCTACTAGCGCTCTGACTGAGAACGAGCTTGCCGAAGACGACGGGCTTCTCGGCCTCGGGAGTGGCGGCAGGCTTGCCTGATTTGGCCGCGAGTCTGAGACGCTTGGCGAGAATCTCCACGCCGCGTATCTTGTCAATGAAGTCGAGCGCACCACGTTCGAAGGCGAGCTTCTCATACGCGGGGTCAGCGTGGCTCGTTAGAAATACCACCGGCAAGCTCACGCCATATTGGCGCAATTGCGACAGCAGGTCGATTCCCGATATCGTCGGGAGCCTCCAGTCGAGGACGATGACGTCGGCCTCCGCGGTGGCATCGAGCGAGCCGAGCAGCGCGTCGCCATCGGCGAAGCTGCGAACGACAAAGCCATGCCACCTCAGTTCGCTACTGACAATCTCCCGGTAGTTCTCGTCGTCTTCAACGATCACGACGCGGATGGAATCCGCTTCGCCCTCCTCAGGGCGGCTCATCGACGGGGAGTCGGGAAAACGCCCTAGCAGGCTTGATTTTGACTCAGCCGCGCAGCCAACCTCAGAGTTCCTTAGCGACTGAACCATGATTGATGGTTTGAGGCGTAACGCAACGCCGGTTTTCTTTTCATCTGAGACTGCAGCTGCATTCGCCAGGCGGGTTCGCGGATGGTCCCTATCCTATGCGCTGAACAAGCGGCCGTTGGGGGCCATTTGGTGACCGTGTATGGCATAGTTCGAACGAGGTGCTTGAGACCGCTGCCTGCCTGCTCGCGAACTGCTCCTACTGAACCCCGTAATTCCCGCTCGCGCGACACAGCGCAGTCACCTCAACCCGCTCGCGATCGGATGAGCCGATCCCGACCACGACGAAATCAGTATCCCCATCCGGTCCCATCAGTACGCCAAGGAACGGCGAGATGGTGACATTACCCGCCGAGTTTCGGCCATTCACTTCGCCACATACGATGATCCGCCCGCGGCTGTTCTGGACAGCCTCGATCCCGCGCAACTGCACTGAGCCCGGATCCTTCATCCATTTCAGCACGCCTGTCACGACGGCCCCCTGCTGGCTGCCGTTGAGACCGACAGGCCGGCCCGGCTCAATCGCCGTACCGAGCGGCGCGGATGGCCATGTGTTGTATGGAGGCGGCAGGAAGATGGGCCAGTGGGCGGTGTCCGGCGTGCAGGCCATGAGCGCCGCGCCGGCACCGATGACAACAAGACCGTCGCACATCCTTCTCCAAATCCTGTCCAACACTTCCCCCCGCCACTCCAATGGCCGCGTCTTACATAGGAAAAAAGGCATTGCGAGGGTTGGGGCTATTTCATGTCGCGGGCCGCAGGCCCTCGGCGGACGATGTAGCGGGTCCCAGTAGGTCGGCCGCAACGCCGAGCCATGGATGGGCCAGTCAACGGGCCTGCGACAGGTCGGCCATCGGAACCGATCGGTGCGGCCACAGCCGGGGCACTGAAGCGATTGCCGCGAACTTGGACGACGTCCCACGGCGATGTGGCCTCGTCGGTTGCCAGTCGAATATTCCGGCGGGGCGTTGATTGGCTGCGGCTCGCCAAGCGGAGAGGGAGATATCCATGAAGCGCAAGCTTTCAGCGGTGTTACCGTCCAACGCCTTCAAAGACAAAGTCGTCGTGCCATTTCCAGAGCCTCGTTTCGAGCAGCCCGCTGACGATGGTCGACCCGGGCAGATGTTTAAGTTCCGACTCGGGAATGGTTTTGTTGGCCAAGTATTCGTTCCCGAGAAGGAAGCCGACCGCCTGTGGTACGCTGTGCCGGACGACTTCTACTATGCTGTTGTGTTTAAAAGCTTCAAACGGCGAATTGCGCTCAACCTGCAGCACGTCGTTGCATCACAGTTTGACATCGTGGGCGAGAGTGGTTTGCAAGGTGGCGCCTGGATCGACGAAGGCGAGACAGTCAACATCGTCTTCGCCGACTCGCTGGCAGTGTCCCCGGGGGGATAGGGCGAGCGGCGCCACTCGACGTCAGGCCCCCACTCATAGCGCGTAGGATCGAACAGGAAGCAGGATGCCCTCCGAAGCCTTGGCGAAGGAGGGCTGCCGGATGCGCTACGAAGCGGAGAATCTTTTTGCGCTGCAACGTTGCACTGCAACATCGATCGCCACCATCAATTCGAATCCTGAGTAGGCAGTCAGTCGCTGCACGAACTTTTTGCAGGGACAACATGCGACTCAAGTTTGCCGCCCTCTCAATCCCATACCGTGCGGCACATTTGCAATCAGGTGGCTCTCAGGAGAACCCGGACAAGCCGGAGCGCCGCAAGTGTTCCGCCAATGGAGCCCACCGCGGACCCAGCGACATAGCCCGCCGCCGTCCCGTACTCACGTCGCTCGATGAGCACGACGGTTTCCAGTGAGAACGCAGAGAAGCTGGTCGGCAAAGCTCGATTCTCACACGATGCTGTTGCCAATACCCTGCAAACACCAGAAAATTGCTGCCTGTTCAATTTCAGTTGGAGAAGCGTCCGCGTAGACCAAAAAAAACCATCCAGGAGGACTCGCCAATGTCCGCATCGAGTGCACCCGCGTCCGCGTTGCCGTGGTGGAAAGAACCCACCAAAGATCAGTGGTACGCTTATTGTGCTGCATGGATGGGCTGGACGCTGGACGCGTTCGACTTCACGGTCTTTCTCCTGATCATGGCGCCGATCGCGCAGGAATTTGGCGTTCCGCTGATCGACGTGACCGCAATCTTCTCGGTCACGCTGATCATGCGCCTGGGCGGCGCAACCGCGTCCGGCTGGTTGGCCGATCGATTAGGGCGTCGGACGCCGCTGATCATCTCCATCCTTTGGTACTCCGTCTGCAACTTCGCCGCGGGGCTCTCGCCCAGCTTCGCGTTCCTGTTCGTGGCCAGGGCCTTGCTGGGCATCGGCATGGGCGCGGAATGGCCGGCCGGCGCGGCGCTGGCGATGGAATCCTGGCCCGTCCGCTCGCGCGGCTTCATGTCCGGCGTGTTGCAGGGCTCGTGGGGCCTGGGTTTCGCGCTGTCGGCGCTGGCCTACGGCTTCCTTTACGCCCCGTTCGAAAGCATGGGCCCCGGCTGGGGTTGGCGCGGCATGCTGATCCTGGGCGTGCTGCCGGCCTTGGCCTGCGTCTGGATCCGCGTCTATGTGAAAGAGCCGGAAGTCTGGACGGAAAACAAGAAGATCCAGAACAGGACCAAGAAGCAGGTCACGCTTCCGCTGTTCGCGATCTTCAAGCGCAAATATCTATGGAACACCTTCACGGGTTGCTTGTGGATGGCGGCGAATTTCTGCGTCTACTACGCGATCTGGGCCATGCTGGGCACCTACCTGCAAAAGGAGCTGGGCTGGACCCCGGCCCAGGTGGCGGTCCCGGTATTCTGGGGCAACATTCTGACCTTTCTCGCGTGCGCCTTCTGGGGCGGGATGTCGGAACGGATCGGCCGGCGCTGGGCGCTCATGCTCCCCTGTGCCATCTCCATCCTTTTGGTGCCGATCTATCTGACCACAACCGACCCGACGTGGTTCCTCGCGTCCTTCCTGCTGTTCATCTGCTTTGTCGGTGGCAAGGATGCCCTCAATCCGGGCTGGCTGTCGGAACGTTATCCGACCGAGGTCCGCGCAACCGCGGCAGGCTTCGTCTATCACCAGGGGGCGGTTTGGGGTGCGGCTGTAGCGCCGCTGCTGACCTATTTCGCCGTGAACCAGGGCATGGGCTTCGCCAAGCCGATGATGTACGCCACGATCGGTTCGCTGGTCGTGTATGTGGTCGCGGCCTTCCTCGGTCCAGAAACCAAGGGCAAGGTGATGACCGCCGATCTGGAGGTGATCGAGGTCGAAGTACCGGCCTGACATCTAGGTCAAGTTCAGAGAGCAGGACGATCGGGACACCTGTCCCGGTCGTTTCGGTTGCTGGAACCCACTGGCTTAGGCGGGCGACCAAGCTTTCAATTCGCCAATTAGATGCAAGCATCATAAAGCTGCCGCGGGTTCGAATCCGATGCGCTCGAAGCCGACCCTCGGGCGGCACGTTTTCAGAGCAAGATTCCGTCCGCTGGCGGGTTGCGGCGGCGTACGATCTCGGCGAGCCGGTCAACATCCTCGACTGTATTGAAAAGACCGAAGGAAACCCGAATGCCGTCGCGCTCCGGCGACACGCGGACCTTCTCGTCGACGAAATAGGGCAGCCACTCGTCGGCCGGAAGGTCGAGCACATAGATGTGCGAACGATGCTGCCGCGTCCTCGGTCCGACGAGGCCGATGGCGAGATCGTCGAGATGCTGGATCAGCCGGTCGCCGAGATCGAGGACGTGCCGGTTGATCGCGTTCACGCCGACGCCCTCGATCAACGCCAGGGCTGCCGCAAGGCCATGAATGTCCGGCAGATTGAGGTTTCCGATCTCGAAACGGCCGGCGTCGGCGCGGAGCTGCATGTTGTCGGCCCGTGCGACGAGGTCGGCCGGCGGATGGGCGAGCCCGGCCACGGCGACATAGGCGGGCTGTAGCTCGCTCAGGCCCTGGCGGACATAGAGGACGCCCAGCCCCTGCGGCACGAGCAGGCCCTTGTGGCAGCCGAAGGCGATCATGGAGGCGCCGCTTCCGCCGGCGTCGAGTGGCACCACTCCGACCGATTGCATGGCGTCGACGACAAGGTAGATCCCCTTCGCCTTCGCGAGCTCGCCGATCCCTTCGATGTCGAAGCGATGACCGGAATGGAAGGTCACGTGCGAGAGCGAGATGGCGCGCGTGCGCCCGTCGATGTGGGGCGCGAACGTGTCGGCCGTCGCCGTCTCGCCCTTCAGCGGCAGGAAGCGCACCTCGACGCCCTTCCGCCGGAGATTCAAGAAGGCGTAGGCATTGTTGGGATGGTCGCCCTCCACCATCAGCACATTGTCGCCGGGTGCGAAGGGAATCGCGTTGGCGGCGATGTTGAGGCCCTCAGACGTGTTCTTGGTGAAGGCGATCTCCGAGGGGTCGGCGCCGATCAGCGCGGCAATGCGAGCGCGAACCTGCTCAACCCGGTCCAGCCAGAGGGCCTTGGGCCCCGCTTGCTCGAGACCTTCGTCGTAGAAACTCTCGAGGGCGGCGCGCACGCTCGACGCGAGCGGCGTCTGATGGGCCGAATCGAGATAGAGCATTCGCCCGACCACCGGGAATTCGCGCCTCACGGCGGCGGGATCAAAGGACTCGGCCATCACGGCTCTCCTCATTGCTGATGAGTCAGCCGGAACATCGGCAGCTTGCGATCGGGCCCATGGGTCACGAACTCGACCGTAACATCGCGGCCGATCAGCGAGCTGCCGTCGGTCGGCGCGCCCGGCACCTGGGCATAGAGCTGTGCGCCCTCGATCTCGATCGCGGCGAAAACATAGGGCACCTCGGCATTGAAACCGTCATGGTGCGGACGGTGGATCGTTGTGTGCGACACGATCTTGCCTCGGCCGGGCACCTCGACCCAGGCGAGCGCGGCGCCCTGGCAATGTGGGCAGCAGACGCGTGGATAGAAAACGGTCTTCCCGCACTTCGGGTCCTGACAACGCTGCATCATCAGGCGGCCGTCGTTGCAGGCGTCCCAGAACGGCTTGGTGACCTCGTTCACGCGGGGTTGCGGCTTGAGCATGATTTCAGTCCTTTCAGTCAGCACGTTCAAGGATGGCGGCGCTCGACGAGACGCCGCGGCCGTAGGCGACCATGCCGTAGCCGGAAACGAGGCCGCGGCGCGCCTTCACCTGCCGCGCGCCGGCGCGTCCCAGGAGCTGCGTCACGCCCTCGACAACGCCGATCATGCCGCCGCTGGCGCCGGCCTGGCCCGCCGAGAGCTGGCCGCCGCCGGTATTCACCGGGAACGTGCCGTTCACCGTGATGTCGGTATCGCGCACGAAGCGGTGGGCCGTGCCGGTCTTGCAGAAGCCCAGCCCTTCGAGTTGCACGAAGGACATCACCGGATAGTCGTCATAGACCTGCGCGAAGCCGATGGCGTCAGGAACGATACCCGCCTGCGCATAAAGACGATCGGCAAGGCCCGCGAAGCCGCCCGGCAGGCGATAGACGTCGTTTGCCGGATGATTGTGGATCTCGGCCGCGGCCAGGATGCGCAGCTTCGGCCCTGTGACCTTGGCTGCGACGCGCTCCGACGCCAGCACGATCGCATCGCCGCCGACGCAGGGCATCACGCAGTCGTAGAGCCGGAGCGGATCGGCGATCTGCTTGGCGTTCAGATAGGCGTCCATGGTCAACGCCTCCTTGAAGAGCGCGTTGGTGTTCTTGAGCGCGTTCTGGCGGAGCGCGATGCAGAAGCGGCCGAAATCCTCGCGCACCGCACCATAGCGCTCCATGTAGAGGCGCGTATGCAGCGCAAACATGCCGTTGGCGCCGCCGAAGCCCTGCGGCGACATGAAATCGCGCACCGAGCCGTTGAAGTGGTCGAGCGTCTCGTTGTGTGAGGCGACGTCGAAGGCGTCCGCCGCGGCGCAAATCACAACATCGCAGGCGCCGTCGCGGATCGCGCGTGCGGCATGCGCCATCCCGATGATGCCGGAGGCGCCGCCGTAGACGCCCTGGAACAGGAAGCGCGCCTCGATGCCGAAATGCTCGGCGACCGTCGTCACGTTGTCGGGCGGCAGGATGAACGATGTGACCGCAAGCCCGTCGACGACGGACCACGGCAGGCCTGCATCGGCCAGCGCCTTCGAGCCCGCCTCGTAGAGCAGGCGCTGCACGCCCTTGGGCGACCGCTTGGCGTATTCCGTCTGTCCCGCGCCCACGACCCAGACGCCGTCAAATGCGCTCCCCATCAGATTACTCCTTCGGCCTGCAGCGACGAGAATTCCGCTTCGGAGAGACCGAGCTCGCCCACGAAGATGGCATGGTTGTCGGCACCGATCCGGCCTCCGGCATGACGCACCTTGCCCGGTGTCTCGCTGAACTTCGGCACCACGCCCTGCATGCGCACCGAGCCGAAGTCGACGTCCGACACCGAGACGATGTTCTCGCGTGCGATATATTGCGGATCCTTGACGATGTCGCCGATGTCGAGGACCGGGCCTGCGACGACGTCGGCCTCGTCGAACAGCTTCATAACCTCGTCGCAGGTCCGCTGCTTGAACCAGCCGGCGATGACCTCATCCAGCGCCACGTCGTTGGTGCAGCGGCTGCTGTTGTCGACGAAGCGTGGGTCGTCGATCAGGTTCGGCATGCCGATCGCCGCCGCCAATCGCTCGAAGGTGCGCTGAGAGCTCGCCGATATCCCGATCCACCGGCCGTCGCGCGTCTCGTAGGTGTTGCGCGGTGAATCCTCAGCGAGACGGTTGCCCTGGCGCTTCTTCACGATGCCCAGCTGGTCGAAGCCGATTACCTGCGACTCGACCAGCCGGAACAGCGGTTCATACAGGCTGACGTCGATCTCCTGGCCGCGGCCGCCATTGTGGTCGCGATTGTAGACCGCGAACATTGCCGACATGGCGGCGAAGGTGGAAGCGACGGAATCGGCCATGGGGAAACCCGGCAGGGTGGGTGGCCGGTCGGGGGAACCTGTGAAGGACGGTATGCCGGAAAAGGCCTCGGCGATCGTGCCGTAGCCGCCGCGCTTGGCGTATGGGCCGCTCTGGCCGAAGCCGGAGACCCTTACCATGACGAGGCGCGGATTGATTTCGGCGAGGTCCTTGTATCCGAGACCCCAGCGCTCGAACGTGCCGGGCCGATAGTTCTCGATCACGATGTCGGCGGTCTTCACGAGTTCGCGGAACAGCTCCTGGCCGCGCGGTTTCGACAGGGTGAGCGTGACGAGACGCTTGTTGCGCGCGATGACCTTCCACCAGAGCGACCGGCCTTCCTTCATCGGCGCCCAATGACGCATCGAATCACCCGCACCCGGCAGTTCGACCTTGATCACCTCCGCCCCGAAATCGGCGAGCTGGGTCGCGGCGAGCGGGCCTGCGATCATCGTGCCGGCATCGATCACGCGAAGCCCCTTCAGCGGACCCTGCAAGGGCGCGTCGGGTCCCGTTGATGCAGGTTTGGCATGCGCGTTCATTGTCTTTGTCCTTTGTCCTTGCCTGGAATTCGGAGAAGAAAGCGAGCCTAGATGACGCCCTAGAGCTGATGGCCTTCCCTGAAGCGCTTCAGGAACGCCTGCAGACGCGCCGTCTTGGGATCGCCGAAGAGCTCTGCAGGCGGTCCCTGCTCGAGGATCTTGCCGTCGGCCATAAACAGGATGCGATTGGCGAAGGCCCTGGCGAATGCCATTTCGTGGGTGACAATCACCATAGTCATCCCATCCTCACGAAGCTGGCCCATGACATCGAGCACCTCCGCCACCAGCTCGGGATCGAGCGCCGAGGTCACCTCGTCGAATAACATGGCCTTGGGCGACATCGCGAGCGCACGCGCGATGGCGACACGCTGCTGCTGGCCACCGGACAGCCGGCCAGGAACGACATCGAGCTTGTCGGCCAGACCGACGCGCGCCAGCAGCGAAGCAGCAAGCTCCTCGGCTTCCCGGCGAGCCATGCCGTTGACGCGCACTGGGCCCAGCGCGACGTTCTTCAGCGCCGTCATGTGCGGGAAGAGGTTGAAGCTCTGGAAGACCATGCCGACCTTGGCGCGCAGGCGAGCGATATCGCGCTCGGATCGCCGACGGCGCCGGCCGGTCGCATCGGTCTGGTAGCCCATCGACTCGCCGCCGATGCGGATCTCGCCTTCCTGAAACTGCTCGAGCAAGTTGATGCAGCGCAGGAACGTCGTCTTGCCCGAGCCGCTCGGCCCGATCAGGACGACGGCCTCACTGCGTCGCACGTCCGTCGACAGCGACTTCAGTACCTGATGTGTGCCATACCACTTCGAGAGATTGCGGATCTCGATCTCGGCGGAAGCGGCGGGCGGCTGCATGTCAGTGGACAAAGCTCGCCCTCCGTTCGAGATATGCGCCGCACCGCGACAGCGCAAAACAAATGACGAAATAGACGGCGGCGACGGCGCCGAAGATCTCGAACGGCGCGAGGGTCCGTTCGATGATCTGCCGACCGACGAACGTCACGTCCGACAGCCCGATGACCGAGACGAGCGAAGTTCCCTTGACCAGCATGATGAGCGTGTTCACGTAGGGAGGCCCCGCCACGCGCAGCGCCTGGGGCAGCACGATATCGACCAGTATGGTGGGAGTCCTGAGGCCGATCGCGCGGCCAGCCTCCCACTGTCCCTGCGCCACTGCCAGCATGGCGCCGCGAAAGACATCAGCCATGAACGCTGCGAAGTAGAGGCCGATCACCAGCACGCCGCCGGACATCGGCTCGACCATGATGCCCGCGTAGGGCAGTGCATAGTACATCGCGAAAAGCAGGACGAGCAGCGGCACGCCGCGCGCGATGTAGAGATAGGCTTCGGCCACGATGCGCAGCACTAGTCCGCCGAAGAGCTGCGCGAAGGCGATCGCGAGCCCCAGAACGGTCGCCACCATGGCGGCGAGCACTGCGAGCTGCAGCGTGATCCACACGCCGCCGCCCAGGAGGGGAAGGCTGGCGATGAGCAAGTCCATCGATTTGCTCACTGCACGATCCGCAGGCGCCGCTCGACCAGGCGCATCAAGCCAGAGAAAACGCCCGTAATGACCATGTAGAGCAGCGCGAGCGTCAGGAAGATCTCGTAGACGGCGGCCGTCCGGTCCACCAGCAGACGCGCCTCGAAAGTGAGCTCGGCCACCGACAGAGTGGCAACGAGGGATGTGTCCTTGATGATGACGACTCCCTGGTTGGCAAGCGACGGCACGACCTTCCGCAATGCCTGCGGGAAGACGATGACCCAGAAAGCCTCTCTTGGCGTCAGGCCAATCGCCAGCCCGGACTCGGTCTGCCGCTGCGACACCGACTGGATACCAGCCCGGTAGATCTCGGCGATGTAAGCGCCGTTCTGCAGCGTCAGCGCGATCAGTCCGGCGACAAAGCCCGTCAGGCGATAGCCGAGGATGCTCGAGCCGAAGAAGATGAAATACATCTGCACGAGCACGGGCGTATTGCGCACCACCTCGATGTAGGCGCGCGCGACGAGCGCCAGCGGCCGCCGTGGCGAGATCAAGGTCAGCACCACCGGGATCGCCCAGAGCGCCGAAAGCACGATCGCCAGCACCGACAGCTCGAGGGTCATGTAAAGACCTTCGGCCAACACGGGGGCGATCCTGCCGATTAGCGTGATCTCGGACGACATGACGTGGTCCTGGAGCTGGAACGGGAAAGAAGGCGGGCGGGCTGCGCGAACGCAGCCCTCCCCGCAAGTCGGTTACTTCGGAGCGGCGGCGTAGAAGCGCTGCGGCGGCGGGTTGCGACCGAACCACTTCTTGTAGACATCCGTGTAGTCGTTGTAGCGCGAGCCGGCGACAAGCTCGCCCACCACGGTGTCGAGGTAGAGCCAGAGCGTGAAATCCCCCGGCTTCATGAAGATCGCGTTGCCCTGGGTGTTGCCCAGGTTTTCGGGCAACGTCTTCAACTCGCCATTGTTCGCGGCGTACCAGTCGACCACCGGCGAATCCATCTGCATGGCCTGCGCTTGCCCGCTCTTCACGGCGAGGAACATGGCACTCGGCGTGTCGAAGGTGAGCACCTTCACGCTAGGCATGAAGCGCTTCTGGCGATCGATCATCTGCGGGTTGCTGAGGTTGGCCAGCGTGAACTTCGCATCGTTGAGCGCCGCGACACTGTCGATATTGGCGTCCTTGCGCACCAGCACCGAAATGCCGGAATCGATGTAGGGCCGCGTGAAGGCGACACGCAGCGCACGGTCTGGATAGACAGTTGTCGCAGCGATGCCGAAATCAGCGCGGCCCGAATTGACCGCCGGCCAGCGACCTTCGCTGGTGACGGCCATGAACTCGATCTTCTTTTCATCGCCCAGCAGGTATTTCGCGATCAGCTTGGCGATGTCGATGTCGAAACCCACGAGCTGGCCCTTGTCATCGGCGAAGCCGAAAGGCGGCGCGGTGCCGAACGTCGCCACGAGAAGCTTGTCTCGCTTGACGATTTCGTCGAGCCGCGAGGTCTGCGCGGCGGCGCCCCCCGACAGTCCCGCGAACACCAATCCAGCAGCGGCCAATGCGGCGACCGTCCTCAGAATCCTCGCTTTCATCTCATCCCCCTTCCCCGCCATCCGACGGTCTATTAATGACACCTTGCAAGTTTCATTTTTTGAAATTATTCCTTCTATTATTCGGCAGTCGTGGAAACGAGTCAAGATGGGGGGAACGAGAGCGTGCGTGAGAAGAAGGGCGGCAATAACGAACAACCGATGGATCGTGCCTTCGCGATATTGAGCGCGGTGGTCGCGGCAGCAGGTCCCCAGTCCGTCACCGACATCGCTGCGGCGTTGAGCCTGCCCGTCCCTACGGCGCATCGGCTCGTCGCTCAGCTCGAGAAGCGCGGGCTGCTGAAGCGCTCGCTCGGTTCGAAAAAAGTCGTCATTGGAGAGGCTTTCGTTCGGCTCGGTATCTCTGCCGTGGACGCTGCGCTCCGCGGCGACCGGCCACATCAGATCCTACTCGCACTCTCGGCGAGCCTCGGCGAGCACGTGCAAGTCGGCATCCGGTCGGACAACGAAGTGCTCTATGTCGACACCGCGCGCGTGCCGCTCTCCGGCCCCGGCCTGATGTTCGAACAGGGCCGTCGCGCGCCACTCTATTGCACGTCGATCGGAAAGATTTTCCTCGCGGAGATGGCGGACGAAGAGTTCTCGCAATGGCTCGCACAGATGCCGTTGCCCGCCATTACGTCGCACACAATTACCAAGCGTCCGCAACTGCGTGCCGCCGTCCTTAAGGTCCGAAACACGGGGTGGGCCTCGAGCGACGAGGAATTCGCCGCCGGCGTGGTCGGCTGCGCCGTTCCCATCCGGCGCGCAGACGGCCAGCTCGTCGCCGGCCTCGGACTATCGGTCCCCAGCGCAAGAACGTCGCTCGCAGATCTCGCGCATTATCGGCCGAAGATGGAAGCGGCGGCGCGGTCGATTGCGGCGGCGCTTGCCGCCTGAGTGCTCCCGGGACTAGGGCTAGGATGAACTGGCGTCATGGCCTGCGCTGCAACGGCCGCGTTGCAACGTCGATCGGCACCGCGGAACGACCGCGTATCAGACTGCCGTCAGAACCAGGACGCCTTGTCGACCTGATTACGCAGCGGCTGCCCGACGGCGAAGGCGCGGCAGTTGTCTGCCATGATTTCGAACCGACGTTCGTCGAGGTATGGCCCGTGTCCTGCCATGTGCGGTGTGAGCAACACGTTGGGCAATGCCCAAAGCGGGTGCTCGCTCGGCAGCGGCTCCTGCTCATAGACGTCGAGTGCAGCGCCAGCAATCTCGCCGGCTTGCAGTGCTGCGACCAGGTCATCCAGCCTGGTCGTCATGCCGCGGCCGATGTTGATGAAGTACGCCGTCCGCTTCATGCGCTGGAAGCGGGCGCGGTTGAAGAAGCCTTCGGTCGCCGGCGTATGCGGCACCGTCAGAATCACGAAATCCGCACGTGGCAGCAGATCTTCCAGGGCATCCGGCGGATGCAGCTCGGCCACCCCGCTGGGCGCCACCGTGCGGCGTGCATCGGTTGCCAGCACGGTCACACCGAAAGCCGCGAGCAGGCGCGCGGCCTCGGCACCGATGCCGCCCAGGCCAACGACCAGGGCCGTCGCTTCGGGCAAATGCACGACATCGCCAGTCTCCATCGGGCTCTTCTTCCACTCGCGGCGCAGTTGTTGCGGAATGAACACGTGCAGCCCGCGGGCAAAAGCCAGTACGAATGCCAGGATGTGGGCGCCGATATGGTCGTTGTAGATCTCACGGAAGTTCGTAACGCTCACAGGATGGCTAACCAGCTCGGGATAGTAGTAGCCGGCCGCCGGCGCCGCCTGAGGCGCCTGCAGCCAGCGCAAGTTCGTGGCCTTCGACAAAAGCTCTTTGCCGAGCCAGCCAAAGGCGGCTTCTGCGTCGGCGATCTCGCGCGCGGCGGTGTCCGCATCCTCGGCAACGACCACGCGGACCTCCGGCACCGCTTCGGCCAGGCGCTTGGCCCAAGCGCGGGTCGTGTCGGTCTGCGGCGGCAGCATGACGAACTTGAAGGAATTCCTGCTGACCACGATGGTTCCTCTTTTCCAGGGGCAGGCGTAGTGTAGACCGGTCCAACGTCGATCAGCAAAGACCCGGGCGAATCGAGATCCAGGGCGAACGCATGAAGCAGATTCCGCTGGGAACCACAGGAACGTCGACACTGCGCGTGCGGCCCGAACACCTCGCCAATCGATTCAAGGACGCCATGTTGCCGCAAGTGCTTGCGACGCCCGTGATGATTCTGATCATGGAGAACGCGGCGCTCAATGCCATTAAGCCGTTTCTGGACGCCGGCGAAAGCGCCGTCGGTGTTGCCGTGGATGTAAAGCACCTCGCCGCCACGCCGGTAGGCCACGAGGTAAGCGCGACGGCCGAGGTCGTCGGCGTCGACGGAAAGCGAATTGACTTCAAAGTGTCGGCACGCGACGGCACAGAGGAGATCGGCAAGGGAAGCCACCAGCGAATCGTGATCGATCTTCGTTCGTTCAACGAGCGACTCGCTAAAAAGAGCATGTCGTAACGAGGCCGTGGACCCATAAACTATGCCGGGGGACGGGGTTGGCCAGAGTCCGCTAATTCCCGATAGCGACCAAATTCCGCAGCGCAGCGAAATGACGGGATGTGCCAAGAGGAGGCATTGGCCCCTTCCACCTCCTGACAAGACGCATGTAGTCTGTTCCCCGCAGGGCGCCCAGTTGGACGGCAAGTCCACGTCGTGGCGCAACTGTGGAGGGAGCATCATGAAATTTCGCCGCCGCGCATTCGTGCATCTGGCCGTGGGTGCTGCTGCATTGCCAGCCGTGCCCCGTATCTCGCAGGCGCAAGCCTATCCGTCTCGGCCGGTACGCATCGTCGTCGGCTTTCCCGCCGGCGGGGCTACCGACATCCAGGCGCGCCTGATGGGTGAATGGCTGACGGAGCGCCTGGGCCAGCAATTCATCGTCGAGAACAAGCCCGGCGCCAGCGGCAACATCGGAACCGAGACGGCCGCCAAGGCGCCGGCGGATGGCTACACGCTGCTGCAAGTCGTGACCCCGCATGCGATCAATGCCGCGCTCTACAGCAATCTCAGTTTCGACTTCATCCGGGACATCGCGCCGGTCATCTGCGCCGCGCGGCTGGCTTACGTCGTCGTGGTGAATCCGTCGGTCCCCGCCACGACGCTCCCTGAATTCATCGCATACGCCAAGGCCAACCCGGGCAAGATCAACTACGGGTCGGCCGGCCAGGGCACGCCGCAAAACATCGCCTGCGAACTCTTCAAGATGATGACCGGGGTGAATTTGGTCCACGTCCCCTATCGCGGCGGCGCGCCTGCAGTCGCCGATCTGATCAGCGGCCACGTGCAGGTGATTTTCGCTCCGGTGTCGGAATCGATCCAACAAATCAAGGCCGGCAAGCTGCGCGCCCTGGCGGTGACGACCGCGACTCGTTTGGACGTGTTTCCGGACCTTCCAACGGTGGGAGACTTCGTGCCTGGTTATGAGGCCAGCGGTTTTGCGGGCATTGGTGTGCCCAAGAACACCCCGGCCGAAATCATTGATATGCTGAACAAGGAGCTCAATGCCGGCCTCGCCGATAGTAAGATCAAAGCCCGGATCGTCGAGCTGGGCGGCACTGTGCTTGGGGGCTCGCCTGGGGAATTCGGGACGATCATCTCGGATGCCACCGAAAAGTGGGCGAAGGTGATCAAGTTCGCGGGCGTCAAGGCTGAATAGGGCCGGTCGCCACTGGATCCAATTTTATCCGCAGTCCTTATATTTTTACGTGAGCTTGTATTGCCTCTGGAAAAACGCCGAATGCAGTCCGCCGTCGGGCGGTCTGGCGGCGATATGCTGTGTGACCTGAGCATTTTCTGAACTGTTCCCGGCGACCATCAGCATGACACGGTTTACCGGAATGGTTCTAAGCGTCGCCCGTTTCAACAGTTCACCAAGAATATTTTCCGGCTCACCCTCGGGAACAGCAATCCAATATCTTAATGCTTTGAGCATACTCTGCGTTTCAGGATCATAAGCCTTGTAATCACCCGCAAGATAGTGCGTTCCCAGAGTTTCAATCCTGGCGATGCAGATTGGTTCTCCCGCGCCATCCGGATCTTCTGCACTATGGTCGGTATGCAGACCATGCGGTTGGGGAACTGTAAATTTGCCGTACGAGTAATGCCCTTTGCGATAGCGCGCTGAAGGAACGAGTACGCCCATCATCTCATCAACATCGTCATTATAGAGGCGCGCATAATTCGCCATTGTGTCGGCCGTACCGTTGACGAATTTTTCTACAAACCAATTGTCATCGACAGATACCGTTTTGACATCGTTGAACTGCTTCGCATGTTCATGGATCGGTTTCCTTGCAGCCTCGCGGAAGCGGGCAATTGACATGGGCAAGTGAGTATGCGCTTCGCGATCGTTAAAATTCGCATGCATGCGTTCAATAAGAGACCAATGGTCGGAAGAGAACTGCACTGGCTCCAATATTTTTAGTCTGGGCTGCAAGGTCGCCCATGCCTGATGAAGAGATGACATCATCTTTTACCCGGACCACATCGTGCGCGAGATCGGTGTCCCATCTCCAAGTCGCGTTACTTCCTCTATTCCATATCGATCTTCAGGGCCTTCAGTTTCTTGCCCCAGAAGGCGTGCTCGTCGGCGACGTAGCGTGCAAACTCGGCGCGTGTGCGCTCGGGAGGCACCTCGACGCCGTCCTTGGCCAGAACTTCCGCCCACTTGGGGTCCATCATGGCCTGCTTGGCGTTCCTGGCGATGTTGTCGAGGAGAACATCGGCCGTACTGGCCGGCGCGAACAAACCGTGCCAGCCATTGATCACCGCATCGATACCTTGCTCCTTGAGCGTCGGCACGTCGGGCAGTGACGTGAGGCGCCGATTGCCGGTAACCGCGAGCGCCTTGAGGTTGCCTGCCTTGACCTGCGGCACGGCCGGCGGCAGGGAGGAGAAGTTCATGGTGATGACGCCGCTGATCACATCGGCCAGCGCCGGGCCGGTGCCCTTATAGGGCACGTGCGTGAGCTGGATGCCGGCCGCCTCGGCGAACAGCGCGCCCGACAAGTGGTTGCCGCTGCCCACGCCCGCCGAAGAGTAAGTGAGCTTCTCGGGATCCTTTTTCGCCAGCGCCACCAGCTCCGCGGCCGTGTTGGCCGGCACCTTCGGGTTCACGACCATCACATACTGGTAGTCCGTCGTCTGGCAGATCGGCGCGAGCGTCGCCAGGGTGTCGATCATGCCCTTTTGGACCCACGGATTGACCACGATGGTTTGTGCCGAGGTGTAGGACAGTGTGTAGCCATCCGGTCTGGCGCTGGCGACGGCCCGCAGGCCGAGGCTGCCGTTGGCGCCCCCCTTGTTGTCCACGACGATCTGTTGGCCAAGGATCGGCGACATCAGCTGCGCCAGTTCGCGCGCGTTGATGTCGTTGCTGCCGCCCGGGGCATAGCCGACGACAAACGTGACAGGGCCGGTCGGCCAGGCGGCTTGTGCGCGCAGCGATGACGGGAGCGCGAGGCTGCTCAGGCCAAGGGCGACCATGCGTCGGCGTGTGAAGACAGTCACTCTTGGCTCCATGTTCCAACGACATTCCCGGGTGAATCGTCGACGAGCGTGAACGCTAGCACTCCGATCCCCAACAGTCCTTTCCTTATGTCCGCTCCCAGCACAAAGCGGACCTGCTCCGAGGCAGGGGGGAGGTGGTCGGACATTCGTCGAGTGCGACGAACGCTTAGCCACGTGTGGAACCTGGGAGTAACATGTTGGGATGAGAAAAACCGGTCGATCCCCACGGCTCCCCGCGGCCTTGACGCTGACGGCAGCTTGTTCCCTTCTGTTTTCGTTGAGCGTGCCCGAGGCTTACGCCGTCGACGCGTCCACGTGCGGCGCTCTCATGGGCACGTACTCGATCGTGCCTTACAGCAGCTGGGGCACCGCTCCATTCCCCATCCAAAAAACCTGGGACGAATCCGACTGCAATCACAAGATTTGCGAGTACATGCAAAGGACGTTCAACGTCGTTCCCCATCTGTCGTGGGGCTCGTTGCCGGTTCATCTTCAGAAGGTCTGGGACACGCCGCAGGTCAACTGCAATGCTCAACTACAAAATCCACCGTTGCTCAGGCAATAGGCCTCCGGACTTCGGCCGGTCGGCGACGAGAATTCGATCAGGCTGCACGTCGTCTCTGGCGCTGGCAAACTCGACTAGGGCGCCGTCCCGTCCTAAGCGTAGAATGGCACGACATAGGGGAGAGATATGCCAAAGACACGATTTATGATCCGGGTCCCGGGAGGCACCGACATCGGATGCGACACGGCTGACCAAGTCCTGGACGCGCTAAACAATCTCAAAAATGCCGAAGGGGTCACCGTCGCGGACTTGCAAACAGGCATGAACGACCTGACCCGGGAAGCGCTTGAGGAACTTGCGAACGACGAGCGCGAGTAAATAGGTCGGCCGGGGCGTGCTACCCCGATCTCACCGTCGACGTCGCCTACTTCCTGGTGGCGGCGAAGGCCACTCCCATCACAGGAGCAGGCATGACCGGCTACACTCCGCCTGGCCCACTCGGCCTAGGCACGGCACCGCTGGGCAATCTCGGCACCGTGGTGCCGGAGGAGTCCGCCGTCGCCTGCCTGCAGTCCGCCTGGGATGCCGGCATCCGTCACTACGACACCGCGCCACACTACGGCGCAGGATTGGCCGAGCATCGGCTGGGCAACGCGCTGCGCAGCCGCCCGCGCGATTCCTACACCCTTTCCACCAAGGTCGGCCGGCTGCTGCAGGCCGCTGAGGACAGGCGGCCGATGAACCAGGGCTTTCTGCACGCCCTGCCCTTCCGCCGAACCTTCGACTACAGCGCCGCCGGCACGGTCCGCTCGCTGGAGGACAGCCACCAGCGCACGGGACTCAGCCGCTTCGACATCGTCTACATCCACGACTGCTCGGAGGACTGGCACGGCGCGGCCTGGAAGGAACGCTTCGCCGAAGCGATGAGCGGCGCGGCGCAGGTGCTGAGCGCCATGCGCGATCGCGGCGAGATTCACGCCTGGGGCATGGGGCTCAATCTTGTGGAGCCGGCGCTCGCCTGCCTCGAGGCGGCGAAACCGGACCTCTTCCTGATCGCCGGGCGCTACACCTTGCTCGACCATACCGCGCTCAGACAGCTGTTCCCCGCCTGCCTCGCCAAGGGCGTGAAGATCGTGCTGGGCGGGCCCTACAATTCCGGGCTTTTGGCTGGCGGCACGACGTTCAACTATGAACCGGCGAAAGCCGACATGGTGGCGCGCGCCGACGCCATCCGCGCCCTCTGCGAACGCCACGGCACCGACATCAAGGCGGCCGCGCTGCAGTTCTGCGCGGCGCATCCCGCCGTGGCCGCCGTCATCCCCGGCCCGCGCAGCGCCGCCGAAGTGGAGCAGAACGCCCAGCTGATGCGGGCGGCGATCCCGGGCGCCCTGTGGGCCGATCTGCGCCGCGCCGGCCTGTTGCCGGAGAACGCACCCACGCCCGAGACATGATCCAGGTCGACGCCCACCATCATGTCTGGACGATCGCGCGCGGCGATTACCGCTGGATGTCGCCCGATCTGTCGATCGCCCGCGATTATGGACTCGATGACTTGCGCCCGCTGTTGGCCGGCATCACGGCGACCGTGCTGGTACAGGCAGCGGACAGTGAGGCCGAGACGGCGTTCATGCTCGACGTCGCACGCGCCTCGGCGGGGCTGGTGCAGGGCGTGGTCGGCTGGACCGACCTCGCAGCGCCCGGCGCACCGGCCCGCATCGCCGAGCTTGCCCGCATGCCGCTGCTGAAGGGCCTGCGGCCGATGCTGCAGGACATCGAGGATACCGGCTGGATCCTGCGTCCCGCAGTGCAGCCCGCGCTTGCGGCGATGGCACGGCACGGGCTGCACTTCGACGCGCTGCTGAAGCCGCGCCACCTTCCCGTCATCGGCCCGCTCGCCGAGCGCCATCCCGACCTGCCGGTGGTGATCGACCACGCCGCCAAGCCGGACATCGCCAACGGCGCCTTCCAGCCATGGGCGCGCCACATGGCCCGCCTCGCGCGCGAGACGCCGTGGTGCTGCAAGGTCTCGGGCCTCGTCACCGAGGCGCGGGCGGATTGGCAGACCGACGACCTGCGTCCCTATGTCGATCATTTGCTGGCGACGTTCGGGCCGGACCGGCTGATGTGGGGCAGCGACTGGCCCGTCGTTACGCTGGCGAGCAACTACAGGCGCTGGCACGACGCGGCGGCCGCGCTGCTGCCGGAGAATACGCATGACGCGATATTCGGCGGCACCGCCGCCCGTTTCTACGGCCTGTCGCCTGGCGACCCGCAGGGCTCACCTTCTTTCAGGTAGCAGGACGTCTTAATCCACCTGGGCGCCGCTCTTGCGCACGGCGTCGGCCCACTTCGCCACCTCGTTGCGCAGGAACGCGCCGAAGGCGTCCCTGGACATCGGCCGCGTGCGGGCGCCCGCCTGTTCGAAGCGTTCCCTGACCTGCGGATCGGCAAGCGCACGCGCCGTGGCCTCGTACATCTTCGCCAGGATGGCGGTTGGCGTTCCCGCCGGCGCCAGCAATCCGTTCCAGCCCAGCACTTCGAAGCTCGGCAGGCCCGCTTCCGCCACCGTCGGCACGTCCGGCAGCTCGGGAATCCGCTCGAGGCCCGTCACGGCGATCGCCCGCAACTTGCCGGCCCGGATCTGGGGCAACACGCTGGGCGGACTGTCGAACATCAGCTGGCAGGAGCCCGAGATCAGATCGGCGACCGCGGGACCGCTGCCGCGGTAGGGCACGTGGGTCATCTCGATATTCGCCATGTTGCAGAGGAGCGACATGCCGATATGCGGCGCGGAGCCGTTGCCGGAGCTGGCATAGTTCAACGCGCGCTGGCGGGCCAGCGCGACCAGCTCCGGGAAGGACTTCACCGGAAGGTCGGGGTTCACGACGAGAATGAACGAATAGTAGGAGAGGAAGGCGACCGGCGCGAAGCCGCGCTCGAGGTCGTAGCCGATCTTGCGGAACAACGTCATGTTGACCGCCTGCGCCACCGTCGAGACGACATAGGTATAGCCGTCAGGCGCGGCCTGGGTCGCCTGCTCCATGGCGATGTTGCCACTGCCGCCCGAGCGATTGTCGACGACCACGGGCTGGCCGAACTCGGCGCCGAGGGCGGCGCCCACGACGCGCGCCACGATGTCGGTCGCACCACCCGGCGCGTAGGGAACGATGATGCGCAGCGATCGCTGCGGCCACGCCTGCGCGCGCGCCGCGCTGGAAGAGGCCATCGCAGCAGCGGCGACGGGGACAAGCCGCATCAGGAACCGACGTGTCGTCATCGGGCTGCCAACCCGTCGCGAACGGCTGGAATGACACCTTTGGCGATGGCTTCGAGACTGTCCACCGCGTGGCGCAGCGACATGCCGGGCTGGCGCGCCTGGAAGATGACGTGGTCGAGCGCCAGGCGCGGCAGCCAGGAGACCATCTTCGCCGCGACCTCGGCGGGCGTGCCGAGGAACCAGCGGTCCTGCATGAAGGCCTCGGACAGGTAGTGGGGATTGTCGTTGGTGAGCGGCTTGCGCTCGCCGGTCGCGGGATCGATCCAGGTCTGGCCCGTGCGTTCCGGCGCGTACTGCACGCGGTAGACATGATCGAGATAGGGCTGGTGCCGCTTGATCGCGTCGGCCGCCGAATCGCCGATCAGGATCTCGCGCATCAGCGCATGCGGCAAGCGGCCGGCATCCTGGCGCTCGGCCTCGTCGTCGAACGAGCGGATCTGGCGCACCAGATGCTCGAGCTCGATCAGCGGCGCCACGAGAAGACCGGCGCGATGGCGCACGGCACGCGCGCGGGCCAACGGCGCGGCGGCGCCGATCCACAGCGGCAGCGGACCGGGCCTGACCGGCGGCGGACGCAGCAGGCCGCCCTTCACCTTGTAGATGCGGCCCTCGTAGTCGAAGCGCTCGCCACGCCAGGCGAGGCCGAGGATGTCGAGCGACTCCTCGAAGGCGGTCGTGCGCCTGGCATAGGGCCAGCCGAACATCTCGAACTCGGCGGGGCGATAGCCCTGCCCGAGGCCGATCTCGACCCGGCCGCCCGAGAGATTGTCGAGCACCGACAGATCCTCGGCGAGACGCAACGGATGGCCGTGCAACGGCGCCAGCGCAACGGCTTGGCCTATGCGGCAGTTGGGAGCGGCGACCGCCAGCGCCGCACAGGCAACGATGGGCGACGGGCAGTAGCCGTCGGCCTCGCCGTGATGCTCGCTGGCCCAGATCGAGTCGAAGCCCAGCCGGTTCGCTTCGCCGGCCAGTTCGATGCTCTCGCGATACGACGAGTCCCACGACTCGCCGAGGCCGCGATGGACCTGGAAGCTGAGCGCGATGCCGAACTTCGGCAGTGCCATGGTCAGCCGCCGAGCTGATGCTTCAGCTCGGCCCAGCGGTCGATGATCGGCAGGAGCTTGTCTTCCTTCTCCGCCGGCAAGGTGAAGGTCACGCGGTCGATGCCGATCTCCTGGCAGAAGCGCAGGCCGTCGATCTTGTCGGGCACGCGGAAGATGCTGATCGGCAGCGTGGCGGGGTCGCGGCCGGCTTCGCTCGCCATCGCGCGGAACTTCTCGATGACCACGCCGACGCCGTCCTTCTCCAGCCGATCGGCGCGGGGAATCCAGCCATCGCCGTAGCGGATGGCACGCCGTGCGGCATAGGGGAAGGCGCCGCCGACGATGATCGGTGGATGCGGCTTTTGCCTGGGCTTGGGCCACTGCTTCATCTTGTCGAAGTTGACGAACTCGCCGTGATACTCGGGCTCTTCCTCGGTCCAGATGGTCTTCATCGCCTCGATCCGTTCGCGCGCCAATTTATGCCGGCTGGCGAATACAGTGCCGTGGTTCTCGATCTCGTCCTGGTTCCAGCCGTTGCCGACGCCGAACAGGAAACGACCGTTGGAGAGCTGGTCGATCGATGAGACGACCTTGGCGGTGACGATGGGATCGCGCTGTGTCAGCAGGGCAATGCCGGTGCCGATCTTGAGCTTGGTCGTCACCGTGGCCGCGGTGTTGAGCGCCAGGAACGGATCCATGATGTCGTAGTACGGCCGGATCAAAGGGCCGCCCGCCGGGTAGGGCGTCTTGCGGGTGGACGGGATGTGGGTGTGTTCCGGCACCCACAGCGATTCGAAGCCGCGTTCCTCCAGCGCACGCCCCAGCGCGGCAGGCTGCATGGAGTCCGTGGTAAAGAACATCACCGCGCCGATTTTCATGCCTGTCTCCCCTTCGATGTTTGATTGTGCGCCGGTCTCGGGTGAGGGCGTCAAGGCGCTTGCCTTCGCAAGGCGGCGCAACCTAGCCTCTCACCGACGTTCAGGCTCAGCCAGTTTCGCTCTGAAATGGCTCATGTCTTTGCTGAACGACAGCGGCTTAGGGGGCCCCATCTCATGGCGACGATCGATTCCCAGGTTCACTGCTACGAGCGCAATCATCCGGGCCGCCCGTGGACCGAGGTTCTGGCCGGGCCGCCGGAGGTCACGGGCGAGGACATGGTGAAAGCCATGGACGCCGTCGGTGTCGACGGCGCGCTGTTGACCTCGGTGTATGCCATGTACCGCTATGACGCGAGCTACGCGCTGGCCGTCCATGCCGCGCACCCCGGCCGGTTCGGGCTGGTGAAGCCGGTCGATCCCAACGATCCCAAGGTCGCCGATACGATCGCCGAATGGGCGGCGATCGACGGCACGGTTGCCGTCCGCATCATGATGAATCCCAGCGTCTCGACCGATGACGCCGACCCCGGCATCAACCGCGTCCTGTCCGCCGCCGCCAAGCACTCCCTCGCGGTCAACCTGATGTCCCGCGGGCGCCTGGAGCAGGTCGGCAAGCTGGCCTCGCGCAACCCCGGCACGACATTGGTGGTCGATCATCTCGGCCTGCATCAGCCGTTCGTGCCGCCGGCGCCACCCCAGCCCTGGACCGAGCTACCCCTGCTGCTGGCGCTGGCACCGCACGACAACATCAAGGTCAAGATCTCGGGCGCCTGCACGCTCAGCCACCAGCCGTTTCCCTACAAGGACATCTGGGATCCGCTCGGCCGCATCTTCGATGCCTTTGGTTTCGATCGCTGCATGTGGGGAACCGACTGGACGCGGGCCGTGGCGTTGTTGACCTATGAGCAGGGAGTCGAGGCATTCCGCGTCACCGATCGTCTGTCCGACAGCGACCGGGCCGCTCTCATGGGCGGGACCTTGCAACGGGTTTACAAGTGGTCGCCCTCACGGGTTTGACCGGCCGCTTACGATAGGTAACCCTACTGCAGGCGGCTGCATTCTTTGACCTTCATCAATGCCGCCAACAAACGGTCGTGGCCATCTTCCCTGAGAATGGGAGCTTGAGCATGACGAACATGATGAAGGCAGCGGTCGTTCACGACCTCGGCAAGCCGCTCGTGATCGAGCATGTGCCGGTTCCCGAACCGGATGCCGACCAGATCCTGGTGCGGATCGCGGCGACCGGCGTCTGTCATACCGACCTTCACGCGGTGAAGGGCGATTGGCCTGTACGGCCGACCGTGCCCTTCATTCCCGGCCACGAAGGCGTCGGCACCGTCGTCGGCGTTGGGCGTTCCGTGAAGCGCGTCAGGGAAGGCGACCGCGTCGGCATCCCTTGGCTGTACACAGCGTGTGGTTATTGTCCTCATTGCCGGACGGGTTGGGAAACGCTTTGCGCCGCCCAGAAGAACACGGGCTACTCGGTCAACGGCAGTTTCGCCGAATATGCCCTCGCCGACCCGAACTATGTCGGCCGATTGCCCGCTGGCCTCGACTGGGGACCCGCCGCGCCGATCCTCTGTGCAGGGGTCACCGTCTACAAGGGCCTGAAAGAAACCGAGGTCAAACCCGGTGAGTGGGTGGCCATTTCGGGAATCGGCGGCCTCGGCCACATGGCGGTTCAATATGCCAAGGCCATGGGGATGCATGTAGCTGCGATCGATATCCATCCCGAGAAGCTGGCGCTAGCGGCAAAGCTCGGCGCCGAGATCGTCCTCAACGCGCGCGACGTCGATCCGGCGCAGGAGTTGCAGAAGCGGCTGGGCGGCGTCCATGGCGTACTGGTCACGGCCGTATCACCGACCGCCTGTGAGCAGGCCTTCGGCGTGCTGCGCTCGCACGGCACCATGGCGCTGGTCGGCCTGCCGCCCGGGACGTTCGCCCTACCCATCTTCGACACGGTGATGAAGCGCATCACGGTCCGCGGCTCGATCGTCGGAACGCGCCAGGATCTGGAAGAGGCCCTGGATTTCGCCGGCAACGGCGCCGTGGCCGCCCATTTCTCGTGGGACAAGCTCGAGAACATCAACGCGATCTTCACGCGCATGGAGCAAGGCGGCATCGACGGGCGCATTGTCCTGCAGCTGCACTGAGGCGAGCCGGCACCGCCGTTCTCAAATCGTCGACCGCAAGGAGGCTTCTCGTGGCCAGCAACACCCAGCAGACGGTCGAGACGCAGAATGCCAGCACGCGGGCCGACCGCAGCGCGACAAAGGCATATCTCGTTGGCGGCGGCATCGCTTCGCTTGCGGCTGCCGCCTTCCTGATCAGGGACGGCCACGTTGCCGGCCACAACATCACGATCTTCGAGGAACTCGACCGCCTGGGCGGCAGCCTCGACGGCGCGGGATCACCGGAGCAGGGTTACGTCGTTCGCGGCGGGCGCATGCTCGAAGGCCAATATCGGTGCACCCACGAACTTTTCGACTCGATCCCGACGCTCGACAAGAAGCAGACGGTTACCCAGGAGATCGTGCAGTGGAACAAAGTCATCAAGACGGGATCGAAGGCCCGTCTCGTGCGCAATGGCCACAAGATCGATGCGCCGGAGTTCGGCCTCAGCGAGCGCCACATTCTCAATCTCGAGCGCCTGGCCATAGAACCGGAAGCGTTGCTGGGCAACAGCAGAATCGAGGAACAGTTCGACGCGTCATTCTTCAAGACGAATTTCTGGCTCATGTGGTGCACCACGTTCGCCTTCCAGCCCTGGCACAGTGCCGTCGAGTTCAAGCGCTATCTCGTTCGCTTCGTGCACATGGTCGACGGGTTCAACGAACTCAAAGGCATCATGCGCACGGTCTACAATCAATACGATTCCCTCGTGCAGCCCCTGAAAGCCTGGCTCGACGAGCGAGGTGTTCGCTATGAGTTGACAGCGAAAGTCGTCGATCTGGTTTTCGGCGAGACCGATGACGCCCGGACCGTTCAACGCATCGTGTATGAGCGAGACGGACAAACATTGGAGCAAACCGTCGCGCCTGGCGACTTCGTCATCGTAACGCTGGGTTCGATGACGGAAGCCTCGACGCTCGGGGCAACCGACAGGCCGGCCGAGACCAAAGGCAAGCTGGATGGAGGCGCCTGGACGCTTTGGGAAACCCTCGCCCGGGGGCGGCCCGAATTCGGCCGGCCGGCCGCTTTCGCCGATCATATCGGCGCATCCAAATGGGTATCGTTCACCGCCACGTCGCGTGATCCCGCCTTCTTCACCTTCTTGCGCGACTTCACGGGAAACGTCCCGGGCGAGGGCGGCCTGGTGACGATTGCCGAATCAAGCTGGCTTATGTCGATCGTCCTGCCGCATCAGCCGCACTTCATCGGCCAGCCGGAAGACGTCAACGTGTTCTGGGGCTATGCCCTTGCCGTCGATCGGCTCGGTGATTTCGTCAATAAGCCGATGGCGCAATGCAGCGGACGCGAAATCATGGCCGAATTGCTCGGCCATCTCAGGATCAAGGACGACGCCGCGAGCATCCTCGCAGCGACCACGGTCATCCCCTGCATGATGCCTTTCATCACCAGCCAATTCCTGCGGCGCCGCAAGGGCGATCGCCCCGAGGTCGTCCCGGAACGCTGTCGAAATCTTGGCTTCGTCGGTCAGTTCGTCGAGCTGCCGGACGATGTGGTTTTCACCGTGGAATACTCGATCCGATCCGCGCAGGCCGCGGTGTCGCGGCTTCTCGACCTCGATAAGGAGCCCCCGCCCGTCTACAAGGGCCAGTTCAGGCCGGGCGTGCTGTTCAAGGCATTCAAGGCGCTGCATGATCTTCACAGATAGGCGCCGCGCCGATGCCCGTTGGGCTCAGTTTCCGGCGTGCCGCATGTCTATGCCCTCCGGTGGCCGCGAGCCACCTTCCAGCTCTTCCAGGCCACGACGGTTCGTCTCAATGCCCCAGATCGCCACGACGATGATCTGGACCACGAGCAGGCCGATCATGAGCCCGAGCACGCCCGCGACGCCGTTGCTCTTGAACAACGCCAGGACGATGAAGGGCGAGACGACCGTGGCGCCGCGCCCCAGCATGTTGCAGAGGCCGTTGGCCCGCAGCCGCACCTCCGTCGGGAACAGCTCCGTGGTGTAGACGCCATAGAGGACCGCGGTCAGGACATAGATGCCAACGATCAGGACGAAGCCCACGGCCAACAGCAGCGTGGGATCGACCATATAGGGGTAGATGGCGCCGGCTGCGATGCTCAGCACCGAGGCGCCGATGATCGTCGGCTTGCGGCCGAAGTGGTCGGCGCACCAGGCGCCGACGGCACAGCCGACCAGCGAGCCGCCGGCCAGCACCATCGTATAGGTCAGCGACCTGGTGATGCCGATCCCCTGCTGCCCGAAGAAAGTCGGCAGCCAATTGACGAAGCCGAAGATCAGCGTGTTGACGGTGATCAGCACGACGCAGCCGACAATCAGCCGCGGCAGCAAGGCGGGGCTGAACAGCGAGGCGAAGGTCCAATCAGGCGTCGGGACGGCGGCGGCCGGCGGCGGCAAGGGCTTGCCATCCGAGACCTCGCGTTCGATCGCCTGCATCAGCGCTTCCGCCTCGGCCGTCCTGCCATTGCTCTCGAGCCAGCGCGGGCTCTCGGGCAATTTCTTGCGTAGATACCAGACGATCAGGGCGCCGACGCCGGCAATCGCGAACATCGGCCGCCAGCCGAATTGCGGGATGACAAGCGTGCTGATGATCGACGTGGCGGGAAAGCCGGCGACGACGATGAAGGCCATGAACGCCATCCAGCGGCCGCGCGAGGACGGCGGCACGAATTCGGTCATCGTGGAATAGCCGACCACGATCTCGGCGCCGAGGCCCAGGCCCATCACGAAGCGGGCGGCGATCAGCCAATCCATGCTGGGCGCCGCCGCCGCGGCGAAGGAGGCGAGGCCGAAGACGACCAGGTTGAACTGATAGGTGAAGCGTCGCCCGAACCGGTCGCCCAGGAAGCCGGCCACCACCGAGCCGATGGTCATGCCGACGAAGGTCCAGGAGATGAACTGCGGGACCTGGGCCAGCACGGCGAACTTCGTCTGCACCGCGGCGCCCAGCACCGAGGCGCCGACATAAAGATCGTAGCCGTCGAAGAACATGCCGGCGCCGATCAGCCAGAAGATGCGATAGTGGAACGAGGATATCGGCAGCCGGTCGAGCCGCGCGCCGGTATTCACCGCTGACGCCATTGGATGTCTCCCCCGGAACGCTCTTCTTGGCGGCCCTCCCCGGATCATTGTCCGCGGACCGTTGTGCACGTCGTTGCGTGCGGCACAGTAATAATGTCACGGGCTGCCGGTCCTGGCCTATCTCGATTTTGTGATGAGCCCGCGTGAATGACCTCCGACAATTCCCCGCTCGACGTCGTGCAGATCGGCAAAGGGCGCAATCTGGTGCTGCTGCACTCGCTGCTTTCCGATCGCACCGCCTTCGATCGCATCGCGCCGCGTCTGGCGGCGGAACGGCGCATCTGGCTGGTCAATCTGCCTGGCTTCGGCGCTTCGGTGCCCGCCGGGCCCGGGCTCGAGCAGATGGCCGACCGCATCGCAGAGCAACTGCCGAAGCTCGGCCTGTCCGGCGACGCCGACCTGCTCGGCAACGGCTTCGGCGGCTTCGTCTCGGTGGAGCTGGCCGTCCGGCACGGTGGGCTGTTCGACCGTCTGGTGCTGGTCGACACTGGCGCCGCCATCCCGCCGCAAGGCAAAGGCGCCTTTCATGTCATGGCCGAACGGGTCGAAAGTGGTGGCATGGAAGCGGTTCTCGCGACGGCGCTGCAACGAATGTTTCCCGACGATTTCCTTGCCGCACATCCGGCGATCGCCGAGGAACGCAAGGCGAGCCTGCGCGCTGCCAAGCCGAATGACTTCGCCGCCGCTTGCCGCGCGCTCGCGCAATTCGACCGACGCGCCAAGCTCGGCACGATTCGCAATCCCACGCTGGTCGTGGTCGGCCTGCGCGACACGGCGACGCCGCCTGCCCTCTCCTACGAACTTGCCATGGGCATTCCCGGAGCCGCGCTGGTCGAGCTGCCGACGTGCGGGCACTCGCCGCACATCCAGGATCCCGAAGGCTTCTGGCAGGCGATCAAGCCTTTCCTGCAACTCGCCGGATAGCGCAGCCGCCATGCCCCACTGGCTCTTCGCCTCGCTACGTGGCTACCGGATGGGATGGCTGCCAGGCGATTTGGTGGCCGGGCTCATGCTGGCGGCGATTGCCATCCCGGGCCAACTCGCCACCGCCCGGCTGGCAGGAATGCCGCCCGAGACGGGGCTCTATGCCTTTGCCGCGGGGTCCCTCGCCTTCGCCGCCTTCGGCGCCAACCGGTTCATGTCGGTCCAGGCGGATTCGACCATCGCGCCGATCTTCGCCGGCGCGCTGGCCTCGATGGCCGTCGCTGGCCCGATGCCTTATGGCCAACTGGCCACGCTGCTCGCCCTCATGGTTGGCGTTGTCCTCGTCACTGTCGGCCTGTTCCGCGCCGGCTGGCTGGCCACCCTGCTCTCAATTCCGGTCACCACGGGATTCCTGGCCGGGATCTCGATCCACATCATCATCGGCGAGCTGCCGACCCTTCTGGGTATCCCCGACGAGCAAGGCCATATCCTGCTGCAGCTCATCCATATCGTCGGCCGCCTTGGGGAGACGAATGTCTACGCGCTGGCGATCGGCGTCGGCGTGCTGGCCGCCACCATCGTCACGGCGCAGATCAGCTCCCGCGTTCCGGGCGCGCTGATCGGTCTCGTCGCGGCGGGTCTTGCCGTGGCCCTGTTCCATCTCGATGCACGCGGCGTCTCCGTCCTCGGTGCCCTGCCGGCGCACCTGCCGACCGTCGCCTTGCCGGCCTTCCCCGATACCGATGAACTGGGCCACCTGGTGCCGCTGGCCCTGGTGATCGCCATGGTCTGCATCATGCAGACGGCGGCGGTGGCCTCCACCTTCCCGTCGGATGACAAGAAGCCCGACGATGTAAGCCGCGACTTCGCCGGAGTCGGCGCCGGCAGCATCCTGGCCGGCCTGGTCGGCGCCTTTCCCGTCGACTCGAGTCCGCCCAGCACCGCGATCGTCCGCGACTCCGGCGGGCGCTCGCAGATCGCCTCGCTCACCGCCGTCGCCCTGATGATCGCACTGGTCGCCCTGGCGTCGGGTCTGACGGTCTATCTGCCGCACGCGGCACTCGCCGGCGTCCTCGTCTATATCGCGCTGCGCATCTTCCGCCTCGGCGAGATGATCCAGATCTATCGCCGAGGCGGATTCGAAATCCTCCTGGTGGCGGCCAGCGCCGGACTGGTCGTCGTCATGCCGATCGAGACCGGCGTGCTGCTCGCCATCGTGCTGTCTTTCATGCACAGCCTCTACAACGTCGCCCGGCCCTACTGCGTGGAATTGGCACGGGTGCCGGGAAGCACGGTGTGGTGGCCGCCAAGCCGGGTCGAACATGGCGAGTTCGAGCCCGGGGTGCTGGTCTTCGCTCCCGCCGCACCGCTCAACTTCACCAATGCCGAACGCATCCGCGCCACCATCGACGCGGCTGTCGCCGCCAAGCGCCCGCCGGTGAAGCTGCTGGTCATCGAAGCCAGCGGCATCATCGACATCGACTATACCGGAGCGAAAATCCTGCAGCAGGCCGTCGCCGACCTCAGGGCGCAAGGTATCGTCATCGCCATCGCCCGGTTGTCGGAGAGGCGCGCTCAGGATCAGGCCGGCCGCTCGGGCCTGGTCGAGGCCATCGGCGCGGACCACGTCTTCCTGTCGGTCGAGGACGCGGTGCGGAAGCTGGGACCTAATCGATCGCCGCCGTGATTGACTCCCCTGCGCCAAGCCACACAATCGTCCCAACCAAGAACGACGACCAAGGGCTGAGGAAACCATGCGCTTCAAGGACAAGGTGGCGCTGATCAGCGCGGCGGCGAACGGCATCGGCCGGGCCACCGCAACGATCATGGCGCGCGAGGGTGCGACGGTGATCGCCGTCGACAATCACCAGGGCCGGTTGGACGAGGCGGTGCCGGCGCTGCGCCAGGCGGGCGGCAAGACGGGCGGCAAGACGGAAGGCAAGCTGGTCGACGCGCTGGACGCTGCCGCCGTCGACAAGCTTGTCGCCGAAGTCGAGCGCGATCACGGCGGCATCGACATCCTGATCAACGCGGTCGGCGGCAGCACGGTGATCGCCAATCCGCAGGCCAGCACCGAGGAACTGACTTTCGCCGACTGGCAGAAGCTGATCGCCTTCAACCTCGACGGCACCTTCCTGTTCACCCATGCGGTGATCCCGGTGATGAAGCGACGGCGCCGCGGCAAGATCGTCAACCTGGCCTCGATCGCCGGGCGGGGGCTCAGTGCCAACAGCTCGAGCGCCTATGCCGCGGCCAAGGGCGGCATCATCGCCTTTACCCGCAAGCTTGCCCACGAGCTCGGACCGGACGGCATCAACGTCAATGCCATCGCCCCCAGCATCACGCTGACCGAACGCATCCGGCCGCACTGGGAGAAACGCTCCCAGGGCTCGCAGGCCGAGGAGATCGAACGCACGCCGCTGCGCCGCGTCGCCGAGGCGGTCGACCAGGCGAACGTGATCTGCTTCCTGGCCTCTGCCGATGCCGATTTCGTCACCGGCCTCACCATCGACGTCACGGGTGGGGTGTAGAGCATCTTGTTCCTCCCCTCGCTCTCGCGAGGGGAGGTGTCCGCGCAGCGGACGGAGGGGTCATGAGGCGTCGATGGAAGACTCCGACCCCTCCGGCCTTCGGCCACCTCCCCACTTCGTGGGGAGGAAATAGGATCTGAGGAGGGAAGCATGGCGGGCAAGGTCGGATTCATTGGGCTCGGCGCCATGGGCGGCCCGATGGCGCTCAACCTCGTGAAAGCCGGTTTCACGCTGGTGGTGAACGACATCGACGCGGCGAAGACCGAGCCCTTGAAGGCCAAGGGCTGCGAGGTGGCCGCCTCGGCGCAAGCGGTGGCGGCGGCGGTCGACCGCACCATCGTCATCGTCGAGACCACCGAGCAGGCCGAATCGGTGATCATCGGCGCGCACGGCATCATCCGCGGCGCCAAACCCGGGCACATCGTGCTGTGCATGGCGACCATCGACCCGTTCGCCGCGCGCAGCATCGCCGACCGCCTGGCGGCGCTCGGCATCGCCATGCTCGACGCACCGGTGAGCGGCGGCACCGGGCGGGCCCAATCTGGCGATCTGTCGGTGATCGCGGGCGGCGCCGCGGATGTGTTCGCCAAGTGCGAGGACCTGTTCGGCGTGATGGGCAGCCGTTCGTTCCATGTCGGCGCGCTGGGCAGCGGGTTGGCCATGAAGCTGGTCAACAACATGCTGGTCCAGGTCAACACCGTGGCGGTGGCCGAGGCCCTGGTGCTGGGCGTCAAGGCGGGACTCGACCCGCAGACGATCTACGAGGTGGTGCGCGTCTCGACCGGCGCCAGTGCGGCGTGGGAGCTGCGCGTGCCACGCATCCTCGCGGGCGACTACGCGCCCGGCGGAACGATCGACATTTCCTACAAGGACCAGGAACTGGAAACCGCCTTCGCCAAGCGCCTGGGCGTGCCGCTGCTGTTGGCCAACCTGACGCAGCAGGTCTACCAGATGGCGCGCGCCCAGGGACTGAAC
>Ga0193726_1000691_pt1 | contig 32279 bp, 25 predicted proteins | sample H2c1metaG_FD_144928 | JGI IMG/M metagenome (GOLD analysis project Ga0193726, IMG submission 144928) | Soil microbial communities from a riparian zone of the East river system, Colorado, United States - H2c1 | ecosystem: Environmental > Terrestrial > Soil > Riparian zone | place: USA: East River... | reverse complement strand
ACCGACAACATAGCCGCTGAGATTGATACCTTAGGTGGCGACCTCGTCTACCTGGAGTTTCTTGAGCACAAGGATACCCGTGATGAGAGCAAGAACCTGGTGCTGCTCGGACCTGAACATCGGTACACCGTCCAGAGCGGCCTGACCGGGGGCCTGCCCTTTCACAGGACGCTCTTCAAGCTTGTCGCCTCAGGGCCAACAACGCTTGCGCCAGGTATAGACAAACTGGAGGTGCGGCTCGAGGCGAGCACTCCGGAGGGAGTGAAGGTGACAAAAACCCTCACCTTCCATCGAGCCGGTTACCAGATCGACATCACCGAGCAGATCCGGAATGGCACGTCGGCACCGATCTCCAGCTCCGCCTATTTTCAGCTCACGCGCGACGGGAACGCCCCGGCGGGTGATCCGCACATGGCGAAAACCTATACGGGGGCCGCACTGTATACCGAGCAAGACAAGTTTCAGAAGGTGGACTTCAGTGATATCGACAAGGGAAAGCTTTCGTCGAAAAAGTCCGATGATGGCTGGATTGCAATCGTCCAGCACTATTTTGTGGCCGCTCTTCTGCCGCCGGATAAGATTCAACGCGATTTCTACGCGAGCAAGCTGGCCGACGACTTTTACTCGGTAGGCGTGAAGGTGCCGGTTGGACCGGTCGAGCCGGGTGCCGCCGCGAGCGTCACAGTCCAGCTCTATGCCGGGCCGCAATACCAGGACCACCTCAAGGCGGTCGCGCCCGGACTGGAGCTGGTGGTGGACTACGGAAGGTTGTCCGTAATTTCGGTACCGCTATTCTGGGTGCTGGAGCGCTTCCACGGGTGGCTGGGCAACTGGGGCTTGGCCATCATCCTTCTGACCGTGGTCATCAAGCTGATCTTTTTCCCGCTGTCGGCGGCGAGTTATCGCTCGATGGCAAAAATGAAGTTGGTGACGCCGAGACTTACGAAGCTCCGCGAGCAGTACGGCGACGACAAGATGAAAATGAATCAGGCGATGATGGATCTTTACAAAACCGAGAAAATCAACCCGCTCGGTGGCTGTCTGCCGATTCTGGTACAGATTCCGGTATTCATCGCGCTCTACTGGGTGCTTCTGGAAAGCGTGGAGTTGCGCCACGCGCCGTTCTATCTCTGGATCAAGGATCTTTCGGCGGCCGATCCCTGGTACGTGCTTCCGACCTTGATGATGGCGTCGATGATCGTTCAAACCAAGCTGAACCCGACGCCGCCCGACCCCGTTCAAGCCAAGGTGATGATGATCATGCCGTTTGCGTTCGGGGTGATGTTCTATTTTTTCCCCTCTGGCCTGGTCCTCTACTGGCTCGTAAACAATATCCTGTCCATCCTGCAACAATGGCAGATCACGCGCATGATTGGTGGGGCAAAAACGCCCGCGGGCGCAAAACTGTAAGCAACGTCTGAGTCGTCAGCGGGTAACGTCTGTGGGAAACGCCTGAAAAGCAATCACATGGCAGGGCCGTCCGTGAGCGACACGATCGCTGCGGTCGCAACCGCGACAGGGCGAGCTGGCATCGGGATAGTGCGTGTTTCGGGGAAGAATATCGAGACACTCACGACTGCGCTGCTAGGCAGTATTCCAGAGGGGCGTCTAGCTACACGAACAATATTCCGCGGCGCTGCTGGCGAGCCGATCGACGATGGCATAGCGCTTTTTTTTCGTGCGCCGGCCTCGTACACGGGCGAGGACGTACTAGAACTGCATGGTCACGGCGGGCCGGTGGTTTTACAGATGGTCCTGCGGCGATGCGTCGAACTCGGAGCGCGTCTAGCTGAGCCCGGGGAATTCACGCGCCGCGCCTTTCTGAATGACAAGCTCGATCTCGCGCAGGCCGAGGCCGTGGCCGACCTCATTGAGGCGGCCACCGAAGCCGCAGCGCGCTGCGCGCTGCGCTCTTTGCGAGGCGAATTGTCCGAGCTCATCGGAAGCTTCTCGAAGCGGCTCGTTGAGTTGCGCGCACTGGTTGAAGCGACGCTGGATTTTCCCGAGGAGGAAATCGACCCCGTTGACCGCGAGGATGCGCAGGGGCGTCTGAAGCAACTGCGGGACGAGGTAAACCATTCGCTTGTACGCGGTCGGCAGGGCGCTGTATTGCGCAACGGGCTCCAGGTCGTACTGGCAGGTCAGCCCAATGTAGGAAAATCCTCGCTTCTCAACCGGCTCGCCGGAGAGGAACTGGCTATCGTGACCGAAATTCCCGGCACGACCCGCGATGCCGTGCGCCAGACCATTCAGATTGATGGCGTGCCCATAAACATTATCGACACGGCGGGCCTGCGCGACACTGCCGATAAAGTTGAAGCAATCGGCATCTCTCGCGCTTGGGAGGCTATTGAACGCGCTGATGTACTGCTTCTGGTTGTGGACGTGCGTGTGGGCGTTACGGACTCCGATCGGGCCATCGTCGCGCGACTGCCCGGAAAGCCGAAACTCGTCACGGTATTCAATAAGATCGACATCGCGGACCACGCGTCAGGGGCCGAAGAGGTCGAGCAGAGCCAGCGCATTTATCTCTCGGCCAAAACCGGGAGCGGGGTGGATACCCTGCGAACCATTCTTCTCAGGCTCGCCGGGTGGCAGTCTGGGGGAGAGGACGTATTTATGGCGCGCGAACGGCATCTTGTAGCCTTGGAGCACGTCGCCGACGCCCTTGATAGAGCTGCGGGCGCGATACAACAGAGCGAATTGTTTGCCGAGGAACTTCGACTTGCGCACACGGAGCTCAACGGAATTATCGGAGAGTTCACCGCAGACGACCTGCTGGGGCAAATCTTCTCTCGCTTTTGCGTCGGAAAATAGAGGATGCGAATTTGCCTTGCCGTCTCCTCGAACAGGTCTTAGACCGCCCAGGATGAAACACAAACAGATTCTTACTGGATTAGCTATTTGCGCCACTGGCGGCGGTCTTTTCAGCGTGCTGCACGCTCCACTGCCGTGGATGATTGGGCCCCTGCTCGCGATGGCTTGCGCGAAATTCTTCGGTGCACACGTTGCATCGCCCAAAGGAGGAAGAGCCATTGGACAGGTCATCATAGGCTGCGCACTCGGCTTGTACTTCACCCCAGTGGTGGCACTCGAGGTCGCAGCGCACTGGTATTTGTTGATTGCGGCAGCAGTGTTCGCGGTGCTCCTCGCTTACGCGAGTGGATGGTTTCTTTCGCGTAGCACGGGTCTCGATGGGACCACGGCACTTTTCGCCAGCGTCCCCGGCGGAGCAGCGGAAATGACCATCCTGGGCGAACGTTTTGGGGCGCGATCCGACCGCGTGGTGCTCGCACAGTCACTGCGTGTAATGATTGTGGTCGTGCTCGTGCCGGTTCTGTTTACGTGGCTTGGCGTGCATGGTGCCGATCCCTACAGCCCAGCGCGACTCGATGTCAACGTCGCAGGCCTGCTCGCGCTGCTCGCGATGGCGGCGGCAGGAGGCGCATTGCTCGCAAAGGCCGGCGTACCAAACGCGTGGATGCTGGGGCCGCTCGCGGTGGCGATTGCCCTCACAGTTGACGAGGTGGGTTTGTCAGCGATTCCGGTGTGGTTGTCCAACGCCGCGCAGTTGCTGCTCGGATGCGCGTTGGGCTCAAATTTCGAGTCCGCCTCGCTCAGGACCGCGTCGCGGTTTATTGTCATGGTATGCATTTCGGTGGCCTTGGCCATCCTGATGTCCGCCCTGTTCGCTTGGGGTATTGCGCTGGCTGGCGCGGTCCCCACCTCTACAATGGTGCTTGCAACGGCTCCGGGTGGCATGGCGGAAATGTGCGTCACCGCCAAGGTACTGCAGCTGGGCGTGCCTCTTGTTACCGCGGCACACGTTGCCCGGGTACTCATTGTCGTAACTACGACCGCGCCGGTATTCCGGATTGCGAAACGGATAAGGAGTGCCTTTAGCGGGTAGCCGGGACGTTTCGGTTTTGGCGGTTAGCGCTTTTGGTGCATTTTCGGTGTTCCTTATATCGTGGTAGAGTTCGCACCCTTAAAGTCCTTTCACGACCGGCGGCCCCGATTTGCAAGGCGCCAAGGTCATCATCGCGAGGCCCCGGAATGAATCAACCTTACGTTCCAGCTATTGACATTGGCGCACCGGGCTACGTTCAGCACAGCGGGGTCAAAGAATGGGTCGCGCGGATAGCGGCGCTGACGAAGCCCGACCGGATTCAATGGTGTGACGGTTCGCAGCAGGAATACGATCGCCTGTGCGGCGAGATGGTCGAGTCGGGCATGTTGAAGACGCTGAATCCCAAGCTGCGGCCCAATTGCTTCCTTGCCCTTTCTGATCCCAATGACGTGGCGCGAACCGAAGATCGGACTTTCATCTGCTCTAAGCAGAAAGAAGACGCGGGTCCCACGAACAACTGGGTCGATCCCCGCGAAATGCGCGCGAAGCTGGACAGTCTCTTTGACGGCTGCATGCGCGGCCGAACGCTGTATGTGGTTCCGTTCTCCATGGGGCCGCTCGGCTCCCATATCGCCCACATCGGTATAGAACTCACCGACTCGCCCTACGTGGTCGTCAGCATGCGCATCATGACGCGCATGAACAAGAAAGTATGGGAAATCCTCGGGAAGAACGGACACTTCGTGCCCTGCATTCATTCAGTCGGCGCGCCGCTTACGCCTGGCCAGAAGGATGCCCGGTGGCCGTGCAGCAAGGAACACCGATATATCGTTCACTATCCTGAAACCAAGGAAATATGGTCGTTCGGTTCGGGCTATGGAGGAAACGCGCTGCTCGGCAAGAAATGCTTTTCGCTTCGCATCGCCTCGATCATGGGGAAAGAGCAGGGTTGGCTGGCCGAGCATATGTTGATTCTCGGAGTCACCCCGCCTTCGGGCGAGAAGATCTACATTAGCGCGGCATTTCCTTCGGCATGCGGGAAGACGAACTTCGCCATGTTGATTCCACCGCCGGCGTTCAAAGGTTGGAAGGTCTCGACCGTAGGCGAAGACATTGCATGGATAAAGCCTGGCAAGGACGGTCGCTTCTACGCGATCAACCCCGAATCGGGATTTTTCGGTGTTGCTCCAGGGACTTCGGAGAAAACCAATCCCAACTGCATGACTATGATCCGGAGCAACACGATATTCACGAACGTGGCCATGACCCCGGAAGGAGACGTGTGGTGGGAGGGAATGACCGATACGCCCCCCGCCAGACTCATGGATTGGCAGGGAAAGGACTGGACGCCCGATTGCGGCCGGAAAGCCGCGCACCCCAACGCGCGATTCACGGTTGCTGCGTCACAGTGTCCATCGATCGACTCGGATTGGGAGAATCCGCAGGGCGTCCCGATATCGGCCTTCGTCTTCGGAGGCCGACGCTCTGATACGGTTCCACTGGTGGCCGAGGCCTTTGATTGGGACTCGGGTGTCTACATCGCGGCGACCATGGGCTCGGAGACCACGGCGGCGGCCACTGGGAAGGTGGGAGTCGTCAGGCGCGATCCCATGGCGATGATTCCATTCGTCGGCTACAACATGGGGGATTATTTCAACCACTGGCTCAAGCTCGGTCGTTCGGTGTCCAAACGCCCGCGCATCTTCTGCGTTAACTGGTTCCGTACTGATTCCAACGGCAAATTCATCTGGCCGGGATTCGGCGAGAACTTGCGCGTGCTGAAATGGATCGTGGAGCGCTGCCAAGGCAAGGGTCACGCGGCCAAGACCCCCATCGGTTACGTGCCCGACTTCGCGGATTTAGAGTGGAAAGGGCTCGAGAGCTTCGACAAAGACAAGTTCAGGGGTGTGAGTGCCGTCGATCCGGTCGAATGGAAGCGGGAGCTGAAGCTCCAGGACGAATTGCTTGAGCTGCTGGGAAGCCGTTTGCCGCGTGAGCTTGCCGAACGACGTGAAACGCTCGGGCGTTCCCTGGGTTGAGATTCCAGTCCAGGGTGGTGTTGAGCTTCCAGGGGTAGCGTATTTAAGAGATTGTTTTCGTTACGAGACATAACATCCCTGCCTGGCGTATCGGTTGTATGAAATAGGTGTTGGAGCCTGTTAGTAAGTTGTGGATTTGAAGTCAGTAAGCTGTGTAGCTAGCGTGGAAAGCCTGTGGGCAGGGCGATGTTCCACGTGAAACACCCTTCTTGATCCGTAGTACTCCCTGCCTCTCGCGCCGAGTCCTCATCTGGACGCCGGATATTTCCGTTTGAAACGCTGTCTCTGGTTACGGAATACCTTTAATATTCGCTTGGTTTCAGCCTGCTTTCTTGGTCAAAGCAATGCAATTTCCCACCCAGTTTGATGTCATCGTGGTCGGTGGTGGCCACGCCGGGACCGAGGCCGCCCTTGCGGCCGCACGGGCCGGTTGCCGGACGCTTTTGCTGACCCACAACATCGAGACACTGGGTCAAATGTCGTGCAACCCGTCTATCGGGGGTATCGGGAAGGGACATCTCGTCAAGGAGGTGGACGCGCTGGGCGGCGCCATGGCGATTGCCACCGACGAAGCGGGGATCCAGTTTCGCATCCTGAACTCGTCCAAAGGCCCGGCGGTTCGCGCGACGCGCGCCCAGGCTGACCGCCTGCTGTACAAGGGCGCGATTCGGTCGCGGCTGGAGAATCAGCCTAACTTGACTCTGTTTCAGCAGGCCGTGGATGACCTCGTGTTGGACGGTGACCGTGTTGCAGGAGTGGTGACTGAGCTCGGCGTCCGTTTTTCCGCCCGCGTGGTGGCGCTGACAACGGGCACCTTTCTGTCCGGGCTCGTCCATATTGGGTTGTCGAACTACAAAGCCGGTCGAGCGGGTGACCCGCCATCGCTCAGCCTCGCTGCGCGATTGCGCGAGCTGAAACTCCCGGTGGGCCGCTTGAAAACCGGAACCCCCCCTCGACTGGACGGTCGCAGCATCGATTTTTCGGCCATGAAGGCTCAGCCAGGTGATGAGCCCGTGCCTGTCTTTTCATTTGTCGGAACACCGGGGATGCATCCTCGTCAGCTTCCCTGCTGGATTACCCACACCAACTCACATACGCACGAAATCATCCGCGGCGGCTTGGACCGTTCGCCGATGTACACCGGGGTGATCGAGGGAGTCGGCCCGCGCTATTGCCCTTCGATCGAGGACAAGATCCATCGATTTGCCTCCAAGGAAAGCCATCAGATTTTTCTCGAGCCCGAAGGGCTCACCACCCATGAGTTTTACCCAAACGGAATCTCGACGAGTCTGCCTTTCGATGTGCAGATCGAACTGGTGCGCAGCATCCGTGGGCTGGAGCAGGCCCATATTCTGCGGCCGGGCTACGCGATCGAGTACGACTATTACGATCCCCGCAATCTGAAAGTATCGCTGGAAACAAAGTCGATCTCGGGCCTGTTCTTCGCGGGGCAGATCAACGGCACTACCGGCTACGAGGAAGCGGCGGCGCAGGGGATTCTCGCCGGTATCAACGCGGCCTTGTTCGCCAAGGGCGAACCTGGTTGGTGCCCACGGCGCGATGAAGCCTACATCGGAGTCCTAGTCGATGACCTCGTCACGCGCGGCGTTTCCGAACCGTATCGTATGTTCACCAGCCGCGCGGAATACCGGCTCATGTTGCGGGAGGACAATGCGGATTTGCGACTCACCGAGATCGGCCGGAGGCTCGGTGTAGTGGACGATGCCCGCTGGGACGCGTTCAATCGCAAGCGCGACGCGATTGAAGGCGAGCAGGAGCGGCTTAAGTCCACATGGGTCAACCCCAAGTCTCTGCCTGCCGACGTCGCAGAGCGAGTGCTGGGCAAGCAGATCGAGCGCGAGTATTCGCTGATGGATCTTTTGAAGCGGCCGGGCGTGAGCTACGCGTCCCTAGGGGAGCTTTCGGAGAAGGGCACACCCGTCGTGGATGCGACCGTCGGCTCGCAAGTGGAGATCCAAGCCAAATATCAGGGATATGTCACCCGTCAGCACGAAGAAATTGCTCGCCAGGAGCGCTATGAAGCGATGAATCTGCCGACTGGTCTTGACTATGGTGGCGTGCGCGGCCTATCGATCGAAGTGCAGCAGAAACTGAACCAGCACAGGCCAGAAACTATCGGCCAGGCATCGCGTATTTCGGGGGTCACCCCAGCCGCGATCTCGCTGTTGCTCGTCCATTTGAAGCGCGGAGTGGGCAAGCCAGAAAGATCGGCCGCATGACAACATTGGCGGCGGGACCCGCGCAGATTGAATCAAACAGACGGCTCGAAAAAGGGTGTGCGGAATTGGGTCTTGCACTAAGCCATGCGGCCAAGAGCAAGCTGATTCAGTACCTCGAACTGCTAGAAAAGTGGAATAAAATCTACAACTTAACGGCTATACGGGACAGAGCTAAGATGGTCAGTGGCCACTTACTCGACTCTCTCGTGGTGATCCCCTACATAGCCGGCAAGGTCCGCATCCTCGATGCCGGCACCGGCGCCGGCCTTCCAGGGATTCCCCTGGCGGTGGCGATGCCGGCTACCCAAGTCGCATTGCTCGACAGCAATCACAAGAAGGCGGCTTTCCTCAAGCAGGCGACAGCCGATCTTCACTTGAAAAACGCTAGCGTGGTGTGCGAGAGGGCCGAATCCTGGCACCCTGCTGAAAAGTTTGATTGCATCATTTCCCGCGCGTTTGCCGAAATCGCCGAATTTATCGGGCTCACAAGGCATTTGCTCGCGCCGGGCGGTGTGTTCGCGGCGATGAAGGGCATCTATCCCTTCGAGGAGATCGAGCGCCTGCCGCCCGACTTCCGCCTGCGAGACGCACACTCTCTTGTCGTTCCGGGGCTCGGTGCAAAACGACATTTGATTTTGATCGAGCGCGCATGACGCGCATTCTCGCTATCACCAATCAAAAAGGTGGAGTTGGAAAGACCACCACCAGCGTCAATCTCGCAGCGGGCCTCGGGCAGTCCGGCATGCGCGTGCTGCTGGTTGATCTCGATCCGCAGGGCAACGCCACGATGGGGAGCGGCATCGACAAGCGCACTCTGAAGACTTCGGTCTATCAAGTGCTGCTCGGATTGGCCACTGCAGATTCCGCACGCCTGAAATCGGAATCAGGCGGCTACGACCTGATTCCCGCCAACCGCGATCTCGCAGGCGCGGAAGTGGAACTGGTCGACCTCGATCACCGCGAATCGCGCTTGAAAAGCGCCCTCGAATCGATCGCCGGAAAGTACGATTTCATCCTGCTCGACTGCCCTCCTGCACTCAACATGCTTACCGTGAACGGACTGGTCGCGGCTGATGCGGTAATGATCCCGATGCAATGCGAGTACTACGCGCTTGAAGGACTTTCCGATCTGGTCAACACGATCAAGAAAATCCGGCAGCATCTGAACCCGAAGCTCGAGATAGAGGGGCTGCTTCGGACGATGTACGATCCTCGCAATGCGCTTGCACAGCAGGTGTCGGCGCAGTTGCAGGAGCACTTCGGAAAGAAAGTGTATGAAACCGTAATTCCGCGCAATGTCCGGCTGGCCGAAGCACCAAGCTTCGGCGCGCCTGCCGTGAAACTCGATCGCGAATGCAAAGGCTCGCAAGCGTATGTCGCCTTGGCGGGCGAGATTCTTTCCCGGAACGGTATCGCCGTAGTCGCATGAAATGGAGATGCCGATGAAACTCAAGGGACTGGGCAGGGGGCTGGATGCTCTTCTCGACAAAGATGGCGAGGGAGGAGCGATTTCCGAGCGGCAGGCCACACTGCGTGTCGATCAATTGCAGCGCGGGCGCTACCAGCCGCGCACGAAGATGGACGAAAGCTCGCTTCAAGAGCTCGCGGCGTCCATCAAGAAGCAGGGACTGATGCAGCCTATTCTGGTGCGACCGGTCGAGCGCGACCGGTACGAAATCATTGCCGGCGAACGTCGCTGGCGCGCGGCGAAAATCGCCGGTCTCGCGGAAGTACCGGCGCTTGTCCGCGACGTACCTGACTCCTCGGCGCTCGCCATGGCGCTGGTCGAGAACATCCAGAGAGAAAATCTCAATCCGCTCGAAGAAGCCGGTGGCGTGCAGCGGCTGATCGGCGAGTTCAAGCTTACGCACCAGGAGGCGTCGGAAGCTATCGGCCGCTCCCGGACCGCAACCACCAATCTGCTCAGGCTGCTGAATTTGCAGAAGGCGGTCCAGGCGCTCGTTTTCGACGGAAAGCTGGAGATGGGACACGCGCGTGCGCTTCTCGCGCTCGACGGACGACAACAGGAAAGCCTCGCCAGGCGCGTTGCAGACCAGGCGCTCTCGGTGCGCCAGACGGAGCACCTGGTCAACGCCATCCTTCATCCCACGGCTAAAGCCAGGCGCAGGTCCGGTACCGACCGCGACATCGAGCGCCTCGAGGAAGAATTGTCCGGAGAGATCGGAACCAAAATCGAGATCAAGCCGGGCAAAAAGGGCGCGGGGAAACTGGTCATCAGCTATTCGAGTCACGATCACCTGGACGATCTCCTGTCCAAGTTCCGCCGCAAGCGGTCTGTTTCCTAGCAGGTTGCGCCCGCACTAGAGAGAGGAATCCATGGGCGCGCGTCAAGTATGGCCCAAAGAGGGGATTTCCCGGATCCCGTACTGGATCTATTCGGATCGGGAAATCTACGCGCGGGAACAGCTGCGCATCTTCTCCGGCCCAAGCTGGAGCTACGTTGCGCTCGAGGCGGAAATCCCCCAGCCGGGCGACTTCAAGCGTACTTTCATCGGCGAAAAACCGGTCGTAGTCGTGCGCGATCTGGAGGGCTCGATCAACGTTGTGGAGAACCGCTGCGCTCACCGGGGCGTGCAATTCTGCCAAAAGCATCTCGGCAACACGCCGGAATTCATGTGTCCCTACCACCAGTGGACCTATGACCTGAAAGGCAACCTGATCGGCGTGCCATTCCGGCGCGGTGTGAAAAAGCAAGGGGGGATGCCGGCTGATTTCGATCCGAAGAATCACGGACTGCGCAAGCTCAAAGTGGCGCGCCGCCACGGCGTAATCTTCGCCTCGTTTGCGCCGGAGCTGGAGCCGCTGGAAGAGTATTTCGGCCCTTCGATGCTGGCGCTGTTCGACCGTGTGTTCGACGGCCGGGAACTCCGTGTACTCGGCTACTCGCGGCAGCTGATACCTGCCAACTGGAAGTTGATGTTCGAGAACATCAAGGATCCCTACCACGCGAGTCTACTGCACGTCTTTCTCGTGAGCTTCGGACTGTTTCGCGCCGATCAGCCGTCGAAGGTACAGATGGACACGACCGGCCGCCACGGTGCGCTCATTTCCTGGAGAGGCGATCAGAAGAAAACCGAACACAATGCCGACATGAAATCGCTGATCGACAACTTCAAACTGAAGGATGCGGCGCTTCTGGAGCCGGTACGCGAGTTTTCCGAATACACCGTGGTGATGACGACCCTTTGGCCCAACCTCATCATCCAGCAGCAGTCGAATACCCTGGCGATGCGTCAGCTGATCACCCGGGGCCCGGGTTCCTTCGAGCTCGCCTGGACGTATTTCGGCTATGCCGACGACAACGAGGACATGACCCGCCGACGATTGCGGCAGGCGAACCTCATGGGGCCGGCCGGGTTCGTTTCGATTGACGACAGCGAGGTGATGAAATTCTCTCAGGAGGGTGTCGCTCCCTATCCCGAGGCAACTGGAGTTATGGAGATGGGCGGGCGAGACTGGAAGGACGAGCCGCACATGGTCACGGAATCTGTGATTCGGGCGTTCTACGCTTACTATCGTCAAGTTATGGATATTTAACCTCATGGTATCCATCAATAAAATAGCGATTAACGAACGTTCGTTCTTTTATATATCATGACTGCAGCAGAGCGCTATCTCACCCTGAATTCCCGGGATCTGCGCCTGGAGCTGGAAGAGCTTTATGCCGCGTATACCGGCTGCCTGGACGAAGAGCGGTTCGAGGAATGGCCGGAGTTTTTTGTCGAACAATGCCTCTACAAGATCATCCCACGCGAGAACTTCGAGCGAGGCTTGCCGCTGGCGACCTGGCTTTGCGAGAGCAAGGGCTACCTCATCGACCGGGTCACTGCAATTCGCAAGACCTCCGTGTACGCGCCGCGCTACATGCGACGAATGGTCAGCGGCCTTCGCGTGCTGGGCTGGAGGGAGGATGTGCTGGAGGTACGCGCGAACTATGTCGCGCTGGAAACGCTGCAAGACGAGCTCACGCGTGTCTTCAACACCGGTCAATATCGCGACAAGCTCGTGGTCGAGGAGGGCAGGTTAAAATTCGCGGAAAAGCTCTGCATCTTCGACAGCCTTCTCGTCCCCAACAGCCTGATCTATCCCCTATAGGAACATGAGCGAAAACTGGATCAAAGTTGCAAATGCCCTGGACGTTCCCGAAGACGGAACGCTGCTCGTCAATCTCCGCGCGGAGCCGGTGTGCTTATACAATCTCGGCGGAAAAATCTTCGCCACGCACGACACCTGCACTCACGGACAGGCGAGCCTCGCCGACGGTTTCATCGAGGGCGAGGAAATCGAATGCCCGCTGCACCAGGGAAAATTTCATATCGCGACCGGCAAGGCGGTGGGCGCGCCGTGCACCGAGGACATTCGCACTTACGCCGTAAAAATCGAAAACGGTGCGGTGCTTCTCAAGGAGTAGGGAAGCCGTGGAGAAAGTCGGTTTGACCCTCGCCATCGGCGATTACGATCACACGCGCGACGTCGCCACGGGCCGTGTACCGGTTCAGGGCGTGAGCCTCAACGTGCTCTACCTTCCTCCGGAGGAAGCGTTCTTTCGCTTCACCTTTTTCCGGGAATGGGAAGTGTCCGAAATGTCCATGGGCAAGTACGTGTCCCTGCGGTCACAGGAAGACAGGGGCATCACGGCGATTCCCGTGTTTCCGTCGCGGGTCTTCCGCCAATCGATGATCTACGTGCGTGAAGGCAGCAAGATTACCCGGCCGGAGCAGTTGAAGGGCAAGCGGATCGGGGTTCCGGAGTGGGCTCAGACCGCGGTCATCTACGCTCGCGGCTACCTTGTTCACCAAGCCAAAGTGCCCCTCGCTTCGGTCGAGTGGGTCCAGGCTGGCGTGAACCAGGCGGGGCGAGTGGAGAAGGTCAAGCTGAAATTGCCCAAGGGCGTGCGGCTCCGCCCCGAGCCGAAGCGCTCGCTCAACGACATGCTGCTCGCTGAAGACATCGATGCGGTTCTTTCCGCACGGCCGCCGCGCGACTTCGGCCGCGGGATCCAGCGGCTGTTTCCGGATTACGAAGCGATCGAAGCGGCGTACTTCAAGAAGACCGGGGTTTTCCCCATCATGCATGTGATCGTCATCAAGTCCGAGGTGCTGGAGCGCCACCCCTGGCTCGCGATGAATCTCTACAAGGCTTTCGAGGAAGCCAAGCGCCGTTCGATCGAACGGCTCTCCGACATCACCGCGTCGCACGCGCCGCTCGCCTGGCTCGTGCCATATACCGAACGTATGAAAAGCCTGTTCGGCGAGGACTTCTGGCCTTATGGACTGGAGAAGAACCGCACCACGCTTCAGGCTTTCGTCGATTTTGCCTTCGAGCAGGGCGTGTGTCACCGTCGCCTCGAGCTCGAAGAGCTGTTTCCCAAGCAGGTGCTGACCTCCTTCAAAATCTGAGATGAGCGCCGACGCCCTCTGGATCACCGAAGCCGAAGTCGTCCAGCTGATGGACCTCAAGGAGGCGATCGCCGCTCTCGAAGCCGCGCTGCGCGAGGAAGCGCGCGGAGAAGCGCAGAACATGACGAAGACCTTGCTGCAATATGGAAAGAACAACCTCCACGCCATCGGCGCAAAGCTCGGGACACTGGTGGGCACCAAAACCTGGACTCACACACAAGGCGGCACTTGCCCGCTGTTATTGCTATGGAGCGCCGAGGACGGATTGCTCGTTGCGGTGATCGAGGCCTTTGCTCTGGGAAATTTACGCACAGGGGGCATCTCGGGCGTCGCGGCAGACTGGATGGCGCGTGAGGACGCCGCCGTGATGGCAATCGTCGGCACGGGAAAACAGGCGCTGGCCCAGGTCGGCACGATGCTCGCGGTGCGGCCGATCGAGCGGCTGCGGGTCCATAGCCCGCGCGAGGATGCGCGGCTGGCGTTCGCGGCGAAGGCGCGCGAGGAATTCGGCATCGAAACCGAAGTCTGCGCCGCGGTGGGCGATGCGTGCGAAGGAGCACAGATCGTGACACTGGTGACGAGGGCCGCGCAGCCTTTCCTCACCGCGGCAATGCTCGAAAAAGGCGCCCACCTCAACGCCGTGGGCGCGATCGCGCCGGATCGGGAGGAATTTGCGCAGGATGTCTTCACGCGCGCCACGCTGATCGCGGTGGACAATCTCCCCGGCGTGCAGCAGCTCTCGCGTGAGTTCATGACGCGCTACTCTTCGTCCGGGTGGCAGGAAGTGATGCCGCTCTCCGGGCTGATCGCCTCCGGTCGCAGGCGCTCCGGCACGGACGATGTGTCGCTGTTCAAGGCGATGGGCATGGGCATATCCGACCTCGCGCTCGGGGTGGAATTGGTGAAGCGCGCGCGCGAGCGCGGCATGGGTCGCGGCATTCCCCAGCCGAAGAAGCAAAAGCCGCGGCTGGCACGGACAAAAAGCGCCGTTTAAGGAGTAGGATTCGATCTCGATCGGAGTGCTCGCCATGAACGACTTCAGAAAAGACTTCCAGCAGATGCAGGGGCAGTTTCTGGATCGCTCCGGACAGGAAGCGCGAGATGAGAACGATTACTGGGCGCCGGTCGTCGTCACCAAAAAAGAAATCGATGCCGAGATCGAGCGGCTGGCGAGCCTGTCCCGGCCGTCAAACGGCCGTCGCGAGTCCTTGATCGTGCATCCGCTCGCCGAAACCAATGCACCGGGCTTTGCGCCGGGCATTCAGGTGAAACTCTCCGTGCTGAAGCCGGGCGAAAAGACCGCGGCGTTTCGGCACAACGCCACCGAAGTGAATTTCTGCATCGGCGGCTCGGGCCACACGCTGGTTGCCGGGAAACGCATCGCCTTTGCGCAATACGATGTATGGAACCACCCTTCCTATGCGGTCTACCGTCATGTCAACGACGGCAAGGATCTTCAGGTTCGCCTGACCTATTCGAACGCGCCTCTTCTTCAGCACATGCAGGTCTATCTTCCGGAGGACGAGCCCGCCGCCGAGCTGCATCCGGTAGAGGACGCGGAGGAGAAAACGCAATCCGGCGATCCGCGTCGCAAGAGTCCCTACGGGATGATCCGCATCGGTGCCGACGGCGGCATGCTGATGCCGTACGAGATTCTCATCAATCCGGAAGCGGTGGTATCCAAGCCCTTGCACTTCCTGTGGAAAGACGTGAAGCGCGAGCTGGACAAGCTCGAGGCTCTTGGCAAGGAGTACGCCGGGCGGCGCCTCTACATGATGTACAACCCCGTCACCGGGCGCACCAACGGCATCACGCCGAATTTTTTCGCGACCATGACGATCCGTCCGCCCAAGATCGTCGACAGGCCGCATCGCCACGTTTCCGCCGCGATCAACTACTATTTTCAGGGCAAAGGGTATTCGACGGTTGCGGGCAATCGCTATGAATGGGCCGCAGGGGATCTCATGCTTTCCGCGCCGGGCTGGGCGGTGCACAACCACGCCTCGTACGACGATTACGTCTACGAGCTCACCGTTCAGGACCAGCCGCTCAATATCTTCATGGAGTCGCTGCTCTGGCAGGAGAACCTGAAAAAGCCGGCGGCGCTCCTCGGGAGCGAGCCGGGATTCGAGACGAACCGCGGCAAGGCTGCGGCGTAATTCCTTCGCGGCGCCCCGGAGCGCTGCGCTATTCCGGCTTGATCTGGGCCTCGCGGGCGAGCTTCGCGTACTTCACGAGGTCGGCCTTCATCACCTCGAGCAGCTGCTCCGGCGTCGTTCCCACTGCTTCGAGCCCGACGGTATTCAGCCTTTCCTTGACGATCTGCGGATCGCGAACGACGCGGTTGATCTCGGTGTTCAGCCGATCGATGATGGGTCGCGGCGTGCCGGCAGGCGCCATCACCCCGAGCCAGACGTCCACGGCATAGCCCGGGAGCGGGCCCGCTTCGGCGATCGTCGGCACGTCGGGCAATATCGCCGTACGCGACGATCCCGCCATCGCGATCGGACGCAGCTTTCCCGACTTGAAGTGGGGCAGGAGCGAATTGACGGCCGCGATCGTGAAATCGATCTCCCCGGACAGCAGCGCAGGGATGATTCCCGCCGAGCCCTTGTAGGGAACGTGAATGACGTCGATTCCCGTCATGGAGCGCAGCAGTTCGACGGCGAAATGATGCGGCGCCCCGATGCCGGCGGTGCCGTACGTCAGCGGACGCGGCGCCGATTTCGTGTACGCGATGAATTCCTTCAGCGTGTGCACCGGCATGCTCGAGTTCACGGTCAAGCCGAATGGAATCGTCGCTACGAGCGAGATCGGCTCGAAGTCCTTGATCGGATCGTAAGGAAGCTTGGCCACCACGGCCGCGCTCATGACGTGCGCCGATTCCGACATCAGGATGGTGTATCCGTCGGCGGGCGCTTTTGCGACGAAGTCGCGCGCGATATTGCCCGCCGCGCCCGGTTTGTTCTCGACCACCAGCGGCTGGCCGAGCACCGGCTGCAGGCGCTCCGCGAGAAGGCGCGAAAGATAGTCGGGGGAACCCCCGGGCGGCAGGGGCACGACGAAGCGTATCGGCCGATTCGGCCAGGGCCCGCTTTGAGCTAGGGTCTCGCCGGCAATAAGCGCGAGGCCGGCGCAACACACCAAAACGATCAAGGATCGTGCCGTTCGCATTTCGTCCCCTTTGCCGGTCGCGCTGGCGGCGATCTATCGCTTCTGGCTCGCGCCCGATGCGCTGATGTTGGTGTCGTATCCCGGGGCGACGCGCACGTCGACGACGCACACCGCTCCGTTCCGCACCGCCTGGATTCCTTTCTCGATCGCGGGCTTCAGCTCCGACGCCTTCGCGACCGGGCCGATGCCTTCCGCGCCCTGCGCGCGCGCCATCATCGCGATGTCGATGTCCGGCCCGCTGATGCGCTGGCCGATCCAGCGGTTCTCCACCGGGCGCGAGCGCTCCTTCGCGACGCGCTCCTGGTGCAGCTCGTCGTTGAAGAAGGAACGATTGTTGGCGACGAGGATCAGGCAGGGAATGCCGTAGTGCGCCGCGGTCCACACCGCGGTCGCGCCCATCAGGAAATCTCCGTCGCCCATGATGGCGACGGGAAGCCGGCCGCTGTCCTTCAGCGCGAGCGCGGCACCCACGGTGATTCCGGGCCCCGCGCCGACGCCGCCGCCGCCCTCCGAGCCGATGTAATCCAGCGGATGGCGGAAGTGACGGTAGGCGCCGTTCCAGCCGAGCGGCAGCCGTGTGATGCTGACGTCCAGGTCTTTTGTTGCCGCATTCAGGGCGTCGGCGAGCGTGCGGATCGAAACCACGTCGGACGCGGCATCCGGCAGAGGCGCGGGTTTCACCGCAACCGCCCCGGGACGCGGCTTCACGGCGTCGAGGAGCAGCGGCACCACCGCGTCCGGCTCGCACATCATGTAGACGTCCACCGCCGGCAAGCCCTGGTAATCCATGCTCCAGCCGCGGTGACTGTGCGCGTCGGGCGAAACCTGGATCACCTTCGCGCCGACCGGGTCTGCACCCCAGGCGGCTTTCATCACGCCCGCAAGATCGACCCAGTCGAGCGACAGCACTACATCGGCCTCGCGCAGCAACTTCGCAGCGTCGGGCGAGAGGAAGGTCGCAGGCGGTGCGGCGTGCAGCGGATGGTCGGTCGGAAACGCCGCACCGAGCTTGATGTCGGTGAAGATGCGCGCGTGGATCTTCTCTGCGAGCGCGACGCGCTCTTTCCAGCACGATTCGCTTCTGGAAACGCGTCCGGCGAGGATCACCGGATGTTTCGCGCCTGCGAGAAGTTTCGCTGCGGTTTCGACGAGGTGCCCGGCCGGCAACACCGGGTCGGGCGCGCGATAGCGCTTTGCGTCGGGAAGCGGCGGAAGCGCGCCGATTTTCGCTTCCTGCAGGCCGGCGTCCAGATTGATGTAGGTCGGCCCGCGCGGCGCGGTGTTGGCGATCTGCGCGGCGCGCAGGATCGCCTCGTACGCCGCCGGCACCGAGGCCGGCTGGTTGTCCCACTTGGTGTAATCGCGCACCAGCGCAGCCTGGTCGGAAGCGGTGTGGATCCAGTCGATCCAGGGACGGCGCTTCGCCGCGTCCCAGGGGCCGGTCGCGCCCAGAACGAGCATGGGGATGCGGTCGCACCAGGCGTTGAAGATCGCCATGCTGGCGTGCATCAGGCCGACGTTCGAGTGCACCACCGCGCCCATCATCCGGTCGGTGACTTTGGCGTAGCCGTGCGCGATCGCCACCGCCGATTCCTCGTGCAGGCACAGCAGCATCTGCGGCCGCGTGTTGCCGAGGTAATTGACGATGCTGTCGTGCAATCCGCGGTAGCTCGCCCCCGGATTCAGCGCGAGGAAAGGAATGTCCAGCGTGCGCAGCACCGCCGCGATGGCGTCGCTCCCCCAGATTTCCTTTTGCTCGGGGCTCGCGACCGGGGATTCGGCGCGCACCGTCGGGGAAAAAGTTTCCTTGGCGTTCATGAGCGTTCCTGTGATCCGGGTGCGCCTTGCGGGAAGCCGATCATAGCTCGCCCCTTATTGATCGCGCAATTGAGGTCGCCGGTACAGCTCTAAGCATGAGCAGCGACACGCACGGCCTGATCAGCTGCGCGGCGCGGATAGCGTCCCCACCGCAGCGAAAAGCGCTTCGACCGCTTCCCGCGGAAGATTGCGCGTGATGAAAACGAGCCGCGAGCGCCGGTCCTCGCCCGACCACGCATCCAGCGTGACCGGAGGGTGAAACACATGCTGGGCGCCTTGCACCAGCACCGGCCCGGATTCGCCCGCGACGTTGACCAGGCCTTTTACGCGCAGCAGATCGGGTCCGCGGAGCGAGGTCAGCACTTGCACCGCGGCCGTGAACGTGTCCCAGGTGAAGGGTTTCTCGAACCAGAGGCAGAACGAGCGGATCGAGGCGTCGTGCGCTCCCGTGCGCACGCGCTTGCCGAGATAGGCGCCTTCGGCGGGTGCTTCGCCCGAGGGCGCAAGCCAGCGATCGAGCTCCTTGGGCGTGGCGCGCGTGCTCTTCGGTCCGACGTCGCGCAGAAAGGCCACGTCCACTTCGCCGTTCACCGCCACCCTGCGTGCCGCGTAGGGATTCATCGCCTCCAGTCTGGCTTCGAGCGCGGCGACCGCGCCGGGTGTCGCGATGTCGCTCTTGGTGATGACGATGCGATCGGCGACCGCGGCCTGCTTTGCTGCTTCGGGCATGGTGTCGAGGTTGCCCATGCCGTTCACCGCATCGACGAGCGTGATCACGCAATCGAGCCGGTATTGCGCGCCCAGCATCCCGTCGGTCTGCAGCGTATGCATCACCGGCACCGGATCGGCGAGCCCGGTGGTCTCGACGAACACGCGATCGAAGTCGATCACCTCACCCGCGCGGCGCTTGATGAAGAGCTCGCGCAGCGTTTCCTGCAGATCGGTGCGCACGGTGCAGCACAGGCAGCCGTTGGACAGCAGCGTCATGCTCTCGGAGGACGAGGCGACGAGCTCGTGGTCGATGCCGACCTCGCCGAACTCGTTGATGATCACGGCGGCCCGGTTCATGCCGGGATCGCGCAGGAGATGCTTGAGCAGCGTCGTCTTGCCGCTGCCGAGAAACCCCGTGATCAGGCTGACCGGCAGCCTGCCCGCCAGGGGATCGGGAGCCTTTGCCGCGCCTTGCGTCAAACCGTCATCTCGAGTGTATAAAGGCCGCCGGCGAAGCGGTCCACGGTGAACACCAGGCCGCGATCGTCGACGTAGACATCGTTCAGTTGTATCGCGCCCGCGGGCGAAAGCTTGGGCGCGCCGGGCACGAAATAGGCGACCTCCTGAGGCTGATAGGGATTGCTCACGTCGAAGGCGCGCACCCCGCCGTTGAAGAAAGTGCCGACGATGATGTTCTCCGATTTCCACGAGCCGGGCACCGGTAGATTCTCATGCAGGTTGTGCGCGCCGAAACGTCCCCCACGGTGGACAAAGGCGTCATAAGGCATGGGAAAGGTGCTGATCGGAACCGGATTGGTCTCGACGCGCGCGTCCACCACCCAGACGAGCTTCGGCCAGTCCTCGCCGTCGTTTCTAACGCATTCGTCGCTGACGATGAGCAGATCGCGCCCCAGGAGCGGCAGCACCGTGTGCGTGAAACCCGTGAACGGCGGCGAGTAGTTCCAGTGCGCGACCAGCTTCGGACGCGACTTGTCGGCGATATCGAGGATCACGGCTCCGCCGCCGATATAGCCGACATAGGCGCGGTCGGGGCGCTCCGGAAAGACGTTGGTGTTGTGCGCGCGATTGCCCGAATCGAACCTGGGATGGCGCAGGGGCGGCGGCACCGAATCGCCGACGCGCGTGCCGGGCAGCCACCAGCGCCCTGCTTCGACGGGCTTCGTGGGGTTGCGCACATCGATGATGCGGTAGAACTGATCGTCCGACGGATGCGTCGGCTGGAAATCCGCAGCGCCCGATGCCATGTGTACGTACTCGCCGTCGACGAACCACACTGCGTGCACGCCGCGCGAATACGGTCCGGAAGCGTCGAAATGCGAAATCAGCTTCGGCTTTTCCGGCGTGCTGATGTCGAAGAGGTCGAAGCCCGCAGGCTTGGTGTTCACCGCGCTCGTCTGATACGCGACCGCCATCACATCGCCGACCACGTCCAGTGAATTGGAGCGCACCTTGGCGTGCGGCAGTTCGGTCTGCACCACGACGCGTGGATTTCTCGGATCGGTGACGTCCACCGCGGTGAAATTCTTCGGAGCCGACTCGTGCGCGAGCCAGAGGATCCTGCGTCCGTCTCGCGTGAGCTGCATGCCCATGCCCTCGCCTATGCCGCCGAAGCCCTGCAGCTCGTGATGCGAGAGGAGCTTCATGTTGAGAGCGAGCGTCTGGTCGGCGCGGGGTTTCATTCCGGGAAGCGATTGAGCCATTCGGGTTCCTGTTGTCGTTATTCGAAGCGGAAGCCGCCAAGCTTCCGGAGTGAAGCCGTAATAGTAACGCCTGCGCCGCCCGCAGACATTCCGGCGTGAATCGTTAACAGCAGTTCGGGTACACTTTCCCAAAACCAAGGAGGAAATCATGCGCAAGGCGTTTTACGTGATGGTCGCGATGCTCCTTTGCGGCGGCGCGCTCGCCCAATCCTGGCCGACCAAGCCGGTCAAGCTCATCGTCACCTATCCGCCGGGGGGCAGTTCGGATCTCCTGGCACGCGTGTTCGGCCAGAAACTGTCCGAAGTCTGGGGGCAGCCGGTAATCGTCGAGAGCAAGCCCGGTGCAGCCGGCTCGATCGGCATGGACTATGCGGCAAAGCAGGCGCCGGACGGCTACAGTTTCGTCGTCGGCAACATCGGCCCGGCCGCGGTCAACCCGCTGCTGACGAAAGTGCCGTACGACGTGGAGAAGGATTTCATCCCGATTTCCCTGATCGCGACCGGGCCCAACGTTCTCATCGTCAATCCGGGGGTTCCCGCGCAGTCGCTGAGCGAGCTGACTGTGCTTGCCAAAGCAAGTCCAGGCAAGCTCAACTATGGAACGAGCGGCCCCGGGAGCATTTCCCACCTTGCCGGCGCGATGTACGCGAACATCACCGGGATCAAGGCGACCGAAGTTCCGTACAAGGGGGGGATCCTCGGCGTGCAAGACCTGGTGGCCGGACACATCCAGTACATTTTCTCGGACTCGCTTCCTGCGATGCAGTTCATCAAAGCCGGGAGGGCGCGGGCGCTCTGTCTCACCAGCGCCGCGCGCAGCCCGATCATGCCCGAGCTTCCGCCGTGCGCGGAAGCCGTGCCCGGCCTCGTCGCGGTGAACTGGTGGGGGGTCTACATGCCGGCGGGAACGTCCAAAGCGATCACCGACAAATTTCACGCCGACCTGGTCAAGGCGATGCAGGACGCGGACGTAAAGAAGAAATTCGCGGACCTCGGTGTGGAGGCGGTCTACAACACGCCCGCGGAGTTCAACGCGTTCATCAAGTCCGAGATGGCGAAGTACGCCAAGCTCATCAAGGAAGCCGGCATCAAGATCGAGTGACAGCCCGCCGCCTTGTGGCGGCACCCCTTCAGCGCCGCGCGCGTTTTCTTTTCGCGCGCGGCTTTCCGGCCATGGCTTCGAGCACCGCGCAGACCGCGCCGGTATCTTCTTTTCCGAGGCCCATCGCCATCGCCGCGTTGTAGATCGGCGCGCTCGCGGCGAACAGCGGCGTCGGGCAGTCGAGTTCGCGCGCGAAGTCGCCGATGATGGTCATGTCCTTCTGCCACACCTCGTTTTTCATCGTGGCGTCGGAGTAGTCGCCTTTCACCATCATCGGCCCGCGCACCTGGAACATGCGCGAGCCGCCGGCGCCGCCCGCCACGACTTTCAGCACCAGCGCAGGATCCAGCCCCGCTTTCATGCCGAGCACCATCGCCTCGGCAGCGGCCACGTTGTGGATGGCGACCAGCAGGTTGGCGACGAATTTCATTTTGGATCCGCTGCCGAAAGGCCCGACGTAGTAGTTCGCGCTGGTGAAGCCGTTCAGCACCGCAATCGTCTTGCGGTAGGCCGCGCGATCGCCGCTTACGTAGATGAGCAGATCCTTGACGCGCGCCTGCGCGCCGGTGCCGCTCAAGGGGCAGTCGAGCAGGATGACGCCGCGCTTGGCCAGGACTTCTCGCGCTGCTTGCTTCGCCGCGATCGGCAGCGTGCTGGTCTCGATCACGATCGTGCCGCGCTTCGCGGATTTGGCGAGTTCGGCGGCAACCTCCGCCAGGGCGCGGGCGGAAGGCAGCGAAGTAATGACGATGTTCGCGCGCCGCGCGACTTCGCGCGGGCTTCTTGCCGCGACGCCGCCCGAGCGCGCATGCTCGGCGCGTCTCTTGGGCGCCACGTCGTAGCCGGCGACGCGGAATCCCGCGCGTCCGAGGTTGAAAGACATCGCCGAGCCCATGATGCCCAGGCCGATCATTCCCACGATCTGCTGCGTCATTTGTTTCGTGCTCCTGTTGATCTCGCAAATACGCTAACATTCTCGCTCAAAAAAGGAGGCGGCGGAGTGGCTGGCTCGGTTTCGAGATTTCTCGTCGGCGTCGACATCGGCGGGACGTTTACGGATTGCGTGGTGCTCGACCGGACCGGGCGTATCACCGCCACCAAGGCGCCTTCGACGCCGGGCAATTTCGCCGAAGGCATGCTCGCCGCGATGCGCGTCGCCGCGGAGCGCCTGGGCCTTTCCTTCGGGCAGTTCTGCCGCGAGGTCGCGGTGCTGACTCACGGGACGACAGTCGGCACGAATGCGCTTATCCAGAGAAAGGGCGCGAAAGTCGGCCTCATCACCACGCGCGGTCACGAGGATGCGATCCACATCATGCGCGGCTCGCGCGGCGTCAGCTCGCGCGACATCGCCAAGGTGGTGCATTTTCCTTCCAGCCAGAAGCCGGCGCCGATCGTCCCCAAGCGCCTGATCGAGGGCGTGTCCGAGCGCGTCGACTGCTTCGGCGAGGTGGTGGTGTCCTTGAACGAATCCGAAGCCCAGGCCGCGATCAAGCGCCTGGCGGAAGCGGGCGTCGAGGCGATCGGCGTGTGCTTTCTCTGGTCGTTCAAGAATCCGACGCACGAGCGGCGCGTAAAGGAGATGATCCGCGATCTTGCGCCGCGCGTATTCGTGTCCTGTTCGATCGACATTGCGCCCAAGTGGGGCGAGTACGAGCGCGTGACCGCCACGGCGCTGAATGCCTACATCGGCCCGGTGATGGCGAAGTACCTCGGCAACCTCGACGCGCAGTTGAAGGCTTCCGGGTACGCGCAGCCGCTGCAGATCACCCAGTGCGGCGGCGGCTCGATTTCGGTCGACCATGCCATGGAATCGCCGCTCCTGACGCTCGACTCGGGTCCCGTATCGGGCGTCACCGGTTCGCTCTATCTCGGCAAGGTGATGGGCGTTCCGAACATCATCACCACCGACATGGGCGGCACCTCCTTCGACGTCGGCATCATCCACGGCGGCAAACCCGAATATTCCTTCATCTCCAACGTCGTGCAGTACGAATATTTCCTTCCGAAAGTCGATATTCAGGCGATCGGCTCCGGAGGCGGCTCGCTCGCGCGGGTCGACTCCGTTTCGAAAACGCTGAGCGTGGGCCCCGAGTCGGCGGGCGCGGATCCGGGCCCGGTGTGCTACGGCAAGGGCGGAACGATTGCCACCGTCACCGACGCGGACGTGGTGCTCGGAACCATCAATCCGGACAATTTCCTCGGCGGTCGCATCAAGCTCGACCGGAAAAAATCGGTCGATGCCGTACAGAGCATTGCCGGCAGTCTCGGCCTCCCGCTGATGCAGGCGGCAGCGGGCATAGCGCGCATCGCCGAGTTCAAGATGGCCGACATCATCCGCAAGATGACGGTCGAGAAAGGCTTCGACCCGCGCGACTTCGTGCTCTTTGCCTTCGGCGGCGCCGGGCCCGCGCATGCCGGCGTTTTCGCTTACGAGCTCGGCGTGCAAAAGGTCGTCGTGCCGCAGAAGGAGATCGCTTCGACGTGGTGCGCCTTCGGCGCGGCTTCCGCCGACATCCTGCACGTCTACGAACAAGTCGACATCCAGACGAGTCCCTTCGACGCGGCGCGCGTGAACTACGCGCTCGATTCGCTGGAGCGGAAGGCAAGCGCGCAGATGGACCGCGACGGTATCGCGAAGCCGCGCCGGCATTTCCAGTTCTCGCTCGACATGCGCCACCGGGGCCAGATCAACGAAGTCGAGGTGACGCTGCCGGAGAAGCGCGTCAAGGCATCCCTGTGGGAATCGTTGCACAAGCGCTTCTATGCGCGCTACGAGCAGCTCTACGGGAGCGGCTCGTCCTACGGCGAGGCGCGGCTGGAAATCGTGACGTTGCGCCTGCGCGCCACCGCCGCGACGCCGCGCCCGAAACTCTCCGCGACGAAGAGGACGAGCGCGAAGATCGATGCGAAAGCGGGCCGCGGCAAGCGGGAGATCTGGTGGTCCGACCTGAAAAAGGCGGCGGCGACGCCGATCTACGACGGTGCGCTCCTCGTCCCGGGGAATGCGATCAAGGGTCCGGCAGTCATCGAAACCACCGATACCACGGTCGTCGTGCATCCCGGACGCCGCCTGCGCGTGGATGCGTTCGGCAATTTCGAAATCAATTTCGGGAAGAACAAGTGAAAACCTATAGGAACCGTCGTCCCCGCGGAAGCGGGGACCCAGTGACTTTGGGATTGACAGACGCTGGATTCCCGCTTGGGCGGGAATGACGGAGCAAGGAGACACACAGATGCCTAAAGTCAGTGAGATGAAAGACGCCGTCTTCGACGGCAGGAAAATGGGCTATGTGCCGCCGAAAAAACTCAACATCTCCCAGAAGCTCAAGCTGCACAGAAAGAGCGCGAAGAGCATCGACCCGATCACCTACGAAGTGATCCGCCACAGCCTGTGGCACGTGAACGAAGAGCACGGCGCGACCATCCAGCGCCTGTCCGGGTCGCCGGTGGCGATGTATGCGCTCGATCTCAACCCTTCCATCCTCACCGAGGACGGCGAGTTCGTTTATTTCGGGCCTTACATGCAGTACATGTCGGGCGTCACCGACACGCAGGTGAAGTGGGTGCTCGAATACCGCAGCGACAATCCGGGGATCAAGGACGGGGACATGTTCCTCGCCAACGACCCCTGGGTGGGCGCCGCGCACCAGCAGGATGTGATGCTGATCTGCCCGGTATTCTGGAAAGGCGAGCTCTTCTGCTGGGTTACGAACTGCCTGCACCAGTACGATCTTGGCGGCATCACGCCTTCCTCGTTTTGCGGCTCGGCGGAGAACGCCTTCGAGGAAGGCATCTGCATTCCGCCGGTGAAAATCATCGAGAACAATGAAATCCGCCGCGACATCGAAGAGCTTTACCTGCGCTCCTCGCGCAAGCCCGAAGCCGTGGCGCTCGATTTCCGCGCCCAGCTCGCCGGCAATATCACCGCCCGCGACCGGGTGCTGGCGCTGATCAGGCGCTACGGACCCGAGGTGGTGAAGGGCGTGATGCGCAAGATCCTCGACAACGGCGAGCGCGCTTTCCTCGACAAGTTGAAGCGCCTGCCCGACGGCGTGTGGCGCGAGCGCAGCTACGTGGAGTGCTGCCGTCCGGGCGACCGCCGCACCCACCAGGTGATGCTGGCGCTGCGGAAGAAAGGAAACAAGCTCACATTCGAGAACGACGGCACCGCGCCCCAGGACGGCGCGATGAACGCCACTTACTCCGGCTGGCGCGGCGCGATCATGGTGGCGCTCAATCAGCTCCTGTGCTGGGACCAGTATTTCTCGATCGGCGGGGCGCTGCGTCACGTCGAGTTCGATCCGACCCCGGGCACGTTCAACTGCGCCAATTTCCCGGCCTCGGTCTCGACCGCGCCGATCCAGGCCATGGAGATCTCGCTTTATCCGGCCTACAACGTGCTCTCGAAGATGATCCACAGCGACGCGCAGATGCGCAAGGACATCATGTGCATCGGCGGCACCAGCCAGTGGCCCGCGACCATTTTCCGCGGCACCGACCAATGGGGCGGGAGCTACGGCTATATCCTCGTCGATCCGATCGGCGGGGCGATCGGCGCCTTTGCCACCGGCGACGGCATTTCCACCGGCGGGCAGTCGAGGACGCCGATCTGCAAGCTGCCCAACGTCGAGCACACCGAGCAGACCTTTCCGCTCCTGTTTCTCTACCGCAAGGAAGTGATCGATTCCGGTGGCGCGGGAAGATATCGCGGCGGCTTGTCGGCGGAATCCTGCTTCATCCCGCACGGTACCGACGTCATCACGCAAGATACGCTCTCGTCGGGGAATGCGATTCCCACCTCGCCCGGAATGATGGGCGGCTATCCCGGCTCGGTGAATGTCTACAAGTTCAGGCGCGCCACAGACATTTTCGAGCGCCTCGAGAAGCAGAACATTCCCAACGACATCGCCGAGGTAAAAGGCGAAGAAGTCACGCTGCAATTGCGCCAGGAGAATTTCCTTCAGAAGCCGGCCGACGTGTACGCCGTGATCTGGTCCGCGGCGGGCGGCTTCGGCGATCCGCTCGAGCGCGACCCGGAAAAAGTGCGCGAGGACGTGGTCGACAACCTCTCCGTCTCCGTCGCCTCAGCGCAGGAAATCTACGGCGTGGCGATCGGCGCCGATGGCAGGGTCGATGGCGCAGCCACGAAGAAGCTGCGCGCCGAGCGCCGCGAGGCTAACCGCAGAAAGGACGGCGAGGTGCGGAAGCTCAACGGAAAAGTCATCGCGCGGGTCACCGACAATCTGGAGCTGCGCAAGGACAACGGCAGCCTGCGCCTTTGCTGCGCGAAATGCGCCGCGGATCTGGGCCCGGCGCGTGCGAACTACAAGGATAGCTGCGTGCGGCGCGAGTCGGACGTCAGCGCTGCGAACCCCAACATCGGCGACTACAAGCGCTACATCGACGACCGGCCGGTGTTCCGCCAGTTCTTCTGCCCGGGCTGCGGAGCGCTCGTGGAAAACGAGATCGCGCGCGCCGATGACGAGGTGCTGCGCGACATCGAGCTCGACCTGCGCTAGAGCGGCGGTCCGCGCGAGCATAGTCCAAGGAGAAATCATGCTGCACGAGCTTCGCATCTACCACGCCATGCCGGGACGGCTTCCCGATCTGAACCGGCGCTTCGAAACCATCACGATCAAGCTGTGGGAAAAGCACGGCATCCGCCCGGCCGCTTTCTGGACGACGCTGATCGGGGAGTCGAACCAGGCGCTGTATTACATCCTCGAATGGGCTTCGCTCGCCGAGCGCGAGACGAAATGGAACGCGTTCCAGGCCGATCCGGAATGGCACGCGAAGCGCGCCGAGAGCGAGAAGAACGGCGCGTTGGTCGAGCGTCTCTCCAACACGATCCTGCAGCCCACCGCCTACTCGAAGATGAAGTGAATGCGTGCCGCGATGACGACTGCCACCTCTGCTGCGCTTCCGCGCCGGTTCGACTGGCAATGGGTTGTGATAGGAATTTGCGTGGCTTTCACGGTCTACATCGCCGTGATTCCGCTCGCGTTCCTGCTCTGGCAGAGCTTCTTCACACCGCAAACCGCAGCCAAGGCCGCCGAGTTCACGCTAGGCAACTACGCCACGGCGTATGCCAGCAGCGAGACCTTGCGCCTGTTCTGGACTTCGCTCAAATTCGCGTTCGGCGCGTCGCTCTTCTCCTTCGTCGTGGGGACGACGCTCGCGTGGATGAACGAGCGCACCAACACGCCCTTCAAGACGCTCTTTTTCGCGCTGTCGATCATTCCGCTGATCATACCGGGGGTCCTCTTCACGGTGGCGTGGATCCTGCTCGGGAGCCCCAAGATCGGCATCATCAATCTCGCGCTGCAAGACGTGCTGGGGCTGGAGCAGCCCCCGTTCGACGTCTATTCGCTCTGGGGAATGATCTGGGTGGATGGCCTTCACTATTCGCCGATGGCTTTCCTGCTCATGACCGCGGCCTTCCGCGCGATGGACCCTTCGCTCGAGGAATCGGCGACCATGAGCGGCGCCAATATTTTCCAGGTCGCGCGGCGGGTGACGCTGAAGCTCGCCTGGCCGGCGATTCTCGCGACCCTGCTCATCCTCTTCGTGCGCGCGATCGAATCCTTCGAGGTGCCGGCGCTCCTCGGCCTGCCGGTCGGAATCCAGGTATTTACGTCCTCGATCTACCAGGCCGTGCACCGCTATCCCAGCCAGATCGGGCTGGCCTCCGCATACGGCATGACCCTGCTCGTGATCACCTCGATCGGCGTGTATTTCGTCTCGCGGCTCTCGAGCCGCGGCAACCGCTACGCGACCATGACCGGCAAGGGTTTCCGGCCGCGGAAGATCGACCTCGGTCCGTGGCGCTGGCTCGCTGCCGCCATCTTCGCAGGCTACTTCGTACTGATCGTCGCGCTGCCCTTCGCGGTGCTGCTGTGGTCGTCGTTCCAGAAATTCTATTCGGTGCCCTCGATGCAGGCGCTGCACAACCTCACCCTCGATCCCTACCGCTTCATCTTCACCTATCCGAACCTCGCGAGCTCGGTGTGGAACACCTTGCTACTGTCGTTCGGCAGCGCCACGCTGATCATGCTGGTGACCTCGGTCATCTGCTGGATCGTGGTGAAGACCAAGCTCCCCGGGCGCTGGCTGCTCGACAACGTCGCGTCGCTGCCCATGGTCTTCCCCGGGCTGGTGCTGGGGCTTGCGATCATGATCTTCTACCTCAACGTCGACATCGGCGTATACGGCACGATGTGGATCATGTTCATCGCCTACGTGACCCGGTTCATGCCGTACGGGCTGCGCTACAACACGACCTCCATGCTGCAAATCCACAAGGAGCTCGAGGAATCGGCGGCCATGAGCGGCGCTTCCTGGGCAACGACATTTTTCCGCATCATCGTGCCCCTGCTGAAGCCCGGCCTTGTCGCTGGCTGGATCTATGTAATGATCGTTTCGATCCGCGAGCTCTCGAGCTCGATACTGCTTTACAGCCCGGGCACCGAGGTCATTTCGATTGTAATCTGGGAGTTATGGGAGAACGGCCAGTACGTGGAACTGTCGGCGCTGGGTGTGCTGTTCATCCTGGCGCTGTTCGTCCTGGTGATGCTCGCCCAGTGGCTGGGCGGGAAGTTCGGCGTCAGGGAATGATCCGGAGAATCGTATGCTGAAAGTGGAAGGGCTTTTCACGGAATACCCGAGCGATCGCGGCGCGGCGGTGAAGGCCGCCCAGGACGTGAGCTTCGAAGTGCCGAAAGGAAAGTTGTTCACGCTGCTGGGACCGAGCGGCTGCGGCAAGACGACCACGCTGCGCTCGATTGCCGGGCTCGAGCGCCCGCGCGCCGGAGAGATCAGCGTCAACGACCGTGTGGTGTGCTCCTCGAGCAAAAACATCTTCGTCGCGCCCAACCGGCGCGGCTTCGGCATGGTGTTCCAGTCCTACGCCATCTGGCCGCACATGAACGTTTTCGAGAACGCGGCCTTTCCGCTGGAAGTCGGCAACCTCAAATTCTCCAGAAAGGAGATCCGCGACAAAGTCGAGCGCGTCCTGACGGCGGTGCAACTGGAGGAGTTCGCCGACCGCGAGGCGACCCGGCTCTCAGGCGGCCAGCAGCAGCGGCTCGCGCTCGCTCGCGCCCTCGTCATGGAGCCGGAGCTGCTGTTGCTCGACGAACCGCTGTCCAACCTCGATGCGAAGCTGCGCGAGCGCATGCGCTTCGAGCTGAAGCGCCTGCAGCGCGAGCTGAAAATCACCACCGTCTATGTCACCCACGACCAGAGCGAGGCGCTGGCGCTGTCACATGCGATCGCCGTGATGAACGAAGGCCGCATCCAGCAGATCGGCACGCCGCGGGAAATTTACGAGCGGCCGCTGAACCGGTTCGTCGCCGACTTCGTCGGGACGACGAATTTTCTCGAGGGCACTGTTCTCGCGCGCGGCGCCGATCCCGGCTACTACCGCGCGGATACCGAAATCGGCCAGCTCGAGATCCTGTCGAACGAAGAATTGCGCAGCAACGACCGGATCGTGTTTTCTGTGCGCCCTGAGGACGTCGAACTGCTCGAAGCGCGGCCGGAGGGTTCCAACGTCTGGGAGGGGCGCGTCGACCAGAAAGTATTCCTTGGCGAGTTTGCCGACTTCCAGGTCAAGGTGGGAGAGCGCATTCTGCTCGCGCGATGTCATCCCTCGCTGCGCACGCGCGTCGGCGACGCCATTTTCGTGAAACTCCATCCGGAAAAATGCGTGGTCGTCAAGGCCGACTGATGGCGTCCACGTCCAAACTTTGCTGACGCCAATGAAAGATGATCATCCTGTCCCGACATCATCGCTTGCTGTCGCTGCCCAAATCTATCTGGAACCGTGAAATCCTCTTGAGCGCGCCCGTAGCCCGGTCGAACTGGGCGTAAAGCTCCATGTCGCGGACTTTCCACTCGCGATAGCGCCAGGACCATATCTCCTCATCATTGAGCGCGGAAAAGCTGATGTCCCGCGGTTTGCCGACCAGCCGGCGCACTTCGTCGCGGGACATTCCCGCGTGAAGCCTGGAGATATATTCCTCGCTTAGCACCTGCCGGACTTCCCGCACCGTGCGGTCGGGCGCCAGGGTCACCATGTAGGTTTCGGTCCCCAGAGGCCCGCGCGGATATTCCCAGGCTTCGGAGCCGTCGGGGTTCTTCCAGATGCGCGCTGGCGCGCCCACCCGTGCTTCGAGCTCCCGCACCGATGTCCCGGGAGAAACGCCGGGAAAATTCGCGCATCCCGCAAGCATCGCGACCCAGGCAAGGAGAAGAGGGGTGCGGCGGGGAATCGGCATCTTGATAGGGCCCAATGAGACGAAATGCGATCAGGTACTCGGTAAAAAGCTCCCGCTTATACTCGGCAAACATCGCCGTCTATTCCCGTATTCCTGGCCTGCCGGCGATCCGGGGTAACGATACGCCGCGCCGCTAAGATTATCAGCTCAGCGTGAGCCTGGCAGGCCGCCAACACGACCGTTGTTGCATTGCCGCAAGCGGCGTCAAGCGCGAGATCAGCCGAACACTGTATATAGCTGCGGCGCTTGGTTTCCGATTGACAGCCTCAGGGTCGGTTGGTAACGTTTTGCAACAATTTTAAAGACCCTGTCCCGCATGCAGGAAACCTGCGGGCCAAGGGGGAAGAGGAGTCCGCGGAAGAGCGTCCGAATCGCGGAATTATAAACGGAAGAGGATGGAGGAAACGATGAAGATGAACAGAAAAGCAATGGTCCTGGCAGTCGGGGCGGCGCTCGCCGCGCCCAGCGCTTACGCGCAAATCAAGAGCCCGGCGGGAACGGACTGGGAATTCTACGGCAAGTTCTATCCTGAGATCGCGCACACCAGCAGTTCCGGAGCGACTGCGCCGGGCACCACCGGGTTGTTTACCTTTGTCAATGCGCTCGGCGCCAATGGAATTGCACCCGGCAATAACAATGCGATCGTATCCAAATGGGAGATGCTGATCAGCAATACCTACCTCGGATTCAGGGGCTCCAAAGACATCGGTCACGGCGGGAAGGCGATCTGGCAGCTGGAGCAGACGGTCAACATCGACGAGGGGAACACCACAGCGAGCTTTGCCAACCGCGACTCTTTTGCCGGTCTCGCCTACGACTCATGGGGCACGATCAGACTGGGCAACATGGATACTCCGTTCAAGAAAAGCGGCAACGTGCTCGGTTTTCTCGGGGTGAACAGCGGTAACTTCGTGTCGGGACCCAAC
>Ga0193726_1000690_pt1 | contig 32280 bp, 34 predicted proteins | sample H2c1metaG_FD_144928 | JGI IMG/M metagenome (GOLD analysis project Ga0193726, IMG submission 144928) | Soil microbial communities from a riparian zone of the East river system, Colorado, United States - H2c1 | ecosystem: Environmental > Terrestrial > Soil > Riparian zone | place: USA: East River... | reverse complement strand
TGAGGGTCAATTTGCGAGGCACGCGTCAAGATCTCCTGGTTTCTGATTTAAATGGTTCGGGGCGGTAGGGTTGATAGCGCAAACGCCCTCGTTTGCAAGTGGGGCGGCTCACCCCCGAGACTCTCGAAAGTCGTGTAAGCTTTGCCGTTCTGCCCCGGCGTTGGCGGCTTATCTTCCCGACGGCAGCATCCGGTCGATCGCAGATCGCCAAATGCCTTGTGCAGCGTCCGTCGAAAGGCCCCTAGGATGGCTTGCGCCAGCAGTATCCGAAGGCGACCGTGCAGGACGGCGCGGTCGTAGTCGCGGGCTACTCGCCCCTGTCCCTGCGGCAGCAGGTGTAGTTCCAAGCGGGAGCGGAGCAGAACCAACGCGTAGACTGCAAACGAAATACGCAGCTGAATTACCCCGCTTTCACTCGGATGCCGGCCGGCCGCGCAATAGGGACCTCAGCTCAGCGCGACCCGGTCCTCGACGATAGCCTCGCCTTGAGCGATAAAAGATAGGCCCTGATGGATCTGGCGAAGATCGCGCGCATGCTGCCGGCCGATCGCTTCGAGCACAGCGGCAGCATCGATCACCAGGTGAAGCAGGAGCACACCATCGATATCGAGGCGATGGCGCCCGAGGAGCGCGACCAGCTGCGCGAACTCCTGCTGACGTCGGTGCGCGCCGGCAAGGCATCCTGAAGTTCGACTAAGATCCCAAAAATGGCGAGTAACATTTCGTACTTGGGCGACCAACAGGCAAAGCCATCCATGCACTTCTGGAAATTCCCAATAAGAAGCGTAGTCGGTAGAGGCGTTCGGATCTGAACGTCCATAAATCGAAGTCATTCTCCGCCCTCCGATGATATGGCTTTCAGTCAAGGTGGTGAAACAGCAATTGAAAACGCAAGTCAGGCAGCGGGTGTAGCGCGATCGATGACGTCCAGCCTTTGCGGTGACGCCACCTATGTCACAATCTAGGCTTCCTAGGCTTCACCAGACGCCGGCCGGCTTTGAGTGGCTTGGGTGGCTTTGCCCCGGGCAGCGGTTCAACAAAGAGCTCACCAAGTCTGGCACCGAGCACCTTGGCAACACGTCCCAAGATGACAACGCCAACATTGACGGCACCGCGCTCCACCTGTCCGAGGTAGGCCGGAGCAACGTCCGCCTCCGCCGCAAGCTCCTCAATCGTCAGGCCACGCTCCACCCGCAACCGGCGGATGTTCCAGCCGACAAGCTTCTTTGCCTCCATCCGGAGAAGCCATCAGCTTGCCAGTATCTAATACAGTCGCTATATAGACTATGAACGCATCGATGGTGGACAGTTCTTCTGGGCCTGCGGTCTTGGTCGTGAGTACCCGTTGTCCTTTCCGACGGCCGGCGCAGAAGGCGCAACTCAAATGCGCGCCTCAAAACGGCGGCGAAGCCGTTGGCATTCGTCGAAGACGTGATGCGCGCCACGTTTGCGGTCTTGGAGATGCACATGCGTAAGCGTCCACATCTCGTCGTTTTGACAGAGCTTGTTGCGCCAGCGCAAACACCGGTGGCTCAAAGCAAGACAGCAAGCACATTCGCTCAGGGACTCTCTCTCTCTCTCTCTCTCTCTCTCTCTCGAGGAAAGCTTGTTAGCGAGAGTGGCATGTCGCCATGGAAAACGCCGCGTACAGTCGCGCTGCGTCACCTGCCCGGACGCCCTTGCCGAATATGAGGCAGACAACCTGTGCACGGCCCTGACCTTCACGGGCATCCGCAGACAGCGAAGCCATTTACCCCGACGATGGCCTAGGGTGCGGCCTCACGGTCACCGTCGACATGGATCACTGACCGACTGTCACCCACGCAGCCGGCTGATCGCAAAAACCCAAAGGCCCGAATAGCTGGAGAAAAAAATAATCTCTCGAAGTACGGCCATAGGCCTCCCTTCATCGCTGTCCGCACTGACGATCGAGCACGCAGACGACAGGCCCGTCATCGTGATCACGAGCTACTACGGTTGGGAGATTCGCCAGACGCGAGCGCAACCGATTGCCTATCACTGCCCGGGCGGAGGTTAGCCTAGACTCCGCTAGTTGCAAATTCATAGCGCCAGGAAAATGGCGCCCCCAACTGAAGGAGATCCTCAACGACGCGATGACGCGTGTTGATGTAGCCGTAGCAGAGCACCTCAAGAAAGTCGAAAGCCTGATGTCGATTTCAGTGCACGGAGTTGCAAGCGTACTTGTCGCGAGTGAAGACCAAATGATCGATCAAATCAAAGAACACCTAGAGTTCTGGCTCGTCACCACTCATTTGGCGTAGAACGAGACGCTTCGAGATTTTTCTGCGCTATGCCTCGCACCAAGTACTACAAGCGGCCGATTCCGGCAGAGATTCAGGGAGTCGTGGTTGACGGAAAAAGGCTCGGGAGTACCCTGTACGTGCCACTTCGAAACGGTATGACGGTAGCGGGCGCGGCTGCGTACCGCGAACTTCTGATTAGTCGAGCTCACCAGTTGTTGAACGTCCGCCTAACTGAGCCAGACGCATGGGAACTCGCTACGTCAATCTGCGATGCCCACGCTGCACTCCGCAAACAGGGCATGAGCTACTATGAGGAGTTTAAACTCGCTATTCTAGGACGTGGTCCAGATGCTCGTGAGTGGCTGCGCCGGATGGGCCTTCAGTTGAGTTTTGAGGATGAAGCTAAGGTCGCTCAATGGATCGAGCGGGTCCACAGCCAGCGCTTGCGATTGAATTTGGTTGCCGAGTTGGTGGCTCTGGACGATCCAGGAGCCTTGCGGGGCGAACCAGTCGCCGAACCCAGTACTAAGACTACGCACTTCAGTCAGGTACAATCGACTCGCATTGCGGCTGGAAAAAGGCCTCTCCATTCGGAACTAACAAGGCAATTTCTTGGGGTGAAGGAACGCTCCATGGGCTACCGCCGAGCGTTAGCGCAGTTTCGAGAAATTTGTGGCGACAAGGACGTCGCAGTCTACACCATCGATGACTGTTGGACGTTCCGAAACTGGCTAAGCGATACCAAAGACGAGAAGAAGAGCCAACCACTTGCCGGTCAAACCAAAAACAATAAGCTTAGTGCAGTGTCGTCGTTGTTCTGGTTCTCTATCGAGCGGCGCTACCGCAATGACAACCCTATGCGGGATGTGAAGTACTACTCGAAAAATGAGAACCGCAAGAAATGTCGTCGACTCTACACGGAGCACGAGCTGGCGCGATTGTTCGTAGCTGGTAAGCGCCAGAAGGAGTGGCAATACTGGGCTCCATTGCTCGGTCTTTATGCTGGTCTGCGCCTTCGTGAAGCGTTGCAGCTTCGGCCCCTTGATGTATCTGATAATTTTGGTACTTGGCACCTCATTGTCCAGCCAGGCCGCGGGCAACGCGTAAAGAGCGGCCAGACCCGCTTAGTGCCGCTTCATAGTGAGCTTATCCGACTTGGATTCATCGAACTGTACCAGGAGGCGGTGAAGGAGGGTCGCGATTGGCTGTTTTCAGACCTACCTCTTATTAAAAGGCCAGGCCGGGCGTTCAAAGCTGCCGATGTGGACCGGATTGCAGTTCCAAGCACAAATTCCGCGACCCAATGGTTCGGGCGCTACTGCAACCGGTGCGGTGTGACTGACCCCAACGTGGACTTCCACGCCTTGCGGGCTACGTTTATCACTTACGGTAGTCAACAGGGGCAGGACTTGTCATTTCGAATGGAAATTGCGGGTCACAGCAAGGGAACCGGTGTTCACCAGAGGTATATTTACGATGGTACACCTCTGACAAAGCTGAAAGCTGAAGTTGATTCGATTAATTACCCGATCAGAATTCCGCGTCGCTGATGGTGCGTCACCGCTACCGCGGCATCATGCGCCGCCATCGCAGAGTATCTTCGATGGGCGTGCCCCGATCCCGGGTTGGGCGTCCAACCCAGTTGGAGTTCGGACTTCGCAATTTCGCCCACTAACCGAAAGTATAGCACGACAATCAGAAAACGCTCCCGTGCGCGGGCCGATATTGTGCTCGATCCGCCACCCTACCGCTTGCGGGCCAACAATCTGCTCGGCGAGCATAAGCGGCGCGTCGACGATCCCAAAGGCGGCGGCTCGACCAGCAAGGTGCCGATGATGACGGTGCCTAATGCCGCCAAGATCCTGCGGCACGACTACTATGACTGGTTCGAGCGGGTCGAGTGCGGCGTCTATGCCTTCAGCCCGGCCGGACGGCACGGGCTCGAGAGTTTCACGCCGCCGGATGGGCGATCTCGGCTCAGAAGATGTTGAGAAAAAGAATGTAGAGCGTGGCCGAGAGCGTGATGGCGGCGGGCAGGGTGAGCACCCACGCCATCAGCAGGTTGCGCACCGTGGCCATCTGCAGGCCCGAGCTGTTGGCCGCCATGGTGCCGGCGACGCCCGAGGACAGCACATGGGTGGTCGAGACCGGCAGGCCATAGACGTCGGCCGCGGCGATGGTGGCGGCGGCAACCAGCTCGGCCGAGGCGCCCTGGGCGTAGGTCAGGTGGCTTTTGCCGATCTTCTCGCCGACCGTGACGACGATGCGCTTCCAGCCGATCATCGTGCCCAGGCCCAGCGCGATCGCCACGACGACCTTGACCCAGATCGGGATGAAGCGGGTCGCGCTGTCGAGTTCGGCCTTGTAGGTGTTGAGGATGGCGGTGTCCGCCTTGCTGAGCGAGCTCTCCTTGTCCTTCATCAGGAAGCGCAGCGCTTCAGAGGCGAGGTACATGTCGTTGCGGATGTTGCCGACGGAGGTGGCCGGGATCTTGGCGATCGAGCCGTACTGGTCGACCTGGGCCGCGATCTGCTTCACCAGGGCTGCCAGCGACACGAAGGTGCCCTCGCTGATCTTGCGCTGCGAGACGAAAAGCGTGACGGCCGGCCGGGGATCGCCCAGCACGTGGTAGCCGGCAGCCTGCTTCTCGATCACCGCCGCTGCCGCGGTCGACGCCGCGCTGAACGATTCGACATGGCTCGGGGCCGGCGTGCGGTTCAGCGCATAGGCGGTCGGCACCGTGCCGATCAGGATCAGCATGATCAGGCCCATGCCCTTCTGGCCGTCGTTCGAGCCATGCGCGAAGCTCACACCGGTGCAGGTCAGGATCAGGATGCCGCGAATCCACCAGGGCGGCGGCTGGTTGCCCTTGGGCGCGTCGTAGAGCGCGGGGTTGCGGACGAGGAACTTCAGGGCGAGCAGCAGGAGTGCGGAGAAGACGAAGCCGACCAACGGCGACAGCAGCAGCGCATAGCCGATCTCGGTGGCCTTGCTCCAGTCGACGCCCGAGGTGCCGTCGAGACCGCGCGACAGCGCATTGGCGATGCCGACGCCGATGATCGAGCCGATCAGGGTGTGCGAGCTGGAGGCGGGCAGGCCGAGCCACCAAGTGCCGAGATTCCAGATGATCGCCGCGATCAGGAGCGCGAACACCATGGCGAAGCCCGCGCTGCTGCCGACCTGCAGGATCAGCTCGACCGGCAGCAGCGAGACGATGCCGAAGGCGACCGCGCCGGTCGAGGTGAGCACGCCCAGGAAGTTGAACGCGCCCGACCAGACGACGGCCATCTCGGCCGGCAGCGAATGGGTATAGATGACCGTGGCGACGGCGTTGGCCGTGTCATGGAAGCCGTTCACGAACTCGAAGCCCAGCGCGATTAGCAGGGCGATGAACAGCATCACGAAGGGCAGGAACGCGGTAACCTTGGTGCCGGTCGCGTCGACGTCGGAATAGACACTATAGGCGACGTAGAGCAGCCCGGCCGCCATTATTCCGCCGAAAATGATCAGCGAGAGCGGGTTGAAGCCCTTGTCCAGGTTTGGTCGTGAGCTGTGTGCTGCCGGCTCGATCGGCGGCGCCTGCAAAGCAGTATCGGCCATGAATAAGTTCCCCCGTTAGACCATAATGGCCGGAGTGTCGTGCCGATCCTTGACACGACAATGACAGTCGCATGACCAGTGCTGCAACCGTTGGGCGCGTGGTGCATTATTCGGACCCATGCGCACCCTCGAGATCGTCCACCGCACGCGCTATGATTATTCGGCCCCGGTGACGCTGGGCGAGCATCGTCTGATGTTCCGGCCGCGTGACAGCCACGATCTGCGCCTGCTGCATACCGGGTTGGCCATCGAGCCGGCCGCCCAGGTGCGCTGGATCCACGACGCGTTCGGCAATTCGATCGCCATCGCCCAGTTCGACGGCACGACCCGGATGCTCGAGTTGACCAGCACCATCCGGCTGGAACATTTCGGCCTGCCGCCCGAGCTGCCGCCGATCGAGGAGTATGCGCGGAAGCTTCCCTTTGCCTATCTCGCCGAGGAGGCGCCCGACCTGGCGCGCTATGTCGAGCGCCACTATCCCGACCCCAACGCCACGGTGAGCAGCTGGGCCAAGCAGTTCCTGGAAGGCGAGGACGGCGCCGATACGTTCGCGATGCTGACGCACATGTGCAAGGGCATCCAGGAGACGCTGAAGTACGTCATGCGCTTCGAAGCGGGGACGCAGCCGCCCGCCGTCACGCTGGAGAGCGGCGGCGGCACCTGCCGCGACTATGCGCTGCTGATGATGGAGGGGGTGCGCGCGATGGGCCTCGCGGCGCGGTTCATCACCGGATACCTCTACGATCCCGCGCTGGACGATGCCGCCGGCGGCACTTCGAGTCCGGCCCATCCGCATGCCTGGATGGAGGTCTATCTGCCGGGAGCCGGCTGGGTCGAGTTCGATCCGACCAATGGCATCATCGGCACGGAACGCCTGATCCGCGTCGCGGTTGGCCGGGATCCCGAGCAAGCCATGCCGATCAAGGGCACCTTCACCGGCGCGGCCAACATTTCGATCAACACGCTGGTCGACGTCCAGGTGCGGACGCTATTGCCGGGGCCAGATGCCCCGGCCGAAGCACCCGCGCCGATGCCGACCGCGCCGTCGCCGACCGCGCCGGCGCCGGTCAGGGCGCCCATCACGCAATCGTAAACAGCCGCTCGGTGGCTTCCGTGCCACAGTCCAGCATCCTAGGGAGGATGCCGATGACGAAGACTCGCCTGCTCGCTGGTTGCATCGCCGCTGCCGTCGCTTTCATCGTCGCGGCCACGGCCATGGCGCAGAACCCGCCAACCCGGCTACGCGGATCGATTGCCGCCAACGACGGCAAGACCGTCACCATCGCCACGCGCGAGGGCACCCAGGTGCCGGTGAAGCTCGCCGACAATTGGGGCGTCATGCTGGTGAGCCCGGTCAGCATGGCCGACATCAAGGAAAACAGCTTCGTCGGCATCGCCTCGATGAAGGGCCCGGACGGTTCGCTCAACGCGCTCGAGGTACTGGTCTTTCCGGAGGCGGCGCGCGGCACCGGCGAAGGCCACTATCCGTGGGATCTGCAGCCTGAGAGCATGATGACCAACGCCACCGTGGCCACGGTCGCCAAGTCGCCGGACGGCGACGTGCTCACGCTCAAGTACAAGGATGGCACGCAGACCATCAAGGTGAAGCCGGGTACGCCGATCGTCACCTTTGCGCCGGGCGACAAGGCCGACGCCAAGGTCGGAGCCAAGGTGTTCCTGGGTGCCACCAAGGGTGCCGACGGCAACCTTACGGCCGGCCGCTTGCTGGTCGGCAAGGATGGGACGGCGCCGCCGATGTAAGACCGGCTCGCGCTAGAGGCGCCAGAGCGTCACGCCGGCCGGGGTCGATTTCCGGTCGAGCAGGGCGGGGATGTCGGCCACGAAACCGCCGGCGGGGTGGAGCAGGCCGCTCACCAGGGCCCAGCCGCCGTCGCGATAGGCCCGATGGGCGACCGCCAGCACCACCGCATCGGCTGGCTTGAGTGCGTCGAGCGCCGTCAGCGACAGGCCGTATTCCTCGTGCAGCAGATCGCCGTCGGCCATCGGATCGTGCAGCTGTACGGCGATGCCGAAATCCTCCAGCTCGCGCACGATGTCGACCACTCGGGTGTTGCGGATGTCCGGCACGTTCTCCTTGAAGGTGACGCCCAGCACCGTCACGAGAGGCCGGCCGTTGCGCGCACCGCGCATGATGCTGCGCGCCACCCGATTGGCGACGTAGACGCCCATGCCATCGTTGACCCGCCGGCCCGAATGGATGACCTCCGGATGATAGCCGACCGACTCGGCCTTGTGCGCGATGTAGAAAGGGTCGACGCCGATACAGTGGCCGCCGACCAGGCCTGGCCGGAACGGCAGGAAGTTCCACTTGGTGCCGGCGGCGTGCAGGACGTCCTGGGTGTCGACGCCCAGCCGGTCGCAGATCAGGGCGACCTCGTTGATCAGCGCGATGTTGACGTCGCGCTGGGTGTTCTCCAACACCTTGGCGAATTCGGCGACACGGATCGAGGGCGCCCTGTGGGTGCCGGCCTTGACGACACTGCGATACACGGCATCGACGATCTCGAGGGTTTCGGGCGTGTCGGCGGAGACGATCTTCAAGATATTGTCGAAGCGCCGCTCGCGGTCGCCGGGATTTATGCGCTCGGGCGAATAGCCGACGTTGAAGTCGGTCTTCCAGCGCAGGCCGGACGTGCTCTCCAATGCCGGAATGCAGATCTCTTCGGTGACGCCGGGATAGACCGTCGATTCATAGACCACGATGTCGCCGGGCTTGAGCACCGAGCCGATCGTCGTCGAGGCGCTCTTTAGAGGTTCAAGGTTGGGCTGCTTGCTGGCATGGATCGGCGTCGGCACCGTCACGATGTGGAAGTCCGCGGCCGCGAGGTCTTTTGCCGAGGCCGAAAAACGCAGGCTGGCGGCTTTGAGGTCGGCAGGCTCGACTTCGCCAGTGCGATCGTGGCCGCGCGCGAGTTCGGCGATGCGACGTTCGTCGATGTCATAGGCGATCACAGGGACGGCCGATCGCGCGAAGGCCGCTGCCGCCGGCAGTCCGACATAGCCAAGGCCGATTACGGAGATTCTGCGCTTGTGGCTCATCCAATGGATCTTTGATCAAGGCCTCGGCGGATCGTAACACGCGCAGGGCTTTGACATTGTTCTTCAGTACAGCGTGAGCGCGGCCAAAAAGGCCGATCAGCAATCTGGATGATCACTTACATCCGCTTCTGGGTTTGCCGATTTTTGGCGGTGAGGATCTGGCTGCCGCGCCTGATTGCCAGGCGGTCACTGACGGCTTGCGCAGAACTAGGGTGTGGAGTTCTTCTCACGTTGACTTTTCAAGTCGACTTTCGAATAGCGTTCGGTTTCGTTCTGTCGTTGTTTCCTTGCCGCTTCCTAGGTCCGCCACGATGCTTTGTTTCTGGCCTCACCTATGGTATCCTACGTGCGCTTGGGGCCACAAATGGTATGTCTGCAACAATATGCAGTGTGACGGTTGTTTTTGTCGGAATCGCTTAGGCTCGGCACGCATCGCAAATCGACGGTCACTTCGCCGCGCAGGTGCCCGTCGGCCAAGCAAATCCCAACGGTCCAGCGTTGCAGGCCGCGATCGCCCAGAATTCGACGGCGACCTTCAGCTCGGTCAATCTGACTTAACGAACCGATCCCAGCCACGGCGGCCAACCTCATGCCGGTCGATTTTGTCATCGCAAACAAAACAAAATCGGATCCAGTTGAAACTCTTCGCCTGTGGGAAAGCGATCATGAAAAAATGCCACCTCTTCGACTGGTGGAAGTGAGGGTGGGGTTATGACAGATGCATGCAATTTGAAAACGTCGGGATCGTCAAAGTCGGTTAAGGGGGCGGGGCGGCCTTATCGGTTCTACGCTTTCACATTGGCGGCGTCTGTTAGTTGCACAGGATGGACCACGCCATCATTCGGTCAAGTAACTAGTCCCGTCATATCGCCCGCGGTTCCGAGTGAGGCCCCCGACAATGCACCTCCTACCACCGAGGAGTTGGGCATTCCCTTGGGGTCGTTCCGGCTTTATCCGACTTTGGATATTCGTGCCGGTTACGACACGAACGTCTTTGCCCAGCCGGCAGGACAGCAAACGGGCTCTGCCTACGAAGCGATCAGTCCTTCGCTGCAAGTCCGGTCGGACTGGAACAACCATATGCTCAATTTCGGCGCCTTTGGCGCGTTCGGCTTTTACAACAATGCTACGGCTCAGAACTATCAGAACTTCGGTTTCAACACGGACGGCAGGGTCGACATCCAGAGGGACTGGAATTTAAGCGCAAGTGCCGCCTTCACAGGCACAACCGAAGTGCTCGGCACTCCTGACGTGGCTCAGTCTGTGTCGCCATCGGTCGTGTATGCGGTGCCCCTAAGCTTATCGATGTTTCAGCGTTTTAACCGGCTATTCTATCAGGCCACCGGCACCGCCACCGGTTTACGCTACTCGGACTCCAGCCAGCTCAACACGAGCGCCCTTCCTGGTGGCAGCCGAGATCGCAACGAATTTGGCGAGACCTTGCGGGCCGGCTATGAACTTTACGAGGGCTTCGATTTCTGGGTGCAGGGTGGGCTAAATCAACGCAGCTACCTGCAGTACATCAACATCGCTGGCCAGCAGCGCGATTCCAGCGGTTGGTCGATCGTGGGCGGGTCAACGCTCGATTTGGGTGGTGTCAGTAAGCTTGAAGGGTTCGTCGGCTATACGCAGCAGAACTACTTCAATCCGGGTATTACCACGGGAGCCGTGACTTTCGGTTTGGGTGGCACCTGGAATGGCTATCAGCCCTTGATTGTGCGTCCATTCGTGCTTCGATCCATCAATGAAACAGTGTTCACCAACTATCAGGACTATCTGTCGACTACGATTGGCGCCGAGTTCATCTACACCATTCAAAGCGACTGGCAGTTGAATGCAGGAACTTCGTTCAGCCTCCTTGACTACACACCGGTCCCCGGTACAACTGGTACTTTTCAACACACTGACAATTTCTACCGTCTTTCACTTGGGTTATTGTATTCCTTGCGGCCTCAGATTCAGATTGGCCCGCTTTACGAATTTAGCGCAGCCTCTGGACCCGATCCGAACACCAGTCAAAACTTTACTCGTCATGCCATCATGTTCAGGCTCGTTGCTAAACGGTGAGGTGAGACTGTTTACGACTGGCACGAGCCGGGTGCATGAAGCTCGCCTAATGTTTCGTCCCCAACATATTGATACTTGCGAGCTTGGTGCTTAATCGCGGCGGTCTGAGCCCTGTCGCTGATGCTGTCCTTGGGTATATCTTGACCGTTTGCGATATCAATCCAACCATACGTTCAAACATGGGTCTAGATATTCAAAGAGAACGCGGCGCGAGGCTACCCAGCCTGCCTATTTTGGGTGACCGTTTTGACGTGAAGCGGAGGTAAGCTTAAAAGTAAGGACACTCATGTTCCGCCGCTGGCTTAGTCGGGTCGAGTTGCCATCCGCCGCCGTTGGGGACGGCCGAGCTATCTATGCCATCGGCGACATTCACGGTCGACTCGATCTAATCACCGAGTTGCTAACGAAGATTGCCAACGATGCCGGGCAGCATCCCGAAGACCGTGAACGCCGGCTGATTTTTCTTGGCGACTATATCGACCGAGGCATGCAAAGCCGTGGTGTCGTCGAAACCCTGTTGAGCAAGCCTTGGTCGAGTTTCGATAGCACATTTCTAATGGGCAATCACGAAGACGCCATGCTTGATTTTTTGCGGGGCCGCAGCGACGGAAGCGCGTGGCTTTCGTACGGAGGGGTGGAAACGCTACTTTCCTACGGCGTCGCCGTGCGGAGTTTGCCGCCAGATGGATCGGCAACACGGGAATTGAGGGAGGCCCTTCGCCAGGCGGTCCCGGTAACGCACGTAGACTTCTTGAGTAATTGCGTCCTCAGCCACACGGAGGGTGACTACGTGTTTGTACATGCAGGTGTTCGGCCTGGCCGGACCATGGAACAGCAAACACGCGACGATCTGCTATGGATTCGAGAGGATTTTCTGCGTGCACGGTTACCTTTGCCGGGCAAGGTCGTGGTGCATGGTCACACGATCTGCGAGGTGCCTCAGGATTTGGGCCATCGCATCGACATCGATACTGGCGCTTTCGCCAGTGGCCGGCTGACCTGCCTGGTGATCAGAGGCAGGACTCGACGTTTCCTCAACACGGGAGCCCCGTGTTGACGTGAGCGGTTAGCGCGCGGTCTTTCTGAACTTCACGTCTTGGGTACCGGAAGCTGTAGAAGCAAGGCGCTTGGCTGGTAAATCACCCAAGACGGGCCTGCGCCGTAGCCTGCAAACAATCGCCGCAGAACTGGGCGCGCTCGGACATCTCGCTCCGTCGGGGCAACCCTACCGCGCCAGTAGCATCGGCCACATGCTCGCGGCCCGAACGCGTTGGCGCTAGCTGATGGCGGCAACTTTGCGGAGCATATGGTGCCGGCCTACGGGGCCGGAATGGCCCTTGAAAAGGGTCGACTCGCGGGGCGTCATCGCCAAAGGGCGCGCTTGATGGGCATTCTCAAGACATTCATTTATACATAGCACGACTAGAAATTGCTCAGAAATGGCCGACTGCTATCAGGGTAGATATGCGACACTGCACGTTCCGGAGCTGGTCGAGCATGCCATCAAGTTATCAGACTTAGAGTCCGCCAACGGTTCCCAAGCCGTTCGTTGAAGCCCCTTCCCACACACACCCAAGGCTTCGACAAGACACCCACAGGCGGACTACCTAAGGAAGGCCGGTCGCTCGAGCGACCGGCCTTTCGTCTTTCCAGACTCGCTGATAGGCGACTCCGTGCGCGCAGGCGGCGTGATGGCGAGTTACACCGGATCTACAAATGCGATTTACCAAACGTCGAACTCTAGGTAAGGAACCTTCACGATGCACGGGAGGGGTCCTGAGCATCGGACATTTGGGACTGAACTTTTAGTGTGTGGGAAATCGCCTCGTTGTTCGAAGACGGGGCAAGGGGCTAGCCGACAGAAGCGAGGGTCATCGTTCTTGTCGGCAAGGTTCGAATTTGGGATCCAATCGAAGCGTCTGACGATGTGATCGACATCACAGCGTCCCCGGTGCTATCGACGTGATGTGTGGAAGGCCATGATGTCCGAACGGTAGGGGTATCGTTCGCCAGCTTCAGGGTGGAGCAGTTGGGGGAGTGGGTGATGAGACAGCCTGATGCACGCCTTGGGCGTGGATGCTCATCTGTTGGGAACTTAGATCGATTGCCAGCCATGCCGGCGCTGCCCGAGCGAGAGAAGACGTTCGGTCAAAACGACAAGCTCGCAGCGGGCCAACTGGCCGCGCAGGCCACCATCGGCCACGCCGAACTTCGCCGCGTCGTCCTCGTCGAAAGTGACCAATATTATCGCGAGGTCCTGGCCTTCGAGCTATTGCGCCAAGGCTTTGTCGTTCACGCTTTCCCCGATGGTGCGTCGCTGCTTGGCTCGCTTGCCATCGCGGTCAATGCCGACCTTGCCGTGCTCGATTGGGACCTGCCAAAGATGCCCCGCATAAAGCTGCTGGCTGAACTGCGCCAGCATGGCGTCAACCTGCCCGTCGTGTTCCTGGCCGGCAGGTTCATTCGAGATAACGAGCACGAACGATTGTTGCTCGCTCCGCGAGAAGCCCTGAATGCCGACGAATACATGGCATTCGACCACGGCGCCGTCGACTTCATCTCCAAGTCACGTGACAGGCAAGTCCTCGTCAGGCGGCTGAGGAACGTGTTCGAACTCGTCAAGCCCAAGGCCGACGTTGCGGGCGAGGAGCGCCTGGCGTGCGACAAGCTCGTGCTGAACACGGAAACCAGCCGCGCCTTCTGGAACGGGGTCGACGTCGACCTCACGCTCGGCGAATATAAGCTCGTCCACCTCCTGGTGTCGAACGCCGGCTCTTTCGTAACCTATCGGGCGGCCTACGATCACCTGCGCTTCGAAGGCTTTATCGCCGGAAGCGGCAATGATGGCTTTCGGGCGAACGTACGGTCGGCGATCAAGCGCATCCGCAACAAGTTCCGCGCCTGCGACCCGCCTTCGACGAGATCGAGAACTACACCGGCTTCGGATACGGCTGGCGCAAGCCATCCTAGAAGGCCAATCCCTACCGAATTGGATACGCTTACGATGCCTTAGCTCACACCCAAGTGGAGCGTTGGAGCTCACTACAAATCACTGGCAGTTGCGTTTGGCGCTGTTGCTTGCGGCCGGCAGTCTGGGAAGCGCTGCCTGCAGACCTACGGCGTAGTGGTCCGCTTCCGCTACTTCTCGGATGGGATGCACACGCACTTCCCCGCTCGGCCGTTCCGCGATTTTGCGGGCGACCAAGGATCAGCAGCGCAGGATTGAGCCGTCCTTCCCAAGCAACATCTGGTCCCGTCCCTCTCCTTTGTCGAACACTCTCAATCGTAAGCCTTTGACCTTCGAACACTTCCGGCGCTTGAAAACAAGGGGCAGCACGTCGAATTCCACGGGCACGACGACTAGACCGGCCGCCAGAGTCAAAATCTGACTCACTGAAGCGTTCTTGCGGGTCGGAGTCACCCACCTACAACCTTCGGCTCAGCGCCAAGCGGTGCAGCAGTCGGCTAACGCTGGCTGGGTGCCACTTGCCGCCCAGTGCAGTTGGAATCTCTTGCTCGTTCAACTCACGCGCGATGGCACTAAACGAGACGAGGCCCTTTGCCTGGAGTGCGCGAATTGTCGAAGCCAAGGCCTTGGCTCGCGCATCTGCGCCCTGCTTGCTTGCCCGTCCATTGTTGATCCTGCCACCCTTGCCGGAAGTGAGCAGCCCAAGGCGCGTCAACAACCGCACTATGGTAGTGTAATGCCAGCTACCGCCACGGGCAGTCGGTATTCCTCTTCGGTTCAACTCATCCGCCAGCGCTCGGCGCGAAACGAAGCCAGCCGCCCTAAGCTCGCGAAGGGTCGAGGCCAAGGCTCGGGCGCGGGCTTCTGCGGCCCGCTTGCCCGCTACCGCACCGCGGATCCCGCGCCAGCGGGACGAAGTTTTCCCGCGTACTTGCTCCATAGGTCCATCCTCGCCGGTTCTTGCTGTGCTTAGCTAGGCGGCGGCTCAGCGTCAAAAAAAGTGTCGGGGTCCGGAATCCGCGAGGTCAGCAACAGATCTTTCGAGTGGGGCGAGTGGCGAAAGCTCCAGCCTTTCCAGGCGGTACAGCATTCGGCTAACGCTGGTTAGGTGCCATTTGCCACCACGTGCCGTTGGTATCTCTCGCTTGTTGAATTCGCGAACGATGGAGACAACGCCCGCTTTCCGAAGTTTACGAATTGTTGACCCAAAGGGCTCAGCCCGTACGTCCGCGACCCGCTTGCTTGTCCGTCCCTGTTGCAGTTGCTGGACGTGATCAAGCCCAGTCGGTCAGCATCCTCACGACGGTGGTGCAATGCCAGCTGCCACCAAGGGCGGTCGGTATCCTTCTTCGGTTCAACTCATCCGCCGGCTCACATTGGGAAACGAAGCCAGCCGCCATAAGCTTCTGAATGGTTGAGATCAAAGCAGCGGCGCGGCAGTCTGCGGCCCACTTGACCGCTAACGCACCATATACGCTCCGCCTGCGGGACGAAGTTTCCCCACTTGCTTGCTCCATTGGGCCATCATGCCAGGACCTTGATGTGCTCACCCAAGCTACGTGCCCAGCCACATTCCCAATCGCATCGTGTCTCAGGCCGAGCACTTCACTGCCCACTACTATGAGAAAGACCGAGACACCTTCAGTCAACTTGATCAAGACCCCGACTACGCGACGCGCCTAACCAAGATTATCGTACTGGCGAAAGTATTTGCGGATGTACGTTATGTGTCCGGGATCAGCGCCATTGAGACAGATTTAGCGAGTTGAGGAAGGGAGGATTTCTGGCTCATCGTAGCCCTACGAGGAGCGCAGATGAGACAGAAATCCGTTACGGGCAGTTCGCCGTCGGAGCGGCTCGTGAAGACCATCCGCCGGGCGACCCGCAAGCAGTATTCGGCCGAGGAGAAGATCCGTATCGTTCTGGACGGCCTGCGGGACGAGTCCAGCGTTGCCGAGCTATGCCGCCGGGAAGGGATCGCCGAAGGTCTCTATTACAGCTGGTCGAAGTAGTTCCTGGAGGCCGGCAAACGTCGCCTAGCTGGCGATACGGCCCGTGCGGCAACCAGCAGCGAGGTAACGGATCTTCGCCGCGAGGCCCGGGCGTTGAAGAAGGTCGTTGCCGAACAGGCGCTGGAGTTGCGCCTACTGAAAAAAAGCATGATCGCGGATGGGGGAGACGGGGAATGAGATACCCGGCTTCCGAGAAACTGGAGATCATCCGCCTGGTCGAGCAATCGCACCTGCCGGCGCGGCGAACGCTGGCCATGCCGGGGATCCTGCCTGGGACGTTTTACCGATGGTATGACCGCTTACAGAGCGGCGGGCCTGAAACCCTGGAAGACAGATAACCCCGGCCCAGGCGGATGTAGAACCGCATCCCCGATGATGTTCGCGAGCAGGTCCTCGAGCTGGCTCTCGACAAGCTTGAGCGGTCGCCGCGAGAGCTTGCGACGCGCTTCACCGACCTGAAGAAGTACTTTGTGTCGGAGGCATCGGTTTATCGGCTGCTCCAGGCACACGACCTGATCACCAGCCCGGCCTTCACCGTCATGACGGCGGCCGATGAGTTCAAGGACAAGACGGCGGCCCAATCAGCTATGGCAGACCGACTTCACCTATCTCAAGGTGATCGGCTGCGGTTGGTTTTACCTGTCGACGATCCTCGACGACTTCTCGCGTTACATCATCGCCTGGAAGCTGTGCACGACGATGAAGGCCGAAGATGTGACCGATACGCTGGAACTGGCGCTTGAGACATCGGGGCATCGAGACTGCACGTGTCGTTCACCGGCCACGACTGCTCTCCGACAACGGCTCAAGCTACCTCTCGGCAGATCGATCGACACGACACCGCCGAGCAGTCCTACATGGACGAGGGCGTCCAGATTCTCGAACTTGCGCAGAACGCCCAACGCTCATTCGAGCAGCAGGGCCGCGGCAGAAACGCCGCCTCCTCAACTTCTTACTATCGAACTGCTTGTGGGAGGGCGGCGAGGTGGTCGCTACGTTCCGGCAACCATTTGATTTGTTGGCGGAAACCGCCGCTATCGTCGCTCGTCAAAACGCGGGCGACACAGCTAATTCGGCGAAAAGAGAGAATTGGCTGTGGAGGCAGTCAGCCGCGAACCCGTCTCCAAGACCGATTCCCTGCTAACAGGGAATTTAACAGAGAGTTTTCGACCGTTTGGAGATTATGAGGGCCCGAACGACCAGGTTCTCTCGCCATATCGCTGCCTTACGTCGAAAAAACCCAGAATTGGATCAGGGTATTCAAAAGACAACAACAGCGACCGTCTATCTCAGGAACAGGGCCGTGTGACGAGTTGAGCAGGGAAGCGATCCGAGCCGGACGGCCATCGGCGGCCGAAGCTTTTGCGACCGACGAGGCCCGGCAGACGGTTTCCAGCCGGGCGGAGCCGAGCCTCATGCCGTATGGCCATTGCAGGCCATGCCATTGTACGCATCGTTTTCCCACACATTTCCGGTGCGTAACACTTGGCAGGACAGGACGTCCTGGCGGTTGGCCCGTCGTCGGTCCGGGTCGACGATTGGGCATCAAACAGGGTGCGCCGGTAGCAGGAGCGAGCAACTCCGGCTGGGCGATGTCGATCTTCAAGTTATTGGCCGTACGATGGCAAGCCTTAGGCCGAAGCCCGTGTCAGGCGCCGGCATTCAGTCTTTTACTTCGCGACCCCATGCCGGGGTGTCGGAGGGAGATAGAAAGAGGTGTGTCGTGGTTAAGATTACGAAGGGCAAATCGCCCAAAGACGAAGTCCACCAGCCCGTGGTGGTGGGCGAGGCGGAGCCCCGGACGGCCAACCTCGAGGCGCTGGCTAAGTCGTTCGCCCCGGTGATTACGGTGCGAGCGGTCGTCGACCTGAAGGTCAATCCCCGCAACGCCCGGACGCACAGCCCCCAACAGGTCGAGCAGATGGCGGCCAGCGTGCGCGGGTTCGGTTGGATTACACCAATCGTGGTCGACGAGGACGGCGTGGTCCTTGCCGGTCATGGTCGCCTGCAAGCGGCCCATCTCCTTGGTTTGACCGGGGTACCGACCGTCGAGGTCAAGCACCTGACGCCGGCGCGCAAGCGCGCCTTCATGCTTGCCGATAACCGCCTGGCCGAGCTGGCGGGGTGGGACGAGAGCCTGCTCACGATCGAGCTCAAGGAGCTATCGGCCCTAAATATCGGCTTCGACTTCGAAGTCACAGGGTTCGGCACGGTCGACCTCGACCGCCTGGAGGTCCCGGCGCCGGTCAAAGCTTCGAAGCAAGAGGTGGTGCCGGAGTTGGAGCGCGACTGCCCGGCGGTCAGCGCCCCCGGGGACCTGTGGAAGCTCGGGCAGCATCTTCTCTTATGCGGCAGCGCCCTGGAGGAGGCCTCGTACGCGAAGTTGCTGGGCGATCAGCGCGCCCAGATGGTGTTCACCGACCCCCTTACAACGTAAAGACTGGCGGCCATGTCTGCGGTCTGGGCTCGGTCCACCATCCCGACTTTCAAATGGCGGCCGGCGAGATGAGCGAGAGCGAGTTCACTCGCTTCCTGGCGACCTTCATGGGCCTGGCGACCCGCTACAGCGGAGACGGGGCGATCCACCAGATCTGCATGGACTGGCGCCACATAGGCGAGGTCCTGGCCGCTGGCCGCGACCTCTACGAGTTCAAGAATCTCTGCGTATGGAATAAGACCAACGCGGGCATGGGGACTTTCTATCGCTCCAAGCACGAGCTGGTGTTCGTTTTCAAGGTGGGCAACGCCCCGCACATCAACAACTTCGGGCTGGGCGAGAAGGGCCGTTACCGGACTAACGTCTGGGACTACGCCGGGGTCAACACCTTCAAGCGCGGACGCATGGACGAGTTGCGCACGCACCCGACGGTGAAGCCCCTGCCGCTTGTGATGGACGCGCTGAAAGACTGCTCGAACCGCCGCGGAGTGGTGCTTGATCCCTTCGTCGGCAGCGGGACCACGCTGCTGGCGGCGGAGAAGACAGGTCGCGTGGGCCGCGCCATCGAGCTTGATCCGTACTACGTCGATGCCGCGATCGGCCGCTGGCAGGCACTGACCGGCGAGGCGGCGGTGCATGGTGAGACTGGACAGACGTTCGACGAGCTGGCCGCGGTGGCGGCCCGAGCGGCCGACGCCGCGTGAGGGGGAGAGGATCATGAGCAAGAACGAACCACCAAAGACGCTGCCGGTCGGGCCGGACAAGGTCGGCTACGGCAAGCCGCCGAAGGACACTCAGTTCAAGAAGGGCCAGTCTGGCAATCCCAAGGGGCGCCCAAAGCAGGTGCAGGCACACATGCCTGTCAGCCGCATCATACGCAATAGCCTGTCGGAAGAAGTCCAAGGCAAAGTTAACGGTAAGACTCGAAAGATGACGAAGCTTGCGGCGATTATTGACGTGCAATCGGCGAAGGCTCTAAAGGGCGATACACGCGCTGCCAAACTGCTTATCGACCTGGGCCATAAACACATAGCGCCTCATCAAACCCTCGCAGAGATAATGGGCGATCGCCCGGTCTTCAGCTTCACGGAGGAGGAGCGCGCCCAGTGGTCGACTGAAAAGCTGCTCGAGGGTGTGGTGTTATTCGAGGAGCACGATGACTCTCCAAAAGAGGATGACGACCCTCCCAAAGCGGACGATGACGACGGCAAGTCGGTGCTGTAGAGCTGCATCAACGCCGCCATTGATCGGGCGTGCCGCGTATCCACGTGCGTGCCCTGCGCGGGGTCCTACTGTTGAAGTCGCTATCGAGGAACGGCGTAGTGCATGGCATCTCTCTTGGAAGTAACATCGACAAGGACTGATTACCCATGAAGTACCGCAAGCTCGGCGCCAGCGATCTCAGCGTCTCGGAAATCTCCCTGGGTTCATGGCTGACCTATGGTGTCGGGAGTGGCGAACAAAAATGCGGCGGCCTGCGTTAAGCGCGCCTTCGACCTAGGCAGGAATTTCAGCGACACGGCTAACGTCTACGGCCGGGGCGCGACGGCGAGCTTTTTAGGCAACGTCCTGTCGAAGCGATCGCGCGATTCCTACATCCTGGCAACGAAAGTCCATTTTCCTGTGAGCGCCAGGGATAAGGGATTGCTGGTGCACAATCAGGTGAATGCTGCCTGCAATAGTATCAAGCTAAGGGAAACAAACCGAAAATTAGCCAGCACGATGTCAAAGACCGTCGCGGCACCTAAACCCACTAGCCATCGCCAGCAAGGCATGTCTGTCTGGTGTTTCGATGCTGCACTGATGAGATGTCCCGATCATCTCCCCAGTGCTTTGCGCATCAAAAAGTTGCTAGGTTCGGTTAATTGTCAGATCAGCCCACACACCGACATGATCGGAAGGCCATAGCGAGTCGTCATTCCCACTCGGTTCGTTGAAGCAGACGCCACTGTCAAGAATTTCGATCTTGTCAGAAACCCAAATGTAATCGATGCACCGATCCATCCGCGGCCAACCTCCGGCATTGGCGACAGAACGGTTCAACGGCATTCCTAACGCTATCCACGCTACGCTCAGCCAGAAGCACGAGTTAATCCAGGTGACTTCCGTCTCGTTGATGATCGAGTGGAGTGAAGGGAAGCGACAAAGGCCGGGGGACTCTAGTCAAGCTGCCGCACAAATGTCTCCGCCTGCTCACGAACGAGCTTCACCGCGTCGTCGTCGAAATCCGGAGGATAGCCCTATTTCTGGAGAATACGCCTCACAAGCACACGCATTTTCGCGCGAGCGCTTTGGCGCGCCGACAGACGGTCGAATTGCAGGGTCAGGCGCCGACGACTTCGAATGTCACATTCACGTTGTTCCGGGTGGCATGCGAATAAGGACAGATCTTTTCGTGCGCTTCCTGAACCAGCGCGGCAAGATCTGCCTGGGCCAGGCTTTTGTCTTCGATGCGCATAGCCACCGCCAGACCAAAGCCTCCGCCTTCGCGCGGTCCGATGGACACCGAGCACGTGACGGTCGCGCGGCTTGCGTCCTTCTTGTGTTGCTTGGCGGCGAAATCCAGCGCACCGCCAAAACAGGCGGCGTAACCGGCAGCGAACAAATCCTCGGGCGTGGTAGTGCCGGGCTTGCCCGGCCCGCCCATCGCCTTGGGGACGGAAAGATCGACGCTGACCAGTGCGTCACTGGACTGTGTATGTCCATTGCGGCCGCCCTGCGCGGTTGCCGTTGCGGTGTACAAAGCTTTGATAGTGTCCATATGCCATCTCCGTTTGATGTACCGACACAGGCTCTCGTAACCTTAACTCTGCCGTCAGGCAAACAACCTTTTTGATCGAGCGTATACTTCTCCAACTGGCTACATCCGATCATTGAGGATCGTTCACCAGTGGCTTGATTGTCCGACCTGCTGTCGTTGTCCTTGCTCAAAAAGTTCAACAGGCCATGGGATCGGTTTACCGACGAAGCGTGCGGCAGACGCTTCTTGATCATTCGACCAAAGCGTTGACCGGTCCGGCGACCTGAGACCTGGGCAAGCTTCGGGCGCTATGCCATTCGCGCGAGGAAATTGCAGGGCGCGACGACCCTCTGCAGCGAACCGTCTGCGCAGGTTGAGCCACCGCAAACCATTCAGGCTGCGCGGCGTTCGTAGCGATGGTGCAGGCCGCCGACCTTTGGAAAGGCGATAACAGTGCCAGCAGAGGGTGGCTGTATGGGCCGAGGCTCCGGACAATCCTTTGCCAGCGAGAGATGCGTTCGGCTTCGGTGGTGATACTCAAAGTATGTTGACAGCACTCGGCGCAAGTGACGCTCGCATTCCTAAACATGGCGCACACCAGCGAGGGTCACCCTTGTCGGATTGCAGCCGTACAAGAAGCGAAACGCTAGTTCGTCTACGGCGCATCCAAGATCGGAAGACCACAGGCTCTCAGAAATTCGAAGGTTTCGTCACAGAAGCCTGGTGGCCTCGTTTGGTCCTCGGGATCGCCTTGGGGAACAAGATGACCATTCCCTGTCGAGCGCGCGTAAGAAATACCCGGTAAATGTTCGCAAGTAGTGAAGACAGCCTATTTAGTCACTGAGACACAGCACGCGGTATGGGATTAGAATGCCACTCCGTGGATGCCAATTGTAAGCTTGGGTTCTAGGCTGAAAGGCATCGTCCAAACTTCGATCTTGGCTTCATGATGGCCTGGTGATGCAGCAGAAAATTCAACAATCAGCAGAAGTCCTTCACCTGCGCGAAGTAGGCGAGTCGTCGGGGCAATTGGCGAACCGTCATCCGCCCAAAGCTTGAAGTGGGGTGAAACAGAGGAGTTACGAATTCCAAGAATGCTCAAGCTTTGGATTGTCGCATCAGCCACCCCCGTGTTGTAGATATGGAAGGACCGGGTGGGACCCCGATGTACTGTTGGCGGTAAATTCGGGGGCAACTGCGGCTGGTTCGCGGCTACCGGCGTCGCCGGGAAGACGATATCAGTGGGATCCGCGCGCAAGTCAGTTGCGGCAACCGCGCCGGTAATCTGAAGATCAAGCTGAGGCCGGACAGGATCGTTGCAGCGAATTGAGCATGTTGCTTCAAGCAAGGTGGGAACGCCGGTCCGCGGTGAAAAATGCAAACTTATCGCTGCGCTCTGGCCGGGCTCTATACTAAGCGGTAGTGCTTGGTCCGTAGTAAGGGAACCGGGACCAAAGCCGGGCGCGACAAGCTCTGGAGGATCCACCTGCAGTGTTGCGGTGCCATCATTGAAGATTTTGACTGCGCGCTGTGCCACTTGGCCCTGTTCTATGATGCCGAATTGCACTTGTGAAGGCTCACATCGTATTACCGGGTCGGCGACAAAGACCGTTGCCAGCAGGCGCGCCACGACGGGCCCTCCGTCCGTATCGAACCTCACTTGGGTTTCAATTGGTCCGATCAGAAGAGGCTTAAACTTGACGGCAATCCGAGCAAATTCTCCCGGCAGGATCTGAAAATGTGCCGGATCTAAAGGAAGGAATTCCAAGTCGGTGTCATTGTTTCGGCTAGGCTCAGGCTCAGGCTCAGGTTGGAATCCCGCACCAAAATCATCAACACTAAAACCGAGCACCAGCAATGGTCTGGAGCCGCTGTTTCCCAAAAGAAGGAACCGTGGCGTCGGTTCCGAGTAAATTCCTGTCACGCTCCGGGTCACGAACCCAAAGTTGATTACTTGGGGAAGCAGATAGGGAGCGGAAGAGCCTTGGCGCTCAACCACGTTGAGCTGCGCAGAAACCAGTGGCGCAGACTCATTGCGCATTCCCTCCACAGACCGTGAATCGGCTGCGTCAGTACGAATGTCGACTACCACCTTAAGCTGCCAACTGGCGTCGAACTCAGGGGGCGCCCCTAATGCCGCGCCGATACTAATCGAATCTCCGGGGCCGAGTTGGATGGGCACCACTAGTGGCTGAACGCCATGCTCAGTCACCGCGCCCCTCGCGATCACAATCGGGTAGACGCGTGTTCCGTGCTTAAGCCACACTTCCCAAGTCGTTCCGGACCCAGTCGTATAAACTCCAGTAACCTGATAAACAACGACGGCAATATTCCCAGTATTGGTCAGCGTTGCCAACTTTGCCGGTCTTACGGAAACGAATCCAGCGATTGCTTCAATGAGACCTTCGTCCAATCTTAATTTTATCGTCGGCTTTACGTGTTGAGTATACAGGACGCCGAGAACTGGCCATACGTCGCCGATACGTCGGAAGTCAGGCGGTCCAAAGATGCCGTCGTTCGTTATTACTGGTCTCACGTCTAAACGACGCCGCCAGCGCCCCGCCTTTCTCGATAATCTGCACTAACTGATCCATGCGTCTCGTCCGCAATGTTCACTGACGTGGTCTTTGTTGCCTGCCACTATTAGCCGGTCGTCGTAGGCAGCGTTCCGAAAGAGCTTAGAGCGGGTTCGGGGTCATATTCAGGAAGCTCAATCACATCCTGAGCACGCGCCGGTATCGCGGCCCGATAAGTTCCGATATCCGATGGATACCGGTCTTGCGGTTTAAGCCCCACCCGCCTCCGTTAGGCGGGTATAGGCTCGCGAAAGCGCGGTCTGACCGAGCCACACCGAACACGCTGTAGCACCAGCCAGCATCGGTGCTGGAAACAACAAGATAGCCACGCCCGAAAAATTGCCAATCAAGACAGCTACTCCGAAAGCCGCATGCAAGGCGCCAGCAAGCGTCTTACTAAGCTCTTTGCTGGCCTCAGAGCCTGAGGCGGCGCTACCGAGGTTGCGGATAGTTAGAAGCAACGTGACACGCAATCTTTCGAGCAGCTGGTAAACTTCACTTGGCGGCAAAGCGTCCAGCAGTTCGGCCGGAAAAAACTTAAGGTCATCGAAGATCGCATCCGCTAACTGGCGGCTTGCACCAAGCCTTATTAGGATACTCTTCTCATGCTCAACAAACGCTGCAATTCGCTCGGGCGACTGAAGCACAAAACGCAACCGCTGAGGGTCGGGAAGATTTAGCACCGATTGTTCGAGCGCCAGACGGAGCATAGGATCAAGAATGGCATCATCGACGACTTTGTAGGCTTCTTTTGCTGTCTCTCGGATCGATGTCTCGCTTCCCGAGGCAGAAAGTGTGTTGTGCCGTCCAGAGATCGACTTGAGGGTATTGCGGACAGTATGCAGAAGAGACATGGCTTCCTCCTCCCGTGATTGATGATTGAGGTATCCCAATGCAGCCAGTTCTCCATCGATCTCGGCTATCGTCTGTGAAAGGAGTTTCCAGTCGTCTGCTCTTCTTTTAGCTTTCGTTTGGACGTCAACTGGGTTCGTAAACCCACGTGTAGGCGACCTTAACGCTGCTAGCAGGGCCTCTGTAGTAGCAATGAGATCATCAAGTCGGCGAAGCGCTGCAGTTTCATCTGGGAACCTGGCGTATGCTTGCCGTTGTTCGAGCTTGGTGCGCGCAGTCCGCGCTAGGAGAAGACGCTCGGTCGCCTTCTCTCGGCGTTCTTCAGACATGGGCGGTCTCCTTCACAGGTGGTCCTTGGTCCTGTCTGTACATGTGCTCAAACCGGCCGACAGTGCCGTGCTCGGCGACTTGCGCTACTGGAGCGTCTGGGCTGGATGCGCGATCGACCGCCTGCGGCAAGTACGGGACGGATGCCGTCTCGCACATACGGGCACGGACAACGCAGCTACAACCAGCGCCGGCATCGGACATTGCGTCCGGGGCGAAGATCTCCGGCAGCTTGCGCTCTTCACGGGCCACGGGAAGGTTCCCCGCGTTGCTGTCAGGATCGTAGAGCGCTTGAAAGGGCCGGGCAACTGCCTAGGCCGTGGGGAACGCCTAGGTTGAGCCGAGAGGGAACGCCATCATCACAACGAAGCAAGCTTCGGGCTCGGCCAAGATCGACCCCACACGTCACGGAAGCGGGCTGGAGATAAGCCGACCTGCCGCGAAGAGCCCTGACGGTGTGAGCAGCAACCACGTGAGCCGCGGCGGCAATCCTAGAAGGTCAAGGATCAGCATAGTAGAGTTTGAGGTGCTGTACGCTCCAGCCTTGCTGGACGATTTGCCTGACCGGATCTTAGTCAACCGCGGAAGAGCTGAAGTGAGGCGGCTGTCATCGAGCCACAGCAGGATCAGAAGCTACGGATCGCCTCGACTATGAGGATCGGCATTATATCGGATACGCATGGTCTTCTTCGCCCCGAGGTCACCGAACGACTCGCGGGCGTCCACTACGTCATTCATGCTGGCGATATTGGCCGTCCTGAGGTGATTTCAGAATTACGTAAAATCGCACCGATTACGGCAATAAGGGGAACATCGATAGAGGTGAGTGGGCGGCTGAGTACCCGCACACTGCACTCGTGAAGCTTGGCGGCCGGTCCATTTGTGTGCTTCACAACCTCAAAGAGCTCGGCCTCGATCCCACGGCGGCCGGGATCGATGTGGTTGTATCAGGTCATTCGCATCGGCCGAAAAGCGCGACCGTCGGTGGCGTGGTCTACCTCAATCCGGGAAGCGCCGGGCCACGCCGTTTCAGCCTGCCCGTCGCACTCGCGACGCTTGAGCTAACCGGTGACGCGATTCGGCCGTGCATCCATGAAGTTGCCAAGATGACCCCTAGACGATAGCGACGTTTCCCAAGCTCCCGGAAATGCTCGCAGGGATGGAGCTGACCGGTGCCGCCAACAAGAGCTTGCGGCACAGCGGTCACGGATTGATGGCCTGGGCAGTGCCCAAACGCGCGCGTGGAGCCGAAGGGCAATGCCATACTTGTTACGAAGCAAGCGTCGGGGTCTGCCAAGATCGATCCGCTAATGGCAGCGTTTAATGCGATTGCCCTCATGGTGACGAAGCCTCATTCGTCACAGCCGAGTGTATTCTGGATTTAGATGCCGTACGCGCTCTGCGAGATCGTTGCAACGAATGATGCCGACGGCGGCAGGACTAGTTGTTCAACATTGCACTGTGCTAGTGCGAACTGGTTTGTAGCCGCACCCTTGTGGAGTCTGTACATGGCAAAGAGAGTAACGAAGCGTGAGCGTTGGACTAAGCCCCTGCTCACGGAGTTGCGAAGACATTCGAAGGCAAGAACGCCAGTCGCCAAAATCGCAAAGCAGATGAAACGAACCGAAGGCGCGCTGCGGCAGCAGGCTCTGAAGCTGGGCATCGGTCTCGGGCATCAGCGTTAGCCAACCGAACTGGCGGCAATACCGATGCGCTGAAAGGCATATGGTTTGTCATCTGCTGGGTTTTGACTGACCGAGCGGTGGTGCAATATTTCCTCATGGCCATTTGGGACAAAGGGACTGACAGCATTGTGTGCCGGCACTGCGGGCCACGCATCAGGCAGACTACCGAGAGTATCTTCTGAGCGAGGTTGGTTCCCAAAATTTGGGAGTGTCAGATAGATTGTGTACAAGCGATCCGTGGGTAACCTGATGAAGGGGACTCACGATGCCTATCAAGCCAGAATACCTTGACGAGCTTTTGGCCGGCTACGAGAAGCCGGAAGACCTGTTGGGTGAGGACGGCCTGTTCAAGCAGCTCAAGAAGGCGCTGCTTGAGCGGGCGCTGGGCGCCGAGCTGACGCACCATCTCGCTACGAGAAGGGTGATCCTGCCGGCCGCGGGACGGGCAACAACCGCAACGGGACCTCGGCTAAGACGGTGCTGACCGAGGACGGATCGGTCGAGATCGAGGTGCCGCGCGATCGCAACGGGACCTTCGAGCCGCAGATCGTGCCCAAGGGCGAGACCCGCCTGGATGGCTTCGACGACAAGATCATCTCCCTGTATGCCCGCGGCATGACGGTCCGCGAGATCCAGGGCCACCTGCGCGAGCTGTACGCCGTCGACGTCTCGCCCGACCTGATCAGCCGGGTGACCGATGCCGTTTTGGACGAAGTCCGGGAATGGCAGAATCGGCCACTGGATGCGGTCTATCCGGTAGTCTTCTTCGATGCGCTCACCGAACGCAAAAACGCAGCGTTTCCAAACAGTGCGCCTGCTAACACGACTGCCTTGCTACCAGGTTGAATACACTTCGTCGCACGGCTCTACCCCAAAAAGGAGAGAGCAGCTTGCCACCCATCACTGCCCTCTCCGTGTCTCGACGCGCACCGGTTTTTTTGGGTAGCGACTCTCGATGGCCTTCGGGCGAGTCGCCTCTGCGATCGTGGGTTACTTGTTCTTCTGTTCGAGCGCCTGCACACGCTGTTCGAGCGTGAGCTTCGTGTCGGGGTGATCGGGGATGCCGTGGCCCATGTCGGCCAAGCCCTTCTTGATCTGCGGGATCTGCACCGTCGGGTTGGTGCAGTCGAGGATTGCGGCCTCACTCACGGTGGGACCGGCCGAGGACCCGGGGCCTGCGCGGTACTTGGTCCATTGCGCCGCGAGCTGCTGGCAGTACACCTTGTCGCTTTGGGCGTCGGCCATTGCTCCCGAAACAATGCAGCAGGCCAGCAGGAATGCTGTACTCCCTGAGATCGCCTTAATTGTACCCATAGTAGTTTCTCCTCAACCCGGGCTATCATAAGTGTAGTCCCTCGCCACCCGGTAACGCTGGACTACAGTAAGAGGAAAGAACAGCTTCCACGCCCCCAACGCGGCCCTCTCTACGTCTCGACGGACCCGCTGGGGCTCTAGATGGTCTGTGCGTTTGCCGCGAGCGAACTGCGCCAAAAAGTGTCACGGCGCTCGTGATGATGATTTTTTCTGCAGGACTGCTCTTCCTTTTGCAGAGTAGGTAATTCAACAATAGGGCGAAGTCCTAAGTGCCTTTGCGAACTGGTTCACACAAAAGCAAGTTTTTTTGCTTGCGATGTAGCAAGCGTAACTGGCGGCCTCCCGCACGGTCGTCCAATGTCGGCCGGAGAGATCGCGAAGACTCTGCAATCGGTGCAGATAGGCAACACTGGTACTTCAAGGGGCGCATAAGTCCAACTCCCGCCCGACCGGCGCCGCCGAAGTCGCGTCGCACAGTTGGGATTTGGAAGCCGCAGCACCGAAATCGAGAGGTGCATTATGTTTGAAGTGAGTAGGGACGACCGGCTCAAGCAAACCGGCATCAACAAGCCCAGGGTTCTCCTCCTCCGAGTCCTACTTTTCCTGTTCGCCAGTATTTCCGGTGTCGAGGCCAAAACCCGAGTCTTTGTCCAGAACAACACAGGCAAGGAATTCTCGGTGCGTGTAACACAGAGCTGACATTCCCAACTTGGGCCGGGAAGATGGCAGCAGGCAGCGCAAACAATTCGTCCGGGCCGGCGTGAGGAGGTCGTTCAATTCAACCGCGACGAGGGGATCACTGCGGGCAGAGATTTCTTCTTCGACACTGATCTCATTAGGGGATCGAGTTCCATTCCCGCCCTTCGAAGCTGCAACGAGCCATCGCGGCCGGTTTCCCCTGCCCGCCCAGGTTCCCGTAACCGCTTGAACGGGGTCGAAGTCGCCGTTGAGCGCGGTTTTGAAATCGCAGGGTTCGGGGCTATGAGGTGGCGGAATCTAAGCATGACCTATGATTCGCTAAGCCGCGAAGGTTGTCCGCGCGCAGGCATTGCCGCCGCCTTTTGAGTAAATGATCCAGGTAGTCTGCGCTGACGAAAAGATCGCGATCGAACTGTTGGCGGTCTATGAGAAAGACGTAGATCTCGGAGACAAACTTCTTGTTCGCCTTGCAACGCGAGGACTATGTCAACGCGCAATGTTTACAGTGATGGGCTCGACAGGACCTTCAGCTCATCGAAGACGAGTTGGGCCTGTGCTTTATAGTCTGCGGCCGTAACAACATCACCTTCGACATGCCAAGCCTCCGCCATGCCAGCCAAACATTGAGCAACCAACGGGCGCAAACCTCGGGGACGGGCGAATTCGATCGCGCGTTCATAAAAGGCTCGGGCAGCGCGCATATTGGATGAACGATCGGCCGCTTCGATGCTACCCCTAAGCCGAAAGACCTGAGCCAGGTGGGCAAACTCGCCTGTGTGCTCGGCGATCTTCTGCGCGCGGCCTACCTGACGCCGCTCCGCCTGACCGCGCGTGTTTGGGGTAGCCTTAAACCTGGACTGCCGAAGATTCTCGATCGCGCTTAGCAGGCGCTTTCGATGACCCAGCGGTGTAACACCGAGTTCGATAAGGTCTATATCGGTCAGATCAGCCAAAACTGCGATGTCGATCGCGTTGGCGCGGAACGCCGGCGCGTATTGCTCCAGGCTCAGCTTGCTCAGCCACGCTTCCAGTTCTTTGGACATTGGCAGTGTCCGTTAGTGGTTGCCGGAAGATTATCGCATACTCAACCGCCAGGGGAATGGGAACGAACCTGGCTGTATCGTCCAAAGTCGACAAAGGACACCCAGAATTTCCGCTTTGGGTCAGTCGCGTCGATTTCGTGATGTCCGAGACATGTCCGGTCTGCCCCCAACATCAGACATTTCCAGACACAAGAAGACCAGTAAGAAGCACAACACCGGTGCGCTTGAGCGATTCGTAGAGCGGGGCATAGGCCTCACTCAATGGCAGGTCAACGAATACCAACCAGCCGAGAGGCACTATTGGGGCGAAGGCGCTAAGTACTCGCTGGCTTTGGATGTCCTCCGTGATGAATGCGCGCGCCGAACGATCGGATGCGGAAATCGCACGCGCCGCCCGAATTTGCCCTGAACTTCCGAGGTCGGTGTTGCGCAGCACCAGGCTGATGTCTGGATGCGCGATCAACCGGCCGGCAGCGTCGACGACGAAGGCCTTTCCGGTCTCGCCCACTCTGATCTGAGAGACCACGTCCCCGATGAACTTGAGGTTGATCTCCGCAACGCTTACGCCCGAGTCGCGCCGCGGCCCCGAAAGGGCGAGCGTCATGTAGGGTTCCGATTCGTCGCGAAAGTATACAGGGCCAAAATGGACCTTTCGCGCTGTTGCCTCGACAAACTTCGGATCTTCCGATACGTCAATCCGACTGTCGATGACATCCAGCCCCAGTCGCGACACCCGCAGTCGTTCTCTTCCTGTCGTATCAACCATCGCGACTTCAGTGATCGCGGGTGCTTGCCGCAACAATCGGCCCAAATCAAAAAGCCGCTCCTCTATCGAGCCATCGCTCCATGGAAGCTGTGTGGTCCAGCCGAGCTGCTTTTCGATTTCCGAGACGAACTGATTGTCGGCGGCCGCAACCCGCCTCGGTCGATGCTCGTCCTCGCCGACGAGGTGATTGAATAAGCTGTACCGCCAAGTCCGTTGTGGATCAGGCTCGGAAGTGACAGCAGTGCGCGTCATGTCCGCTTCACCCCTGAAAGCGGACACGCCCCCGTGCCCAGATGACGTCGCCTTTGTGCCCAATAGCGGACATAGTGGCTACTGGAGATCGGACTTCGGTAGGCGAGATCGGTGGCCGGCAGACCGGGCCGCCAGTCCCAGTCGAACAGCCGGGCGCTGCCCTCGCTATCGTCGTTGGGCAGGAACACATTCCACACATGGGCATCGCCATGGATGACACTGAGGTTCTTGCCCGTTGCCATGCGCGCAAAGTGCGGAGGGGCTGCGAAGAAGCGCTCGTAGATCCGGCGCCGGTCCGCCGACAGGCGATCACCCAGGCGATCGGAGAGGTTGGCCCAGAAACCTTGCAAGCGCTGGTAGATGCCGCGCAACGTCGCCATGTCTGGTGGGACCCCGACTGACAAGCCGGCTCGAGTTGCGTCCCACCACGCGGCATGGAAGCGCGCCAGGACGGCAACGATGGCACGGCACTGTGTCTCGGTGGGCGGCAGGGGCCATTCGGTGGCGACGCGGTGACTGTCGGTGACGTCCTCCAGCACCAGGTACCAGGCTTTGGTCCGCGGCAACTGCCCCGCATCGAAGCAGCGCAGCAGGAGGTCCGGGGGCGAAGCAGGCGCCACCGTGTCATAGAACTGGACTTCGCGCCGCCATTCCTCGGGCATACCATCGCGCGGCCGGGACATTTTCAGGATCAGCGAGGTTGGTGCCTTCTCGGCGGCGCCTTCGAAGGTTAGTTTGAGGCGGGCGATGCGCGATACCAGCGTGTCGCGCGGCCCCTCCGTCGTCACGTCACGCACGCGGCCGGCTAAAAGGACGCCGTGCCGGCGCAGAGCTTCGGTGAGATGCTCGGGCTTGGCAGCGTCGGGCAGGTCAGTGGTCACGCCACGACTAGTGCCCGCTGCGATTTTCATGCGTGTTCCCAGAAGCCCACTTTCAAGACAGGGCTATGTTGCTTAGCTTCGTTATCGTGCATGACGTACAGCAATATATAGACTCGGGTTCGACCCTTGAGGACTTCGTTGCTCGTTACGTCTGCTTCGAACACATGCATCTCCCGCAGTTTGCCTGCGGGGTGTTTCCTGTCGGCGTACATGTCGGCCACCGGTTTGGCGCTAAATGTCGTTCGCTCACACATGCCCCGCGTTGCAAGGTGAGCAAGAAGCGCTTCCCCGAGAGCAGCTTCCTCCACATATGCAGTCAGCAGTTCGATGGCCACCTTTTGGTCGACGCAAACTATTTGCGTCATGTTTTCGAACGGCGGCGGCAACACCTGCGCCTGGACATTGGACGCGAACAGGGCGGCGCTCGTCATCAATGCGGTCGCCCAAACTCGCCGAGCACGGGCAGCGGCATCGTGGCGCGATTTCGATGGTGGCCGGCCCGGGCGTGAGCGCGTGGTGCTCCGGAGAGCAGCCACGCCGCAGCGCCGCAGTGCGCGCGCAATTGCAATTGGACCCATCACTTTCTCTTTCCACCTGAGCAACCAAACGGCCGCCTGTCTCTCACATGCTGGGCGGCCCTCGCAGGCACAGCTACTCGCGGCGTGCAGCGGCTGCGCACTTCCTCATGAAACCGTTCGACCTTGTGTGATCGGGTCCACACCACTGAGACGGAGCGA
>Ga0193726_1000689_pt1 | contig 32300 bp, 25 predicted proteins | sample H2c1metaG_FD_144928 | JGI IMG/M metagenome (GOLD analysis project Ga0193726, IMG submission 144928) | Soil microbial communities from a riparian zone of the East river system, Colorado, United States - H2c1 | ecosystem: Environmental > Terrestrial > Soil > Riparian zone | place: USA: East River... | reverse complement strand
GTCTCGAACGCCGTGCACAACGCCGCGTCGTTCACCGGTACGCCGTCCAGACGGACACGTTCGTTATAGCGAAGGAGGTGCGGCGAAGTGTATAGCCCGACTCTGTATCCGGCGGCGAGCAGGATCGCCTCCAAGATGGCGCACGTCGAGCCCTTGCCGTTGGTACCGGCAACGGTGAAGATCACGGCCGGGCTCGATCTGCCGAGCACATCCCGCACCTGGGCCACGCGCTCCAGCCCGAGCTCGATGGACTTGGGATGAATGCGCTCGATGTAGTCGAGCCACTCGGCAAGACTCCGGCCGGGCATGAAAGCCGGAAGGAAGGCTTAACTCGCCGCGGCAGGCTGCCGCTGCAAGAGGGTAAGAAGACTGGCGAGCTTGTCGCGCATCTGGCGCCGGTCGACGATCATGTCGATCGCGCCTTTCTCGAGCAGGAACTCGGCGCGCTGAAAACCCTCGGGGAGCTTTTCGCGCACGGTTTGCTCGATGACGCGCGGCCCCGCGAATCCGATGAGCGCACGCGGCTCGGCCATGACGACGTCGCCGATCATGGCGAAACTCGCCGACACTCCGCCCATGGTCGGATCGGTGAGAACCGTGATGAAGGGAAGCTTGCGCGCCGTGAGTTGCGTCAGGGCCGCCGTCGTCTTGGCCATCTGCATGAGCGAAAACAGGCCTTCTTGCATTCGCGCACCGCCGGTCGCCGTGACGCACACCAGCGGTAAATGCTGATCGAGACACGCGTGTACCCCGCGCACGAAACGCTCCCCCACCGCCGAGCCCATGGATCCGCCCATGAATTCGAATTCAAACGCGGCCACAATGAGGGGAACGTTTTTTATTGCACCCTGCATCACGACCAAGGCGTCGGTTTCGCCGGTCGCCTTCTCCGCTTCCTCGAGTCGGTCGGAATAGCGCTTGCCATCCTTGAATTTCAGGCTGTCTACCGAGCCGACTTCGACCCCGATTTCGAAGCGTCCTTCTGCATCGAGCAGCATATCGAGCCGCACCCGCGCCGAGATGCGGTTGTGAAAGGCGCATTTGGGACAGACGTTGGCGTTCCTTTCGAGATCGGTGGCGTACAGCACCGCCGAGCACGAGGGACACTTGCTCCAAAGCCCTTCCGGAACGTTTCTCTTCGCACCGGTCCCGGTGCGGTTGATCTTGGGGGGAAGCAGCTTCTGCAGCCAACTCATGCGTCCATCGCTCTGCGAATTTCCTTGAGCAAGCCCGCGCCCTTCTCCACGCAAGTTTCCGGAGAGGCCTGCTCGATTTCCTGGATGATCCGGCTGCCGATCACGACGGCGTCCGCAATGCGCGCTACGGCGCGCGCGGTTTCCCCGTCGCGGATTCCAAATCCCACACCCACAGGGAGCCTCGTCTTGCCTCGAATCGCGGGCAGTTTTGCGGCCACGTCTTCCAGATCGAGATTCTTGGCCCCGGTCACACCGCGCAAGGACACGTAATAAATATACCCGCTCGCAAGCTTGGCGACTTGATCGATGCGCGCCTCGGTCGAGGTCGGTGCGAGGAGAAAGATCATGTCCATGCCGCGTGCGCGGAGCATTGCCGCCAGCTCGACGCTTTCCTCGGGCGGATAGTCGATCACCAGGACCCCGTCTATTCCCGCCCGACGCGCGGCGTCAACGAAGCGCTCCAGTCCCATGGCCTCGATTGGATTGGCGTATCCCATGAGGACGACCGGAGTCGATTCATCCTTCTTGCGGAATTCGGCGACGAACGCGAGTACCCCATCCAAACCGATATGGTTCCTCAACGCCCGTTCGCTTGAGCGTTGAATCACCGGCCCGTCCGCCATGGGATCGGAAAAAGGCACACCCAGTTCGATGACGTCCGCTCCCGCCGCGACCAGAGCATGCATGAGCGGCACGGTGACCGCCGGCTTGGGGTCCCCGGCCGTGACATAAGGAATCAACGCTTTCCGGTGCTTGCCTGCGAGCCGTTCGAAGGTGGAGGAGATTCGGGACACGGAGGCCTTCAGAGCACTGCGGCGGTTCGGACCGGCCGCGCAGCGGATTCGGCATCCGATTTGAAAAAGCGGGCCACCCGCCTCTTCGCAGAAGCGCAGTACTCCGGATTGATCTCAAAGCCCGCAAAGCGCCGGCCAGCCTTTAGCGCCGCGACTGCCGTTGTACCGCTCCCCATGAACGGATCGAGCACGAATCCACCGGGGGGAGAGCTCGCCAGCACCATACGCTCGATGATCTCGACCGGCTTTTGCGTGGGATGGTCCTCGCGCTCCGGATCCTGCCGGTGCAGGCGGGTCACGCTCCAGACGTCCTTGGGGTTGTAGCCCACTTCCAGCCATTTCTTTCCGACGAAGATCGAGCGCGTCCGGGCGCGCTTGGTGTCGGCATCATAGGGTATGCGCACGCTATCGATGTCGAAGTAATAGTCCTTCGAGCGCGCGAACAGCCCTATCGTATCGTGCACGGAAGAGAATTTCCGCGTACTTCCGCCCATGCTCGGTACTTTCCGGTCCCAGATGATCTCGTTCACCATCGTCAGGACCGTCTTCGCGTAGCTGAAAACCTCCGGACTATGCTGCCAGGTCAGAAAAACGTAGAGACTTCCCGTCGGCTTGAGCTTCGGGATCACGGCATCGATCCAGCGCCGGCTGAAATCGAGATAGGCTTCCCCGGTGAGCTGATCGGAGTCGTTGCCGTAGTCCTTCCCGAGGCCGTAGGGCGGATCGGCGACGATGAGGTCAACACTCGCATCGCAGACGCGACCGATGCCCTTGAAGAAATCCTCGTTGTACAACGTTGCGCGGGCGTCGTTCAAATTCGGATTCCCGATTTTTCCGCGACGGTGTGCATGTCCTTGTCACCGCGTCCCGACAGATTGACGAGCAGGATATTCTTCTTCGGTAGAGTCGGCGCGAGCTTCGCCGCGTGCGCGAGCGCGTGCGCAGACTCGAGCGCGGGAATGATGCCTTCGTAGTGGCACAAGTCATTGAAGGCCGTGATCGCGTCCTCGTCGTTGACGGTGACATATTCGGCGCGGCCGCTGTCCTTCAGCCAGGCGTGCTCCGGACCGACCCCGGGATAGTCGAGCCCGGCCGAGATCGAGTGCGTTTCGGCGATCTGGCCGTGTTCGTCCTGTAGAAGGTAGGTCCGGTTGCCGTGCAGGATGCCCGGCTTGCCCGCGCAAAGCGATGCCGCGTGTTTGCCGCTCGCGATGCCCAGGCCGCCGGCCTCGACCCCGATCAGCCTGACATTTTCGTACGGGATGTAGGGATAGAAAATGCCCATCGCGTTCGAGCCACCGCCAACGCACGCGATAATTGCGTCCGGCTGGCGGTCGGCAAGCTCCGGCATCTGCCATAGGCACTCCTTGCCGATCACCGACTGGAAGTCGCGGACCATCATCGGGTACGGATGCGGCCCGGCGACCGTGCCAATGATGTAGAAAGTGTTATTGATATTGGTCACCCAGTCGCGCATCGCCTCATTCAAGGCGTCTTTCAGCGTTTTCGACCCTGAATCGACGGGCACGACCGTTGCGCCGAGGAGCTTCATGCGATAGACGTTCTGAACCTGGCGCTTGATATCCTCCGAGCCCATGTAGACCACACATTCGATGCCATAGCGCGCCGCGACCGTCGCCGTCGCCACACCGTGCATTCCGGCGCCGGTCTCGGCAATCACGCGCGGCTTTCCCATGCGCTTCGCCACGAGCGCTTGCCCGATAGTGTTGTTGATCTTGTGCGCTCCGGTGTGGTTCAGGTCTTCGCGCTTGATGTAGATCTGCGCGCCGCCCAGCCGCTCGGACAGGCGTTTTGCGTGATAAACGGGGCTCGGCCGGCCGACATAGTGCTTGAGCTCGTGCTCGAATTCAGCGACGAACTCGGGGTCGTCTCGGCAGCGCTCGTAGGCCTGCTTGAGCTCGTCGAGCGCGTGCATCAGCGTCTCGGCAACGAATACTCCGCCGTAGCGGCCAAAATGTCCCCGCTCGTCCGGAAGGTCATACATCTTCATGTTTTACCGCTCCGATAAAAGCCGCGATTTTTGCCGCGTCCTTGATCCCTTTGGACGCCTCGACACCCGTGGAAACATCGACGGCGTAAGGTCTGACGCGGTGGATTGCGTTGGCGACATTGGCCGCCGTCAAGCCGCCCGAAAGTACGATCGGCCTCGCCATTCTCCCGGGCACCATGCTCCAATCGAACGCGCCGCCCGTTCCGCCCCAGAGGTCGTCGTGGAAAGCGTCGAGCATCCACGCCCGGGCAGCGGTGTAAGGTAAGAGGTATTTTATCAAATCCAGTCCCGGACGAATCCGTGCCGCCTTGATGTAGGGTCGGGCAAAACTGGCACAGAACTCGGGGGATTCGTCACCGTGGAATTGCAGCAGCGCGACCCCGCACTCGGCGATCACCCGTTCGACCTCCTCCGAAGACGGGTTCACAAAAACCGCCACGGTCGACACGAAGGGCGGGGTCTCTGCGACTATGGCCCGCGCCTGCTCAAGAGGCACGCAGCGCGGGCTGGGACGATAGAACACCAGCCCGATCGCGTCTGCGCCCTGAGCGACTGCCGCGAGGGCGTCCTCGACCCGGGTGATGCCGCAGATTTTCACTCGCGTCCTCACCGTGGCATTTCCGTCTGGAACGGCATCATGCGGGGAAATGCAGGCAGGTTCCAGTTCTCCCCATAGCGCACGTGCGAAAGGTACAGCCCCTCCGCTGCAAACGTCGGCGCAGCGAGCCGCCGATCGCGGGCGGCGATCAACTCGGCGAACCATTGAGGGGGACGCTCGCCCTTTCCGATGTGAACGAGCCCACCGACGATGTTACGCACCATATGATGCAGGAATGCGTTGGCCGTGAAGTCGAGGAGGAGATATGGGCCACTTTCGCCAATCTCCACGCGTTCCACGGTCCGCACGGGGCTTTTCGCCTGGCATTCCGACGAGCGGAAACAGGAAAAATCATGCTCGCCGATCAAATATCGCGCGGCTTCCCTCATGTCGCCCAGCTGGAGCGGGAGGTGGAACCAACCGACGAGGCCGCTAAGCATTGCCGGGCGCACGCGGTGGCTGTAGAGCACGTAGCGGTAGCTTCGCGATATCGCACTGTAGCGCGCATGGAAATCCTCCGCGACTGCCGAGGCCCATTGTACGGCGATCGAATCGGGTAACAGGGAGTTCGCGCCACGCACCCAGGCAGAATCCGGCCGGGATGCCTGGGTCTCGAAGTGAGCCACCTGGGCGCTGGCGTGCACCCCGGCATCGGTGCGGCCGGCGCCCGCGACACTGACTCGCTCGCCCGCGATCTCGGAAAGGGCGCGCTCAAGATAATCCTGCACGGTATTGCCGGAGGGTTGCGATTGCCAACCTTCCATCCCCTTGCCACAGTAGGTGATCCCGATTGCGATCCTCATCATGCGAAAAACAAAAATCGGCGCACGCGGCGCCGATTATCATGGTTCAAAACCGGTCGGATCAGCCGAGTGCCTGCAACATCGTTTGAGCCTGCTGCTGCTGCGCCGTGTCGCCTTCTTTCACGACTTCCTTTAAAAGTTCTCGGGCCCCGTCCTTGTCGCCCATTTCTTCGTATGCTTTGGCGAGATCGAGCTTGGTCGCGACCTCCTGCCATCGGGCGTCCGGAGCGCCGCCCGAGCCATTGCCGCCGCCGGGGGCACCAAGATCGAGGCTGATCGCAGCGAAATCCACAGAGGGCGCCTTGGCCGCCTCGGCCGTCGCTTCACCGCCAGACGACGATGTACCAAGGTCGAAATCAAGCCCACCCAAATCCGGAGCGGGGGCCGCCGGGGCTGCGCTCCGTGCTGGCGTGTCACCTATGGGCAGGGAGAAATCAATACTCAGCCCCGGATCCGTCGAAGGGGACGCAACCGTTCTTTCCGTGGCCGTCGTGGTCACGACAGCGGCTCTGTCTCCACCCAAACCGAGGTCGAAATCGAGCCCTGCCGGCGCGAGCTCGGTGGATGGCGATCCAAGGCCCAGATCGAGATCGGGCAACGGAGCCGGCCCGCCAGTCGTCGATGCGCCGATATCAAAATCAATGTTGAGGGGCGCAGCCACCTCCACCGTCGGTTCGGCGTTCGTAGTCGTGGTCGTAGTCGTAGTCGTAGTACTGAAGGCCGGCATCTGTGCCGTTTCGCTGAACACCCGCGCTGCGGCGCCCGGCTTGCCGCCATAGAGCGGATTGGTGGGATCGATTGACAAGCCCAGGCCGGCGATCTTCTCCCAGTCGGGGCCGCGTCCACCGGTAGCTGCGCGCAGTTCGTTTGCGGGCCCTTCGAACGACCTGGCATCCTTTCGATTCGCGTAAATCTCCAGCAACTTGACTCGAATCGCCTGGCGACTGGAATCCTTACCCAGCGCGTCTTTCAGAATCTCCTCGGCCTGGGCATCACGTCCGTAGGCCATGTAAACATCGGCCTCAGCGATCGGGTCGATCTCCTCGCTGTCGTTCTTGCTGACGCTTCCCTGCCCGAAATCGCTTTGAAGCGAGCTCGATGCCGTGTCGACATTACGGCCCCCGGCACTCCCGAGAACCGAGTCCGCGTCCGATGGCACCACACTCATGATGCTGTTTTCAAATTGCGAATTGCGTTTCCTGCGCCAGGCATACGCGGCGTAACCCACCAGCAAGAGCACGGAGACGCCCGCGCCGCCGAGAGCCATCGGGTTGTCGAGCAACTCATCCAAGAAGCTTGCTTCAATCGGCGGGGGCGCGATTGGCGCCTTGGCGGCGGCCTTGGGAGCGGCCTTCGCAGGTTCCGTTTTCGCAGGCTCTGGTGCCTTCGCCGCAGTTTCGGGGGACTTAGCCGCTTCCGGTGTCTTTGCGACTTCAGGAGCCTTCGCTCCATCCGGCATTTTGGCGGGCTCCGGCCCCTTTGCGACCTCTGCCGCCTTTGCGCCCGGGGACGCTTTGGCTGCTTCAGACGCTTTGGCTGCTTCGGACGCTTTGGCCGCTTCGGGAGCTTTCGCTACCTCGGGAGCTTTGGCCGGACTTGGAGCCTTTGGCTCAGGAGCCTTTGCCGCCTCCGGAGCGGAGGGCGCGGCTTTGGCAGGCTCGGCTGCTTTGGGGGTTTCCGCTTTCGCGGCAGGGCTTGCCTTGGCAGGTTCGGCGGATTTCGCAGCGGACCCGGCTTTTGCCGCTTCGGCCTGCTGCTGCAATTGCGTTCCAGCCTGACTCTTGATCTGCGACAATTTCTGAAAGTCCTGCAAATTCTTTTCCAGGATAGCAATGCGTTCGTTGGCTTCCTTCAGCGCATTGTCTTTTGCGGCCAAGTCGTCGGCGACCGCCGTGCCCGCGGCCTTTGCGCCGCGCTTGGAGTCGTCGGCACGAGAAAGACGCAGCTCATCCTTGGAGATTTCCTTGGGTGGTGCAGGTTTTTCCTCACTCGGCGCCGTGATCGAACCGGACGCCTGACGGCCACCCCCTCCAGGCGCTGATGTCGAGGCGACTGCGATACCGAGGCTGCGGCGGTATTCGTTGAAGGCGGTGTACTGAGTCGAGACGATGCGTCGCGCATCGGTTGCTGCGACTGCCTGGGCTGCGTCCTTGTCCGGGATGTTGATGATCTTCCCTGCGCGCAAGCGGTTCATGTTATTGGCCACAAATGCTTCCTGATTCGCGCGGAACAGCGCCACTAGCATCTGCTGCAGACTGACCCCCTCGACCTGGTTTCGCATGGCAATCTTCGAGAGCGTGTCACCGTGCACCACCTCATAGGTATCCGAAACCCCAGGCTCCTGTACCAGCTCGGCAGGAACCGCGGCGGGGGAGTCCATCGGAACCGGCACGGGCTCTGCCGGCTTCGCGTCGGCCGGAAGCACCTCGACTTGGGTGGAGGCGCCTGTTTCTCCCGCAGGTCCCGGTATTGGCATCTCTGGCTCGGGGATGGCGGCCAGGGGCAGCGGCTCTGAGGGAAGAACAAGTGGAAGCTCCGGTGCGGGCTCCGCGGACGGCAACGGCAGAAGTGCGACTGGCGCCTGCGCGACCGGCTCGGTCGATGTGGCATTTACCGGCGCAACCGGTTCCTCCGGTGCACCCGCCGGCACCTGTGCAGACTGAATCCGCTCGAGCTTCGACGGGGCGGCATATTCAGGCGGATCGAGCAGAAAAGTGTATTCGCGGACAAGACGTCCGTTGGTCCAGTTCAACTCCACGAGCATGTCGAGGAACGGCTCGTTGATAGCCTGCCCGGAGCTGAGAGTCATTACGTATTGACCCCCGGGCCGGCGCTGAACGGCAAACTTGACCGACAGCAGGGCCGGATTCATTTCGATATTGGATTGTCGAAAAATCTCCCCTGGCGCAAGCCGTGCAGCAAGCGTATCGCCTTCCCCACGCTGCAAGGAAACGATCTCGATTTCCGCTCTGAGCGGCTGCCCAAGCGTGGAAAGAACTGAAAGCTTGCCCAAGCCTGCTGCCCACGCGAATGAGGGCAAGATCAGGCTGACAGCTGCCAGCCAGCAAATTTTTGAGGCGAACTTCCCCACTTGCCACCTGAACCTACGTGGAAACAAATTAAAATACCATCATGGCCTTAGCCTTGCAAGCTCAACTTACATATCGCAAACCGCCTCAAGTGACTATTTTCTCACGCAGTTTGTCTTATTTTCCCCGGAAACCGAGGGGTGAGACCCGAAGAAGGAGGCCCTGAAGGAGGGGCCGATCAGCCTTCGAGGAGAAGGCGCAGCATCCTTCGCAGCGGTTCGGCGGCCCCCCAAAGCAGCTGATCCCCCACAGTAAAGGCGGCGAGATAGGTACTGCTTTTTTCCAGCGAGAGTTTGCGCAGACGCCCAATCGGCACCTGCAGCTTACCGCTCACGGCAGCGGGTGTGAGCGCGCGCAAACTGGCATCGCGCTCGTTCGAGATGACTCTCACCCAGGGGTTGGCCTCGGCGAGCATTTGCTCGATTTCGCCGATCGGCAGGTCGCGCCTGAGCTTTACGGTAAGCGCCTGACTATGGCAGCGCATCGCACCGATGCGCACGCAGATGCCATCCATGGGGACCGGGTTTCCCTCGCGGCCAAGTATCTTGTTCCCCTCGACCTGGGATTTCCATTCTTCGCGGCTCTGGCCGTCTCCGAGATCCTTGTCGATCCACGGAAGCAGGCTGCCCGCGAGCGCATGGCCGAAGTGCTCGACGGGGAAAGACCCGTCGCGCAATGCCGAGGTCACAGCCTGATCCAGCTCCAGGATCGCGGAAGCCGGATCCAATAGCGGCCCGGCAGCCTGGTGCACCGCTCCCATTTGTTTCACCATCTCCCGCATGTACTCGGCGCCCGCGCCCGAGGCCGCCTGGTAGGTCATCGAGGTCATCCATTCGACCAGATCCGCTTTCAGCAGGCCGTGCAAGCCCATCAGCATCAGGCTCACCGTGCAGTTGCCTCCGATGTAGTTGCGCACCCCCCTGGCGAGCGCATCCTTGATTACATGCATGTTGACCGGGTCCAGAACAATGACGGCGTCGTCCTTCATGCGAAGCGCAGACGCGGCGTCTATCCAATAGCCCCTCCAGCCCGAGGCGCGCAACCCGTGGAACATCTCGTTGGTGTAGTCGCTGCCCTGGCAGGAGACGACGATGTCCATCAACGCGAGCTCTTTCACGCTCCTCGCGTCCTTGAGCGGCGCCGTTTCCTTTCCGATGAACGGCCCGAGCCCGCCCACTTGGGAGGTCGAGAAAAACACCGGCTCCATCAATGCGAAATCGCGCTCGGCGTGCATGCGCTGCATCAGCACCGATCCGACCATTCCGCGCCAACCGACGAGTCCGACTCGCTTCATCGTATTTCCTGCATGTCCAGTCTGCGTATGTTAACGCACTGAGCCCTAAAAAGGGTTGTTCCGCATCAAGCGAGCGCTGCGACCACGGCATCACCCATCTCGCGGGTGCCCACTTTGCGGGTTCCCTGCTTGAAAATATCCGCGGTACGATACCCCTGAGCGAGTACTTTCTTCACCGCGGCTTCGACACGGGCCGCAACCCGGTCCTGATCGAAGCTGTAGCGAAGCATCATCGCCGCAGACAGGATGGCCGCCAGCGGATTGGCGAGGTTCTTTCCGGCGATGTCCGGAGCCGATCCATGAATCGGCTCGTACAGCCCTTTGCCTTTTTCGTCGAGCGAAGCCGAGGGCAGCATGCCGATCGAGCCGGTCAACATCGAAGCCTCGTCCGAAAGAATGTCGCCGAACATATTGCCGGTGACGATAACGTCGAATTGCCTGGGATTCTTGAGCAACTGCATCGCGGCGTTGTCCACGTACATGTGTGTCAGCTCCACCGCGGCGTATTCCTTGCCCACTTCGCTTACCACTTCCCGCCACAACTGCGAGGTCTCGAGCACGTTCGCCTTGTCGATCGAACACAGTTTTCTGTGGCGCTTCAGCGCGGCGCGAAAACCCGCGTGGGCGATACGGCGGATCTCCGCGTCGGTGTAGCGCATGGTATCGAAGCCTTCGCGCATCCCGCCTTCGATCTCCCGGATGCCCCGCGGCTGTCCGAAATAGATGTCGCCCGTCAGTTCGCGCAGGATGAGGATATCGAGCCCGGCCACCACCTCGGGCCTAAGGGTCGAGGCATCGGCAAGTTCCGGGAAAACGGACGCAGGTCGCAAGTTGGCAAACAGGTTCAGTTCCTTCCTGAGCCTGAGGAGAGCTTGCTCCGGACGCTTTTCGCGCGGCAAGCTGTCGTAGCGGGGGCCGCCGACTGCGCCAAAAAGTATGGCGTCCGCTTTTCTTGCCAATTGCAGCGTCGGCTCGGGCAAGGGATCGCCGGCTGAGTCGTAGGCGGCTCCCCCGACCGGCGCTTCCTCACAATCGAGCGCGAGACCGTCGCGCCTGACGGCCGCGAGCACTTTGACTGCTTCGGCCACGACTTCCGGGCCGACGCCATCGCCGGGTAGCACTGCAATTTTCATGAGAAGAACAGGTCTAGCCGTACAGCCAGGGCTCTTCGATGCTGCGCCGGTCTTCGAAGGAGCGGATCTTGTCCGCGTGGCGCAGAGTGAGTCCTATGTCGTCAAGGCCGTTGATCAGGCAATATTTGCGGAAGGAATCGATGTCGAAGCGCATCAGCTTGCTGCCGTCCGGGGTTGCGACCGTTTGCTTCTCGAGGTCGATCACGAGCCGGAAACCCGGAAAGGCGGCCACCTCGTGGAATAAGCCATCGACCTCCGATTCGGTGAGCGTGACCGGCAGCAAACCGTTCTTGCAGCAGTTGTTGAAAAATATGTCGGCGTAGGACGGTGCGACGATCGCACGAAATCCGTATTCGCCCAGCGCCCAGGGGGCGTGCTCCCGCGAACTGCCGCAGCCGAAGTTCCTGCGCGCAAGCAATATGCCGGCACCCTTGTAGCGCGGCTGGTTGAGGACGAAATCGGAGTTGAGCGCGCGGCCTGCATTGGGCTTGTCGGGCTGGCCTTCGTCGAGATAGCGCCAGGCATCGAAGAGATTCTCGCCGAACCCCGTGCGCTTGATCGATTTCAGGAATTGCTTCGGGATGATCTGGTCGGTGTCGACATTAGCCCGGTCAAGCGGTGCGACGAGGCCGTTCAGGACGGTGAATGGCTCCATCAAATCATCTCCACTGCCGAACGTCGACGAAGTGTCCGGCGATCGCGGCCGCCGCGGCCATCTCCGGGCTTACGAGGTGAGTCCTGCCGCCCGTGCCTTGGCGGCCCTCGAAATTGCGGTTCGAGGTCGACGCACAGCGCTCGCCCGGCTCAAGCCGGTCTGCGTTCATGGCCAGACACATGGAACAACCAGGTTCGCGCCACTCGAAGCCGGCGTCCTTGAAGATCCGGTCAAGGCCTTCATGCTCTGCCTGCGCTTTCACCAGACCCGAGCCCGGCACGACCATTGCGAGCTTGATATTCGAGGCAAGGCGCCGGCCGCGCACGACCGCCGCCGCGGCTCGCAGATCCTCGATGCGCGAATTGGTGCACGAGCCGATGAACACCTTGTCGATGCGGATGTCGGTCATCGGCGTGTTGGGCCTGAGTCCCATGTACGTCAGCGCCCTCTCCATACCCTCTCTGCGGCCCGCGTCCTTCTCACGGTCGGGATCGGGTACGCGCTCGTCCACCGTCACCACCATCTCGGGCGAGGTGCCCCAGGTCACCTGCGGCTTGATCGAGCGCGCATCGACGGCCACCTCCTTGTCGAATTTCGCGTCCGGATCGCTTTTCAGCGTGCGCCAGTGCGCGACCGCCCGGTCCCACAAGGCGCCACGCGGCGCAAAGGGCCTGCCCTTCAGGTAGGCGATAGTCAGTTCGTCGACTGCCACCAGCCCGGCGCGCGCTCCCGCTTCGATCGACATGTTGCACAGGGTCATGCGGGCTTCCATCGTGAGCGAGCGCACCGTGCTTCCGGCGTATTCGATGGTGCAGCCGGTTCCTCCCGCGATGCCGATTCTGCCGATTACGGCGAGCGCCAGGTCCTTCGCCGTGACCCCGCGCGGAAGCGGCCCCTCGATGCGCACCAGCATGTTTTTCATCTTCTTCGCGAGCAAGCATTGCGTCGAAAGCACATGCTCGACCTCCGACGTCCCGATGCCGAACGCGAGGCAGGCAAAGGCGCCGTGAGTGCTCGTATGCGAGTCGCCGCACACCACGGTCATACCCGGTAGCGTCGCCCCCTGCTCGGGCCCGATGACGTGCACGATGCCCTGGCGAGGGTCGTTCATCTTGAATTCGACGATGCCGTATTCCGCGCAATTCTTGTCGAGCGTATCGACTTGCAGGCGCGATACGGGGTCGGCGATTCCGGCGGAACGATCGGTGGTCGGAACATTGTGGTCGGCCACCGCGAGGTTCGCCGAGACGCGCCAGGGCTTGCGCCGCGCAAGCTTCATTCCCTCGAACGCCTGGGGGCTGGTGACTTCGTGCACTAGGTGGCGATCGATATAGAGCAGCGTCGTGCCGTCTTCTTCGACGTGCACCGCGTGCGACTCCCAGAGCTTGTCGTAGAGCGTGCGCGGGGTCATTTCGCGTGGTCGGCCAAAGCTGGAAATTATACCGTAGGCGCTCGAGCCGCTCGGGCGCCGCTCGGCGCTTACGTGTCCTGCGGCGCTCGCCCCGTATAATGCCGCCTTTTTCAAGCTCGCTGCCTCCACTCTGACATGAGCCGCATCCCCCGCAGCGTTTTTTTCCTGCTATTCACCGTATCCGGGTTTGCCGGACTCATCTACGAGTCGATCTGGAGCCACTACCTGAAACTTTTTCTCGGCCACGCGGCCTACGCGCAGGCTCTGGTCCTGGCGCTTTTCATGGGCGGGATGGCGATCGGATCGTGGCTGTGCGGCCGGTGGTCGGCAGGCTGGGGAAATCTCCTTCGCGGTTACGCGCTCGCCGAGGGCCTGATCGGGCTTGCGGCGCTCTCGTTCCACCCGATTTTCGTCGCCGCGACCGACGCCGCCTACACGAGTATTTTGCCCGCGCTCGGCGGCGAGATCTCCGCGATGCTGTTCAAGTGGACGCTCGCGGGGCTCCTGATCCTGCCGCAGTCGGTGCTGCTCGGCATGACATTCCCTCTCATGAGTGCGGGACTGATCCGGCGCTATCCGGCGGCACCCGGCGAATCGCTCGCGATGCTCTATTTCACCAACAGCCTCGGCGCGGCGATCGGCGTGCTGGCAAGCGGATTCGTAATGATCGACAGGCTTGGGCTGCCCGGCACCGTGCAGACAGCCGGTGCGCTGAATCTCGCCCTCGCCGCCGCCGTCTGGCTGCTGGCCCGCGGCACCGAACGGCCCATGGGAGATAGCAAGGACGCAAGGGCCGAAGGCGGCTCAACTTTCCGGCTTCTCCTCGCGGTCGCACTGTTTACCGGTGCCGCTTCTTTCGTTTTCGAGATCGGGTGGATCCGCATGCTTTCGCTCGTTCTCGGTTCCTCCACCCATTCGTTCGAGCTGATGCTTTCGGCCTTCATCCTCGGCATCGCCTGCGGAGGTTACTGGGTGCGCCGGCGCATCGACGCTATCGTCGACCCGATCCGGTTCCTCGGCTTCGTGCTGGTGACCATGGGCTTGCTCGCGCTCGCCACGCTGCCGCTCTATGGCCAGATGTTCGGATTGATGAAAGGCGTGATCAACGCGCTCGCGAAGACCGACACCGGTTACACGCTCTTCTTGCTCTCCAGCCACGGCATCGCCCTCGCCATCATGTTTCCGGCGAGCTTCTGCGCGGGGATCACGCTGCCGCTTATCACCTTTGCGCTGCTTCGCGGCGGCCACGGAGAAAGGTCGATCGGCGCCGTGTATTCGGCGAACACGTTCGGCTCCATCCTCGGCGTATTTTTCGCCGCACATATCGGCATGCCCCTCCTCGGCCTGAAGGGTCTGATCGTGGCCGGTGCCGCCATTGACGCGGGGCTGGGGCTCATGCTCCTGTGGCGCGTTGCGGGTGCACCGCGCCTGCGCCTGGGCGCCGCCGCGCTTTCCGTCGCCTGCTTCGCCGGGGTGCTCACCGCAGTGCATCTGGACGCGTACAAGATGGCCTCGGGCGTGTTCCGCCGCGGCGATTTGTATTCGGCAAGCGACGCGACCATGATCTTCTATCGCGACGGCAAGACGACCACCGTCAGCCTCATGGATTTCGGCACCGACCGGAGCCTGCGCACCAACGGCAAGTCCGATGGCGCGATCAACATGGACCCGAATGGAGCGCGTGTCTCGGACGAAATCACGATGACGCTCACGGCGGCGATTCCCCTGGCTTACCGGCCCGACGCGACGAGCGCCGCCGTCATCGGAATCGGCACCGGTCTCACGACGCATACGCTGCTCGGTTCGAGCACGCTCCGCTCGGTCGAAACCGTCGAGATCGAGCCGGTCATGGCTGAAGCATCGCGGCGTTTCGCTCCGCGCAACTCCAACGCCTTTGCCGATCCGCGCAGCCGCATCATCTTCGACGATGCGAAGACCTTCTTCTCGACCCACAATCGCAAGTACGACATCATCATCTCGGAGCCGTCCAACCCCTGGGTCAGCGGCGTCTCGAGCTTGTTCACGGGCGAGTTTTACCGGCTGGCGCGCCGCCATCTCAATCCGGATGGAATCCTGGTGCAGTGGTTCCAGATGTACGAGATCGACGCGAGCCTCGTCGCCTCGGTGCTGCGCGCGCTCGGCGAGAACTTTCCGGACTATGCCATTTACGCAAGCACCGGCAGCGATCTGCTGATCGTCGCCGGCGACTCGAAAACGCTGGAGCGTCCGCTCGCCGACGTCGCCGCGATGCCCGGCGTCGCCAGGGAACTGCGCCGCGTGCACGTGAATACGATCCGGGACATCGAGGTCCGCAGGATCGGTGGAAAATCGTCGCTTGGCCCGCTGTTCCTCAGTTACGGCGTGCCGGCAAACTCGGACTACTATCCCTACCTCGATCTGCACGCGGCAAAGGACCGTTTTCTCCAGCAATCGGCCGACGAGCTGACCGGCCTTCTCGCCTACAGCGTTCCGGTCGTTGCTCTGCTCGAAGGGCGGACAAAAAACGCGTCTGGAGAATCAAGCATGGACGGCGACGAATACCTCGAAGCCCTCGAACTCACGCGCCGGGCACGGTATGCGAGGGACTATCTCCTGCTGCAGACAGCGCCCGAGCCTGCCGCCATCCCGCGCCAGTTCCAGAAGGACCTCGAGCTGACGCGCGCGAGGCTCATCCAGTGCCGCGAGCCGGAGCGCTCCGACATCTGGTTCCATTCGCTCTATCAGCTGGCGCGCACGCTGAACCCGATGCTTTCTCCCGGGGAAGCAAACGCGGTCTGGGATCGAATCGACCGAGGAGCTTGCGGCTCGCGCTTGACGCTCGAGGAGCGCCAGTGGATCGACCTGATGAAGGCGGTGGGGAGTCGCGCTGCCCCGGACATGGCACGTCTCGCCGAGCTGCTCCTTGCGCAGCAGAGCGATCTTCCAGCCGGTCACCGGCAATACCTCATGGCAGCCGGAATGGCGGGCTATCTCGCGCAGGGCAAGCGTGCCGAAGCGGGCGCGCTGTGGAACCGCTATCCGAAAGACGTTGCCGGAACTTCGGACGTGGGCCTGCGGCTGCTCTACGCCCACGCCTTCGAGGTCAGGGCGCAATAGCCTCTAGCGCGCGCTGCCGGGAATCGGCTTGATCGGCGGTTTGACGTCGCCGCACTGCGCGCGATGGCGCAACGCGTGGTCCATCAGCACGCAGGCGAGCATGGCTTCCGCGATCGGCGTCGCGCGGATCCCCACGCACGGATCGTGGCGGCCGGCAGTCTGCACCGTGGTCGGCTCGCCCTTGCGGTCGATCGAGCGACGCGGAAGGCGAATGCTGGATGTGGGCTTGAGCGCGATGCTCACCAGGATATCCTGACCGGTCGAGATGCCGCCCAGCACTCCGCCCGCGTTGTTCGAGAGAAACCCCTTGGGCGTGAGCTCGTCGCCGTGCTCGGAGCCCTTCTGCTCGATCGCGGCGAAACCGGCGCCGATTTCCACGCCCTTCACCGCGTTGATGCCCATCATCGCCGAGGCGATGTCGGCGTCGAGCCTGCCGTAGACCGGCTCGCCCCAGCCGACCGGAACACCGCTCGCGACGACGCTGACTCGCGCGCCGCAGGAATCCCCCGAAACGCGCAACTCGTCCATGAACTGCTCGAGTTGGGCTACGATCCCCGGATCCGGGGAAAAAAAAGAATTCTGGCCGACGGCATCCCAGGACTTGAACACGATTTTGTTCGGACCGAGCTGCGCAAGATGGCCGCGTACTTCTACGCCATAACGCTCGCGCAGCCACTTCTTGGCGATCGCGCCGGCGGCGACGCGGATCGTGGTCTCGCGCGCCGATGCCCGGCCTCCGCCGCGGTAGTCCCGCAGACCGTATTTCTGCCAGTAGGTGTAGTCGGCGTGGCCGGGCCGAAACGTGTCGGCGAGCGCGCTATAGTCCTTGCTGCGCTGGTCTTCGTTCCTGATGAGAAAGCCGATCGCCGTGCCCGTGGTCCTGCCTTCGAACACGCCGGACAGAATCTCGACGCGGTCGGACTCCTGGCGCTGCGTCACGTGACGCGACGTGCCCGGCTTCCTGCGGTCGAGTTCCTTCTGGATATCGCTTTCGGCGAGTGCGAGCCCCGGTGGACAGCCATCCACCACGCCGCCGTACGCGGGCCCGTGGCTCTCGCCGAAAGAAGTCACGCAATACAGCAGGCCGAAGGTATTGCCCGACATGGAATCTCTCGCAAAGAATGCTCCGCGAGTTTAGCATAGGGGTCGGCGTGAACCCTTTGATCGGTATGGCTGAAAACGATCCCGACAAACTGAAAGCCCCTTCGACCGTTCGGTCTGAGCCTGTCGAAGACCGAACGCTCAGGACAGGTCCCGGCGGACTGACGCTGCGCCAGATCCACGAGCAGGTGCGGACCTCGGTCGCGCGCGACCGCCAGGCGCAGAAGATGAAAAACCAACTTGCGCAGAAACCGGGGCGCTGGCAGCGCTTCGTGCGTTACGTCTGGGACCGCAAGCGTGTTTAGTCGGCGCAATCCCTTTACCTGCACGGCAGTACTCCTTCGATGAACGGGTACGAACTTGCTCTGCTCGTCGTGCTTTTGGGGCTGCTGACGTATACCACCCACGCGTTCCTGCGCCTGCGCAGAAACGCGACGAAACTGGCGAACAGCGAATCGGAATACCGTTCGGTCATCGCAGGCATCGCCGAGGGCGTTATCGTACGCAACAAGGAAGGCAAGATCGTCGAGTGCAACGCGAGTGCCGAGCGCATCCTGAGCCGCACTCTCGCCCAAATGAAGGGAAACTCCTATTTCGACCCGGACTGGAAGGCGACCCGCGAGGACGGCTTGCCCTTTTCCGACAAAGATCGCCCCGCGAATGCGGCCTTGCGCACCGGGAAACTGCAATCCAACATAATCATGCACCTGCGCCGGCCGGAGATGAGCGACCTGTGGCTCTCGATGAATGCGCAGCCCCTGTTCCGGCAGGGCGACGCATCGCCCTCCGGCGTGGTGACCTCGATCGTCGACATCACGCAGCGCAAGCAATCGGAGGCACGCCAGGCGATGGAGCACACCGTGACGCGCGTGCTGGCCGAGTCCGACACGCTCGCCGCGGCCATGCCGAAGATCATCCGGACCATCTGCGAGACGCTGGGATTCGTGTGCGGGACCTGCTGGGAGCGGGACGACGCAAACCACAAGCTCAAGCGCCTGGCGATCTGGAACGTTGCTACGGCCGGGCTCGTGGATTTTCTGGAACAGGCCCCCCCGCTGCCCCCATTGGAGGAATTGAAAACCGGTTTGATCGGCCGCACCTGGGCCACCCGCGAGCCGGTCTGGATCGCCGACGTCACGCAGCATGCGACGTTCAAGCGTGCGGCGCTTGCGGAAAAAGCCGGCCTGCACGGGGCATTCGCGTTCCCGATCCAGTTCGGAAACAAAGCTTTCGGCATCGTCGAGTGCTTCAGCCGCGAAAGCCGCCCGCCCGACGAAGTGCTGCTGCAAAGCACCCGCGCGATCGGCAGCCAGATCGGCCAGTTCTATCAGCGCAAGCAGGCCGAGGAAAAGTTGCAGCTGGCGGCCAACGCAATGGAGAACACCGCCGACGGAATCATGATCTTCGACGCGGACAGGCGCATCGCTTCGGTGAACAAGGCATTCACCGCGATCACCGGCTACAGCGCGGAGGAAGCCATCGGCAAGACGCCGGATTTTCTGCGCTCGGGAAGGGATGAGGAAGCGTCCTATGCACAGACGTGGGCGGTGCTGAAAGAAACCGGCCACTGGCAGGGCGAGTCGTGGCGACGCAGAAAGAGCGGCGAGAGCTACCCGGAGCTGCGCAGCGTCAGCGCGGTCAAGGACGAAACCGGGCAAGCAAACCACTACGTCGTGGTATTTACCGACATCTCCAAGTTCAAGGAATACGAGACGCGCCTGGAGTTTCTGGCGCATCACGATCCCCTGACGCGCCTGCCGAACCGCGTGCTGTTCCAGAACCGGTGCAACGAAGCCTTCAAGCGCACGCGCCGCACCGGGCACGTGGTCGGGCTGCTGTTCGTCGACCTCGACCGTTTCAAGCCGATCAACGATTCCCTCGGCCACGCGATTGGCGACCTGCTGTTGCAAGCAGTGGCGCAGCGCATGAAAACCTGCGTGCGAGAGACCGACACCGTGGCCCGCGCCGGCGGGGATGAGTTCACGGTGCTGCTGTGCGAGCTTCGTAGCGGGCAGGACGCTGCGATCGTTGCTGAAAAACTGCTCAAGGAACTGGTCGCCCCCTTCAAGCTGGGCGGCCACGAGTTGTTCATTTCCGCGAGCATCGGCATTGCCTGCTACCCGCAGGACGGCAGCGACGCACCGACGATGCTCAAGAACGCCGACGTCGCGATGTACCGCGCCAAGGAGGAGGGACGCAACACTTACCGCTTCTTCTCCGCCGAGATGAACGCCCACGCGCTCGAGACGCTGATGATGTCCAACCAGCTGCGCCTCGCACTGGAGCGGGAGGAGCTGCTGCTGCATTTCCAGCCCAGGATCGACCTGTCCACGCGAAGGACCACCGGCGTGGAAGCATTGGTGCGCTGGCAGCACCCCGAGTTGGGCCTCGTTCCTCCGGGGCGCTTCATTCCCCTCGCGGAGGAGACCGGTTTGATCGTGCCCATCGGAGAATGGGTGCTGAGAGCGGCGTGCAGGCAGATGCGGTCATGGCGGGACGCCGGCCTGCCGCGATTCCGGATGGCGGTCAACCTGTCAGCGCGGCAGTTGAGAGAACCCGAACTCGCCAAGCGCATTGCCGCTATCCTCGCCGAGACCGGGCTTGATCCGGAATTCCTGGAGATCGAGCTGACCGAAAGCATGGTGATGCACGATCCGGAGGAAAGCGTGAAGGTGCTCTCCAAGCTGAGTGAGATCGGCGTCACCATAGCCATCGACGACTTCGGCACCGGCCACTCGTCCCTGAGCTATCTCAAGCGCTTTCCGATCGATTACCTCAAGATCGACCAGTCTTTCGTGCGGGGCATCCCGGCCGACTTGGACGACATTGCGATCACCCGAACCATCATCGCCATGGCGAAGGGCCTCGGGCTGCGGGTGATCGCCGAAGGGGTGGAGACTGCCGAGCAGTTCGCTTTTCTGAAAGCCGAAAGCTGCGAGGAGGGTCAAGGGTATCTTTTCAGCAAGCCCCTGCCGGCCGCAGATCTTGAAAAGCTGTTACGCGAAAACCGCATCGAGGAACCGGCCGCCCGCTACGGCGCATGAAGGATCGGCCACCATTGCGCGTCGAACGCGCGCCGAAAACAAGCCGGCAGTTTCGCGGCAGATCGAAGCAGAGCGGCGGTTAGTTTTCTACCGGCGCAGCCGCCAGCTCGCGCACCACGCCTTCCAGGCCCAGCACCACCTGCCCGAGCCCGTCGTAGTCGAGCTTGTCCGGCGTGTCGCGCAGGGTGTGGTAGTGCGGGTAGCGGAAAGGCGCCGTGTCGGTCACCATCACCGCGGGCCAGCCGAATTTCCAATAGGCCCACTGGTCGGACCAGCCTATGCCTGGGATCGATTCCAGCCCCACTGCGCCTTCCGATGGAAACGCCGCGTGACGCCTGAACGAGCCGATGACCCGGTGCAGGAGACTTCGCGAGCGCGGATTGGCGACGAAGCCGATAAAGTCGCCCGTGGACGGGTAGAGCAGATTGAAGGGAAACGGATAGCGCTGGCTGCCTTTCGCGTCGCTGTACCAGCCGATGGTTTCCAGGGACAGCATCGCGGCGACTTCCCGGCCCTCCCGTGCAAGGCCGCTCGCGTGCACAAGGCTGCCCATTTTCTCCGTCCCGAACCAGGGCAATTCCTCGTTGACGTAGAAGACGAAGCGCACCTCCAGCCCTTCGCCGGGCTGGACCGTTTTGAGCAGGCGCGCAAGCTCGAGCAGCGCCGCGACTCCCGAAGCATTGTCGTCTGCCCCGACGGCACCCTGCGCCGAATCGTAGTGCGCCCCGACAACGACGAGCCGCGGCTTGCCGGTACCCGGGCGGGCGAGCCGCACCTCCAGGTTACGAACCTTGACGCCTTCTGTTTCGAATTCCTGGCGGTCGACGGCATAGCCCAAACCGGAGAGCGTCGCTTCGATGTATCGCACGGATCGTTCGAGCGCCTCGGGATGCTTGACGTTGTGTTCCTCGCTCGCGACAGCGACGACATGCGCCTTCAGATTCGCAAGCAGTTGCCGATCCCCGATCCCGAGCGGTTCCCGCGGGCCGCGATGGCGCTCCCCCGGCATCGCTGTCATGAACCATACGGCAAAACCGAGGAAAAGAGCCAGTGCTGCGACGAAGATGAGCACGAGGCGACCGTGAGCACGCAAAGCCGTCATGAGTCTTGGGACGCAGCTTACCGACGCCCTACTCGGGCCAGTTCTTGATGTAGCCCTTCAGCATGCGGTTCTCGAAATCCTGCTCTTCGAGCACTGCCTTGGCGACGTCGCGGAAGGAAATCACCCCGAGCAGATTGTCACGGTCCATGACCGGAAGATAACGCGCGCCGGAATCGAGCATGGTGCGCCGCAAGTCGTTCACATCCATCGCCGAGCCCGCAGTGACGGGGTTGCGCGTCATGGTGTCGGCCACTTTGGCCTCGCCCAGCGCGCCACCACCCCGGTTGACCGCCAACAGGATTTCCTTGAACGTGAGCATTCCCACCATGCGGCCCTTGTCGATCACCACGAGCGAGCCCATGTTGTGCTGGGCCATGATCCCGACTGCCTCGGTCAGCGTGCCTTCGGGCGCGATGGTGTACAGCGCGTTGCCTTTGACCTTGAGGATTTCGCTGACCTGCATGGTTCCTCCTCCTGCTGCGTACTCCCCACGGGCATAATACTCTCGCCTCTGGAGCGATACTAGGCGCCGCGCAATCTGGTAAGGTTGTTTGCGCTGAAGCGACAAAAGCAGAAAATATCCCGTGCGATTCGACTGGTCGAAAATGGGCAGAACGCCGCCCGCGGCGCTCGTCGCAGCCCGCAATCTTGCGCATCACGCGGCGCAATGGGCAACCAAGGCCGCACGGGCGAACCTGAGCGCAGTTCCCGACGACAGCCACTCCGCCTTCACCTGGGATACCTTGCACGCGGCGCTGGTTTCCCAAGTGTTGCCTGCGAAAGGCGGTGGGGTTCGCGTTGGAATTCGCATAGCGCGGCTCGAGCTCATCGTCACCAGCGGCAGTCACGTGCTCGATGCATTCCAGCTCGACGGAAAGACGGACGCGGCGGCCGGCGCCTGGATCGACTCCAAGCTGCACGCGCTCGGCCTCAAGCCGGCGGCCAGCGTGAAGCTCCCGTATTCCCTGCCCGATCACCCGGCGGGCGGCCGCCCCCACCAGATCTCCATGATGGGCCGGGAACTGGGAGAGCTCTCGCGCTGGTTCGCGGGCCCGGCCGAAACACTGGAAGAATTCGCGGCGCAGCTCCGCGGCCTGCGGCCCGGTCCGGGCCCGGTGCTGTGCTGGCCGCATCATTTCGATATCGCGACGCTGGTTCGCTTCGATGAGAGCGGAGGCGACACTGCGCGCTCGGTGGGCATGGGGATCTCGCCCGGGGACGAGTTCTATGCGCAGCCTTATGCCTACGTGAGTCCCTGGCCGCGTTTCGACGCGGGAGGCCTGCCCCAACTGCCGCTGCCCGGTCGTTGGCATACCGACGGCTTTTTCGGCGCGGTGGCGACCGGCGAGGAAATCCTGGCGATGCAGGATCGCGGACGGGCGCTGCTCGCCTTCATCACCGGAGCATTCGAGGTCGGCCGGGCAAAGCTCGGCGCCTGAGAGGAAGCGATGAACCTTACGCTACGATCCGCCTGCCTGTTCGCGCTCGCGTGCTCGGCGCACGCGGCGGCGCTCGCGCAATCCGCGGGCCCTTATCCGAGCCGGCCCGTGCGCGTGCTGGTCGGCTTCACGCCCGGAGGCGGCGTGGACATCAACGCGCGGCTGGCGGCCTCTAAGCTGAGCGAGTATCTCGGCCAGCAGTTCGTCGTCGAGAACCGCCCCGGCGCCGGCACCAACATCGCGAACGAGGCGGTCGCGAAGGCCGCGCCCGACGGCTACACGCTGCTGTTCAACAGCCCGGCGGTCGCGATCAACATGTCGCTGTACAAGAACCCGCCTTACGACGCGCTGCGCGACCTCGCGGCGGTGTCGATATTTTCGGAGAGCACCAACATACTCGTCGTGCCCTCCTCGCTCCCGGTGAAATCGGTGCTCGAGCTGGTCGCGCTGGCAAAGGAAAAGCCGGGCGCGCTCAACTATTCCTCGGCGGGCGCCGGGTCCACCCAACACCTCGCGGGAGAGCTGTTCAACCTGCGCGCCGGCACGAAGATCGTGCACGTGCCTTATAAGGGCAGCGCGCCTTCGCTCACCGCGCTCATCTCCGGGGACGTGCAGCTCTCGTTCGTGAATCCCGTCGCGATCGGACAGCACATCAAGTCGGGGCGGCTGCGCGCGCTCGGCGTCGCCGGCGCCAAGCGCAGCACCCTCATGCCCGACGTGCCGACCATCAAGCAAGCGGGCGTCGAAGGCGTCGAAGTGCCGCTGTGGTTCGGCCTGCTCGCGCCGGCGGGAACGTCGAGCGACATCGTCCATGCGCTCGCCGCGGCGATCGCCAAGGGCGCGCACTCGCCCGACATGCGGAAAAAACTCTACGACCAGGGCGCCGAGCCGGTGGGCAACACTCCGGAGGAATTTCAGGCGATGCTCAAGGACGAAGTCGCGCGCTGGGCGGAGGTGGTGAGGATCTCGGGAGCGCGGGCGGAGTAGACCTGACGTTGCGTTCAGCCGCCGTCGAAGGCGATCAGCTGGGACGCGTTGTTATGCGGTATCTGATTGTGTGCTCCATGGATCTCTCTTGTCTGCTTACGGCCAATAGCTGCCGTTCGGTCCCGCTTCGAGAGCGGCCTTGTTTCAACCTGTCATGCGCCAGCCCCGCGGGTTCGACCGCGGATGGCACCGGGGTCAGGCGGCAGCGATGCGCTGCGCGGGTCCCCGCACTTTGATCAATCCCTTGAGCGCTGCACGATTGACCGCCGAGAGCACTGCACGCAGCGTCGCCGTCACAATGTTGCCGTGCATTCCGGCGCCATACAGGGTCTGGTCGCGGCCGATGCGGATCTGCACATACGCCACCGCAGTCGCATCCTCGCCGCTGCCCACGGCATGCTCGTGATAGTTCATGACATGGATGTCGACGCCGCAACCTTCGCACAGCGCGCGCACGAAGGCATCCACCGGCCCGTTGCCTTTGCCGGTGATGGTGATCTCGCGGCCGTTGAACTTCAGCCGCGCCGAAACGTTTTCGACCTCGCCGTGGCCGACCTCATGCGTGATGCGATGCTCGATATAGAACAGCGGCAACTCGCTCTCCAGGTACTCGCGGTCGAATGCCGCCTTGATCGCGATGGACGACAACTCCTTGCCGCTCGCGTCAGTGATCGCCTGGATCACCTGGCTGAACTCGATCTGCAGCAGGCGCGGCAGGGACAATCCGAAATCGCGCTCGAGCAGGAAGGCGATGCCGCCCTTGCCCGACTGGCTGTTGACGCGAATGACCGTTTCGTAGGCGCGGCCAAGGTCGGCCGGATCGATCGGCAGGTAAGGGACTTCCCAGAGATCGGTCGGCTTGCGGGCAGTGAGGCCTTTCTTGATCGCGTCCTGGTGCGAACCGGAAAAAGCCGTAAACACCAACTCTCCCCCGTAGGGATGGCGCGGGTGCACCGGCAGCTGGTTGCAGTGTTCGACGGTGCGGATGACGGCGTTGATGTCGGAGAAGTCGAGTCCGGGATCGACGCCCTGGGTATAGAGGTTGAGCGCAAGCGTGATGAGGTCCACGTTGCCGGTGCGCTCGCCGTTGCCGAACAGGCAACCCTCGATGCGGTCGGCGCCGGCCATGACGGCGAGCTCGGCGGCGGCCACCGCGCAACCGCGGTCATTGTGAGGATGCACCGACAATACGATGCTGTCGCGATTCTTGACGTGGCGGCCGAACCACTCGATCTGGTCGGCGTAAACGTTGGGCGTGGCCATTTCCACCGTCGCCGGCAAATTGAGGATGACCGGGCGTTGCGGCGTCGGCTTCCACACTGCATTGACCGCATCACAAATCTCGACAGCGAAATCCAGTTCGGTGCCGGTGAAACTTTCCGGGGAATATTGAAACACCCAGTCCGTATCCGGCTGCACGCGGGCACAATCGAGGACGACACGCGCACCCTGCACGGCGATGTCGACGATGCCCGGCCTGTCGAGGCCGAATACGACGCGACGCTGCACAGTCGAGGTCGAGTTGTACAGATGCATGATGGCGCGCTTCGCGCCGCGCAGAGACTCGAAAGTACGCCGGATCAGCGGCTCGCGCGCCTGGGTCAGCACCTGCACGCTGACGTCGTCGGGAATCAGCTTTTCGTCGATCAGCTTGCGCACGAAATCGAAATCGGTCTGCGATGCCGCGGGGAAACCGATCTCGATCTCCTTGAAGCCGGACTTCAGCAACAGCATGAACATGCGCAACTTGCGTTCCGCATCCATCGGTTCGATCAATGCCTGGTTGCCGTCCCGCAGGTCGACGCTGCACCAGACGGGCGGACGGGTGATGACCTGGTTCGGCCAGGTCCGGTCAGCTAACGCGACCGGGGCAAAGGGACGGTACTTTTGCGACGGGATCTTGATCATGGCTGGGCTCGCACGTAGGGATTGCCAGATCCGCCAGGTGTTTCCGGCGGGCTTGGGTACTGCGAATGTGGGTTTAGTTTATGTGCGCGCGGGGCGCAGCAGCAGGCCGGCCAGCAGAAAGCTGGTGGGAAGAACGAGTTGGCCGTGCTGTTGGGAGTGCATGTGCCCGACTATAAGCACATTTTTCAGGCTCCGCAAGCCCCTAGGGCCCCGTTGAGAGGTGCGAAGGAGGAGCCAAGTTAACACAAGACCGATGTGCGCCGTTCAGGACAGCTAGCGCGGCGATCAATTTTTCCCCGCGCGTTGCGAGAACGTCCGTTCGAACACGGCCTCCGCGATCCGGTTCTTGAGGATTTCGATCGAGCCGCCGGCGATCATCCAGCCGCGGCAGCGGCGCACGCAATATTCGACCAGCTCTTCCTGACTGTAGCCGAGCGCCCCCATCACCTGCAGCGATTCATTGGCGATCTCGAACCCCGCCTGGTTGCAGTACGTTTTGGCGATCGATGTCTCTTCCGGTGATGGGAAACCCCGGTCCGCGTTCGTCGCAGCGCGATAGAGCAGGAGCTGCGCCGCATCCAGCTTGATCTTCATCTCAGCGAACTTCCACTGGATCCCCTGGAACTCGCACAACAGCCGCCCGAATTGTTTTCTTTGCGTCGCCCACTCCCGCGCACGCTCGTAGGCGTAGCGCCCGAGCGCGAGCGAGCGAGCCGCGTTGCCGATGCGCTCGACGTTGAACCCGGCGATCTGCTTCTTGAATCCGCCTTCCTTCAGCACGACCATCCCGGCGGGAACGAAGACGTTCTCGAGGTAGATCTGCGCCCACTCCTCGCCCGACATGAACTTCGAGCGCTTGCCGAAGCGCACGCCCTTCGCCTTCGTATCGATCAGCACCGAGCCGATGCCGCCGACACCCGGGCCGTAGCGCACGTAAGTCAGGATCACTTCCGCGTGCGGCGCGTGCGTGGTGAATACCTTTGAGCCGTTGACGCGATAGCCGTCGCCTTCGGGCGCCGCCGTTGTTTGAAGATCGGTCACCGCGGAGCCGGCTTCCGGTTCGGTCATGCCGACGCTGATGACCGACTCCCCCGCGAGCAGGCGTTTCAGATACTTCCGTTTCTGCTCCGGCGTGCCGTACTCGGCCAGAACGCGGATCGGGCCGAAGTTGCCCGCCTGGACGACGTCGGCGCTTCTCGGACAGACCGAAGCGACGGCCTCGATCGCGATCACCGCGTCGATCAGCGCGCCGCCCTGGCCGCCATCGGTTTCAGCGATGGTGATGCCGAGCAGGTGCTGGTCCGCCATGAGCCTGGCTACGTCCCAGGGATAGTCGGGCGAGTGCGCGCGCTCGCGCGCGCCGGCGGCGAGGTGCTTCTCGGCGAAGCGCCGCACCGAATCGCGGAACTGTTCCTGCTCGGGCGTAAAACGGAAATCCATGCTCACTCCTTCAGTACGACGAGGCCATCGACCGCAACGACGCCCTCGCGCTTCACGATCAGCGGATTGATCTCGGCTTCTGCGACCGGCAGGCCGGTGACGAGCGCAAGGCGCGAGAGCGCGGCGACAGTCTTTGCGAGCGCGCGCACATCGCCGCGCGGCAGCCCGCGGTAGCCGCGCACGGTCGCGAGGCCTTTCACTTCGGCAATCATCGCTGCCGCCTCGTCTTCGTTCACCGGCGCGAGCCGCAACGCGTAGTCCCTGTAAATTTCCGCGAGCGTGCCGCCCGCCCCGACAAGCACGATCGGGCCGACGACCGGATCGTCGCGGTAGCCAACGATCGCCTCGGCAAGGCCTGTTTCCATTTTCTGTATCAATACACCGCGGGCCGCGGGAACGCGCGCCAGCATCGCGCGGACTTCGCGATCGAGCTCAGGCCCGTCCACGATGCCAAGACATACCGCTCCGGCTTCGGTCTTGTGGAGGATGTCGGCGGAGAGCGCCTTCGCCACCACCGGATAGGGAATGGCGTGGCTGTAGCCGGGAGGCTGCGCGATCGCGTGCTCGGCCACCGGGATTCCAAGCGAAGCAAACAGCGCCAGCGCTTGCGCCTCATCGAGACGTCCGCGCCGGGGCAAATCGGGCGGCCACTCGGTGGCCGCGGTGCGGGTGCGGGTGCGGGGCGAACGCCAGGCGAAGGCCGCGGCAAGCGCGTCGGCGCAAGCCTCGGGCGTACGAAAGGCGGCGATCCCTCGCTCGGCGAGCAGGGCGAGCGAGCGTTCCGCGTGCGGCGTGAGGAAAACCGCGAGCGGCTTCGCGTTCTTCTTCGAACGCACGATCGGCTCGACCGCCAGTTGCGGATGGAACTGCGCCGAAGACCCGACCACCGCCAGCACGCCGTCACACTGGGGAGACGCCAGCAGATCATCGAGCACCGCGGTGTACTGCTCCGCGGTCGCGGTCATGGTCAGATCGATGATCGGCGATTCGGAGTTCGGCGCGACCGTCTCGATGCCGAGCGTACCCAGCCGGTCCACGACGCTCGCCGCGCCGCCCCCGGTGGTGGTTACGACCGCAACGCGCGCGGCACGCGGCAGATTCGGCGGAGTCCGTCCGGCAAGGAGCGGCGCGATCTCGAGGAGCGTCTCCAGCATATCCACCCTCACGATGCCGCAGTCGCGGAAATAAGCATCGAGCGCCGCGTCCTCGCCGGCGAGTGCTCCGGTGTGCGAGCGCGCAAGCGCGGCGCCGAGTCGCGAGCGGCCGAGCTTGTACGCGACCACGGGCTTTCCCGCGGCATGAGCTTTGCGCGCGGCGGCGGCCAGGCTCGCGCCATCGCGCACGGTTTCGAGAAACAGGAGGATCAGCTTCGTACCGGGATCTTCCGCGAGCAGCCCGACCAGCTCCCCGATCCCGAGATCGGCTTCGTTGCCGACCGAAACAAGCTTGGCGAAGCCCAGGCCCCGCGCCGCGCCGCGCGAGAGCACGGTGCCAAGCATGGTTCCGCTGTGCGACACGAAGCTCGTCGTCCCCGCGGGCAAGGCGTCCATCTCGAGCACGGCGTTCACGGTGAGCGCGACGCGGCCGGGAACGTCGACGAGCCCCATGCTGTTGGGGCCGAGCAGGCGCACGCCGAGCGTTCGCGCGCGCGCCACCAGCCGCGCCTGCCGGGCCGCGCCTTCGGCGCCGGCGTCGGCGAAGCCGTCGCTGAAAATCGTCGCGACGGGCACGCCGCGCGCGCCGCATTCGTCGATTGCGCGCTCGACCGAATCTCCCGGCGTCATGATGAAAGCGTGGTCGATCGCGCCCGGCGCTTCGGCGAGGCTGGGGTAGGCGCGTTCGCCGAGCACTTCGCTGCGCGAGGCATTGATCGGGACAATGCGTCCCGCGTAGCCGTGCTTGCGCAGGAAGCGCAAGGGGCGCGCGCTGTTCTTCGCTGCGTCCCCGGAGGCGCCGACGAGCGCGATGGCGCGGGGTGCAAATAAGGCCTGCGCGAGGTTCATGCGTCCAGGTGCGGTTCTTTTTCCAGCCGCCATAAGCGCGCGAGCAGCCGGCGCGCGCGTTCTTCTCCGAGTACGGGCGAGGCGAGCTCGAGGTACTTGTGATCGAGTTCGACGTCGGAAAGCGGCATGTCCGGATCGCCCTTGCGCGTGGGCTGGAGGTGCTCGCCGTGCCGGCCGTCGCGCGACTCGATCGCGACGCGCGCCGAGCGTTGCGCCGGAAATACGGCGTCGACCGCGGGGTCGAGAATCACCTCGACGCGCCGCATGAGCGAACGCGTCGCGGCGTTCTCCAGGCGCGCCGGACCGAACGCGGCCAGCCGAACGCTGCCGTGCGTGAGCGCCGTGGCGACGAGATAGGGCGTGCTGAAGCGCGCCTCGGCTGCAGTCGCGGGGTCCGCGATCCCCGCGACTTCCAGCGTCGCCCGGTAGCCTCCGACGCGCACGCGCGCGATCTCTTCGGCAGCCAGGCCCATCTGCGCTTTCAGCGCGAGAGCGCCGTCGATGGCGGCAAAAGCGTGACCGCAGCAGGCGTGGTTCTTGAAAGTCATTTGCGTAATGTGGAAATCCTCGCCGAGCGTGGCGAGCCCCCGCTCCCAATCCGGGCCACCGCCTGTATCTCCATAACCCATCGCGCGGCCGTAGCCCGCCTCACCCTCCATGATGTCGAGCGACCCGGTGACGCCTTCGGCTGCGGCGAGCGCGGCCGTGACGCCTGCCTCCGCTGCACGCCCCGCGTGCATGGGCTTGGACATGGAATCCGCGCGAAACGCCTGCTGCAGGCCGGCGGAGAAAGTGGCGACCGTGGCAAGCGCATGCGCGAAACGCTTTCTGTCGAGGCCGAGCAACTCGGCCGCGGCGCTCGCCGCGCCGAAGCAGCCGATGGTGCCGGTGTTGTGCCAGTACTTGTAGTGGGCACGCCCCATGGCAGCGGCGATGCGCGTGGAGATCTCGTAGCCGACGATCACCGCGCGGAGGAACTGTTCGCCCGAAGCCTGTCGCGACTGCGCGACGGCCAGCGCCGCGGCGATGGTCGGGGCGCCGGGATGATAGATACCTTCGCGGAAAATATCGTCCACCTCGACCGTGTGCGCGGCCGCACCGTTGATAAGCGCCGCCGCTCGTACCGTCGCACGCCTGCCCAGGGCGAGATGCGCGTCTCCGTGGTCCAGTTCCTCTGCGAGCGCGCGCTCCAGTGCGGTGGCCGGCGCGACCGCGGCACCCGGAAAGAGCGCCGCATGCCAGTCGATCACCGCGCGCTTTGCGTGATGCAGCACCTGCGGTGCGATCGGCCGCCCGCGATAGGTTTGCGCAAATTCGGCGAAGCGCTCGACGACCTGCATCCCTCCCCCTTACTCCGCTTTGATCCCTGCCTCTTTCATCAGCTTCGACCACTTCGCCTGGTCGTCGCGGATGAAGCGCGCGAACTCCTCGGGCGCGTTGGCTGCGGGGTCGGCCCCGAGCGCGAGCATTCTCTCGCGCACTTCGCCCATCGCGAGCACGCGCTTCACGTCGGCTGAGAGCTTGGCCACAGTGGTCTTCGGCGTCGCCGCCGGCACGAGCAGGCCGAACCAGCCGACCGCTTCATAGCCCGGCAATCCCGATTCGGCGACAGTCGGAAGATCCGGCAAAGTCTCCGAGCGCTTCGATCCGGTGACGGCGAGCGCCCTGAGCTTCCCGGCCTGCACGTAAGGCATCACCGTCTGGGCCGGCGCGAACATCAGGTTCACATGCCCCGCCAACAAATCGGTGAGCGCCTGCCCGGTACCCTTGTACGGGACGTGCAGCAGGTCCACTCCCGCCATCGCTTTGAAGAGCTCCGCCGCAAGATGCGAGGCCGCGCCCGTACCCGAGGAGCCGAATGTGAGCCTGCCCGGGTCGGCTTTCGCGAGCGCGATCAGCTCGCGGATGTTCGCCGCCGCGACGCCCGGATTCGCGGTGACGACATAAGCCGAGGCGGATACGAGCGATACCGGCGCGAATTCCACTACGTTCTTCTCGTCGAGCGCGGCAGTCGAAGCCATCACCAGCGTGTAGCCGTCGGGCGCGGACTTCGCGACGAACTCCGCACCGATGTGCCCGCTCGCCCCCGGACGGTTCTCGACGACGATAGCTTGCGCCCAGATCGCGGCGAGCCTCGGCTCCATGATGCGCGCGAGCGTATCCGCGCCTCCGCCCGGCGGGAACGGCACGACGATGCGCACCGATTTCGAAGGAAAGTTTTGCGCGAGCGCCGCGGCTGAGGCGAGCAGCAATATGAAGCCGGACAATACACCCCGTGCTTGCCGCAACGAGAACCCCTTTTCCGTTGTAAGCTGCGCTGGCATTATGCTCAACGCTGGGAATATCCTTGTCAACACCGCATCCGAGCGGAGGGCGAGGACGGATCGCCATTCGGTGCACGATGTTCTTCTTGGCGAATCGACGCGAGCGCCCGAGTAAGGTCTAAACTTATGCGCCGGTGCCCATCGACGGGCCGGCAGAAGGGGTACACATGGCCAAGCGAAAAAGCGCCAACGGACATGCACGACCGGTCAAAACGAAGCGCGACTACGAAGGTGCGTCAGCGGTCGCCAAGCGGCTGTCCGGTCAGGCCGACCGGGATTCCGCCGCCGAACTGCGCCTGCAATCGCTGCTCCGGGAGTTGGATAAGTTCGACGAGTTCGAAGAAGAAGCAGGGACCGACCTCCCGGAGAGCCATGCGGAACTTCACCGGCGGTGGTCGGACAATGGCTCCGGGGACGACTGAGGGGCGATCGGGACAGACAAGCGGCCTCCCTCCCTGACCGCTTGCTCCTGCTCAAGCGGCCGAACCCGGCGCAACGATGTAGGTCCTCAGCGTCGCCACACCCTCGATAGAACACTCGACCACGTCGCCGGGCTTGAGGAACAGTTCAGTCGCGTTCGGCTTGCCCACCGCGACGCCCCCGGGCGCACCGGTGGAGAACATGTCGCCGGGCTCGATCGGTATGTAGCGCGAGAAATGCTCGAGGATCTCCGGCAGCTTCCAGATCTGGTCGCGCGTGTTGACGCGCATGCGCTCCGTTCCGTTCACTGCGCAGGTCATCCACAGATCGTAGGGGTCGCGGATCTCGTCCAGGGTCACGATCTCCGGGCCGAGGGGGCCGAAACCTGGAATGTTCTTGCTGGTCCAGAAGCGCGAGCCCGACGCCACCTCGCGCTTCTGCAAGTCGCGGCA
>Ga0193726_1000688_pt1 | contig 32328 bp, 27 predicted proteins | sample H2c1metaG_FD_144928 | JGI IMG/M metagenome (GOLD analysis project Ga0193726, IMG submission 144928) | Soil microbial communities from a riparian zone of the East river system, Colorado, United States - H2c1 | ecosystem: Environmental > Terrestrial > Soil > Riparian zone | place: USA: East River... | reverse complement strand
CGCAGCAGCGTCACGATCTGCTCCGGCTTATATCTCCTTATCGGCATGACCGGTACTCCTCCTCAGGTGAATTCTCTCTCACTTCACCTGGTACTAAAAACCCCGGTCAGGTCAACTAAAGGACTTAGCTGGTTCTGAGGGCTCGTAATTTGGAGGCGCTTGGCAAAAAGCTAAAATTGGGTAAGCCATTTATTTTCTTATTGTTACGAGGCTCTTGGCTGGCCGATAAGTTAACATAGTGCGAGCGTACCTTGGCGCATTAATTTAAGGGAAATTGCAGCGTTGCGCAGCGGCTATTCGGGAATGGCGCAATCGTCCAAGCAGATGATGCGCATTGATCGCAGTTTGGGAGCGGACGGCGGGGCACTCGCGACGGCCGGCTCCAGTTCGGCGTTATCAGGTTCTTCGACGTCGTAGCAAGCCAGGATTGAGATTTCCGGGTGCGATAATTCTTGTACTTTCATGATCCCTCCTGTGTCTCAGTCGTCGCGGAAATTAACGAACTGCTGCGCGGCAGATTTTTTGCTCCACGCGATGATGTTCGCGCGTTGACACTACGACATAACAAATTAGATAAGAATCAGAGAAATGCCGTACGAGATGAAAGTAAATTCCTGTAGCAGTTTGGAGCTTCGTGAAGAGTACGTGTCACGTAAGCGATATACCGTGTTTTTCTAAGGCGCTCTACAGTGAATACTGTAGAGTTTCGACCCCCGGCCTCGTGCTAAATATTCAGGATTGTTGAGACTCCGGCAAGTTCAAATTATCGATTTGTTCGTTCTACCGATCACCTTGATTGCGACTACAGGAGTGGTGTCGGCGGACGGAAGAATCGCGTTGTAACTGGCTGATCGAGTGGTTTGCGCGTCCAACAAATCAGGCGGCGGGCATCGCGGAGAGAAATAATGAAAAGCACCAATCAACCTGCTGCAGCCACGAACGGTGAAGAGGCTCGCGCGGTAATCAACGCCGACGCCTTAAACGCCGAAAACGGGCACGTTAACTCTGAAAATTTAAGCATGATTCTGGCGGGATTGCAGACGATGCGCGATGGCGATTTTTCCGTGCGGCTTCCGGGAAATTGGACGGGACTCGCGGGAAAAATTGCGGACACGTTTAATGACATCGTCACCGCGAATCACCAAATTTCCCGTGAGCTAAGACGCGTTGGACAGGCCGTTGGCAAAGAAGGCCGAACGCGAGAACGAATGCGCTTTCAGTTGGAAAAAGAAGCTTGGGGCGAAATGGAAGTGTCCGTCAACACGCTGGTTGACGACTTGCTGCGGCCGACGACGGAAGTTACGCGCGCGATTGCGGCCGTCGCGAAAGGAAATCTGACGCAGACGGTGCAATTGGACGTAGACGGACGTCCTCTCGAAGGCGAATTTCTTCGCTCGGCAACAATTGTAAATACGATGATTCAGCAGTTGGGAGTTTTCACGGCGGAAGTAACACGCGTGGCGCGCGAAGTCGGCACGGACGGAAAATTAGGCGGACAGGCGCAAGTGCCGGGTGTGGCGGGAACGTGGAAAGACTTGACGGATTCCGTGAACTCGATGGCGAGCAACTTGACGGGCCAGGTGAGAAACATCGCGGAAGTGGCGGCGGCCGTTGCAAGCGGCGACCTTTCGCGCAAAATTACGGTAGACGTTCGCGGAGAAATTCAGCAGTTGAAGGAAGCCATCAACACGATGGTGGATCAGCTCAGGTCGTTTGCTTCGGAAGTTACGCGCGTGGCTCGTGAAGTTGGTACGGACGGAAAACTTGGCGGACAAGCAGTGGTGCCGGGTGTCGCGGGTACGTGGAAGGATTTAACGGATTCTGTAAACGCGATGGCCGGAAACCTTACGGCTCAGGTTCGGAACATCGCCGAAGTAACGACGGCCGTCGCGCGCGGAGATTTGTCGCGAAAAATTACGGTGGACGTGAAGGGCGAAATTTTGGAATTGAAAGACACCATCAACACCATGGTGGATCAGTTGAACGCATTCGCAGGAGAAGTTACGCGCGTGGCAAGAGAAGTCGGTACGGAAGGAAAACTTGGCGGCCAGGCGCAGGTGCCCGGTGTCGGCGGCACGTGGAAAGATTTAACGGACAACGTAAATTTCATGGCCAGCAACCTGACTGGTCAAGTGAGAAACATCGCGGAAGTTGCGACGGCAATTGCGAGCGGAGACCTGTCGCGCAAAATTACTGTGGACGTCCGCGGAGAAATTCTTCAGTTGAAAGAAACACTGAACACGATGGTGGACCAGTTGAATCGGTTCGCCGGTGAAGTTACACGCGTCGCGCGCGAAGTTGGTAGCGAAGGAAGGTTGGGCGGACAGGCGAACGTGCCGGAAGTTGCGGGCACGTGGAAAGATTTGACGGATTCGGTGAACTCAATGGCCGGAAATTTGACCGGTCAGGTGAGAAACATCGCCGAAGTTACGACGGCCGTGGCGAGAGGAGATTTGTCGCGCAAGATCACCGTCGACGTGAAGGGTGAAATTCTTGAGTTGAAAAATACCATCAACACGATGGTCGATCAGCTGAACGCGTTCGCCGGCGAAGTTACGCGTGTGGCGAGGGAAGTTGGTACGGAAGGAAAGTTGGGCGGTCAGGCGCAGGTGCCCGGCGTTGCGGGCACGTGGAAAGATTTGACGGACAACGTGAACTTCATGGCCAGCAACCTGACTGGCCAGGTGAGAAACATCGCGGAAGTTGCGACCGCCGTGGCGAAGGGAGATTTGTCGCGCAAGATTACGGTGGACGTGAAGGGAGAAATTCTTGAGCTGAAAGATACGCTGAACACGATGGTGGATCAGCTCAGAGCGTTCGCTTCGGAAGTTACGCGCGTCGCTCGCGAAGTTGGCACGGACGGAAAACTTGGCGGACAGGCGACCGTGCCGGGCGTGGCCGGAACGTGGAAGGATTTGACGGACTCGGTGAACTCGATGGCCAGCAACTTGACTGGTCAGGTTCGTAACATCGCCGAAGTTTCCACGGCGATTGCGAGCGGAGACCTTTCCAAGAAAATTACGGTGAACGTCAGCGGAGAAATTCTTTTGCTGAAGGACACGATCAACACGATGGTGGACCAGCTGAACGCGTTCGCTGGAGAAGTAACGCGCGTGGCGCGCGAAGTCGGAACCGAAGGGCGCTTGGGTGGACAGGCAAACGTGCCGGGCGTCGGCGGCACATGGAAAGATTTAACGGACAACGTGAACTTCATGGCTGGAAACTTGACCGGTCAGGTGAGAAACATCGCCGAAGTTACGACGGCCGTGGCGAGAGGAGATTTGTCGCGCAAAATTACCGTCGACGTGAAGGGCGAAATTCTTGAATTGAAAAATACGATTAATACGATGGTCGACCAGTTGAACGCGTTCGCCGGAGAAGTTACGCGCGTGGCGCGCGAGGTGGGAACGGAAGGAAAGTTGGGAGGCCAAGCGCAAGTACCGGGCGTCGGAGGCACGTGGAAGGATTTAACGGACAACGTGAACTTTATGGCCAGCAACCTGACTGGCCAAGTGAGAAACATCGCGGAAGTTGCGACGGCAATCGCGAACGGAGATCTATCGCGCAAAATCACGGTCGATGTGCGCGGAGAAATTCTGCAGTTGAAAGAAACGCTGAACACGATGGTCGAGCAGTTGCGTTCGTTCGCCGCGGAAGTTACCCGCGTGGCGCGCGAAGTCGGTAGCGAAGGAAGACTGGGAGGCCAGGCGAACGTAACCGGCGTGGCCGGAACATGGAAGGACTTAACGGATTCCGTGAACGCTATGGCGGGAAACCTGACTGGCCAAGTGAGAAACATCGCCGAAGTTACGACGGCTGTGGCGAGAGGCGACCTGTCGCGCAAGATTACGGTGGACGTCCGCGGTGAAATTCTTGAGCTGAAAAATACGATTAACACGATGGTCGATCAGTTGAACGCGTTTGCGGCGGAAGTTACACGCGTGGCTCGCGAAGTTGGAACGGAAGGAAAGTTGGGCGGTCAGGCACAGGTCCCCGGCGTGGCGGGAACGTGGAAGGATTTGACGGATAACGTGAACGTTATGGCCGTGAACCTTACCGAACAAGTTCGCGGAATTGTGAAAGTTGTGACGGCCGTTGCGAACGGCGAGTTGACGAAAAAACTTACGGTGAACGCGAAGGGAGAAGTTGCGGCGCTTGCGGACACGATTAACAACATGACGGACACGCTGGCGACGTTTGCGGATCAGGTGACGACGGTTGCGAGAGAAGTCGGAGTGGAAGGCCGGCTTGGTGGACAGGCGAACGTGCCGGGCGCGTCGGGAACATGGAAGGACCTGACTGGAAACGTGAACCTGCTTGCGGATAACTTGACGAACCAGGTGCGCGCGATCGCGGAAGTTACGACGGCCGTTACGAAAGGCGACTTGACGCGCTCCATTCAAGTGGAAGCCAGCGGAGAAGTTGCCGAGCTGAAGGATTACATCAACACGATGATTGATAACCTGCGCTTGACGACGGACCGGAATAACGAACAGGACTGGCTGAAGACAAACCTGGCGCGGTTCACCGGAATGTTGCAAGGGCAACGCGATTTGACGACGGTAGGACGGATGTTGCTTTCGGAATTGGCGCCGCTGGTTAGCGCGCAACAAGGCGTGATCTATCAGATGGAAACGGACGCGCCGAATAACATGATGTTGCTTTCGGCGTTTGCTGACAGCGATCAGAACGGACATCCGGATCACTTGCACGTTGGCACGGGATTGGTTGGACAGTGCGCGGCGGAAAAGCGGCGCATGTTGATTACGGAAATTCCAGCGAATGCCGTTCCGATTCGTTCGGGATTATTTGAGGCGGTGCCGCGAAATATTATTGTGTTGCCGATTTTGTTTGAGGATCGCGTGAAAGCGGTTATTGAATTGGCTTCGCTGAGCACTTTTACGGCGTCGCACCTTTCGTTTCTTGAGCAACTTACGGCCAGCATCGGCATCGTGTTGAACAGTATTGAAGCGACGATGCAGACGGAAGGTTTGCTGAAACAGTCGCAGCAGTTGGCGACGGAGTTGCAGACTCAGCAGACGGAATTGCAGACGACGAATGAACAACTCGCGCAGAAAGCGCAGCAGCTTGCGGAACAGAACGTTGAAGTAGAAAGAAAGAATCAAGAAATTGAGCAGGCGCGGCGCGCGGTAGAAGAAAAAGCTACGGAGTTGGCGCTCACGTCGAAGTACAAATCAGAATTCCTTGCGAACATGTCGCACGAGTTACGGACGCCACTGAACAGCATTCTCGTTCTGGGTCAGCAGCTCACGGAAAACCCCGATGGCAATTTGACGCCGAAGCAAGTCGAGTTTGCGCGCACGATTCACGGCGCCGGTACGGACTTGCTGAATTTGATCAGCGACATTTTGGATTTGTCGAAGATCGAATCGGGCACAGTTTCTGTGCAAGCCGAGGAAGTTTTCTTCGCGAGCTTGCTGGATATGATTGCGCGTCCGTTCCGGCATGAAGCGGAAAATCGGAAGCTGCGATTCGAGATTCAAACCGATCCGACGCTCGCGCGAAGTTTGGTTACGGACTCGAAACGTTTGCAGCAAGTGCTGAAGAATTTGCTGTCGAACGCATTCAAATTTACAGAAAACGGCGGCGTGCGGCTTTCAATATTTTCCGCTGTTGTTGGATGGGGCGAAAATCACCCGGTGCTCAGCAGGGCGGCGTCCGTTATTGCGTTTGAAGTTTCCGACACTGGTATCGGAATTCCGGCGGAGAAGCAGCGGCTTATTTTTGAGGCGTTCCAACAAGCAGACGCCAGCACGAGCCGCAAGTATGGAGGCACGGGACTTGGCCTCGCCATCAGCCGTGAATTAGCGAACCTGCTTGGCGGAGAAATTCAACTTCGTAGCGCGACGGGAACTGGCAGCACGTTCACACTTTATTTGCCGCAAACTTACGTTGGTCCTTCGACCGGCGTAACGCTTGCGGACGCGAAGGCGTCACAAGCGCCTTCTCCGATGCAGATTTCGACGCTGGTTGCGCCGGAACGCGTGATCGAACCGATTGTTGATGATCGCGACAAACTTCAAGAGGGCGACGCAGTTTTGCTGATCGTGGAAGACGACCCGCATTACGCGCGTGTGCTTCGTGATCTATCGCACGATTCCGGATTTAAAGTTTTGGTGGCTACGCGAGGCGCGGAAGCGCTGGCGTTGGCGCGCGAGTTCCGTCCGACGGCGGTATCGTTGGATGTATTTTTGCCGGACATGTTGGGTTGGACCGTCCTGAATCATTTGAAACAGGATCCTTCGACGCGGCACATTCCCGTGCAAATGCTTACGCTGGATGAAGACAAGCAGCACGGACTCTCGCGCGGCGCGTTCGCGTTTGTGACCAAGCCAACGACGACCGAAGCGCTGGAGGCGGCCTTCAGTCGCATAAAAGAATATTCAACGCCTCGGCGGAAGAGGTTGCTGGTGGTAGAAGATAATCCGGCGGAACAATTGAGCATCCGCGAATTGCTGGGGCATGATGATATCGACGTGACGATCGCGTCGAGCGGCGCTGAGGCGCTTGCGTTCGTCACAGATCAACAATTCGATTGCGTGGTGCTTGATTTGAAACTTCCGGATATGTCCGGGTTCGATTTGCTGGAACGATTCCGAGATACTCCGGCGCTTAGCGAATTGCCGGTGGTTGTATTCACTGGAAAAGATTTGTCGCCGGAAGAAGATGCGCATTTGCATATGCTGGCGCGGAGCGTGGTGGTGAAGGGCGTGGAGTCACCGGAGCGTTTGCTGGATGAGACGGCGCTATTCCTGCATCGCGTGGTGGCGGATTTGCCGGAAGAAAAACAAAAGCTGCTTGATTTGTTGCACCACTCAGACGAAGCGTTGATTGGGAAAAAAGTTTTGGTTGTGGACGACGACGTGAGAAATATTTTTGCGTTGGGCAGCGTGTTGGAACGCAGAGGCATGACGGTGCTGACGGCGGGAACGGGACGCGAAGCGATTACCACGCTGGAGTCGACTTCTGACCTGGCGATTGTGCTGATGGATATTATGATGCCGGAAATGGACGGCTACGAAACGATGCAGGTAATCCGGCAGAATCCTTCGTTCCGGCGGCTTCCGATTATTGCGTTGACGGCGAAGGCGATGAAGGGCGATCGCGAGAAGTGTCTTGAAGCAGGCGCTTCAGAATATCTGGCGAAGCCTGTGAACACGGAACAATTGCTTTCGGCGTTGCGCATGTGGCTGCATCGATAGAGGGTGACTTGTGAGAATTAGTGATAAGACGCCGGCGCGATTCCATTTGAGGAGGAGACTGTGAACGAGCGAGAAGTCGTCAACATCCTCATGGTAGACGATCAGCCGGGCAAACTGCTGAGTTACGAAGCGATTCTCGGCCAGCTTGGCCAGAATTTGATCAAGGCGCATTCCGCGAGGGAAGCGCTGGACATTCTTTTGAAGAATGAAATTGCCGTGGTGCTGATGGATGTGAGCATGCCGGAGCTGGACGGGTTCGAGCTGGCGGACATGATTCGGCAGCATCCACGTTTTCAGGAGACGGCGATTATTTTTATCTCCGCAGTGCATCTATCTGATGTGGACCGGATGAACGCGTATCAGCGCGGCGCGGTGGATTACATTTCAGTTCCGGTGGTGCCGGAATTATTGCGAGCGAAAGTGAGCGTGTTCGCGGATCTGCACCGTAAGACGCGGCAGATGGAAATGTTGAATCGAGAATTGCGGACGCTTTCGGCGCGATTGATTGTTACGCAGGACGAAGAACGCCGGCGCATCGCGCGTGATTTGCATGACAGCGCTGGGCAGGTCGTTGCGGCGCTCTCGATGAACAATGGATTGATTCTGGCGGAAGTGGAGAAGCTGAAGCCTGGCACGGCGCAGGCGGTGCGGCAGAATATCGAACTTGTGCAGCAGCTCTCGCGAGAGATACGCACGATTTCGCATTTACTTCATCCGCCGTTGCTCGATGAGGTGGGTCTGCTGCCGGCGATCAAATCGTTTGCAGAAGGATTCGCGCAACGCAGCAGCATCCGGGTAACCGTCGAACTGGAACCGGGAATCGGCCGGCTGGCCCCCCATATGGAAATTTCCATTTTCCGTATCGTTCAGGAATGTTTAACGAATATTTATCGCCACTCTGGGAGCGAGACCGCCATCATAAAGATAGGGACTTCGCAGGATAACTTGCTGACGGTGCAAGTCCGGGATGAAGGGAAGGGCATGCCGGCGGAGATTCGTCACTCGGCTTCTCCGACAAAAGGCCATGGAATGGGATTGAGCGGGATGAGGGAACGAGTGAGGGAACTTGGAGGCAAACTGGAAGTCCAGTCGAACGGAAAAGGCACCACAATCATCGCGGCGCTGCCTCTTGCCGCGTTTGTACAGGTCGGCGCATAACATTTCTACTCAACGGGATGAAGGTCGAGAGTGCCCAGTCGGATGAAAAATAGTTCGTTAAAGTATTTGCGTGAAATTATATTTTTGAATTCCACGGGATTGGGAACGCCTTCCGGCGCCGCAATGCTGACGCAGGCTTCCGCTGCGTTAGAGAGGGGCGGCGAATGCCTTCTCGGATCCTAATTGTTGATGACAGCGAACTTGTGCGGCAAGGGCTGCGCGGCGTTTTACAGGCAAATCCTGAGTGGGAAGTGTGCGGCGAAGCGGCCGACGGTATGTCCGGCATTGAAATGTTCAAGAGTTTGCAGCCGAATATTGTGATTGTGGATTTTCAAATGCCGGGAATCAATGGATTGGAAACGGCGCGGCGCATGTCGGCAATTACACCGACGGTGCCGATCGTGATGTTCACGCAACACGCCAGCGCTGAATTGGAATTGCACGCGCGCGAGGCGGGAATTAAATCCGTGGTGTCAAAGACAGAAGCCTTTGCGATGGTTGAAATTATTGAGACGCTGCTGGCGCAACAGCGAGTCCAGTAGATTTAGTTTACGAACCCACCCGAAGTGTAATTCTCCTTCTTCAGATTTCCCGGCAAATCCAGTTCATCTAATTTTCGGAATGAGACTTTATTTGTGAGTCAGGCATCACAATTTATGAAGGTTCATATGGCTCGTTCTGTTCCGTCCAGCCGGGAACGCGTGGTCCGAGTCCAACTAAATAAAAAAAGGAGCAATCATGAAATCACGCTGGCTAGTTGGCATTCTTGTCGCGGCGCTACTGACGTTTGCGAGCGGCGCGTCATTTGCACAAAAGCACGAGCATCATTGGGACGAACATCATCCGGTATTCGACGATCACGAGCATGAGGTGGTGACCGGATGGTGGGGAAAACACCATGACCATCCCGTCATCGGATTTCGAGCTGACGATCGGCTTCCCGGTGATTGGGAGCCGCGATTGCAAGTAGGATTTGTGCTGGACGACGGCTGGCGTCACAGATTGCATCCGTTGCCGGGAGATCTGGTGGCTGAATTGCCTCCACCGCCGCCGCACTATTCTTATTATGTAATTGGCGGACACGTGGTGCTGGTGGATCAGCGTGATTGGCATGTGGCTGATGTGATCAATATAAATCTGTAGATGATCGAGCCAAAAATTTAAAATTAAAACCGGACCCGGCGCGAGAGCTCTGGGTCCGGTTTTCGTTTGGCTGGTTGATCGCAGGATGCTTTGTGCTCAAGTTGCAATACAGGGATTTCCAGATTGGACTACTACGTTGGCTGTATTGGCGCGCGCACCAGTCTCGTTCATCATGCAAGTGCGGATTTATCCGCTGGATTTGGAAGAAGAAGGGTTAGTCGAAAAACCTTGAGAGATCAAGGCCATGGGCTGGGGCGTCTAGCTCTTCTTCTTTCAGACATCCATCGGGAAATACACCCCATAGTGCTTCCGTCCCCTGAATTATTTTCCCAACAACAAACTTAATATGTCACGTTCGGTGGCAAAGGCCGCATTTCGTATGCGTCGCGGCGAAAATTGCGCATGGATTTTGACGAAGCGGCGTGGAGGAGGCGGAGGGAAGGGAATCAACCCGAACGCTGATTCCCTTCAGTAGTAGCGGATTCTTTGATTTTCGCTGGAGGCAAACTAATTTCTGGCGCGACGTAATTTTAGCTAAGCCGCCCGGTAGCTCCATCGGGTAAATACTGTATTCATGCAGGGGAATTACCAGTAGCTGGGGAGACCGAGCCAACTGCATTTGCGAAATGAAAAGGCCGCCCTGAAAGTCTGCGCTTTCAGGACGGCCGGCAATTCTGACTAACGATACGCGACTTACTTTTCGCCGTGTACGATCAGATTATTCTTCGAGGAAAATGCACCCTCGACGGAATTTGCGCGAATGCCGGCGACATTCTTATCCGCCTGGCTATCCACGAAACCTTCCAATGAGATGTGGCCGTTATCCACAATTATGTGGATGGATTGCACGGACTGAAATCCGTATTTGCTGAGTTGCGGATCGCCGTAAATGGAACGATAGGCAGCGCGACGAATACGGTCATCGTCGTTCGAGAGGGGCAGAACCTTAATGTTGTCCTGCACGTCCGAAACGCCCGAAATCTTCTTAACAACGGCAACAGCCTCTGACTTCACTTCGGGCCTGGTAACCTGGCCTTGAAGGACTACACGGTCGCCCTCAACACTGAACTCCAGATTATCGAACACGGTGTAATAGTTCAGCATACGAAGTTGGTGTTGGACTTCACGCTGAAGAGTTTCATTCTGTGCCTGCGACGCTTGTGCTGCCGCGTGCGCGCCGGCAAAGCCCGGCATTGAAATCAGAAGCCCTAAGGACAGAGCTGCTGCGGCCAAAAACTTCATTGTGCGATTCTTCGTCATCTTGTCCCTCCTGAACGTGGGGTCATCTTAAATACCATTTGAGAATTCGCTTATGAGAGACGCTGTTAACTGGCCGATCGCAGTGATTCGCGATAGGCCTCTGTGCCTGCTTCCACTGCATCTTCAACGTGTTCGCGTGTTTGGTTTGCGAATTTCCGCGCGCTGCGAGCAGCTTTGCTTGCGCGGGCGCGCACTTCGTCGACGCCATCGCTTACAGTGTCGGCGATGTCGTCACGAGTTTCTTCACCTGCCTTGGGCGCGAAAAGAATGCCCAGAACGGCGCCTACACCGAGGCCGATGCAGAGGGCTGAAACTGGATGATTCCACTTGCTTCGATTTCGTATCATTGGATTCTCCGATTCTAAACTCTAGATTATTTGATGTTTTTGGTGATACTGGCGATTCATACAGGGGAGGGCCAACTGCGGTCCTCCCCCGCTGTAAACCATTGCTAGTCGGACATCCGTGCTGCACGTCCGATTTCATTGTTCGTTTTGTCCACATTCGAGGACGACTCGCTGGTGGATGAAACGTCTTCAGCTCGCGTGGCTTCAAGCACCGATTTGGCGCGCTTGATTTCGTCTGAAGTTTCGCAGTGGACGGAAAGCAAGATTCCGCCGCGCTGCAAACGGCCTTCGTAACGCTTCGCTTCAAATTCTGGAATTCCCATGCCGATCATTGCGCCGGCGAATCCGCCCACTGCGCCGCCCGCTCCCATTCCCGCAAGCGCGGCCACGATTGGGCCAGCCGCGATGAGCGGACCGATGCCCGGAATCGCAAGTGCTCCGATGCCTGCGAGAAGCCCAAGTGTGCCGCCAACTACGGCGCCCGATCCCGCGCCTACCGCCGTGCCTTCCGGCGCTTTGGTGGATTTCTCGGTTCCAATTTCCTTGGAGCCGAGATTTTCCGGGAACAGTACGGAAATATCCGAACTGGAAAAGCCCGATGACAAAAGCATTTCAGCGCCGTGTTCGGCGCCGGAACGCGTGGAATAAATTGCGAATACTGCTTTATTTTTTCCCGACATTTTGAATCTCCCTTTTATGAATTGTGAATCTGCAACTAAGTTCGCTGCGGCCTATTCGCCGCGAATTGGGCAACCGCCGTTATTTGCGATTGTCCCGATTCCGTTTGTTATCCTTGCGCCGCTTCTGATCGTCCTGCTGGCTCGGAATTCGTTCCGGCCCTGGCTGGCGGCGAATGGGAACGTCAGGTTCTTGTTCAGGCTCGGCCTCGTTGTGAGCTTGAGTCGTCATGTGTCCAAGGAATGGTTGAGTTTCCTCATCCTGTCGCGGCCTCGTGATTTCGTCGCGTGACATGTTGGCCTCCTTTTTCTTTTCTTAACCGGCGATTCGATCGTTTGGAATTTAGCGGTCGAAGCCATTTCCTACATTCCACAATACGGTTGGCTGCTCAATCAGGCCATCGGGTGAAGGATGTAGTTTCCCGATTGATTGGCTGGAGAATTAGTTGGATGTCTTGGGGTTTGTTCTGTGGAGTTCCAAGCCGAATGACGGATTCGCTCTGGAGCCTTGAATCTTTATGGGGAGCAATGCGCCGGCGCCGTCTTTCGCAAAGAATGGGTCGACAAATTTCAGCAAGACGGATTTTGCGCCGGTGGTGGTTTGAGAAAGTTTCGCGTTCATGCGCAGCGTCCCGTGAAAATCGACCGATTCGCCGCGTAGATCGTAACTGCCGTTTAATTTCACTGCCGCGCCTGCAACCGCGAATTGCAAGCTCGTGAAATCCATCACGCCGTCTTTCAACGTGAAGTTGCCCTCGAAGTCTGAAGCGGCATCGTCCGCCGATGTATCGCCTGGCCGGCCCAAAGCTTTTTGGCTGAGAGAGTTAATCTTGTTCTGCGTGTCGCTGGATGTGAATTTTGCCTCGGTAATCCCGAATCGTCCCGAAAGCGCCAGACGATCAAATATGTTTTGCCCATGATGCAGCCGGAGATCCACTTTTGTATTTATGCTGGCATCGCCGGTCAGCATGGGATTCGGAGATTTCACCGCTATTTTCAGCAAATCCTCTACGCGAGCCGATTGCGAAATAACTTTCAGTGAAATTTTTCGATCGGCTTGCCCTGAATATTTCGCAATTTCACCGCTAATCATCAAGGACGTATGCAGGAAGTGCGCGTTTACGGATTTCAAATATGTGTTCCCATTCGTGCCATCCACGATCGCGTCAAATTCTGTGTTCAGCGCCATCGGATGGCCGCCTGCTGCGACGGTGAAATCGGGAATTTCCGTTTTGCCCTGAACCGAAATGTAATCCAACACCCCGGCGAATTCGCCCTTCGATGAAAGATAGCCCGAAATTCCGGGGAACTCTCCCAGATCGGCGTGCGCGTATTCGTATTTCCCAGTCAGAGGCGTGAGGCTTGGCTCCTTGGCGTCCCACGGACCAAGTTCGCCATCCACTTCAATTTCGCCAATGGGTCGCGGATTCTGCAGCGTTGCATGAAATGCCGCCGGCTGGTTGGGTTGAAACGATTTGACCTTTAATTTGTGAATTGCAAATACAAGAGTGGGCTTATCTGCTTTCGCACGCAAAATATCTATTTCTGCGTCCGATGTAACAATCTCGTTGATTATGAAGTTCAGTTTAATTGGCGAACTCGAATGTGTAGCGGTGGAATCGCCGCGATGGGCCGGTATATGCATTTCCAGGCCATCGAGCGTGAGTTTTTGGAAGTGAGGAACGGGCTGGAAAATTTCCTTCAACGCACCGTCCAGAACAAATTTGCGGACGCTAATCAGCGGCGGTCCGCCGGAATCTTCTTTTCGGCTTAGCACCAATCCTTCACCAACTACATTCATGGTCGGATAAAGGGAGATGTGCAACGCGGAAAGTTGGACGTCCGCGTGAAAGTGTTCCTGTAAACCCGTAACAACATGGCTGCGAATATATTCTTCGGCGTCAGGACGAGCTGTTCGACGGAGATGAATTATTCCCACGATGAGTACGACAAGAAGGCAGCTGAAGAGGGTAGCCAGAGTTCCGAGGACGATCTTTGAAGAGCGTTTCATTTCCGCCGCCTAATAATTGCAGGTCGAACTGCCGCGGCCTGTTTCTTCTGACTGCTGGAGGGGAGGTGGAATTCATATCCGCCTCCTCTCCATTGGATGATTGTTATTCGCCCTTGCGATTTGGCGAGGCTTGGTCCAACCGCGAAATCAAACGGCCAGCTGCTTCAGGTGCTTTCGGTTCAGGCCCGCGGACAATTTCTTTCGCTTCGATCTTTCGTCCGTAGAGAGCTTCGTCAGCTTCACCTTCGGGACGCAGCGTTGTTCCCTCGAGTGAAACTCCGGCGAACAATCCGCGTGCACGAGAATAGGTAAGCATCTCAGCGCGCATGTAGGCGTCCGTGTCTGCTTCAGCCGTGCGGCCAACTGGGCCTGCGGCCGCGGAAATGTCTCCGCCAACTTTCACTTTGCTGCTCAAAATGCTGTTCGCGCCGCGCTCGTTCATCACCAGAATCACAAAGTCAGTTGCTTCGCCGCCGAGTTGAAGGCCGATGCTGCCGCCTTCGACCGCCATCATTACAGGCGCGCCCCAATGGCCATTGAATCCTTCGCCATTGCGGCAAACCATTGCGCCGCGGCCATAAGTTCCGCCCACGATGAACGCAGCTTTTAGAACGGAGGGGATTACGATCACACACTTGGAGCGATCCAAAAGACCCTGAGGAATATTGTCAGGAATATTTAAAATTTCGCTCAACACTGAGCCGGAAGTTTGCAAACGTTCTTCCTGCTTGCGCCGATCACCGGCTTCAGATCCGTATACGGCGGTCCAAAGTAGCAGCCCCGCCAGAAAAACGCCGGTTACAGTCTTCATCACTCTGCTGAATAAGTGCGACTGCCTTCTCATTATCTTTTCCTCCGCTATTAAACTTGGTACAGACTATTTCTACGCGCCGCGCGCTTTTTGCTCAATACAAGCTGTAGCGTATTTCATGTAGGGGAAAGACCTGAGTCGGGAAATCCAATGCTGGCAATCACTTACGAGGATTTTGCGAGATAGATATGGCTAAGCGCAGGGTGAGCCCTTATTTTATTGCTGCGACCGGGACTGATGCGGGCAGAACTTCTTTTGCCCGGACGATAAATCGTTTTGGGGCGGAGCCAATGTAGTTGAAGGGATAGCAGGTTACGAGCGTGAGAACATTTTCGCCATTGTCGCGAAGAACGGCGGAGTCTTCCGGTTCGACAATCGAGATTAGTTCGACGCGATATTTGTAAGAACCATTCAGAGTTGTGAGTGTGATTTCTTCGCCCTCGTGAATATTGCGGAGCTTGCGGAAGAAACTGTCTCGATGCGCGGCGAGTCCGACATTTCCGGAATGGCCCATTGGCGCGGTGCCAGTGATGTGGCCAACTCCACGCTGCAATGTTTGCACGCCGGTTCCTTCTTGAATCATGGCAGTCAGGCCGATTGAATTAATTTCAATTCTGCCGAGCGGCATATTCCCTGTTATCGCCGGTTGTTTCGCCAACCTGTCCACTGCCGAGGCTTCAGAGAAAGCTGGCATTGCCGGCGAACTGCCGGCGCGTGGTGCGCGAGAATTCAATTCGGCCGCAGCTTCGGCGCTGAGATCCGCTGCCGCGTTGTCGTGAGCGTCGCGCAATGCTTGATCGAAATTGCGCGATTGTTCGTCCTGAAAAAAACGCGCGTCGAGAATGTCGTAAGCGTAGTAGCCGAATGCAAGGCAGCCGATGAGGAACAGTAAGATTGGCGCTGCCCAACGGGAAGTCCAGCTGCTACATGGTCGCGATACTGCCGATGACGATTCCGGCGGAGGCGCAGAAATCTCCGATGAAGAAATTCGGTATTCGACTCGGAGCGTCATCGCTGGTCACCCGGATGGTCCAGCAGCGAACGCGCCGATTTTTTAGCTGGCGCAGAATTTGCCGCCTCTCCCGGCGCGTAATATCCGGTTCGAGTTCGCACCGTGAGGCGATCTTGTCCCTGCGATTTTGCGCGCACTTGAACATTTCGGAATGCGCCGTCTTCGTTTCGATTTGTGGGCACGTAAGCGATGGTGTACTGGCTGCGAATGTCGCGCGCGATGTGAGCGCAAATCGGAATTACATCAGCAATTGTTTCCGGTTGGAAAAATTCGCCGCCGGTGGCACGGGCGAGTTGCTTTAGAACGTTGGGATTGCGATCCATGTCGGATTCGTCGAACAAGCCGATCGTATAGACGACGGCGTTGGATGCGACGGCTTGCGTCATAATTTGTTTCAGATTGTTTTGGGAGCTTGCGTTATCGCCGCCATCGCTGAATACAATTAAAACTTTCTTATCGTGCTGACCAAGTTTCAGGCGATCAAGTCCCGCAGAAATCGCGTCATAGAGAGCGGTTTTTCCTGAGATGGGGCTGCGTTCGATAGCCATCTGCATCGGAGTAATTTTGTTTGTGAACGGCATGTCCTCGGGAAGGCCGAAGGAAACACGCTCGTTAAAATTTACTACGAACATTTCATTGAGATCGTTACTGGATTGGACGAACGCTTTTGCGGCCGAAATTACGTCATTGCGCTTGGGGCGCATGCTTCCGCTGCCGTCTACAACGAGCCCGACGGTGACGGGGATATCTGCCTGACTAAAATGTTCGATCTGTTGAGCGACGCCGTCCTCGAACACCTGGAAATTATCTTTCTCAAGGCCGGAGACGGACACACCTTTGTGATTTTCTGTGGTGGCGTGAAGGACCACCAGGCCAACCGTCATTTTTATTTTGGAAGCAGGGTCTTGATGATCCGGCGGTGGAGGTGGCGGAACACCTTGCGCAGCGAGTGTGCGCGGAGCGAAGAGAAGCACGCTCGAAAGAATCAGGCAACCGGCGATGGAGAAATGAATCTTCATGGTGCTGGTTTCTCTATTGTGAAAGTTTAACTCGCGAAGTTCTCCGCGTCGAATTAAAAAGCTGAATCACAAAATGCTTGCGCGGACGAAATTTTCGTCCGCGCAAGCATTCGTGAAACGGTTAACTTTCGCGGAACGCCGTTGTTAAGCAGAACGGCGTCGGCGTATTGCCAAACTAACTGCTCCAATCATTGCGAACAGACCAATCAGTCCAACTACGGGATCTGAGCTGGCAGTCTTGGGCAATGGCAAGTCTGTGGCAACTGTCGGAGTCGTGTCCTGAACCGGCGCGGCAACTGTTACCGGCGCAGCGGCGGGAACTTCCGCCTGAGTTTGCACGAACGTCGAAGGCGCAACTTCTTCGCCGGTTGCTCCATATGCTGTCACCGGAGTTTGCGCGAAGGTTGTCATGTCCGTCGTTTGATCCGGGATGGTGGCTGCAGTGTCACCCGGCATTGAAAGGACCGGCTCGTTCACTTGCTTCGCCAGTTGAAGCGCGCGGTTCTTCGGATAGACGAATCGGCGGCCAAAATTTTCACCGGGGAAAAACCATTCCTTAATTGCGGGGGGCTGACCATCCGGGCGTTCCGCGAACGTCATGACGCCTTTGTCTGTTGTGTGATAGCGAAAATCCTGAACGGTGATGACCGTCGCATAGGTGTGTGTTTGGTTTTGGTTGAAGATCTGGACGACCCAGCGGCCAGAGTCTTGATTCAATAGTTTGAAGAAATATGTGCCGGCTGGCAAGACTGTGCCGCCGGGAATTTCAACCGGCTCGCTGAAAGTGACGACCGACTTGCGGTCACCGTTTTGGGCGTTTGCTGAAGGTGTCATGACTGACGCGATGAAAATTAAACAGAAAGCTGCTGCCACTGCTATCAAGCGTTTCATTATGATGTTTCTCCTTTCGATTAAGGCTAATTTCGCTCCGCAGAATTTTTTCGATCTCCACGACCTGTTTTCCTGAGCAATCCCTCGCGGCTGGACAATGCTGCTCTGGTGTCGTTTGTACGCGCTGTAGCTTTTTTGCTCAATACAGGCTCTCGCGTATATCCACTTGGAATAAGACCTGACGGTATTTCTAAGGGATTTCGCGTCATTTTCAGAAGGTTCTTGGTGGACGTAACTCATTCTTCGATAAGGACTTAGCCGTCAGACAAAGGGTTGGGCAAGCGGGATACAGCGATTCCCTCAGGAAGCTACAGCATGGCTCCTATGGACGATTTGGGGCTGAGCGATTAGTTTGTGCGGGTACGCAGGAGCGAGGGCATTCGATATGAGCAGCATTATGATGACCATACATATTTTTGATCATTCATATGCCGGCTTTTCCGCCTCGGAGATTCAGTCCTCGGCCTGCCGTCATCTTTTTCTTCCTACAAGTTCTGCAGGAAGGTTTTTTATAAGCGGGGCGGGAAGCCGGCACCATCGAACTTATAACGAAAAGCGGTATTGCGAGATGTGGCAGCGTGCGGCGGAAATCTGCGGCGGCGAAGCACACATTGTTGTGGATATGCACGATCACAGTTCGACTCGAACGTTCGTTCACAAGGGAAGCAACACCAATTCAACTTCAACGAGGTGAGTCTGTGAAAGCCAATTTGGTGGAAGTCGACGAAACAAAAATGCTGAACGAGGATTTGCAAGACGGCGGATCAACGGACGAATCGACATTGTTGCAGCGCGCGCAAGCCGGCGACGAGAATGCTTTCTCGTCCCTTCTGCGGCCGTATGTGCACATGCCCTATCACGTCGCGCTGCGAATTACCGGCAATCGAGAAGATGCGGAAGACGCTTCGCAGCAAAGTTTGCTGAAGGCTTTTACGCACATCGGCCAGTTCCAGGGCGATTCGCAATTTTCCACGTGGCTGACGAGAATTGCGATCAACGAGGCGCTGATGAAACTCCGCAAGCGCCGCTCGGAAAAAGTTTGGGTGTCACCGATGGACGAATCTGAAGAAGAGCAGAATCCAGTCGACATGCTGGCCGCCAGCGACGACGCGCATCCGGAAGCGCTTTATATGAAATGGGAAAATCAGCGGCGGGTGAGGCGGTCAATCGAAGGGCTGCGAGGCATTTCGCGCGCCGTGGTGTGGATGCTGGTGATGCAAGAGCGAAAGATCAAAGAGACTGCGCAGCTGTTGCGGCTCTCCGAGTCCGCGGTGAAGTCCAGAATTATGCGCGCCCGTCAGCAACTGCGGGAAAGTCTTGCGGACTGCGTCTAATTGATTCAATTGATTCACGAAACCCGAAAATGTGGCGCGGCGTCCCCAATGTCGAACGGGGACGCTGCGCGTATTTCCACGTCTGATGAATTACATAAGACGCTCGGACGGGCTTGGGTCGGGTGGATCCGGTTGACTGATACAGTTCTTAGGTATAATTCTGTCCTTGTGAGAGTATGCGGCATTCGGTTTGAACGTTTCGATTCCGGGGCGATTCGGGAATCCCGGCGCACCGGAAAGTTATTCGAGAATGGTGTTCAACCCAGCCGCTATGCACTACACTTAAGTTCAACATCCTGGAGGTTAACTCATGAAACCCCTGCGCATACTTATTGCTGACGACCACGATTTGATGAGGCGTGGAATCAAAACCCTGCTTCAGACGCATGCTGGGTGGGAAGTGTGCGGAGAAGCGCAGACCGGCCGTGAAGCGGTTTCTCAAACTGAGGAGCTGAAACCCGATGTTGTTGTGCTTGATATCAGCATGCCTGATTTGAATGGTCTGGAAGCGGCGCGGAGAATTCGTAAAGCGTGTCCGGCAACGGAAGTTTTAATTTTGTCACTTCATTTTTCCGATCAGCTTATTCGAGAAATCGTGGAAGCGGGCGTGCGCGGATATATTGTGAAATCCGATTCTGACCGGGATTTAATTGTGGCGGTCGAAACACTTGCGAAACACAAGCCGTTCTTCACTCCGCGGGCCACGGAAGTGATCCTGAGTAATTTTAATAACACCGGCGGAACTCGAGTGGAAGTTCCAGAAACAGTTCACGAACGTTTGACCTCGCGCGAGCGCGAAATTGTTCAGCTGTTGGCGGAAGGAAAGAGCAGCAAAGAAGTTGCGACCTCATTGAACATCAGCGTGAAAACCGCGGAGACTCATCGCGCGAATATTATGCGGAAGCTGCAATTGCATACAGTAAGTGAGTTGGTTCGATATGCGGTGCGGAATCAGATTATTGAGGCATAGGAGTGGTAGGAGAGACGTTAGCAAAAACTGCATTATAATGCATACGAAAACGGCGTTTTTTGAAGAAACAGCATTATAATGCAGTTTTTGGGGACGGAAAAAACAGGAAAAGATAAGAGTCCTCAATGCGGAGAAAAGATTAGAGAGAGCTGAGACGTAAGCATGGAAGACTCGCGTTCGGAGAACGCGAGCTACACCCGGCCCACCTGAAGCTGAACCTTACAAAAACCGAACTTAACAAAAACCGAACTTACGGTTCCATGCTAAGTCCTTTATTTGCAATACTTACACACCAGATCGCCGTAAGTCCTTTATTTGCAATACTTAGCTAAATAGGGTAGGGTGGGGCGTTTTTTGTATAACGGGCGTATCCCGTCCGGGTAAGTGGTTTGTTTGCAGGCGTTAGCAGGAACACGCGTACAGAAAGCCTCCGGTTCGGAGAACCCGAGCTACATGGTCAAAACCGAAGAACCAAAGGCGCGTTTCTATCAAACTATCGCGGTGAGTTCTGTTTTGGAAGGAAGGGGCTGGGCGACCGACCGAATCGGTCACCCAGCTTCGGGGCAAGTGACAGCTTGTAGGACTTTGTGTTGAGGATTTACAGATACGAAGCTCTTAGGCGTCTCGCTTTCCTGAACCAATCATCAGAGCGATTCCTCCAACGAGGGCGAGCCCTCCGAGGACCGGCGAAATTGGAATCGTCTTGTGTTCTTCTTTGGTCGCCTGGATCGGACCAATGTCCAAAACTTTTTTGTGCGTCGTGTACGTGATGCCCTGATATGCGAGAGCCACCACGCCGAGAATAATCAGAACAATTCCTGCCAACGCTGCTGGTTTCATGTTTCCTCCTCGACCTGAAAGTAGAATTCCGACAAATTCACATGAGTAGGAAAAATGCTATGCCCGGCGTACTAATCCGCCGACGAGAGACAGCAGGAAAAGAACAAGAAACAAGAAGAACAGGATTCGCGCGATACCAACCGCCGCCGTCGCGATACCCAGGAATCCGAAAACCGCGGCAACCAAAGCTACGATGAAAAATACAATCGCCCAACGCAACATGAGTCCTCCTTTTTCTCGCGAGGCAAATCGGTGAATACGCCTTTCGGCTTTGGACTCGATTCCTTCGCCATGCTCAACGTGAACCGTTTTACGCTGGTTGGGTTCACGCAACAATACAACCAACCACGTACAGCGGAGTGGGGTTCGCTGTAGCGGTATTTGAGTTTTCTGCGCATCTCTCTATGGAAATCTAGGGTCATCTAATGGATTTATCCGCGAGTGACTAATCGTTACTCCGTATTTCCCGAGGAGGCAAGAGGGTGTCTTCTATCTGTGGAAATCGAAATGTTCAGCGCAGATAAGTACAAAGTGCTGGACGATTTAAAAGGAGGCGGCCATGAACTGGGATCAAATGGAAGGCAAGTGGAATCAATACAAAGGGCAGGCGAAAGAGAAGTGGGGAAGACTTACCGACGATGATCTGAAAGTGATTAACGGACAGCGGCAGCAGTTGGTCGGCAAGATTCAAGAACGTTACGGCGTTGCGAAAGAGGCGGCCGAAGACCAGGCAGAAGCGTTTGTGAAAGCGCTGAAGGAAGAAAACAAGGCCGAGGTTAAGGCGCGGCGGGCTTCGGGTTCAAAGTAGACGCAGGATCCAAATTTGGGGTGCAAAGCCCGCAGTGGCTGCGATGCGTCGAAATGGGCTTGTTTTAAAGGGAATTAGCCCTAATTGGGCTTCCGGCACCCTACAGGGTTCACCTTATTGTGTGGCTGGTGGCGCCATATAGGATTGAAGCAGATGGGTTCATGTTTTGCAGCGGGTGACCTAATCTCCAACCGGGATTTCGCTCAAAAGAACTGGGCAGATGACTTTGATTTGCTCCGCCTGGGGTCACCCAAATAGGTTTGGGCCAAGAGCCATGAGGTTTTCATGAACGCTAGACTTTCAAGTCTTACCCACGAAGATCGCGAACCGCGGCAGGGTTCTAGAAGTGCTGGGCCGGAACGTAAAGCCGCGCACTCGGTCCAATTCTACAAGGACGATAGCGTACTTCTGGAGGACTTGAACGGTTTCATTGGTGCGGCGCTGGCAATTGGAAATTCCGCTGTCGTCGTTGCGACTCGCGTTCATCGTGAAGGACTTTCGCGGCTTCTGAACGCGCAGGGAATTGATGTTAATTTGGCGGCGAAGCAAGGCCGTTATATCGCGCTGGATGCTTACGAAACGCTTTCCAAATTCATGGTGAATGATTTACCGGATGAAACTCTTTTCACGAAATTGATTGGAAGTGTAATTTCACTGGCCACGGCAGCGGCGCAGAACGATGCGCCTGCCGCAGTATTTGGGGAAATGGTTGCGCTTCTCTGGCAGGACGGAAAAGTTGAAGGCGCGATCCGTCTGGAGGAGTTGTGGAACAATCTGGCCAAAGCGCATTCGTTTCATCTTCGTTGCGCCTACCCGATGAGCAGCTTCAATCGCGCGGAACTGAGCGAACCATTTTTGAGGGTATGCGAAGCGCATTCGTTAGTCGTGCCGAGCGAAGGCCATTCCATACTGAAGAGCGATCAGGAACGATTGCAAGGCATTGCCGATTTAGAACAGAAGTTAGAAGTGCTGAGGGGCGAAGTCGCGTTGCGCGATTCGGAAGAACGTTTTCGGCATTTAGTTGAAGCGGTACGTGACTACGCAATTTTCATGCTGGACACGGATGGCCGTGTGAGCACGTGGAATCAAGGCGCGGAGCGAATCAAGGGATATAAGGCATCCGAAATCATTGGAGAACACTTTTCCCGCTTCTATCCAGAGGAAGACGTGCAGTCTGGAAAACCGCAGAACGAATTGGAAATCGCTGTTCGTGAAGGGCGAGTGGAAGACGAAGGCTGGCGCGTTCGCAAAGATGGCTCGAAATTCTGGGCCACTGTGGTTATTTCGGCGATGCACGACGACGACGGCAACTTGATCGGCTTTAGCAAGGTTACAAAGGACAATACCGAGCGAATGCTGGTGCTGAAATCGTTGCGAGATTCCCGGCGGGAATTGCACGACTCGGAAGATTCGCTTCGCAGACTTTCTGTTCACCTGCTTCGCACGCAAGACGAAGAACGGCGGCGCATCGGCAGGGACTTGCACGATAGTTTGGGACAAACGCTTTCGGTACTGAAGATGAAATTGGATTCGCTGGCGGGATCGATCGGATTGAACGTGAAGGATCCGCGCAATCAAAATATTGCCGCGTGCGCGAATCTAACCGAGGACTGCATCAAAGAAGTGCGGACGATCGCTTATCTTCTTTATCCTCCTATGTTGGAGGAAATGGGTTTGAAGTCTGCAATTTCCTGGTATGTAGACGGATTTTCAAAGCGCAGCGGTATTCAAACCACATTCGACGCGCCGGGAGACTTTGGGCGATTGCCTCGCCACGTTGAGACGGCGATCTTCCGCGTTCTGCAGGAAAGTTTGACGAACGCTCACCGGCACTCTGGAAGCGAAGTCGCGCATGTCCGGCTGTTCAGTGACGGTGGTACAAGCATTTTGGAAGTGATTGATGAGGGCAAGGGCATGCCGGCGCAGTATTCCGTGGAATCCAATCACGCTGGAATGCACGCGTTGGGTGTTGGCCTGCGGGGAATGGAAGAGCGTATGCGCCAACTCGGAGGCCAACTGGAATTGTTGTCTAGTCCTCGTGGTACGAAAGTGATCGCCTCGGTGCCGACGGAAGCGCCGGCGATATCCGCTGCGTCTGCGGACTAATGCAGTCGAGGTTTCTCCACCGTTAAGTTTCTGCGCAACCTTTGTAGCTTCAAATTGAAGCCGCCGATTATTTTCGGAGGCACAGAGGCCACTTCTATGGGGCCAAGAATTTTAATTGTTGATGATCATGAGATCGTGCGCGAAGGAATTCGCAATCTGCTCAGCCAGTCGAGACCCGGTTGGAACATTTGCGGCCAAGCCAGGAATGGCGAAGAAGCGGTAGAGGCGGTCAAAGACTTGCAGCCTGATGTTGTGGTGCTTGATATCACGATGCCGGTGATGAGCGGGCTGGAAGCGGCCAAGCGAATTACGATCTCTGGTACGGATTGCCGGATCTTAATGTTTACGATGCATGAGTCCGATAGCCTTGACCGAGAAGTGCGCAACGCCGGCGCTCAGGGATTAGTGTTGAAGTCGCAGGCCGCGAGGAATTTAGTTGTCGCGATTGAAACGGTTCTCGGTGGCGGAACTTTTTTTGAGGCACCTGCGAAAGCGTAGTAGCGCGTTATGAATTCAGGATGTAGTTCATTGCGCTATAAATCCGATCATACTTTTTGTAGCTCTCGTCCATAACAGCAGCGTTTGGTGGATTTGGAGACACGCGCTTCACCACTCGCACGACCGCAGCGCACGCCGAGTCGACGGATGGCCAGATTTTTGCGCCGACTCCTGCCAGCATGGCCGCTCCGAATGCGGCGCCTTCTTCGGCTTCAACAATTTCAACTTCGCTTCCATAAATGTCCGCTTGAATTTGGCGCCATAGCGCAGAAGTTGCGCCGCCTCCGCCCAGACGAATGGAATTTACCGGAACATTCATTTCGTGAAAAATTGTGAACGTATCGCGCAGACTGAATGTGACGCCTTCAAGAATCGCGCGGACTACGTGAGCACGAGTGTGAGAGGCAGTTAGTCCAACGAGAACTGCACGCGCATTCGGATCCAAATGCGGAGTGCGTTCGCCCATTAAATATGGCGCCCACAGCAATCCTTCCGCACCCGCGGGAACTGTTGCTGCTTCCGCAGTGAGTTGCTCGTAGGAATCTACATTTTGTTCGGCGAGCTTTGATCCGAAACAATCGCGGAACCATCGCAGAGAAAGTCCGGCGGCCTGCGTTACGCCCATCACATGCCAGCGCCCCGGAATTGCGTGGCAAAAAGTGTGCAGGCGCCCTTTAGGATCAAGCGCAGGACGATCGGTTGCCGCGAAAACAACTCCGGAAGTTCCGATCGTGGCGCTGACTGCGCCGGCCATTGCGATTCCCATTCCGACGGCGCCGGCCGCTTGATCTCCTGCGCCGGCAACTACCGGCGTGCCTGCTTTCAATCCCGTTGCTTCAGCGCCTTCGGCAGAAATTTTCCCGCAAACATCGGGCGATTCGTAAAGCTCTGGAAGCAATGATTGATCCATTTCCACTGCTTGCAAAACTTCCGTGGACCATTTGCGTCGCGCGACGTCCAGCATCAATGTGCCGGAAGCATCGGCTAAATCCGTGGCGCGCTCGCCTGTCAATTTCAGGCGCACGTAATCTTTCGGCAGCATTACGGAACGCACGCGCGCCCAATTCTGCGGCTCGTTCTCGCGGGTCCACATCAATTTCGTGAGGGTGAAATTCGCGAGCGCGGGATTGCAGGTCAGTTGGATAAGTTTTTCCGCGCCGATTCGCTCGTTTAGTTCATTGCATTGCTTTTCCGTGCGGACGTCACACCAAATGAGCGCTGGGCGAACGGGTTCGTCGGATTTATCCAGCATTACCGCACCATGCATTTGTCCGGAAAAGCCGACGCAGGCGATTTCCTCGCCGCGCAGTTTCCCGGTTTCCATCGCTTTGCGAATTGCAATTTTCGCGGCGCGCCACCAATCTTCGGGATGTTGCTCAGCCCAGCCAATTTTCGGCGACGCGAACGGCTCGTGATCTTCCGTGGCCGACGCGACGATGCGGCCGTTCTCATCCATGATCACGGCGCGAGTGCCGCCGGTTCCGACATCAATTCCTATGACGTGCTGCTTCATGCCTGTGACTCCGAATGCGCTTCTAAATGCATTCTTGCTTGGTATCACAAAAACAGCGCCAATCATAATTATTCATGCCGTGCGCAACGAATTTTGATCGCCTTGACAAATCCAAACGGGTGTTTCAAACTGGTGTTTGAATATGAAGCCAGCACGCAAACCTGTAAGAACACGCCGGGACCGAAACGGCAGTCCGGCCGATTCCGCGGCAACTCGACAAAAGCTGGTCGATTCCGCGGGGCCGATTTTCGCTGAAAAAGGCTATTACTCGGCGACGGTTCGAGAAATCTGCAAGCGGGCAGGCGCAAACGTTGCGGCAGTGAATTATCACTTCAAAGACAAGCTGGGATTGTATGAAGAAGTGTTGATTCAATGTAAGCGCGCGGCGCATGTGGATCAGATCAGCGCGCTGCTGGATCAGGGCGGGTCGCCTGAAGATATTTTACGAGATGTGATTCGAGCGAGAGTTCGGGGCATGCGCAAGAATGCCATGGCGAGTTGGCAGCTTCGGATATTCGCGCATGAGCTTGCAGATCCCAGTCCCGTGCTGTCACGGATGATCGATCGAGTCTCGCGGCCGATCTACGACCGCCTGCTGGAGTTAATCGCGAAAATTATTGGGATGCCTCCGCGTCACACAAAGACGAGGTTGTGCGCCCACAGCGTGATGGGACAAATACTTTTTTACGTGTTTGCGGGCCCGCTTTTCGCGCGATTTTCGCCGGAGATGAAATTGACGGACGAGATGTTGGAGCAGATCGCAAATCATATCGCGGATTTTTCATTGGCTTATCTTCGTGAAGTAGGTCGAAACGGGCGAAGTAAGTCGAAACACAAAGAAGTCGCGCTCTAACGTAATCGAGGAAAAACATGGCTGACGAGAAGACAATTAATAATTCCACGGAAATAAATAAGCCTGCTCAGGCGGCTCCACCACCACGGCGCACGCTTTTAAGGCTTGCCATCGTGGTTGTTATTTTATTGGTCGCGGGAATTTTTATTTGGAAAGAATTCTTCGCCGCGCCGAAAGTTCCGGACAGCATCGTGGTGCTGAGCGGACGAATTGAAGGCGACGATTCCGCAATCGCGCCGAAAACGAGTGGACGAATTCTTGAGCTGCGCGTACGCGAGGGCGATGTGGTGAAGGCCGGCGACGTGATCGCAATTCTCGATGACGAACAGGTTCGCGCGCGGGAGAACGCGGCTCGCGCAGTGTTGCAAGAAGCCGAGGCCAAACAAAATTCGGCGCAGAGCCAGATCGCAGTTCTTCAAGAGCAGATGAGCCAGAATCAATTGCAAACCGACCAGGCAAAAGTTGACGCCGGAGGACGCGTGCATCAAGCGGAAGCAGACCTGGCGACTGCGGAAGCGGATTTAGCGCAGCAACAAGCGGCGTATCAAATTGCGGCGTTCAATAAGGATGCGTACGCGAAATTGGCGAAGACCGGAGCAGTTTCGGAGCAGCAAGGACTTCAATACGCGGCGACAGCTGACCAGCAAGCTGCGGCGGTGACTTCCGCGAAGCGCCGAGTGGATGCGGCGCAAGGCGCGTTGACGACTGCGAAAGCAAATCTGGAAAATCCCGGCATTCGCAAATCGCAAGTTGATTTAGTTGGCAAACAAATCACACAACAAAGCGCGGAGATTGCGAATGCTCGGGCGAGCACGGAGCAGGCACGCGCAGAACTTGCGGAAGCGGAAGCGAATCGCGCGGACTTGATTGTGAAAGCGCCATTCGACGGAACGGTAGCGACGCGCGCGGCGGAACCCGGCGAAGTTGTGACGGCAGGCACTGCGCTGATTACGCTGATCGATTTGAATAAAGTTTATTTGCGCGGATTTGTGCCGGAGGGAGAAATCGGAAAAGTAAAAGTTGGCCAGTCGGCGCGGCTTTATCTGGACTCAAATCCGAAGCAGCCCGTGGACGCATACGTTTCGCGCATCGATCCGCAGGCGACGTTCACTCCGGAAAATACATATTTCCGCGATGACCGCGTGAAGCAAGTGGTGGGACTTAAGTTGCAGCTCAAGGGCGGATACGGATTTGCAAAGCCCGGCATGCCCGCTGACGGCGAAATTCTTGTGCAGGGCGATACGTGGCCGAAAGTGGGACGAATCCAATAATGGTTACTGCTGCAGAAAACACGGATATTCGCGCGCCTCGCGGTGCGGAGCCACCGGTCGCGCTGCGCGTGAAGGATTTGTGGAAGCGATACGGCGCTGTGGAAGCGGTGCGCGGAATCACGTTTGATGTGGCGAAGGGCGAAATTTTTGGATTGATTGGACCGGACGGCGCGGGCAAAACTTCGACGTTTCAAATTTTGGCCGGTGTCATGGAAGCAACGTCAGGAACGGCGGATGTGTTTGGCGAGCACGCACGAGTGATGCGTTCGCAGACAGGATATTTGACGCAAGCGTTTAGTTTGTATCCCGACTTGAGCGTTGCGGAAAATATTCGCTACACGGGAGATTTGCGCAGAGTTCCGGCGGATGAAATCGAGAAGCGCGGAAATCAATATTTGCGAATGTTTGACATGGATCGTTTTTCGGAGAGATTGGCCGGAAAATTGAGTGGCGGAATGAAACAAAAGTTGGCGCTGGTTTGCGCGCTGGTTCCGCAGCCGCAGATATTGTTGCTGGATGAGCCGACGACCGGCGTTGATCCGGTTTCGCGGCGAGAGTTTTGGGACACGTTGAGCCACCTTGCTTCGGACGGTCTGACGATTGTTGTGGCAACTCCGTATTTGGATGAAGCGGAAAGATGCAACCGCATTGCGTTGATTCATCAGGGAAAAATTCAGCAGATGGGCACGCCGCGAGAACTTACGGCGAGTTTGAATGCGCGGAGATTGGAACTGTGGACGCCCAACCTGGGGAAAGCGGAGTCTGAGCTTTCCGTGCTCACTGGCAGCGACAAAGATTTCATCGACATTCAACGATTTGGTGACCACGTCGATTTGCTGGTGAGTGATGCGGACCAAGCGACTGTCGTGCTGAAACAGAAAATGAATTCTCTGGGACTGCCAATTGATGAAATCCGTGTCGACGAGCCGACGCTTGAAAATGTTTTCGTAACGAAACTGCGTGGGTTGGGCCAAGAAGTCCACGGAGCGCCTTTTCCGGTGCGGCACGATCACGGCGATCTGCGTGGACGAGTTGCGATGGGCGCGACGAATCTTACAAAAACATTTGGCGGATTCACGGCGGTAAAGAACGTCAACTTGAAAATTCAGTACGGCGAAGTGTACGGCCTTCTTGGCGCGAATGGAGCCGGGAAAACCACGACGATCAAAATGCTTTGCGGGCTGCTGGACGCGTCGAGCGGAAAGATGGAGCTGGCCGGCGAAACTTCCAATTTACGTTCACAACACATACGACAGGGCATCGGATACATGTCGCAGAAATTTTCTTTGTACGACGACATGACCATTCTGGAGAATCTGAAATTTTTCGCGGGAGTTTATGGAGTGCCCGATCATGAGCGCGATGAAAAAATCGAATGGGTACTTTCATTTTCGGGGCTGGAAGGGAAACAGGATCAAATTACGGGAAGTTTGCCCGGCGGATGGAAACAGAGGGTAGCGTTCGGCGCGGCGATTTTGCACGAGCCGAGCATTCTTTTTCTGGACGAGCCAACATCGGGCGTCGATCCGCTGGCGAGGCGCGCATTCTGGATCATGATCAACCGGCTGGCCGATGCGGGTGCGGCGATTCTTGTGACGACTCACTATCTGGAAGAAGCCGAGCAGTGCAACCGGCTGGGAATGATGGTGGCGGGCGAGCTTGTTGCGGAAGGCACGCCGAGTGGAATTAAGAAGAAGCAAAAAGGGCATTTGCTGGAAATTGTCACTGACCAACCTCAGCGCGCAGCAGATATTTTGAAAAAGGGAACAGCCAACTGGCGAGTTTCGCTGTTCGGCAATCGTCTTCATGTGATTACGGATGAAGATGCTGCAGTCGGCCTGAAACAAACTTCCGAGCAACTTGAAGCGGGCGGCGTTCGTGTCGTTAGCGATCGCGAAGGGCGATTTTCTTTGGAAGATGTGTTCATCAGCATTGTTGAACAGGCGCGGCTTGAAGGAAAAGTTGCTCAGGAAGAATAAGTAAATGAGACGAGTTGCGGCGCAAATCCGAAAGGAGCTGACCCAGATTGTTCGGGATTGGCGCACGCTTGCGTTGGCGATGGTGCTGCCGCTCGTGTTGCTGCTGCTCTTGAGTACTGCAATTTCACTGACCGTAAACGATTTGCCGATGGTTGTGCAGGATTATGACAATTCGGCCGCTTCGCGCGATTTGATTGACGCGTTTCGCGGATCGAATACATTTCGGATTGTTTCGTGGCCCCCCGATAAAACTGCGGAGCAAGCGCTCATCACTAACTCGGCGCGCGTGGTACTGATTATTCCAGAACATTTTGGCCGAGAAATGGCGCGGGGCGTTGATGCACCGGTGCAGTTGATTGTGGATGCTTCCGACGCGAATACTGCGAAGCTTGTTTCCGCTTATTCGGGTGAAGTCACGAACGCTTACAATCTGCGAACCGCCGCCGCAATTCATCCTGCGCTGGTTCAGACGGCATTTCGACTTTGGTATAACCCCGGGCTTTCCTCGAAGAAATTTTACGGGCCTGGAATATTTGTTCTGGGGCTTTCGATGTTTCCTCCTTTGCTTGCTGCGCTTGCGATGGCGAAGGAAGGAGAGCAGAAAACAATTCTTCAGGTTTATGTGTCGAGCATTTCCGCGCATGAATTCATCCTTGGGAAGATTCTCGCGTTTACGGCTGTCGCGCTTGCTGAAAGTTCCATCATGTTAGTAATTCTCTTCACGTACTTTGGGCTTACGTTTGCCGGCGACCCCACGCCATTTTTTATGGCGACTATTCTCTATGCGTTTTGCGTGGCGGCGTTCGGAACCATGATCGGTGCGGCGGTTCCGAATCAGGCCGCGGCGTTGCAGGCGGTTTCTCTTGGCGGATTTCTACTGGTGTTCTTGCTCTCCGGACTTTTATTTCCGATTCAAAATATTCCGGCCGGCATCCGCTGGATTTCCAACATCATTTGGGGCCGCTATTACATTGAAGTTGTTCGCGATGCGCTTTTGCAAGGCGGTGGATGGCCGGCAGTTTGGTACAAGGTAATGATTATCGGAATTATTGGATTTGTTTTTTATGGGCTCGCATGGCGCACCATGCGGCGCATGCAATTGAAAGCATAACGATGAGAAATTTCTTCGCAAACATTATTAATCACCGGCTGCTCGCATTGATCCGGAAGGAATTCAATCAGATCAAGCGCGACCGGCGGCTTGCCGTGTCACTGATTCTTCCGCCAGTGCTGCAACTTACGCTGTTTGGTTTCGCATTGAGCGCAGCAGTTTCCAATGTGCGCCTGGGTGTGGTTGACGACAGCCACACTCCCGAAAGCCGCGAGCTGATCGCGACGATGACGGAAAGCAAGGCGTTTCGATTGTCCGGATATTATTTTTCTGTGAACCAACTTGGAGATGCGATCAGCCAGAGCAAAGTGGATGCAGGCGCGGTGATCCCGTACGACTATGCACGAAACATTGCTCGAGAGCGCCCGATCATCGTGCAATTTTTGCTGAATGCGATGGACGCGAATACGGCGACGATCAGTCAGGGATACGCGCAGGGGGTGGTGCAGACTTACAACGGAATTCTTCAAGGTGAAGGACAGCATGCCACCGCTCCGCCGGATGCGACCACGAATATAAATCGTGGCGGCCAAGTGCAGCTTCAGGCGGCGTTTCTTTACAATCCGGGACTGGTCGATTCGTGGTTCATCGTTACTGGAGTTTTTGGCCTGCTGCTAATTTTGAATAGTTCGCTTGTGGCATCGGGAGCAATGGTCAGAGAACGCGAAGCTGGAACGATTGAGCAATTGTTGATGTCACCGGCGAGCACTACGGAAATTATTGTCGCCAAGATCGTGCCGCTTTTCATTTTGCTTTCTATGATGATGATCGTCGCGATTGGAGTTGTGAAAGTAGTTTTTCACGTTCCGTTTCAGGGCGGGCTGTCCTTAATTGTTGCCGGTGGCGCGCTGTGCATTTTGTCTGGCATCAGCCTGGGCACAGTGATCGCGACGTTCAGCAAGTCCGCGCAGCAAGCACAATTGACAAGCTTCTTCGTGAATCCTCCGATGTCTTCGTTATCAGGAGCGCTGAATCCAGTGGAAGCGATGCCGAAGTGGTTGCAGCCGCTGACGGTACTGAATCCGATTCACCATTTCGCAACCATCGTGCGCGCAAGCATGTTGAAGGGAAGCGGTTTGTCATCGTTGTGGCCGAATTTCGTGGCCCTCATGATTTTTACATTGATTCTCGTCACGCTGAGCGTGTGGCGATTCCGAAAACAACTGAGCTAATCCGAGAGGATTTATTCCGATGAGAAAACCAACTCGATCGATCATTCATATCAGGAATCTTGCGGCAACATTTGTTCTCGGCGCATTCGTACTCGCAAGTTCCGTATTCGCACAAGGCGCGCCGCCGGCTCAGTCGCAGGGAACGCAAGCGAATCCGATTCCGCTTTCAGGGAAAGTCGGGCAAAGCGGATCGGTGAAAGCAACGCAATCGCCCGTTCCGGGAACCACCACGAGCGTGGACACGATCAATCCGACTGTGCAGGTGCAAGGGCTATATGCGGGAAGCACGTCGAGCACTGCGAAAATGCCGTTCACAGGATC
>Ga0193726_1000687_pt1 | contig 32538 bp, 29 predicted proteins | sample H2c1metaG_FD_144928 | JGI IMG/M metagenome (GOLD analysis project Ga0193726, IMG submission 144928) | Soil microbial communities from a riparian zone of the East river system, Colorado, United States - H2c1 | ecosystem: Environmental > Terrestrial > Soil > Riparian zone | place: USA: East River... | reverse complement strand
CGCCGCGAAGATCAGGCAGACCGCGCCCGCAGCCTGAACCGTCAGCGGCATCTGCGGCACGTGCATCTGGAATAACTGACGCGAGGCGGGATAAGTGGCCGCGAACCACGAGATCGCCGCGACGATCGCCCACCCGTGCTGGAATCTCGAGATGATCCCGGGCAGGCGCCGGCCCGCCCGCCACGCCGTCAGCTGCTTGAGCGCACCGCACGCCGATGCCGCGACGAAGAACACCGCCACGAGCCGATGCGAGGGGTCGACGAAGTTCGATGTCACGTTGACCACGAGCACGAGGACGATCACATCGGCGATGTACCGGCCGGCTCGGCGAACGATCGGGTTCTCAATTCGCGGGAACGGTTTCAACGACGTCACCTTTCATCGTGTTCGACGCAGCCAGCACGCCGGCCGCAAATTCGATCGCCGCAAACCCGCGCCACGCGATCGCCATGCGCCACGGCCCCACCGCGTCGCAGCGCTTGACCACTTCTCCGCTCTTCGCGACGAACGCGACGTCGATCGCGAATCGCATGAACCACGTGTGAATCGCGTTGCACGGCGCGATGATGAGCGCCTGGCCCTCGGGCATCACGTCGAGCCCGAGGAGGCCGCGCCGCCGGCTCGCGGAGTCCACAGCGGTGGTGACCGGATTCGCCAGGACGGCGCCATTGCGCCGATTCACCAGCTGATGGCTCGTTCCGGGCGAGCGAAGCAGTGGACTCATGAACGAGCTCATGATCTCTGTGGATTACCGGACTTCTGCCTGACGGGTACCTTCGTAGCCGCGCTCTCGCGACCTATCAGGCAGACAAATCGATCGGTTGCCGGGCAGACGCGTCGTGCGAAGTCCTTCATTTCGTGTCGTTACCAGCTGACGCGGAGTTGGGATCGCTCCGCTTACACCGGCATGTTTTAGCCAGATTGGTGCCAGGACGTGGCAGGCTGCAGGAGGGCGACGCGCGTCAGCAGGTACGCTGCATCACCGGCACGACCCGCGGGTACGACAGGTCGTGCGGATGAATCGCCGAAAGCGCGGCCACGGCGTGCTGAGCCGTCGCCCACGCCGACAGATGGAGCACGAACCCGTCTTCACCGTCCGGATTGTCCGAGACCTGAATCCAGAGATCCCGGTCGTCGCCATGCACGCCGAACACGTGCACGACCCACGTGCGTTCTCCGTCGCTGATGCGACGGTGATCGAGCTCGGTCGCGATGATATCCGCCCGGCTCGGTGACGGATCGCGTAAGGCTGACAAATCGGTCCGGAGATAGGGCATGAAGCCTCCAGGCCGTTTGTATGTACATGAATGGTGCCAAGGCCGAACGATTCAGCCTGTCATCGGCAACTACCACTACTGATAGTAGTTAACACAATTCATCAGGAAACCGTGAGGAACGAATAAGGGCCAGTATTCAACCTCCTCAAGTATTTGAGGTTTTGAAGGCCCGAATTTCATCAGCCTAATTCGGCAGACTTTTTCGACTAGCGGAAATTCAGCGCTGACGCGGTCACTTCAGCGCGGCGGAAACCGCATCTGAAGAACGCCGGTCCCGTCGGCATTGACGCCGAATGTCGCCGAGCCGCCATGGCAGGTCGCCACCGCCCTCGCCGCCGCGGCGCCTGCGGCGGCGCTCCATCCGCCAGGCCGATCGCTGGAGGTCAGATCAAAGAACCGCGCCACCAGCGTCGACGCGACCGCACCGGGGCCGAGTACCGTGTCGAGCGACACGGCTCCGGCCGGCGTGACGGTGAGCTTCACCGAGAGCGTCGGCTGCGAGAGCTTCTCGACCAGCGGCAGCGTGGCGCACACCGCACCCACGAGGCCGACAAACAGATCGTCGTCGCTCACCTGAACCGACGAGGTGGCTTCAGTGATCTGGCAACCGAGGGTGACGCCGGTCATGCGGCACTCCGGCGCGAAACCGTCCATCACCTGGACGACGACGCTCGACAGCGAGCGGCGCCGGCACGGCCGAGCCGGAACGTGGGTGAGGACATTCAGGATGTCGTTCAACCGCGCGGCGCGCCACGCATGGGCCTTCATGAGGTCGATCGAGGCAGCCTGGATGGCGCCCGTAGCCGTGCCGATCATGTCCGCCGCGCCGTGAACCGTCGAGAGATGATGCGCAACCGCTTCGCGCACGGCCGCAACAAGATCGACGTCATCCCCGACGCTCGCGCCGCGGCCGCTGACGTTGTCGGCGCGCGCGAGGGCGTCGGCCTCCGGGTCGTCGGCCTCGTGGACCAGACATGGCACCGACGGCAGATCCGCCTGCCGTGCGGCAGCGAGCCGGCTCCGTCCGGCGATCACGGCGTACCGGCTGCCGCGCCGGCGAACGAGCAGCGGATGCAGGACGCCGTGCGCCCGAATCGACTGCACGAGGAGGGACAAGTCCGTTTTGTCGTCCGGTGCGAGCGCGTCGACCTCCTCGATGGCCAGCATCCGCACCGGCTGGCCGGAGGAACGCGACGCAAACTGATCGACGTAGTGAGAATCCGCGCGCATCCGATAGCTGCGGGGCAGCCCTTCGCGCTCGATTTTCAAGGCGCTCGGGTCGGACAAGACGCGCGGCTCAACGCCCGGCGCATCGGGTGAAGGCGAGATCGTTCCAGGGCGATTTGGTTCGAGATCAGACACGTCGAAGCCTCATGGTGGAATCAGGACTGCAGTGGTGGCGATTCAATTGTTCATCAGAGTAGGCGACGGCGGCAATTGACCTAATCGTGGAAGCGTTCAGAAACGCCGCTGAGCCGCAAAGACAGCCGCATGGATGAACGTCGTTCGACGTGAGGCAGACTTCTCGACCAAAAAAACACGCTGTGCCGTAGCGTTGTCGAGGTACGTTTCTTGCCACGGTCGCCATCGACGACGATCATGGGCAGACTCCCGGGTTCGCAAACACGAAGCATTGCCACGCTGGCGCTGTTCATGAGCGTTCAACTTGCGGATGGGGTCTGGACGGCGAGCGGCATCACGCGGTTCGGTCCGGAGATGGAAGGCAATCCGCTCCTGTATCTGCTCGTGACCACCTGCGGAATGGCAGGCACTCTGGTTTCGGTGAAGCTCCTGACGATGATCGGCGGCGCGTTCCTCCACTTCAAATCGCAGAATCTTGCGCTCGCGTGGCTCACGGTCATCTACGTGTTCGGCGCGATCCTCCCGTGGGCGTGGACGCTGGCGAACTAAGCCGCGAATCCGTCCGGCAGAGCCACTTTTGTGGTTGAATTCGTCCTGTAGTCCCGCTATTCTCACTGACGTTCACACCCTGTCAACTGCCGGATGGTGGGATGATCATGCTCCCAGTAATTCTTGCCTCCTTGTGTCTCGCTGGAGCGACGTTCGGTGGATTGCTCCTGGTGTGGCGCGCGACGCGACGCTCGGCCGACGGAAACCTGCGCAACGTCACGGTGAGCCGCGCCTGGCTGACACACCACCAGAGCGAGGATCGATCATGACAGACGGATTCGGCGCGCGCCTTCGCCGCGAACGGGAGCTGCGGAATATCTCGCTCGACGCGATTGCGTCGGCGACCAAAATCAACAAGACACTCTTCGAGGCGCTCGAGCGAGACGATGCCTCCAAGTGGCCGTCGGGGATCTTCCGGCGCTCGTTCATTCGAGCCTACGCGACCGCGGTGGGCCTCGACCCTGAAGTCGTCGTGCGCGAGTTCGCGCAGTGCTTTCCGGATCCGGCCGAGCCCGGAGTGATCCGCCCGGGTGCTGCGCGGCCGTTGTCGCGAACGGAGTTCCGCCTGCAGCTCGCCGACGAGGGAGCGGCGCCCGCCCGGCGGCGCGTCGCCGACAGCACCGTTCGCCGGTGCGCGGTCGTGATGTGCGATGCGGTGTTGATCCTGGGAATCGCGATGGGCGCGTTCGCCGTGTCCGGCCGCTTCTGGATGCCGGCGGCCGTCGCAACGCTGGCGTTCTACTGGGGCAGCTTGATCCTGTTCGGCCATCCGGGGAGCGCCCGCATGGTCGCGGTGATCCTTCGCAGGCGCGCCCGCAAGGCATCGACGCGTGAACCTCGCGGCGTCGCCGCGCTCGCGCTCACGGACGCGAGCCCCGGGCCTTCCTTCGTCACGTCCACCAGCGCGGGTTAATCAGCGATGCGACCCTGATTGGGTCGACGCGGCGAGGTCGCAGCGATCCCGTTCCGGCGCCTGAGCATCGCTGACGCGATGACGCTGGAAGGAGAGATTGCAGTCGTGCTGCGACAGGAACGCCAGGAAGCGTTTGTAGTCGCTCGCCGGCAGCCGGAACTCGGCGACCAGCTGCCGATAGCTGCCCCGCGTGTGCTGCAGGCCGCGCGCGATGAGACTGCGAACGTCTTCGCGCGTCAGATCGTGGTTCTTGAACGGCTGATGCACCGCCGTCCAGAAGTTCTCGCCCGCCATCAGGCGTTCCCACAACTGCTCCGCGACCCTCGTCGTACGGACTTCGTCGCGCCGGCCAGATGGTAGCGACGCAACGACGCTCGTCACCCTGGGATCGGGAGCCGTGTTCCTCGACGCGTCGTCGCCAATAACCTCGAGCGGCAGATCTTCGACGGTGATCGGACCGTCTGAGTGGCGGACGACGAGGCGTTCCGTGACGTTCTTCAATTCTCGAACGTTGCCCGGCCACCGGTGCGCCATCAGGCGCTGCTCGGCCGCGGCCGTGAGCTCCGGCACCGGCCGTTGGTGCGAGGCACTGGCCTGCGCGAGGAAATGCCGCAGGAGAATGCGCACGTCTTCGGCCCGGTCGCGGAGCGGCGGCACGCGCAGCGTGATGACGTTCAGCCGATAGTACAAGTCCTCGCGAAATTCGCCCAAGGTGATGCGATCGCGCAGGTCGCGGTTGGTGGCCGTGATGATGCGCACGTCGGTGCCGATGCTCACGCCATCAGCGCCAACGGGCTGGATTTCGCCGGTCTCGGCAAAACGCAGCAGCACCGACTGCATGCGGAGGCTCATCTCCCCCAGTTCATCGAGGAACAACGTGCCGCCATCGGCGACCTTGGCGAGGCCCGGCTTGTCGCGGTAGGCCCCGGTGAAGCTGCCTTTCACGTGGCCGAACAGCTCGGACTCCAGCAGGGTTTCGGGGATGCCGCTGCAGTTGACGGCGATGAAGCGACGCGAGCGCCGCACGCCTTGGTTGTGGATCAGGCGAGACACAACTTCTTTGCCGACGCCGGTCTCCCCCATGATGAGGACCTTCGCCTGTGTCCGAGCGGCGCTCGCCACTTCCTGGCGCAACGCGACCACCGCCGCACTCGTACCCATCAACGTGACCTCTTCGGCCCGACGCTCTTCACGATCCAAGGTTGGTCCCTCTGGTGCGCAGGCCGGGGGGCCGGCGGTTACCACGGAGCTTCATCGCAACAGCGCTGCCACTTGCCTGCTGCGGAACCACGAGAGCCGACGCTCGCATAACCCGTTGGTCCATTTGAACTTAAGACTCTATATGACAATAGATGTCTTTGGGACCACAAAATTGGCGACTGTGGCATATTGGGACACATGATGGATGTCGGCAGATCCCAAGTCCTACGTTAACAAGAGCTTATGATGGCCGGGGCCGTTTTGGAACATCGGAGCGATTTTCGAACACTCGAAGTCTGCCGGAACCGATAATTCTACTGCCGTTCCATACAAGAATGAAAGCCCTGACGTTTGTCGCGCCGTCTCTCTGTCAATAACGTCGCGCTCTCGATTTCCGTACGTGCACGGACCGCTTGGAGAAACGGTCGCTCCGCAAATCGGGGATTGACGCGCGCTCCGCGACCTCCTATGCTCCAGTGTTCCCGCAAATGACAGGCAAGACCATCTCTCATTACGGTGTGCTCGAAGAGCTCGGCGCCGGCGGTATGGGCGTCGTCTACAAGGCCGAGGATCTCAAGCTCTCGCGACCGGTCGCGCTGAAATTCCTCTCCGCCGACCGAAACGAAGATCGGACGGCCGTCGAGCGATTTTTGCGGGAGGCGCGGACGGCGTCGGCGCTCAACCACCCGAACATCTGCACGATTTACGAGATCGACGAGCACGAAGGCGCGCAGTTCATCGCGATGGAGCTGCTCGAAGGGCAGACGCTCGATCGCCTGATCGGCGGCAGGCCGCTGCCGATCGGCATGCTGCTCGAATTGGCGATCCAAATCTCGGACGCGTTGAACGCGGCGCACGCACAAGGCATTCTCCATCGCGACATCAAGCCGGCAAACATCATCGTCACCTCGCGCGGCCAGGCAAAGATTCTCGACTTCGGCCTCGCGAAAGTGGTCGTGCCGGTGCTGCACAACAACCCGATGAGCGGGACCGTCACGCGAATCGAACGCGATCTCCTCAGCACGAAGCACGGCGTCGCGCTCGGCACGGTGGCGTACATGTCGCCCGAGCAGGCGCGCGGCGAAGAACTGGACTGCCGGACGGATCTCTTTTCCTTCGGCGTCGTGCTGTACGAGATGGCCACCGGCGAACGCACGTTCCCGGGGCCGACCACGGCGGTGGTGTTCGACGCGATTCTGAACCGGGAGCCGGCTCCACCGAGGGAGTTGAATGCCAACGTCCCTGCCGAACTCGATCAGGTCCTGCGACGGGCCCTCGAGAAGGATCGGAATCGTCGTTATCAGACCGCGGCCGACCTTCGTAACGATCTCGAGCGCATCAAGCGTGAACGCGACCTGACCTCGAGTGGGCACCGCGCGGCGATCGGGAGCGCGACCGGCAGTTCCCGCACGGCGGCAACGGTCGTGGAAGTGGCGAAGCCCGCTCCGGCAGCGCCGGCCAGAAAACGCACAACCGACATCGCTGCCGCGATCGCCACCGTGTGTGTCGCCGGCGCGATTCTTTTCGTCGGGATGAGACTTCGCACGCAGACCGTCAACGCGCCATCAGCCGTCGTGTCGGCGCCGGCCGCTCCGCCTCCTGCTCCGGTCACCCCCGCGCCTCTGGCCGGTCCTGCGCCGCCATCGGGTCCGACCGCCGCGGTCGTGCCTGCGGCGCAGACGCACGCTGCGGCCACGCCGCCCTTGACGCTCGCTCCCCTGCTGCCGCCGGTGGCGGAGGCCGTCGCGACCAAGCCGGCTCGCCCGACGCCTGAAGCCGCACGCACGGATCCGGCGGTCGAAGCGGTTCGAGTCGCGAGCGCGAAGGTGGACGCCAAGCTGTACGACCAGGCGCTGACGGATCTGAAGGCGACGGTGGCCGCCAATCCATCGAGCGCGAGCACACCCAACGCCTACCTTCTGATTGGCACCATCTACGAACGCCAGCAGCATCCGGACGACGCGATGGCTACGTATGTCGAGCTGCGGAGCAAGTTCGCGTCGACGCCGCAGGCGGCCGACGCGACGTTTCGTCTCGCGAATCTGATGCTCCGCTCGAAGCGGAGCGACCGCGAGCCGGCGGCCATCTCGCTCTTCGACGAGATCGCCAAACGTCAGCCGGCGAGCGTCTGGGCGCCGCGAGCGCTCCTGCGCAAAGCGGACCTCGAAGAACACGCCAAACTGCGCGTCGCCGACCCGCAGCTCGGCGCGGCGGTGCCGGCGGCGCTGGTGTCGTACCGGCTCCTCGTCGAGAAGTACCCGCGCGCCGAAGGCGCCGAGGCGTCGCTCGTCAAGCTCGCGGACATGTACGAGGACGTGAAGCGCTACGATCTCGCCGCGGGGACGCTGAAGCAACTCGCCGAGCGCTTCCCGAACAATACGCACGACGCCGCGTGGCGGGCCGGGGAGATGTACGAGAAGAAACTGAAGGACAAGGAGAACGCGCGCAACGCGTACTCCCTCGTGCCACAGGGATCAAACCACTACAAAGACGCCAGGAAGAAAACCCAGCTCTAACAGACGGGCTGCACGCCGCTCGTCGAGTACGTGCTACGCTCCAGGCATGGCTCCATCCACCACCACCCCATCGACCCGCGATTCGCACAAGAAGCTGGCGCCGAAGCCGAAGACCGAGAGCAAGTCCTGGCAGACGCGGAACGCCGCACGCAAGGACAAGCAGACGGCGCACGCAGAGAAGCTGGCCGCCGACACTCCGCGTTAGCGGGAACCGGCGATCATTCCGGCGACGCCGACTACCAGCACGATCGCCACGCCGACGATCGCAAATCGCAGCCACTTCTGATACGGCACGCTCGCGGCGAGCAGCACCGCCATCAGCGCGCCGTTGCGTGAGCAGCTCGCACAATTTCGCGCCTGGTCCCTCAACAACTCAAGAACCACGACAGCCGTCGCTACGGAGTAGTCGGTTGCCGCCAGCAACGAGGGTGCAGCTTCACCCCCGGCCACGGCGGACACCTCATCGTGCGGCTCGGCCAGCGGATGTCCGTGCTTCCGATGCACGGAAAACAAAGAGAAATCGGCACCGGCCTGGTGAATTGGTGATACCGGTTACAGATATATAGACAGATATAGGCATGGAAATGGAGACCCGGCGATGGATTACCCCGTGACCCTTGAGCGCGACTCGAACAAGACGATTCTCGTCAGCTTTCCCGACTTTCCGGAGGCTCATACTTTCGGCGATGACAAAGCCGATGCGTTGGCTCACGCAACCGACGCGCTCGCGACGGTGATCGATGCCTACATCAAGGACCGCCGCGACATTCCCCTTCCATCAGCGTTGGTGACGTCGTATCGCGTGACGATGCCCGCCCTGACGGAGGCGAAGGTGAAGCTCTACGACACAATGCGTCGCACCAAAGTCACTAAGAGCGAACTCGCACGGCGTCTACAGGTTCACCTCCCGCAGGTCGATCGACTCCTGCAGGTCAGGCACGCCTCGCAGCTTGGTCAGATCGAAGCAGCGTTTCGCGTGATGGGTAAGCGTCTGGTGGTTGGCGTCGAAGATCTCACTGCCATCAAGACGGCACGCCGGCCGACATCTGGACGGCGCGCGATTCGCCGGCGACTTGGGAGGCGCACCGCGCGATAGCCTCAGACGCGAACTCATCTCCCCCGGGCGATCATTCCGGCGACGCCGACCACCAGCACGATCGCCACGCCGACGATCGCAAATCGCAGCCACTTCTGATACGGCACGCTCGCGGCGAGCAACACCGCCATCAGCGCGCCGTTGGTCGGCGTGAGCAGCTCGCAGAGCCCGGCGCCCATCTGATACGCGAGCACCGTCACCTGCCGGTTGACGCCCAGCAGATCCGACAGCGGCACGAACACCGGCATCGTCAGCACCGCCTGCCCGCTGACGCTCGGCACGACGACGTGGATCAGCATCTGCGCGGGAATCATGAGCATCGCGGCGGCCGCCGGCGCGGTGCGCGACAGCGGCGTCGCCAGGTTCATAAGAATCGTATCGATGACGTGGCCGTCGGCGAGCACCACGGAGATGCTGCGCGCGACGCCGACGAGCGCCGCCGCCGGCAGCACGCTCTGCATCCCCTCGAGATACGCGAGCGTCGTCCCTTCGACGCCAAGGCCGCCGAGCAGCCCGGCAATCACGCCGGCGGCGAGAAACGCCGCGGACAGCTCGAAAAATCCCCAGCCGAGCGCCATCGATCCATAGACGTACGCGGCGATCGGCGAGACGACGATCAGCATGATCAGCGCGTCTCTCGTGGACATGCGCGCGCCCGCCGCGTCGTCCGGCGTGACGACGGCGACCCGCGTCTTCGACGCGTAGCGCATGGTCCACGCGATCCACAACGCGAGCGCGACGGCGAACATCGCGAACCGCAGCGCGGCGTCGGATCCGGCCGGCAGCTGCGCGAGCTTCATGGCGATGCCGGCCTGAAATGGATTCGTGGGACCGAACGCGCTGCCGATCATCGCCGCGCCCGCGCTCATGGCGACGACGCTGACCGCGTCGATCCCGAGGCCGCGCCCGAGCACGAGGAGCACCGGTACGAGAGGGATGATTTCCTCCTGCATGTTCTCCACCGCGCCCATCGTGGCGAAAAAGATCGAGACGACGGGAATCGCGATCAGTCCGCGCCCTTTGAACGTACCGACGAGCGCCGCCACCAGCCGGCCGAGGGTGCCGAGCCGATCGACGACGACCCATGCCCCGCCCACGAGCAGGACGAGCATGATGACGTCCGCCGCGTCGACCAGGCCGCGCGGAACGGACACGACCGCCGCGAACGGTCCGACCGGCGCGCGTGGCACGGGGTGATACGTCCCGGCGACGACGACGTTCCGGCGCGTGGCGGGATCGTCGCGGCGGGCGTACTCGCCGGCGGGGAGGATCCAGGTGAGCGCCGCTGCTACCGCGACGCCGAACAGCAACAGGACCAGCGGGTGCGGAAGGCGGAAGCGGGCCGTGTCGACCATCGGCCCTATGGTAGCGATTCCGCGCGAGATTGGTTCAGCGAACGGCGCTCTGACCGAGTGCCGCCTCTGTGACGACCGCATCGCCGGGGTGCAGCGATCCGCTGATCAACTCGCTCCATTCGTTGTCAGCCAGGCCCACCCGAACGTCGACGGGCATGAATTGCCTGCCGTCGAACCTCCAGACGCGTGACGACGTGGATGGGGGTGAACCGACCGATTCCTTGATAGCGCTCAACACCGCCGGCGCCGGACGGAACGACAGGGCGCTGTTCGGAATGCGAACGACGTGGTCGCGCCGGAGGCCCGCGAGCGTGACGGTCGCCGTCATTCCCGGACGCAGCTTCTCGTCCGGATTGTCGACGTCGATCATCGTCGCATAGCCGATGACGGTGCCGATCGTGGTCGTGGCCCCTGTGGCCGTCGCGCCGCCGCCGACGGCCGTCGCGGTCGCCGTCTGTTCGGCCACCGGCTGCAGCCGCACCTGCGAGACGGTGCCCTGGAACGTCTCGTGTGGATACGACTGGACCTCGAACGTCACCCGCGTGCCGGCCTGCACGGCGCCGACGTCAGATTCGTCCACGTCCACCTCGACCTGCATGTGCGTGAGATCGGTCGCGATCGTGAAGAGCACGGGCGCCTGAAATGCGGCGGCCACCGTTTGCCCGACGTCCACGTTTCGCGCGACCACGATGCCGTCGATCGGCGACTCGATCGTGGTGTGCTCGAGATTGACCGCCGCCTGCGACACGTTGGCCTTCGCCTCGACGACCTGCGCCTCCGCGGCTTTCAGGTCGGCGTCGGCCGACTGCTTCAAGATCACGGCCGCGTCGAGATCCGACTGCTGGATCAGCGCCTTCGCGCCGAGCCTTTCGGCGCGAGCGAGCTTGGTGCCCGCATCTTCGACCTCCGTCTGCGCCGAGCGCACGTTGGCCTCGGCCTGCTGTTCGGCGGCGCGTGCCTGCTGCAGCTGCGCGTCGATCAACGTCGGATCGAGCTTCGCCAGCACCTGTCCCTTGCGCACGATCGAGTTGAAGTCGGCGTCGAGCGATTGGATCGTGTCGGACACCTGCGCGCCGACGTCCACCGTTCTGAGCGCCTGCAGCGTGCCGGTGGCGACAATGTGCCGGACGATTGGACCGGCGTCGACGACAGCCGTCGTCACCTGCACGTTGCCTCGCTGAAAAGCGCCCGCGGCCATGAGCCAGGCCGCGCCGGCGCAGATAAAGAGACCCGCAGCGAACCAATAACGTTTCCTTATCTCTCTTTGCAACGCGCGCCTCCGCGGCGATCGAACTGCAGCTACGGTGCCAGCGCACGGGGCGCAGCTTCGTTGCGCACGGCGTCAAGGACTGTCGCCGATCGAGGCGCGACTGTCCTGTTCCTTCACGTCACGAATGTTTCATCACATCGTCACAAGTGAGACGGGTCGTGATTCATGGACATGTGACGGCGCGCGTTAGAGAATGGTGACCCTGGCCCCTCCGCTTCCCCGTTCGTGCGATGCCGTAATCGTCGGCGCCGGCGCCGCCGGCCTCGCCACCGCGATCTTCACGCGGCGGCTGAACCCGTCACGGTCAGTGTGCCTGCTCGACGGCGCGAAAAAGCCGGGCGCGAAGATCCTCGTGAGCGGCGGGGCGCGCTGCAACGTGACGAACGTCACGGTCGCCGATACCGACTTCTGGGGCGGCAAGCGCACGATCGTCCGGCGCGTGCTCCGCGCGTTTCCGGTCGGCGAGACGATCGCGTTCTTCGAAGCGCTCGGCGTCCGCCTGCACGAGGAGCCGGGCGGCAAGCTGTTTCCCGATTCGAACCGCGCGCGCGACGTGCTCGACGCGCTGCTGCGTGAGCTCGACGCGTCCGGCGCGACGCTGCTGGCCAGCCATCGCGTGCTCGACATCTCGCGCGAGGACGGCGGCTTCCGCGTGACGACCTCGCACGGCGCATTCCACGCCGGCGCGGTCGTTCTGGCGACTGGCGGCCAATCCCTTCCAAAGACGGGCAGCGACGGCGCAGGCTACGCGATCGCGCGCGGCCTCGGCCACTCGATCATCCCGACGACGCCGGGGCTGGCGCCGCTGCTGCTCGAAAAGGACGCCGCCGCCACGCCGTTCCACGAAGCGCTGTCCGGCGTGGCGCACGACGCGGAGCTGACGCTGTGGATCGACGGGAGCGTCGCCGAGCGGATCCGCGGCTCGTTGCTGTGGACGCACTTCGGCGTCAGCGGACCGGCGGCGCTCGACATGTCGCGCCACTGGCTGCGCGCGACGCTCGAACGGCGCGACGCGCGCCTGACCGTGAGCTTCTGCCCTGGCTCGTCGTTCGCGGATCTCGACCGCCGCTGGACCGCGATTGCGGGCGCGCGGCCGAAGGCCTCGGTGCAGACCGCGCTCGCGACGCTCGTGCCCGCGTCGGCGGCGACGGCGATCCTGCGGCGCCTGACCATCGACGCGACGACCGCGCTCGCGCACTTTCCGCGCGACAACCGGCGGCGGCTCGTCGCCGCGCTCGCCGCCTGGCCGCTCCCGGTCACCGGCAGCCGCGGCTACGCGTTCGCCGAGGTGACGGCCGGCGGCGTGCCGCTCGACGAAATCGATCCGGCGACGCTGGAGTCGCGCGTGTGCCCGGGGCTGTTTCTCGTCGGCGAGATCCTCGACGTGGACGGCCGCATCGGCGGCTTCAACTTTCAGTGGGCGTGGTCGAGCGCTCGCGTCGCAGCGGTGGGGCTGGCGCAAACAGGTCGTTGACACGCGCGCGGCCACGGCCTACGCTCATCTGACATGCGCCGCCGGTTCCAGTTCTGGGGTTTCAAGTCGTCGCACGAGCTCCTCGAGAAGAGCCTCGGCTCGCTCGAGCGCAACGTGATGGCGCTCGTCTGGCGCACGGGCGAAGCCAGCGTCCGCGAGGCCTGCAACGTGCTCGGCCCGGCCGTCGCCTACACGACCGTGATGACGACGATGGATCGGCTATTCAAGAAAGGTCTGCTGACGCGGCGCAAAGTCGGGCGCGCGTTCGTGTACGCCGCGACCGCGTCGCGCGCCGAGCTCGAAGGCGAGGTCGCCACCGAGCTGATGCAGAGCCTCCTGCGGCGCGAGGGCGAGCCGCTCCCGGTGCTGTCGTCGCTCGTGGACGCGGTGTCGGACCGCGACCACGCGCTCCTCGACGAGCTCGAACGCCTGATCCGCGAGAAACGGCGGAGCGAACCGTGACGTACCTGCTCCACGGCACGACGCTGGCGCTGGCCTGGTTCCTCGCGCTGAACGCCGCGCTGTCGTTCGGCGTGATCGCGCTCGCGCGATTCGCGCGCCGTTCAGACGCGCTGCTGACGCTCCGGCTGCTGCCCGCGGCCCTCTCGATCCTCTTCGTCGCCATCGTGTTCATCCCGTCGTACTGGAAATTCGAGCCGCGCGAGTTCGTCGAGGGCTTCGATCTGACGCTCACGCTCGTCGCCGCCGCGGCCGCCGTGGTGCTGGCGCGCGCGCTCGCGCGAGGTGCCGCGTCCTGGTGGCGGGCCGCCGCGCGGACGCGCGCGTGGACGCGGATCGCCGAGCCGATCGCCTTCGACATCGGCATCCCCGCCTTCCGCGTGGACGCGCCGCAGCCGGTGCTGGCGCTCGTGGGCATCGTGCGCTCGCGGCTCATCGTGACGCGCGGGCTCGTGGAAGCGCTCACGCCGGAGGAGCTCGCGGCGAGCATCGCGCACGAACTGGGCCACCACCGCGCGTGGGACAACCTGAAACGCCTGGCGATGGGCGCCGCACCGGACGTCCTCGGATGGACGCCCGCCGCGCATCGTCTCGAGTCCGCCTGGGCCGCGGCTGCCGAACACGCCGCCGATGCCGGGGAGTCGATCGCGTCGAATCGCGCCGCACGCCTCGCGCTCGCCTCGGCGCTCGTCAAGGTCGCGCGGCTCATGCCGCCGCCCGCGCCGATCGCCGAGCCGATCAGTACCCTGGTGGGCGGAGGAGAAATCGCCGCGCGGGTGCACTGCCTGATCGACGATGCGGCGCCGCGCCACTCCGCGCCGCGAAGCCCGCTGGCGCGCCGCGCCGCGCTGGCGGCCGCCGCCGCCGCGTCGCTCGCGCTCGTCTACGCGCCGCTGCTCGCCACGGTCCATCGCGCGACCGAAGTGCTCGTCAACCGCCTCCCCTGATACATCGCACTTGACAATCCGGCCCGTCGGCCGCACGATCCCCTAAGTAACTTATGGGAGAGACGACCCCCAAGGGCGCCCTCATGCCCGGCACGCTCGACATGCTCGTCCTCAAGGCCCTCAGCTGGGCGTCGATGCACGGCTACGCCATCGCCCAGTTCATCCAGCAAAGCTCCAGCGACGTGTTGAAAGTCGAGGAAGGCGCGCTCTACCCCGCGCTGCACAAGCTCGAGGTCCGGGGGCTGCTCGAGGCCGAGTGGGGCGTCTCCGACAACAACCGCCGCGCGAAGTACTACGCGTTGACGGCGCTCGGCCGTCGCGAGCTCGATCGCGAAGCGGCCTACTGGGACCGCGTGGCGTCAGCCGTCACGCGCATCATGCAGACGGCGTGATCCCATGCGTCAGGCGCTGATCGCGGCGTGGCATCGCCTTCGAGCCATCGCGCTGCGCCGGCGGCTGGAGCGCGACCTCGACGACGAGCTCGCCTTTCATCTGACGATGCGTGAGGCGGACTACGCCGCCGGCGGCGCCGGTCCGCGCGACGCACGGGATCTCGCGCGGCGGCGGTTCGGAAACACCACGCACATCAAGGAACAGATGCGCGACACATGGACCTTTCCAACGCTCGAGAGCGTCCGGCAGGACGTTCGCTACGCGCTGCGGACGCTGTGGCGATCGCCAGGGTTCAGTCTCGTGGCGATCCTGGCGCTGGCGATCGGCATCGGCGGCAACACCGCCATCTTCAGCCTGATGGACGCGATGCGCGCGCGGGCGCTGCCGTACCGCGACGCCGATCGGCTGGTGGAACTGTGGGGCAACGTCATGCGCGCCAAGGTCGAGCGGCGCGGCACGTCGTATCCTGATTTCCAGGATTGGCGCGCGCGGTCGAAAAGCTTCGAAGATGTCGCGGCATTCGACTCACAGTGGCTGACGTTTGTCGGCGAGGACGAGCCGGAGCGCATTCTCACGGAGTTCGTGTCGGCGTCGTATTTCCCGCTGCTCGGCGTCTCTCCCTCGCGCGGCCGCGTGTTTCAGCCAGACGAAGACCTCGTCGCGCGGCCGGCGCTGGTCGTCGTCCTGAGTGACGGCCTGTGGAAGCGCCGCTTCGGATCGGATCCGGAGATCATCGGCCGATCGATCACCTTGTGCTGCGCCGCCCGGCCATACACCGTCGTCGGCGTGATGCCGCCCGGATTCAAAGGGCTCAGCGACACGGCCGAACTCTGGGTGCCGTTCGCGATGTACGCGCCGCCGGACGTGATGGCGCAGCGCGGCTCGCGCGGATTCGCCGCGCTGGCGCGGCTGAGGCCCGGCGCCACGCTCGCCGCCGCGCAGGCGGATCTCGACGGCGTGTCGCGGCAGCTCGCGGTCGAATACCAGGACAACGTCAAGCGCGGCGTCGAGGTCAGCCCGCTCGAAACCGAACTGTTCGGCGACCTGCAGCCTGCGTTGCTCACGCTGATGGCGGCGGTCGCGTTCGTGCTGCTGATCGCCTGCGCCAATGTCGCCAACCTCCTCATCGCACGGTCCGAAGCACGCCATCGCGAGATCGCGGTGCGCACGGCGCTCGGCGCCGGCTGGGGCCGGCTGCTGCGGCAATTGATCACCGAGAGCCTGGTGCTGGCGGCGCTCGGTGCGGCGTCCGGCCTGCTGGTGGCGCGTCTGGCGCTGCGCGCGCTGCTGGCCGCGAGCCCGGTGACGTTTCCGAGCTTCGTCGAGCCCCGCCTCGACACGCGTGTCGCGTTGTTCACGCTCCTGATTTCGCTCGCCTGCGGCCTGCTGCTCGGCCTCGCGCCCGCCATGCACAGCCGCGTCGCGCGTCTCGCCGACGCGTTGAAAGACTCGGCTCGCGGCAGCGGCGGACGCCGGGCGCAGCAGCTCCGCAACGGCCTCGTCGTCGCCGAAGTGGCGCTCGCCGTGGTGCTGGCGGTCGGCGCGGGGCTGATGATCCGATCCGTTCGCAATCTCAGCGCGCTCGATCCGGGCTTCGACCCGGGCTCAGTGCTGACGCTGCACGCGAGCATTCCGCGCCTCGCTTCGCCTTCCGCTGTATCGGCGGACGGATCGCCGGCTCCGACGATGCCGGTCATTTCCGCGCGGGCACTCGTCGAGCGGCTGCACGCCGTGCCGGGCGTGGCCGCCGTCGCGCTCGGCAGCGATCTGCCGCTCGACGGCGACAGCAGTGCGAAGTATTACTCGGCCGAAGGACAACCACCGGTGGATGCGCAGACCATGCCGCGCTGTTACACCCATTCCGTCACGCCGGCGTTCTTCAGCACGCTGCGGATTCCGTTCGTGGCCGGCCGAACCTTCGATGACGTTGACGCCGCGCAGGCGTCACCCGTTGTCATCGTCAGCGAACGCCTGGTGAAGCGATTCTGGCCGGGCACCGACCCCATCGGCCGGCGCATCAAGTTCGGCCCGCTGACATCCACCAGCCCGTGGCTGTCGATCGTCGGCGTCGTCGGCGAGGTGAAGTACCGCGGCTTGCCGGACAATCCGACCGCCGACCCCGATATCTACCTGCCGTTCGCCGATCGAAATCAGCAGGTCGGGATCGTCGTGCGCGCGAGCGTGCCGCCTGCGACGATCACCGGGCCGATCCGTGCCGCTATCCGCGCCGCGAGCGTGTCGATTCCCGTCTACAGCGTGTCGCCGATGGACGAGCGCGTCAGCGGCCAGACGTCGGCGTCGCGCTTCACGATGTGGCTGATGGGCGTGTTCGCGTCGATCGCACTGCTCCTCGCGTCGATCGGGATCTACGGCGTGATGTCGTATCTGGTGACGCAGCGGACGCGCGAAATCGGCATCCGCCTCGCGCTGGGCGCGACGGCCGGCGACATCGTGCGGCTGGTCACCGGAAGCGGCGTGCGGCTCGTCGCTGAAGGCATCGCCATCGGCGCTGTCGCGTCGTTCGCGCTGGCGCGGCTGCTGACGACGGTGCTGTTCGGCGTGACGGCGGTGGACGCGGCGACGGGCGTCGCCATCGCGGTGCTGGCGGTGGTCGCGCTGCTGGCGTGCTACATCCCCGCGCTGCGCGCCAGCCGCGTGAATCCTCTACGCGCATTGAGGTACGAGTAGGGGCCGACCTTGGTCGGCCCAGGGTTACGAACGACCTGCGAGGTAGTAGTGCACCGCCGGCGTGATCACCAGCGAGAGCACCATCGACGCGGCGATGCCGCCGATCACCGCGATCGCCAGCGGCTGCAGCATCTGCGATCCGGCGCCCCACGCGAGCGCCAGTGGAATCATCCCAGCGACGGTCGCGAGCGCGGTCATCATGATCGGCCGCAGGCGGCGCTCGCCCGCGTGGATCATGCTGTCTTCGGCCGACATCCCCTCCGCCCTGAACCGCTGATCCGCGTCGAGCAGCAGGATGCCGTTCTTGGCGACGATGCCGATCACCATGATCAGTCCCATGAACGACGACAGATTGAACGTCGTGCGCGTGAGGAGCAGCGCGAGGAAGACTCCGACTGTGGAGAGGAGCGCCGACGCCACCACGGCCACCGGAGCCGCAAAGCCGCCGAACTCGAAGAGCAGCACGGTGAAGACCAGCAGGACGGCGAGCAGCAGCACGATCACGAGATCGTGGAAGGACTGCTGCTGCTCCTGATACGCGCCGCCGTACTCCACCCGGATCGCCGGTGGCAGATTGAGGTCGGCGATGGCGCGCTTCGCCGCGGCGACGCCTGATCCGAGGTCCATGCCCTCGAGCCGCGCGGTGACGGTCACGTTGCGCTGCAGGTTCTCGCGGCGCACTTCGGTCTGGCCCGGAATTTCCTCCACCGAGGAGAGCGACCCCAGCGTGCCGGTGTGCCCCGTCCCGCTGACGAGCAGGGTGTCCTTGATCGCGTCCACCGACGTGCGCGTGGACTCCGGAAACCGCACGCGAATCGTGTAGGCGCGATCGTTCACCACCAGCGGCGTCGCCGCCGGCTCGCCCTGCATGATCGCGCTCGCGTCGAGCTCGATCTCCTGGGGCGTGAATCCCGCGCGGGCCGCCATCTCGGCGTTGACGTTGAACGTCGTCGCCGGACCGCTGATCGTGTTCTCGATCCCGTCGAGCACGTCCACGACGCCCTTGATGCCCTTGATCGCCGTGCCGACGCGAGGCGCCCACGTGGCGAGGACGGCCGGATCCTGCGCGAACAGCTTGATGGCAATCGGCTCGGGGGCGTTGGTGAGATCGCCGATCATGTCCTGCAGCAGCTGCACGAACTCGACGTCGAGCTGCGGCGCCGACGTGTTGATCTTCTCGCGGACGTCGGCGATCACGTCGTCGCCGGCGCGGTCGCGCTTGCGCTTCAGCTTCACGGCGATGTCGCCCGTGTTGGCCTCGGTGACCGCTGCGAGCCCGAGTTGCAAGCCGGTGCGCCGCGACGTGCTCTCCACTTCGGGCGTCGCGCGCAGGATCTGCTCGACCTGCGTGATCACGCGGTTCGTTTCCTCGAGCGACGACCCGGCGGGCATGATGTAGTCGACGATGAACCCGCCCTCGTCCATCTCGGGCAGGAGGTCGGATCCGAGAAAGCGATAGCTGCCGTACGCAACGAGCACGACCAGCACGCTGGCGACCACGAGCGCCATCGGGCGCTCGAGCGTCGTGCGGAGCACGCGCTCGTAGACGCGCATGATCCGCGGCGACACGCCGCCATGGCCGGCGCCCGTGGACTCGGCGCCGCCCTTGCGATCGCGGATGAAGATGTGGCTCAGCGTCGGCGTCCACGTGAGCGCCAGCCCCAGCGACGTCAGCAGCGCCACGGCAACCGTGACCGCCAGCGCCTTGAAGAACGTGCCCGTCACCCCCGTGATCGAAATCAGCGGCAGGAACACGACGATCGGCGTGATCGTCGATCCGATCAGCGGCACGCGGATCTCTTCGATCGCCTTGCGGATCGCCTCGCCGCGCGTTTCGCCGGCATCGCGATGCAGCACGATATTCTCGACGACGACGATCGCATCGTCGATCACCAGGCCGACGGCGGCGGCCAGCCCGCCGAGCGTCATGAGGTTGAAGCTTTCGCCCAGCAGCCGCAGCGCGATGAACGTCACGGCGAGCGTCGCGGGAATCACCATCCCGGCGACGAGCGACGTGCCCCAGTCGCGCAGGAAGAGCACCATGATCAGCGACGCGAGGATGACGCCGAGGATCACCGCGTCGCGCACGCTCTTGATCGAATCGTTGACCAGATCCGACTGATCGTAGAAGGGCTGGAGCTCGACGCCTTTCGGCAGCTCGCGCCGGATGCTCTCGATCTCGCCGTGGACCGCGTCCGCCACGTTGACGGTGTTGCTGTTCGGCTGCCGGAAGACGTTCACGAGCACCGCGGGCTTCGTGTTCGCCGTGACCATCGTGTAGACCGGCTTGATCGACGGCGACACCTCCGAGATGTCGCCGATGCGAATCGGCGCGCCGAGCGGCGTCGTTTTGACGACGATGTTCTCGATGTCGTCCTGGCTGTGCGCCTGCCCGCTGACCAGGCTCAGCACGAGCTGGTGATTGTTTTCGAACAGGCCCGGCGAGTCGATGAGATTGCTGCGGCCGATCGCGTCGAGCACCGTCGGGATGTTCGTGGACGTCTGGAGCAGCTTCGCGGGATCGACCTGGACCTCGAACTCCGGCTCCTGCCCGCCCTGCACGACGATCGTCGCAACGCCGGGCATGCGATTCAGCCGCGGCTTGAGCGTGTACGTCGCCAGTTCCCAGAGCTTCGTCTGCGGCACCGTGTCCGACGTCAGGCTGTAGCCCATCACGGGGAACGCGGCGAACGTCAGGCGGTTCGCGGTGATCTTCGCCGTCGGCGGCAGCGTCGGCTGGACCGTGGCGATCGCGGCGTTGACGCGCTGCAGCGTCTGGAACATGTCGACCTGCCACGAAAAGAACAGATCGATCTCCGCGGAGCCGCGGCTCGTGATCGACCGCACGTTCTCGAGGCCCTGCACGGAATTGAGCGCCTCCTCGAGCGGACGCGTGACGGTGACCTGCATCTGATCGATCGGCGCGACGCCGTTGTCCACGCCGACGAGAATGCGCGGGAAGTCGACTTCGGGAAACACGGCGACCGGCACCGTCGTCGCCAGGTACACGCCGGCCGCGACGAGCGTCAGGATGACGAAGATGATCGGCTTGCCGTGGCGGGACGTCCAGTGGTCGGCCGCCATCAGTTCTTGCCCTCGTCGTCGCCCTTGTCGTCTTCTTCGCCCGCGGCTTTCTCGCCCGGCTTCATGATCCGCACTTTGGACTTGTCGTCGAGGCCGAGGCCGCCGACGGTGACGACGCGCTGGCCGGGCTCGACGCCGCTGAGCACCTGCACCAGCTCCGGCTCGCGGACGCCGATCTGGACGGGCACATGATGCGCGACGTCCTTGTCGTCGACGACGAGGACGATCGTGCCGCCTTCATCGCTCGGCAGGACGGCGGACGCGGGGATCACCGTCGCGCCGTCGATCGTGGCGGCCACGATCGCCACGTGCACCGACTGCCCTGCGCGCAGGTGCGCATCGCGGTTGTCCGCCTGCACCCAGACCTGCACGGTCGTGCTGTTCGGGTCGGTCGCCGGACTGACGATCGTCACCTTGCCGGTCACGGGATCGCTGCCGTCGGTCGGCGTCAGCGTCGCCTCGGCGCCGACCTTGATGTCCTTCGCCTGGTTCTGCCCCATGTTCACGCGGGCGACGATCGAGGAGACGTCCATGACGGTGACGATCGGCGCGCCGGCGGCCGCCATCTCGCCGGCATACAGCGGACGGTCGGTCACGACGCCGTCGATGGGGCTGCGGATCTCGGCGTAGCTCACCTGCGCCTGCGCCGATCCGAAATGGCCTCGCGCCGCTTCGACCTGCGCGGCGGCGGTCTTGATCTGTTCCTGCTTGCCGACCGCCTGTAGGGCGTTCAGGTGCTGCTGCGCCGTCTCGAAGGCGCCTTTCGCCTGCGCGTGGGCGACCGCCGCTTCGTCCACCGTCTTCCTCGGCGTCGCGCCTTCCTTGAACAGCTGCTGCCGGCTGTCGAGCAGTTTCTGCGCGGCGTCGAGTCCTTCCTTCGCGGCGGTGAAATCGGTCTGCGCCTTCGTCACCTGCTCCGGGACGGCCGCATCGGCAGTCGTGCGGTAGTTCGACTCCGCCTGAGCGAACTGGCCGCGGCTCTCCTGGGCGGCCGCGACGAGGTCGCGGTTTTCCAGCTGCGCGAGGAGTTGCCCGCGCTTCACGCGATCGCCGCGGTTCACCAGCACGCGCGACACGGGTGCGCTGATCTTCGAGGTGATGTTCGCCTGATCGCGGGGATACAGCACCGCGTCGGCGGTGACGATGTTGCGGATGGTGCCGCGGATGGCCGGCGAGACCTTCACCGGCGCAACCGGCTTGGTTTCGGGCTCCGACTTGCCGCAGGCGGCGAGCGTCACGCCGAGCACAGCGCCGCACGCGAAGCGAATGATGGTGCGCATAGGTTATAGCGTTCCTGTCAGGGTCTGCAGCGCCGCCAGCGCCACGCGATACCGCACGAGCCCGTCGTCGTACGCATTGCGCGCGTCACGCAGGGTGCTTTGCGCGTCCACGACCTCGAGGACGGTCACTTCGCCGGCCCGATAGCGCAGCGTCGTCAGCCGCAGGCTTTCCGTGGCGAGATCCAGCGATGTGCGCAGCGACTCCACCTGATCCCGGGCGACCTCCGCCTCGCGATAGAAGGTGGTGACGTTGGCCAGCAGCTCGCGCTGTGCGAGCGAGAGCTCGGCCTGCGCCTGCTGCACCTTCAGATGCGCCTGCCGCAGCTTGCTTTGCGTCGCGCCCCAGTTCCAGAGCGGAACGGTCGCCTGGATCTGGAACGCCGAGCCGAGCAGCAGCTGCCCCTCGGGATTGTAGGTGGCGAAATCGTTGGCGTTGATGCCGTAGAAATAATCGAACGACACCGTCGGCAGAAACGCGCCGCGCGCGACGCTGACGCCGAAGCTCTCCTGGCGGACCGACGCCTCCGCAGCGCGGACGTCTGGGCTCGCGCCGGTGGCCGCAGACGTTACGGCGTCGAGCGGCGGCAGCGGCGCCACGTCGTGCAAATCGTCGACGACCGCCACGTCCTCGCGGTAGTCGGGATAGATGAGCACGGAGAGGCCGAGACGGCTCTTGAGCGCCGCGAGCTCGGCTTCCTGCGCCTCGCGCTGCCGCTGCCCGAGCTGAATCTGCGCCTTCACGACGTCCGCGTGCGCCACCTCGCCGGCGGTTTCCTGTTCCTGCGTGATCTGAAGAAAGGTCTGCGCCTCCTTGAGGCTTTGGTTCGCGTTCGCGGACTTGTGGGCGGCCGCGACGAGCAAGTAGAAGTTCTGCACGATGGTGGCGACCAGGCCGCGGCTCGCCACGTCGGCTTTCGCGCGCGCGGCCGCCTCGGCCGCCGCCGCGCCCCGGTACGACGCCCACGTGCCGGCGTTGAACACGTCGCCGTGCACGGTCAGCCACGTGGTGTAGACGTTCGGGCCGTCGTTGGCGACGAAGACGCCGGAGCCGGAGCCGTTCGGCTGCGTGTGGATGTACTGCGCAAACGCCGAGAGCGAGGGCAGCAGCGCCGCGCGCGCCTGCTTGCGATCCTCGGCGGCGAGATCGGCCGCGTTGATCGCCGCACGCGCCTGCACGGCGTTGAGGCGCCCCTGCGCGAGCGCCTCCTGGAGCGTCAGCGGCGACGGCGCCGGCTGGGACGGCGCCGCCGGCGCGGTCTGCGCAAGCGCGCTGACGGCGAACGCGCCCCAGGCGACGACGACGCAGGTGAGGCGACGGATCACGGCCGGCTCATTTCTGCATCGTGTAGACGAGCACGCGGAAGGTCCCGTCGATCGCCTTCGGGCGCGCCGTGGATCCGGCCGGCTTCGGCTCGTAGTCGGTGATCGCGAGGTAAATGGTGTGCGTGATCGGATCGAGCGCCATCGTGCGAGCGCCGGGTTTGGTCTTGAGCGTCTGCACGACCTTCAACACCTCCGGCGAATCTTCGTGCGCCACCGTGACCGTGGCCGCTTCGCCGTTCGAGCTGAACGCCAGCTTGGTGCCCGCGTCGAACCAGTTCGAGTCGACGCCCGCCCCAATCGGCGTGCTGTAGACGACCTTGCCGTTCGTGCTGTCGATCATGAGCATCAGCTTGTTGTCGCAGCCGATGAACAGCCGGTGGTTCGCGACGTCGAACGCCATCCCTGAGGCCGATTCGCCCGGCGCAATCGGCCACGTGGCCGTGACCTTGTGCGTCGCGGTGTCGATCACCTTGATCGCGTTCAGGTCCTCCATGTTCACGTAGATTTTGCCGGCTTTCGTGTCCGTCGCCGCGAATTCCGGCTTGCCCTCGAGCGGGATCGTCGCGATCACCTTGCCGGTCTGCGCGTCGAATACCGTGGACGACTTCCCGCGGCCGTTCATCGTGTAGACCTCTTTGCGGCCCGGCTCGTACAGAATCGAGTCCGGATTCTCGCCCGTGTCCACCTTCTGAATCAGCTTCAGCGTCTTCAGATCGATGATGCTCGCCTTGTTCTCGCGGCCGTTGCTGGCGAAGCCTCGCCCGAGATCGGCGGCGATCGCGAAGCCGTGCACGCCCGGCGTGTCCGGAATCTCGCCGACGACCTTGTTGGCGACCGTGTCGATCACGACGACCTTCGTCGAGTGGCTCACGTAGAGGCGATGTGCCGGCGCATCGACCGACGCGTAGTCCCATCCACCCTCTCCACCGACCGCAATTTCGCGCGCGAACTTGTACGGCCCGTCCTGGGCGAACGCGGGAACCGCCGCGAGGCCGACGACTGCCAGAACGCCGAGTGTGTGTCGCATCAATCGCTCCTTATGAATCATCAAGTATGGCTCAGGATCTTCAGCCCTTGAGGCGCTTTCCGCTCGCGTCCACGGCGACCAACGATTTCCTGCCGCCCTTCTCGACCGTGCCCTCGTAGGTCACGGTCGTTCCCCGGGTCACCGACTCGACCTTGACGATCCGGCCGCGCGCCTCGAGCGCGGCCTTCACCGCGGCCGGCACGGCGTCCGTCGTCATCTCCTCCTCGAGTTCGAGCAGCCGGCCGGCGGCGTCGAGGACGAAATCGCGGGACCGGCCATCGAGTGTCGTCTCGGCCTCGTACGTCGTCTTGCCGCCTTCGATCTCCTTCGACAATCCCTTGAGCGTCGCGCCCTTGAGGTTGTCGGCTACGCCCTTCTGCACGGCGGCGGGCGCGTCTTTCAGCTGGAGCTTCTGATCCGCACCAACGAGGCCGGCCAGACCCGCCACGAATACCGCCGCGAGCGCCATGCGTCGAATCATCATGTCTGCCCTTTCTGAGTGGCCCATCAGTGTAGTGTCCCGATGATGAACCGAACATGAACGGGACCAGCGGGTATGATGTTTTCACATGCGCGTCCTGCTGGTCGAAGACGAACCGAACGCGGCCCACGTGCTCGCCAAGGGGCTGCGCGAGCACGCGTACGCCGTGGACGTGGCCGCCGACGGCGACGCCGCGATCTTCCAGGTCGGCACCACCGATTACGACGCGGTGATCCTGGACGTCATGCTGCCCGGCAAGGACGGCTTCACCGTCTGCCGGACGATCCGCGAGTCGTCGTGCCACGTCCCGATCCTGATGGTGACGGCGCGCGACGCGGTCGAAGCGCGCATCGAGGGGCTCGACTGCGGCGCCGACGATTACCTGGTGAAGCCGTTCGACTTCGGCGAGATGCTCGCGCGCCTGCGCGCGCTCATCCGCCGCGGTCAGCAGCCGCTCCTGCCCGAGCGTCTTCACGTCGGCCCGCTGACGCTCGACACGCGCAGCCGCCGCGTCTGGGTGCGGACCCACGAAGTGCTGCTGACGGCGAAGGAATACGCGCTCCTCGAGTATCTCGTCCGCCGCGGCGGCGACGTCGTGAGCCGGGGCGACATCGCGGAGCACGTCTGGGACGAGCACTACGATCCGCTGTCGAACGTCGTCGACGTCTACGTGCAGCGGCTGCGGCGGAAACTCGAACGCCGTGGCGCCGACTCCGTGATCCGCACGCGCCGAGGCGAGGGCTATCAGCTGATGATCGAAGGCGACGCCGCGCGATGACACTCTCCCTCCGTGCGCGGCTCACGCTCTGGTCCACGTTCGCGGTCGTCGCCGCGCTGTGCCTGTTCGGCGCGGACGTGTTGTGGATGCAGAGCCGCCTCGGCGTGCGGCGCGTGGATCGCGAGCTCGACGGCCTCGAGGTGACGATCGCGAACGTGCTCCGCGGCGAGCTCAAGGAACACGCGACGCCGAAAGCGGCGGCGGAAGAGGCGCGCGACACGCTCGCGGCGCCCGGACGCGCCATCGTGATCCTGGACGCGCAAGACGGTCCGCTGGCGACCAGTGTTCCCGAAGGCGTCGCGCTCCACGACCTCACATCGACCCGTGACTTGCCCGGCGAGACCTCGTGGACCGCGCGGACGGCGAGGGGCGATTGGCGCGTTCACATCCGCGCGCACACCATGGATTCGACGACGCTGACGGCGATCGTCGGCATTCCGCTGACCGACGTGGCGCGTGAACAGCACGAAGTGCAGGAAGCGATGTTCGTCGGTATTCCCCTCGCGCTGATTGTCGCCGCGGCCGGCGGCTTGTGGCTCGCGTCGCTCGGGCTCCGCCCGATCACCGAGGCGCTGAAGACGCAGCGGCAGTTCATGGCCGATGCGTCGCACGAGCTGCGGACGCCGGTCTCCGTCGTCCGCACGGCGTCAGAGGTGATGCTCAGCCGCGATCATCGCGACGAAGCCGAGTACCGCGAAGCGCTCGCGATCACCGGCGGACAGGCGAATCGACTGGGGCGGCTCGTCGAGGACATGCTGGTGCTCGCGCGGGCGGACGCCGGCGGGTATCCGCTGCGGCCGGTCGATCTGTATCTGGACGAACTGGTGGAGGAATGCCGGCGCGCCGCCGAAGTGCTGGCGCGCGAACGTGACGTGACGATCGCGTCCAGCGCACCGCGCGAGACGCCGTTCCGCGGCGACGAGGATCTGCTGCGTCAGCTCGTGCTGAACGTGCTGCAGAACGCCGTGCAGCACACGCCGCCCGGCGGGTCGGTCTCGATCGGCATGCGCGAAGAGCCCGGTGCGATCAGGATTTCAGTGACGGATACGGGAGCGGGGATCGCGCCCGCGGATCAGAAGCGGATCTTCGATCGGTTCGTGCGGCTGGATCCGTCGCGGCGCGGAAGCGGGACGGGACTGGGGCTGCCGATTGCGAAGTGGATTGCGGAGGCGCATGGTGGGACGCTCGTCCTCGAGACGAGCGCCCCAGGGGGAAGCACGTTCTGCGTGTCGTTGCCGCGGAGTAACGCTTAAGCCTTGGCCTCTTTTTCGGCCTTGGCCTCTTTGTCCTTCGGCTTGGCCTTGGTCGCGCGCTTGCGCGCGGCCTTGGCGGGCGCCGGCTCATTGGTGGCCTGCAGCACCACGAGACGCGTGGCGAAGACACGACGACCATGCTCGTCGAAGTCGATGACTGTGTGATGCTCGTTGACTTCAACCAGCGTGCCGGGCCCGTAGGTGGGCTGCACGACGCGATCGCCTTTGGTCCACGCTTTCATGAGGGGTTACCAGCGCGGCTCGCGGCGTCCGCCGCCACCGCCGCCGCCGCCACGGTTGCCGCCGAAGCCGCCGCCGCCGCCCGAGAACTCAGGCTTGGGACGCGCTTCGTTCACGGTCAGGCTGCGGCCGCCCATCTGGAACTGATTGAGCTCAGCCGCGGCCTTCTGCGCTTCTTCGTCCGTCGACATCTCGACGAACGCGAACCCGCGGGCGCGGCCCGTCGCGGCGTCTCGCATGACGCGCACCGACTCGACCGTGCCGGCCTTGGTGAATAGTTCCTGGAGCTCCGCCTCGCCCGTGGTGTACGGAAGATTCCCGACGTAAAGCCTTCGACCCATCACTCTCTCCTCGTTCTGCTTCTCTGCTTCTAGTGAGGTGGTTGCACGTCGGCTAGGCAGTCACGTGGTGAGGGAGCGAGTCAGGAAGGCTCGATCGACACAAAACGCGGGCGAAGCAGGCAGGGCAGGCCACCAGAAGCGGTCAGTCTATCAATGGAGCCCGTCCGCAGGCAAGCACGGCCCCGTTTTGCCCGGAAAACCGGCATAATCTCGCGATGCGCGTGCGCCTCGGCTCCGAACGGATCCTCGAATCCACCGCCCTCGACGGCAAGCGCGTGGGCGTCGTGTGCAACCCGGCGTCGGTGGACGGCGAGCTCCGGCACATCGCCGATCGCCTCGCCGCGCATCCGCGCGCGCGCCTGGCGGCGATCTTCGGCCCGCAGCACGGCTTCCGGTCCGACGTCCAGGACAACATGATCGAAACGCCGCACGCGGCAGACGCCGCGCGGCGGGTGCCGGTGTATTCGCTGTACAGCGACACGCGCGAGCCGGCGCCGGACATGCTCGCGGACCTCGACGTCCTGCTGATCGATCTGCAGGACGTCGGCGTCCGCATCTACACCTACATCTACACGATGGCGAACTGCCTGAAAGCCGCGAAGCGCCACGGGCTGAAAGTCATCGTGTGCGACCGGCCGAATCCGATCGGCGGCGTCCAGACCGAGGGTCCGGTGCTCGTCCGCGGGCACGAGTCGTTCGTCGGCATGTACCCGATCCCGATGCGCCACGGCCTGACGATCGGCGAGCTCGCGCGCCTGTTCAACGATCACTTCGGCATCGGCGCCGACCTCGACGTGATCGCGATGGACGGCTGGACGCGCGACATATATTTCGACGCGACCGGCCTGACGTGGATCATGTCGTCGCCGAACATCCCGACGTTCGACACGACGCTCGTGTATCCGGGCACGGTGCTGTTCGAGGGCACGAACATCTCCGAAGGGCGCGGGACGACGAGGCCGTTCGAGCTGGTGGGGGCGCCGTGGATCGTCGCGGAACGATTTGCGGAAAAGATGAACCGGCGCGAGCTGCCGGGCGTCTTCTTCCGCCCCGCCGGATTCGAGCCGACGTTCCACAAACACGCGCGCGAAAGCTGCGGCGGATGCCAGATCCACGTCCGCGATCGCCACGCGTTCCGTCCCGTCGCCAGCGCCGTCGCGCTGCTCGAGGAGTTCCGCGCGAGCGATCCGGCCCGCTTCGGCTGGCGCGATCCGCCGTACGAATACGAGCTCGAGCGGCTGCCGATCGACGTCCTCGCGGGAGCACCGGCGCTGCGCGAGCAGCTGGAGAGCGGAATCCCCACCGCGGACATCGTCCGCTCCTGGGCGCCCGAAGTCGGCGAGTTCGACCGCCTCAGGCAGCGGTTTTTCCTCTACTCGTAGGGGCGGACCTCGCTCCGCCCTATGGCTTTCTCGCCGAACCGCGTGCGACGCGGATCTGCTCGGCGTGATTGTGCGCATGCGCCGCGTAGATCTCGAGCCACCGCTCGACGGTGTAGCGGCCGTGCTCGCTATGCGTGCCTTCGCGCGCCCATTCCGCGTCCGTCATCCGATCGAGGATCTCGCCGGTCGTCCTGCGCGCCGACTTGAACGCGTCGAGCGACGCTTCGATCGGACGGTCGTAGTACAGATTGCGCGCGAATTCCTCCTGGTCGTAACCCAGGATCTGCGGCTTGTCGCTCGCGATGAGCAGCCGCAGGCGGACCGCCGACGTCATCTCGCTGTCGGCGAGGTGATGCACGATTTCCCGCGCGGACCACTTCCCCGGCGCCGGATGCGCGTCGAGGTCCACGTCGGCCGCGCCCACGAGCGCGTCGGAGACCGCGCGATAGCCGTCCTTGTACTTGTCAACGAGTTGCTTGCGTGTATTGGTGTCCATTTTTTACTTTGCGCCGGGGCCCCACCCCGGGCGCCTGTGCCTTCGCGGCTTGCGCCGCTCGGCATTGGCTTGGGCGACTTTCTGCTCAGTCAACTTCGTGTCTTCGCGCTTGCCTGTGATCTAACCGCGCGTCTTGGCGATACCCGGCGCTTCGGATTCCTGCTGCGTCGGCGGTTCGAGATGGTGCGCTATCAGATGATTCCGCAGCTGCTCGAACGCGTCCGACGGCGTGTCGGCGAACTGCAGCAGCTCCAGATCCTTCTCCGCGATCGCGCCCCATTCCGCCATCGGCTTCAGGTTCAGCACCTCGTCCCAGTATTCGCGCCCGTAGAGGATCACGGCGATCTTCTTCGACAGCTTGTCGGTCTGCACGAGCGTCAGGATCTCGAAGAGCTCGTCGAGCGTCCCGAAGCCGCCCGGAAAGATCACCAGCGCTTTCGCGAGATACGCAAACCAGAACTTGCGCATGAAGAAGTAGTGGAACTCGAAGTGGAGCCCTTCGGTGATGTACGGGTTCGCGCCCTGCTCGAACGGCAGGCGGATGTTCAAGCCGATCGTCTTGCCGCCGCCCTCGCGCGCGCCGCGGTTCGCCGCCTCCATGATTCCCGGGCCGCCGCCCGACGTCACCACGAAGCGGAAGTTCTCCGACTGCAGCGTCCCCGTCCACGTCGAGAGCAGCCGCGCCAGCTCGCGCGCGTCCTCGTAGTACCGCGCCCACTCGAGCGCCTTGCGCGTCTTCAGCAGCTCGGCCTGATAGTGATCGTCCGCGTCGTGCACGCCGCGCGCGCGCAGCGTCGCCAGCGCGCGCTCCGCCCGCTCGCGGCTGTCCACGCGCGCCGATCCGAAAAACACCACCGTGTCCTGAATCCGCTGTTCCTTGAATCGCCGGAGCGGCTCGAGGTACTCGGCCAGGAGGCGGAGAGGCCTCGCTTCCTGGCTCTCGAGGAAGTCCGGGTCCATGTACGCCATCGGCTGCTGCGCCATAAGTCAGCCACTTTATCACCAGTTTCGCGGCGGTTTGCCGAGGCGCTATCCTTAAGCGCATGGCACGCGCCGCTGCACCCGTGCTCGACCGCTCCATCGTCATCGCCGCGCCCGCCGGACGCGTCCTGAAAGCATTCTTCGACGCCGACGCGCTCAGCGCGTGGTGGCAGGTCGCGCACGCCGTGACGACGCCCCGCGCGCTCGGCCCGTTCGTCGTCGAATGGGCGCCCACCGACTTCCGCGACGAAGTGCTCGGCCGGCTCGGCGGCGTGTTCCGCGGCACCGTGATGCAGTTCGATCCGCTGCTCGGCTTCTTCGTCGCCGACGCGTTCTGGCTGCCGCCCGACGGCGCGCCGATCGGGCCGATGGCGCTCGAGGTCACCTGCATGCAGGCCGGCAGCGGCACCGTCCTGCGGGTCATGCAGAGCGGATTCGAGGAAAGCGATCGCTGGCGCCGGTATTACGAAGTGATCGACAACGGGTGGGAGCGCGCGCTGACGTCGTTGAAGGCGTTGCTGGAAAAGTAAGGTCCGGCTGAAGCCGGACCCTACCGTTGAGGTGCGCTGTGCCTACCAGACGTGGCACATGGTCGGACTCACCATCGGCGCATCGGCCTTGCACGAAAACGCCTTCTGGAACTCCGGCATGTTCGACATGACGCCGTTGACGCGCGCGCGTCCCGGCGAATGCGGATCCACGGTCGCGAGCATGCGCGCGATCTCGGGCCGCTGGTTCTGGCACCACACCTGCGCGTACGCGATGAAGAACCGCTGATCCATCGTCAGGCCGTCGACCGGCGGCGGCGGGGTGCTCCCGACCGTCTGCATCAGCGCCATCCGCGCGATCCGGACGCCGCCGTTGTCCGCCGTGTTCTCGCCGAGCGTCAGCCGGCCGTTCAGCTTCACGCCGGGAATCGCCTCGAACTTGCCGTACTCGTCGGCGACGCAGCTCGCGCGGCTCTCGAACTCCTTCGAGTCGGCCTCGGTCCACCAGTCGCGCAGGTTGCCCTCCGCGTCGAAATGCCGGCCCTGATCGTCGAAGCCGTGCGTCAGCTCGTGGCCGATCACCGCGCCAATCGCCCCGAAATTCGTCGCATCGTCGTTCGCGCGATCGAAGAACGGCGGCTGCAGAATGCCCGCGGGGAAATTGATGTTGTTCATCACGGGGTGGTAGTAGGCGTTCAGCGTCGGCGGCGTCATCAGCCACTCGCTCTTGTCCACGCCCTTGCCGATCTTGCCGAGATCGCGTGCGAACTCGACCGCGTACGCGCGGGTGTGATTGCCCAGGAAATCGCCGCGGACGATGCGGACCGCGGAGTAGTCGCGCCACTTGTCGGGATACCCGATCTTGTTCGTGACGGCGTGCAGCTTCACGAGCGCCTGCTTCTTGGTGTCGGCGGTCATCCAGTCGAGGCCCTGAATGTCTTTCTCGAGCGACGCCTCGAGCGCGTTGACCATCGTCAGCATCCGCGCCTTGCCCTCGGCGCCGAACGTCTCGTCGACGTAGTAGCGGCCGAGCGCCTCGCCGAGCGACTCGTCGGTGTACTGGACGCACCGCTTCCACCGGGGACGCGGCTCCTTCGCGCCCGTCAGCGTCCGGCCGAAGAAGTCGAAGTTCTCGTCGTAGATCTTCGAGCCGAGGAAACGCGCCGTCGCGTGCAGCACGTGCCAGCGGAGATACGCCTTCCACACGGGCATCGGCGTGGACGCGATGAGGGCGTCGGTGCCTTTGAAGAAATCCGGCTGGCCGACGTTGATCGCGGTGAACGCCGGCGCCTTGACGGCGGCCAGATAGCCCGTCCAGTCGAACGCGGGCGTCAGCGACGTCAGCTCCTCGCGCGTCATCTTGTGATAGACGTTCGCCGGATCGCGCCGCATCACGCGATCCATCGACACCTTCGCGAGCGCGGTCTCGAGATCGACGATGCTCTTCGTGTCGGCGTCCGCCTGATCGGAGCCTTCGTCGGTGAACGTGAGCATCTTGCTGACGTGCGTGCTGTACTTCTTGCGCAGCTCCTGCGACTGCGCATCGTCCTTCAGGTAGTAGTCGCGATCGGGCAGCCCGAGTCCGCCCTGCGCGAGCGTCGCCATCTCGACCTTCGAATCCTTGAAGTCTTCCTGCGAGCCGAAGCCGAACAGCGCGTCGACGCCCATCGTGTGGAGCCGCGCCACTTCGGCGATGAGATCCGCCGGCTTGGCCATCGCGTTGATGCGATCCAGCTCCGGCTGCACCACCGAGAGTCCCTTCTGGTTCGCGGCGCTGTCGTCCATGCACGACGCGTAGAAGTCGCCGATTTTCTTCGAGTCGGGATCCGCTTTCGGATGCGCCTCGGCATCCTCGAGGATTTTCCGGAGCGTCGCCTGGTTGCGC